>Ga0315281_10008411_pt1 | contig 14440 bp, 14 predicted proteins | sample YL17G07_0_MG_FD_204540 | JGI IMG/M metagenome (GOLD analysis project Ga0315281, IMG submission 204540) | Sediment microbial communities from Yellowstone Lake, YNP, Wyoming, USA - YL17G07_0 | ecosystem: Environmental > Aquatic > Freshwater > Lake > Sediment | place: USA: Wyoming | collected...
CTCGCGGCTATACTGGCATCACTCATGCGGAAGTAGCTCAGCGGTAGAGCACGTCCTTGCCAAGGACGGGGTCGCGAGTTCGAATCTCGTCTTCCGCTCCACTCCACCACCCCACGCACGACCCGGATTCACATCCCGCCGGGGCGGGATGTGAAACGGCGGGCGCGTGCGCCCCTGCCCCGGTCCCCGTTCCGGCAAGCGGGCGTCAGACCGGCACGGACCGCCGCCGATGACAGGATCGCGGAGGAGGTGCCAGGGCATGTCCCCGGCACCTCCTCCGCGTTGTACTCCGATGAGAGCCGGTTACCCGTCTACGCCGTGATTGTCTCCAGCCGCGTCGTCGGCGCCACGCCGTGCGTGCGGAGCGGCATCGACGCCATTGTCGTCGGCCGCGTCGTCGGCGCCACGCCGTGCGTGCGGCGCAGCATCGACGCCATGGTCGTCGGCCGCGTCGTCAGCGCCGCGCCGGGCGTGCGGTGCAACATCGATGCCATGGTCGTCGGCCGCGTCGTCAGCACCGCGCCGTGCGTGCGGCGCAGCATCGATACCATGGTCGTCGGCCGCGTCGTGCCCGGCGCCGTCGTCCGCGCCGCGCCGGGCGTGCGACGGCGCATCGGACGTGCCGCCCGGGTTCGTCGTGGCAAGGCCACCCGTCACGAACAGTGCGACGGCTGCCAGCGGCAGTCCAACCAGCATGAGAATACGAGTCATCTGCTTACCTCCGTGTGTTATGGGCTTCCTCCGTCACCGGTGACGAAGGTGGTTCAAGCCGATCCGGCCTCGGCCTCGATGCGCTCCGGTGCGGGCCCGTCACCGTTGTGCTTCGTGCAGCAGATCGCCCGTGGATCACATCGCCCGCGCCGCCCGGGGGTTACGGGCGGTCCCAATATTTTCTTTGCACATACCAATGTGGTCGGTAGTGGGTAGTTGTTGGTTGCGTGGCGCCGGGTGTGTGGCGCCGGCGTCCAGGCCATGCGAACGAGGGCTGGGCCGACGGCGGCTCGCTGGGCGCGCGGACGTGAAAGGGGTTGCGGCGTGAGGGCGGGCGCGCGGCCGCGCGCCCCTACGGCGGACGTGCTGACCTGCTGCCAATTGAGGCAGTCCTAAGACTTTTCCGTCAACGCCGTCGCCCGCCCGTATCCTTTTCCCCTCACCCGCGATGTATTGATTGAAAATTCCCATCCACCGCCATCCGAATCGCCGTCAATCACAGGGGGCAGGACATGAAGAAGAAGGTAGGAGTCGTGGTCGCGGCGGTCGCCCTGCTGGCGCTGGCGGGCGGCCTGAGCCTGAACGCTGTGCGCGCCAGTGGCGGCATAACGAGCACCAAGGCAGAAGCCAGTCTGCAGGCCAACACCGTGGACCCGCTGGCCTCGGGCAAGGCCAAGAGCGAACAGCGCACCGACCGCACGCGCTTCTCGGTCGAGGTAGAGGACGTGTCCACCAGCGGCCCGCACGCGGTTCACATCTCGCGCAGCGGCAGCGAGATTCTCAACTCGCCGGTCTCAGTCGATGTCGACGCGCTCGGCTTCGGCGAGCTGGAACTCAACACGCAGGATGGCGCCGTCAACGTCCCGGTGGTTCTCGCCGGCGACCTCGTCGAAGTCTCGAACCCGGGTGGCACCGTCGTCCTCAGCACGACGCTGGCGCCGAAGTAGATCGCGGCCAATACCGCTAAGGGCACATTGAACAAGCTGCGAATCCAAGTCATGCGTAACGAGCCTCCCACGTCCGATATGGACGAGGGCGGCCTCGCTACGTCCGCCCGGAACATGGACGGTGCATCGTGAGCATGGCGCCTGCGAACGAACTGGAAGCCGCGCTCGAAGGCCGGTCCGCCGCGCCGAAGCGCGACCCCGAGACCGTGGCGCTCATCTCGGCGGCGCGCGCGCTACGCGATGCGGCGGCGGCTGACCGCGCGATGCTCTTCGGTGGCGAGGATCGCGCGCTGTTGCGACTCCGCAGCACGCTCCGCGCGCAGCGCACGAACATCACGCCGATCCATACCCGCATGCGTACGGCCCCGCACCGGCCCCTGTTCCGCCCCGCGTTCGCGCGCGTGGCCATGGCCGCCGCTGTGCTCATCGTGGGCGCGGCGCTCGTCGCCGGCCCCGGCAGCCTCGGCGATCCGATGCGCGCGGCGGCGAGGACGCTCGGGCTCTCCGGCGTCACCAGCACCAAGGTCGAAGCGCCGATGGGCGCCAGCACCGTCGATCCGCTCGCATCCGGCAAGGCGAAGGGAGAGCAGCGGACCGACCGCACGCGCTTCGCGGTCGAGGTCGAAGACGCGTCGACGAGCGGGCCGCACTCGGTCCGCATCACGCGCGGCGGCGTCGAGATCGCCCTCTCGCCAGTGACCGTCGACGTCAACGCGCTCGGCTTCGGCGAGCTGGACCTGAACACGATCGACGGCGCCACCAACGTGCCCGTCGCGCTCGCCGGCGACCTCGTCGAGGTGATGAACCCCAACGGCGACGTGATCCTCAGCGGCACCCTGCAGGCGAAGTAGCAGCGCGGCGGGCGCGCGTCAGATCAGCGCTTCCCGCAGCTCCCGCGCCGCCTCGACGAAGAAGCCGCCGCCGATCACGAAGATCCCCAGGATGGTCGCCGCGAGGATGACCGCGTCGATGCTCTTCCGCCCCCGGTCGGCCCAATACACGTCCTCAAGGTGCAGCCACAGCGCGAACTCATCGAGCGTGAGCGCGGCGCCGATGCCAAACAGGATCGCCACGATTTCGCGCTGGTTCCGGTCCAGCGCCGCCGCCAGGTAGCCGGAGACCAGCAGCAACAGGATGCCCGGCACCAGGTGGTGGATCCGCGTGCCGCGGATCAGGATGTCGCGGAAGAACGGCACCGGCCACCCCTCCTTGATCCCGTACGTGATCGTGCGTATTACCAGGAACGCCACAAGCACCGCGAACTGCGGCTGCTTGCCGGTCTCGACGATCTCCCGATGGTAGACGCGCGGGATGATCTCGAAGAAGTACCGCATGCATGTGCTCCGGCCTGCTCATTCGGCCCGCGATGACTCCCGGCGGAGCCCGTCCGAACGCGGCGAATACGGGCCGCCGGTCGGGCGGCGCTACAGCTCCGCGCGCGTGATTGCACCTTCGCTCGCGCTCGACACCAGCGCGGCGTACTTCGCCATCACCCCCGTGCGGTAGCGAGGCTCCGGCGCGCGCCAGTCGCGCAGCCGCGCCGCGATCTCGTCGTCGCTCAGCTCCACATCCAGCCGCCGCCCCTTGATGTCGAGGCTGATCATGTCGCCCTCGCGCACCGCCGCGATCGGCCCGCCGACGAACGCCTCAGGCGCGACGTGCCCCGCCATCAGCCCGCGTGTCGCGCCGCTGAAGCGCCCGTCGGTGAGCAGCGCCACCGTCTCGCCCATGCCCTCGCCGACGATCGCCGATGTGACGCCCAGCATCTCGCGCATCCCCGGCCCGCCCTTCGGGCCTTCGTACCGGATCACCAGCACGTCGCCCGGCTTGATCAGATGCTCGGTGACCGCCGTCATCGCGTCTTCCTCGCGGTCGAACACGCGCGCCGGCCCGCGATGCGTCAGGCGCTCATGCCCCGCCACCTTGATCACGCAGCCCTCAGGCGCCAGGTTCCCGTGCAGAATGACGAGGCCGCCGCTCTTCTTGATCGGCTCCTCAACCGTGACGACGACCTTCTGCCCCGGCGTCTCGCGCGCCGAAGCCACCTCGTCCGCCAGGGAGCGTCCGCTCGGCGTCGTAGCCGATCCGTCGATCACCCCCGCCTCGATCAATCGCTTGGCGACGAGTTCCATCCCGCCCGCCTTGTCGAGGTCCGCGGCGAGATACTCGCCGCCCGGCCGCAGCGACGCGATCATCGGCGTGCGGCTGCTCACGGTGTCGAAGTCATCGATCGTCAGGGGCACGTTCGCCTCGCGCGCCAGGGCCAGCAGGTGCAGCACCGCGTTCGTCGAGCCGCCGGTCGCGGCGACACCTGCAATCGCGTTGTCGAACGCCGCGCGCGTCAGCACGTCGAGCGGCCGCATGTTGCGCCGCAGCACGTCCATCACCATCTCGCCGGCGCGCACGCCAACGTCGTCCTTGCGCTCATCCACCGCCGGGATGCCGTTCATGCCCACCGGCGACAGCCCCAGAAACTCCATCGCCAGCGACATCGTGTTGGCGGTGAACTGCCCGCCACAGGCGCCTGGACCCGGACACGCGACATGCTCCAGCACGTCCAACTCCTCGTCGGAGAGTATGCCCGCAGCGTTCTGTCCGACCGCCTCGAACACATCCTGGATGTTCACGTCGCGGCCTTTGTAGCGCCCGGCGAGGATCGTGCCGCCATAAAGAATGATGCCCGGGATGTTCAGCCGCGCCAGCGCCATGGCCGCGGCGGGGATCGTCTTGTCGCAGCCCACCAGGCACACCAGCGCATCGAACATGTAGCCGCGCGTGCACAGCTCGATCGAGTCCGCGATCAGCTCGCGCGAGATGAGCGAGGTCTTCATCCCCTCGGTGCCCATCGTGATGCCGTCGCTGATGGCGATCGTGTTGAACTCCATCGGCGTGCCGCCCGCCTTGCGCACGCCCTCGGCGACCTTCGCCGCCAGCAACCGCAGGTTGAAGTTGCACGGCATCGTCCCGATCCACGTGTTCGCGATGCCGATGATCGGCTTCGAGATGTCTTCCTTCGTGAAGCCGATGCTGTAGTAGTACGAGCGGGCGGCGGCGCGGTCGCGCCCGTCGGTGATCGTGCGGGAATTGTGCTTGGGGTCGAACGTCATGGTGTGCCTCCGTATGAGAGCAGGGTAGCGAGCCCCGCCCCCGCGCGGAACCGCCCGCCGCGGCCGTCGCTTGACCGTGCGCGCCCCCTGGGTGATCGTAACGGCAGACACCGAACCGAGCCGTAGTAGGGGCACGCGGCCGCGTGCCTCTACCCGGTCCGCTGCCACCGCCGGAAAGCGAGGCCGCCATGAACCGTCTCTGCAAGCTCGGATCCGTCGCACTGACCGCCGCAGCCGTCGCAGCGTCCGCGTGCGGGGGTGGCGGCGGCACGAAGACCGGCACGCCGACGACCGGCGCCACGGCGGGTGCGCCGACGGCGCAACGCAGCGCGCCCGCCGTCACCGTTGCCACCGCGCCAGCCGCCGCAACGGCATCAACCACCACCAGCGCGTCACCGACGAAGGCTGCCGCCGCGCCGACGCAGTCGGCGGCCGGCAGCCCGGCGGCCAGCTCCGGCCGCACCTACAGCGCCGCCGAGGCGAAGACGATCGTCGATGCGACGGTGCTTCTGCCACCGGATCTCCCCTCCGGCTGGAAGATCCAGACCGACACCACCGCCGACAACGCCGCCGCCGCCGTCACCGACCCGAAGGGCTCCGCCTCGTTCGAGCGCTGCGGCCGGCTGCTTGCCCGCACGGCCGTGAACCAGCCGTTCGACGTGGTGCAGACGTTCCTCGCCGGCGAGACGCTGTCGTTCTTCTCGGCGGTGACGGTGTACGCCACCGAGGCCGGCGCCATCGACTGCGCAACGGAGGCGGCGCAGCGCCTCGCGCAGCCCGGCGAGCTGGCGCGCGCCCTCGGCTCGCTCTTCATCAACCCCGACGCGGTGGTCGTGACCCCGGTCGACTACCCCCAGACCGCCGACGGCTCGTTTGCCGCGACGCTCACCGGCCAGATCAACGCCAACGGCACGACGGTCGACCTGACGGTGCTGATCGTGGCGTTCCGGAAGGGCAACGTCACGGCCGTCGTCGGCTCCGCCCGCTCCGGCCAGTCGCCCCCAACCGCCGAGCTGGCCCCCTACGTCGACAAGACCGTCCAGCGCATCACCACCTACACCTCGCGCTAACGACACGTCATCTGTGAGAATCTGTGAAATCTGTGGACACACCCGTCCCCTGCCCCGCGGTCGTAGCCGCCGCCGAACTCACCGCAACCCGCATTCCGCGCCAACCAAACCCCATCTGTGGAAATCTGTGAAATCTGTGGATAACCGTCCCCACCGCCCCAGCTCGCACTGAAATCTGTGGATAAGACCACCCGCATCCCGATCGTAGCCGCAGGCGACATCACCTGCATCCGCACGCCGGCCGCCGGCCCCGGCACGGGCTGGACGTTCGTCTACGCGCCCGGCGCCGGATCGAACATCCGCGATCCCTTCGGCGCCTTCGCCGCGACGGCGCTGGCCGCAGCCGGCGTCACGACGCTCCGCTTCCAGTTCCCCTACATGGAAGCAGGCCGACGCGCCCCCGACCGGCCGCCCCTGCTCGAAGCCACCTGGCGCGCCGTGATCGATGCCTCGCGCGGCGATGCGTCGCGCCTCGTCGTCGGCGGCCGCTCAATGGGTGGTCGCATCGCGTCGCAAGTCGTCGCGCAGGGTGTCGCGGTCGATGCGCTGGCGCTCTTCGCCTACCCGCTGCACCCGCCCGGCAAGCCCGAGCAACTCCGCACCGAGCACCTGGCCGCAATCGAGGCGCCCGTCCTCTTCTGCTCCGGCACCCGCGACGCCTTCGCCTCGCCCGACGAGCTGCGCGCCGCCGCGAGAGGCGTGCGCCACGCAACGGTGCATCTGCTGGAAGCGGCGGACCACGGCTTCGCCGTGCCGAAAGCAAGCGGCCGCACCCGCGAGCAGGTCTGGTCCGAGGCCGTCAGCACGATGGTGGCGTGGTTGTCGAAGCTGTAGGGGCGCGCGGCCGCGTGCCCGGAGAGCGGAGCCGACGACGGATCGCGGATCTCGTCAGCGCCTCTGTGAAAATCTGTGAAATCTATGGATAGCCGTCACTCCGCCTCACACCCGCAAGAAGGTGCCTCACAAATGGCGCCTGAGCAGCCGGTTGAGCCCCTCTCCACTGCGTGGAGAGGGGTGGCCGAAGGCCGGGGTGAGGTGCCCCGGCCCACCTGTGAACTCTGTGCCCTCTGTGCCCTCTGTGGTTCCACCCGTCCGCGCCCGGACGACTACCGCTTGCCCTTGATCTTGCCGATCAGCCCGCGGTCGTCCTGCGGCTTCACGTCGGAGCCCATCGATTCCGCAAGCTGCTTCATCAGGTCCCGCTGCTCCTTCGAGAGATGCTTCGGCGTCACGACGTTCGCGCGCACGATCATGTCGCCGCGCCCGCCGCCCCGCAGGTGCGGCACGCCCCTGCCGCGCACCACGAACAGCTCGCCCGTCTGCGTCCCGGCGGGGATCCGCAACTCCTGCGGCTCGCTATCGATCGTCGGCACGTCGATCTCGTCGCCGAGCGCCGCCTGCGCGAAGTTGAGGTCCAGTTCCAGCAGGATGTCGTCTTCTTCGCGCCGGAAGACGTCGTGCGGCTTCACGCTGATCTGCAGGTAGAGGTTGCCGCGCGGGCCGCCGAACGCGCCGATCTCTCCCTCGCCCGTCAGCCGCATCTGCGAGCCCTGGTCGACGCCGCCCGGGATCTTCACCGAGAGCTTGCGCTTGCGCTTCTCCCGCCCGGCGCCGCGGCAGTTCTTGCACGGGTGCGCGACCACGCGCCCCTCGCCGCGGCAGCGGTCGCACATCGCCACGTTGACGAACTGCCCGAAGATGCTCTGCTGCGTCCGGCGGATCTCGCCGCTGCCGTTGCACTGCGCGCAGCGCTCCGGCTCGGTCCCCGGCTCCGCGCGCATGCCATTGCAGACGCTGCACACCTCGGCCGACGTGACCTCGAACTCCTTCTCGGCGCCGAAGACCGCTTCCTCGAAGGTCAGCGTGATGCCGCGCCGCGCGTCCGCGCCGCGCGTCGGGCCGCGCTGGCCGCGCGCGTTCTGCCCGCCGAAAAAGGCGTCGAAGATATCGCCCAGCCCGCCGAAGCCAAACCCCTCGAAGCCGCGCGCGTCGCCCTGCGCCGCCGCGTGGCCGAAGCGGTCGTACATCGCTCGACGCTCCGGGTCGGAGAGCACCTCGTAGGCCTCGTTGACCTCCTTGAAGCGCGCCTCAGCCTCCGGTTCCGGGTTGCGGTCCGGGTGGAACTGCATCGCCAGGCGACGGAAGGCCTTCTTGAGCTCGTCGGCCGAGGCGCTGCGCCCCACGCCGAGCAGGTCGTAATAGTCTTGCTTGCGGTCTGTCGTCATCAATCCCTGCGCTTGATTCGAAGCGCCGCGGACCGGGCGTCCGCAGCGCGTAGCGCATTGTACCGAGCGCGCGCCCGTTCAGGCGATGCGGGCCTCCCCGCGGTTGCGCGGACCGGTCCCACACGGCGCCGACGATGAATTGCCGCTGAATGGCTGAGCACCAGGCACAGGCCACGTAGGACGGCCGTCGCAGAGTCGCCGTGGTGAGCCCCCGGCCGTCGCGCCCGCACCCACACCATCGCCCCGATCGCGAGCCCCGCCCCCGGCGCAGTCCCCTCTCCCCTCGTGGGAGAGGGGTGCCCGTCGAAGACTCGCGGTGGTGAGAAGGGCGGGGTGAGGGCCGCGGCAGGCGGACACTCCCACACCGCCACCATCCGCCCCGATCGCGAGCCCCGCCCCCGGCGCAGTCCCCTCTCCCCTCGTGGGAGAGGGGTGCCCGTCGAAGACTCGCCGTGGTGAGAAGGGCGGGGTGAGGTGCCCGTGCGCCGCCGAAGCGTCGTGGCCCGGGCATCACCTCACGCATCACGGTCCGACTTCCGACTTCCGACCTCCAGCGCCCAGCCTCCAGCGCCCTACTTGATCCCCCAGGTCACCGTCACCGTCACCGTCACGTCCAGCGTCCCCGGCTCGATCGGCGTCGCCGGCGCGAAACCTCCCCCGCGGTCTTCCGCGATTCCTTTGTTGGCGAACGGTATCGGCTGGAAGCTCGTCTCCGAGATCGTGATCGGATCGCCGATCGTCACGCCGGCCGCGCCCGCCAGCGTCTGCGCCCGCGCCTTCGCGTCGGCCACCGCCTTCTCGCGCGCCTGCGCCTGTAGCTCCTCGGGCTTGTCGATGGTGAACGAGATCCCCTGCACCTGGGTGTTGTCGCCGCCCGCCGTCACGGCGTCATCGACCACCTTGCTCGTCTTGTTGATGTCGCGCAGCTTCGCCGACACGACGTTTGTCACGCGGAAGCCCTTCAGCAGTTGCTTCCCGTTGCTGTAGTCGTACTCCGGCGAGATGTTGAACTGCAGCGTCTGGATGTCGTCCTTCGCGACGCCGTTGTCCCGTATCGACTTGATCATCGCATCGAGCGACGTCGCCGCATCGTTCCGCGCCTGCTCGACCGTATTCGCCAGCTTCGACACGCCCAGCGTCAGCTGCGCGATGTCCGGCTTGCCCGTCGCCTTCCCCTCGCCGCTGACGACGATGCCGCGCGTTACCGTGCCCGTGCCGGTGCCCGTCTCGATGCGCGTTGTCCGGTTGCCGCAGCCCGCGGCGACCACGCCCAGCATCAGCGCCCCGCCCACGATGCCGAATTGAACGATGCTCTTCGCTTTCATCGGTGTACTCCTCTGCTCCTGCGCCATCCGAACACTGCGGCAACTCCCGCGCCGGTCGCCAGCGCCGCCGCTATCGCCTCGGCGATGCGAAGGGCCGTGTGGTCGCCGCCCGTCCCGCCCTCAGTGCTCGTATCACGGAACACCGCGCTCGTCGGCCGCGCCGGCGCTGCCTCCGCGGACGATGCCGTCGCGCTACCAGACGCCGGCGCGGCCGGAAAAGTTCCACCCGCCGCCGTCTGCACCGGCTCAATTCCCGGGGCACCGCCGCTCGGCGCCGGTGCGGGAGCCGCTGGCGCCCGGTCCGCCGCGGCGGTCTGCGGCACGGGCGCGTTCGCCAGCGTGTCCTTCGCTCGCTCCGCCGCCGGCGCGCCCGTCACCGCGCGGCTCGCCGCGCTGCGCCCGCTGCTTCCGGACTGCATGTCGACGCCAACCAGCACGGCGAACAGCACGACCGCGGCCGCGCTCATCACCGGCATCAGCCGCAGCACCTGCCCTGCGCCGCGATCTGCTTTGCGCGTCGCAGCCACCTCAACGTCGCTCTGCCGCAGCCGGAACGATCGCGGCGCCTCGGCAGCGGGCATCGCGGCCAGCGCCGAACGCACGGCGCGCAACTCCGCCAGCCGGACCGCGCACGCCTCGCACGACGCCAGGTGCGCTTCGAGCGCGAGCGCGCGCCCGGATTCGAGGCTGCCGTCGGCCGCTGCTGACAGCGTATCGATGTCCGCGTGTGCATCGCGCCGGAAGAACGCTAACAATTTGATCACAGTTTCATCCCGCAGAGGCACTATCCTGCCTCATAAGTCTATGGACGATTTCCGCCACTCGAATGTTCCCGCGACGCCGCCAGCTCCCGCCGCAGTTTGTCGCGCCCGCGCGCGATCCGCGACTTCACCGTCCCTATCGATGTCCGCATCGCCGCCGCGATCTCCTCGTACGCGAACCCCTGCATGTCGCACATGATCACCGCCAGCCGCTGGTCCGCCGGCAGCCGCAGCAGCGCCGCCTGGACTCGCTCGTGCTCCTCGCCGCGCAGCGCCAGCGCCTCCGGCCCCGCCGCCGCATCCGGCACGTCGACCGGATCGTCCGTGCCCGGCGGCGGCGTGTCGAGCGAGAGCGCCGGCCTGCGCGCGCGGCGCCGCAACTCGTCGGTGCAGGCGTTCGCCGCGATTCGCATCAGCCAGGCTCGGAAGTGGACGCCCTTGAAGCTCCGGATTCCGCGATATGCCGACAGAAAAGCCTCCTGCGTAGCATCTTCCGCCGGCATCCGGCTGCCGAGCATTCGGAGACAGAGGTTGTAGACACCGCGCTGATGCAGATCGACGAGCGCGTTGAACGCACCCAGATCGCCCACGCGGGCGCGTTCCGCAAGCGCTGCTTCGGCATCGGACGCGGCCGCTGATGGCCCGGATGAAGGATTCATCATCAATGAAGCAGATTCTAACAGAGGCGGGAGCGGCGGCTGACGCGAAGCGCGTGCTAGAATAGGTTACTTATGTCCTACGATCCCGCCGGCCCGGACGATAGCTCCGGGCACCCGTTCCCGGCCGACCAGGATCCCGCGCAGAGCGCTGCTGAGCGCGGCCCCGTCGCGCCCGCGCCACAGGGCGCCGTCCCGGCAGCCGAAGGCGCGATGGCCCCGGCCGATGCGCCTGCGGTGACCCTGCCCGGGGCATCGTCGTGGCAGCCGTCTCCGCCGGTGCAACCTGCGCCATGGCAGCCGGCGTCGCCCGAGTACCGCTACGTCGATGCGCCGGACGGCGATCGGTACGCGGATGTGCCCGCGTCGCTCGAACTGTCGTACACCGCAGCCGACCTCGGCCTCAGCCCGGGCGCCTACCAGGGCGCCATCCCGTACGAGAACGTCGAGCGCCGGCGCCGCGCGAGCAGCGGCACGCGCGCCCGCCGCGTCGGCCGCGAACTCGTCGAGACGCTGATCCTCGCCGTCCTGATCTTCTTCGCGGTCAAGGCGGTCGTGCAGAACTTCCGCGTCGAGGGTTCGAGCATGGACCCGTCGCTGCACACAGACCAGTACCTGCTCGTGAACAAGGCCCTCTACTTCCGCGTCAACATGAACAAGGTCCACGACCTCCTCCCGTTCATCCCCGGCGACGATAACGGCCAGAAGCGGCATCTCTTCCGCGCGCCGCGCCGTGGCGACGTGATCGTCTTCAAGTATCCGGGCGACGTCAGCCGCGACTTCATCAAGCGCGTGATCGGCGTGCCGGGCGACACCGTCGAGGTGAAGGACGAGAAGGTCTACGTCAACGGCAGCCCGCTGAAAGAGGACTACATCAAGGCCGCGCCGAACTACACGTACGCGCCCAAGACGGTGCCGCCGAACTCCTATTGGGTGCTCGGCGACAACCGCAACAACAGTTTCGATTCGCACGCCTGGGGCCAGAGTTGCCAGCCGTCGCAGCAGTGCGACTTCGTGCCCGAAGAGAACATCATCGGCCAGGCATGGATCTCGTACTGGCCGCGCGCCAGCCTCGGCTTCGTCAACAACAAGATCATCAAGCCCAGCGCGCCGTAGGTAGTGCTTAGTCGGTAGTCGTAGCACCCGTAGGGGCACGCGGCCGCGTGCCCGCCCTTACGCTCCATCTTCCAGAACGCTACCCGCTCTTCGTCGCCACGAACGCCGCGTACAGCGGCTGCTCCAGATCCAGCTCCCGCACGCCCCCGAGCCCCGCGTCCGCCGCCATCTCCTCGATCTCCCCGCGCGTGAAGAAGCCGACGGCGTGACCGCCCTTCGCCACCGCCTGCGGGATCTCGTAGAACAGGTCGATGTGCGAGAGCACGGTGTTGTACGTGCCCTCGCAGTCCTCGATCCGCTCCGGCCCGCGGATCTCCGTGATCAGCAGCGTGCCGCCCTCCTTCAGCGCCCGCCGCGCGTTCGCCAGCACGATCCGCGCGTCATCCATCTCGTGCAGCGAGATCTGGGTGTAGATGAAGTCGAACGCGTCCTCGCTCGTCAGGTCCTCGCCGCGCATCTCCTCCGCGTGCACGTGCTCGCTCAGCCCCGCCGCCTCGATGCGCTCCCGGGCCAGCGCGATCGACGTCGGGTCCGGGTCCAGTCCCGTCACCGTGCACTGCGGGAACACCTTCGCCAACGAGATCAGCCCCGCCCCCGCGCCGCACCCCAGCTCCAGGATCGTGCCGCCGTTCGCGAGCCGCGCGCTCAGCTCCGGCAGCTCCGGCAGCAGCACGCTCGGCAGGAACAGCTCGTACGCCGCCTTGCTGAAGGCGTGGATCGTTTCCACCATCTCCTGCCCGTAGTCCGCGAACGGGATCCCCTCCCCGCTCGTAAAGCAGGCCTCGACGCGGTCGGCCAGCCGCGACTCCACGGCGTGGTTCGTCACCAGCCCCGCCTGGTACTGGAAATCCTGGTCGTCCAGCAGTAGCGCCTCCATGAACGACGCCAGCCGGAAGCGCCCGGTCGCCGCGTCGTATTCCAGCAGCTCCCCCGCCAGCGACGTCTTGGCCCAGGCCGTCACGTAGCGCGGGTCGTGCCCCGTCTGCGTGATCAGTTCCTCCAGCGTCAGCCCCTCAGGCGCCTCCGCGATCGCCGCGAGCAGCCCCAGCTTCAGCCCGTAGTACGCCATCCGCAGGCTGGCGGCGCCCGCGGCCCACGAGAAGATCTTCAGCGCCTGGTCGTCCTTCGTCACGAGTGATTGCTGTGTCATCGTTCTCCATCTTCGGACCCTGTCCCCTGTCACCTGTCCCCTATCGGGCCCGATCATTAGAAACGATCCCGTCCCGATGCGACAACGCCGCGGTCAAGCAGGATCCGTGTACGCCCACACGGCGTACAGCGGGTCGCTTGATCCGCCGCTCTCGATGCTCCGGTCCTCCATCGTCACCTCACCGAAGCCGCCCGCGTGCTTGAAGTACGTCGCGATCAACCCCGCCCGCTCGCGGTCATCGAGCGCGCGCCAGATCCGCACCGCCTTACTGGGAAACATCCTGTTCGAATACGTGATCACGAACGGCGCGCCCGGCTTCAGCACGCGGCACACCTCGCGGAAGACCTCGACCGGCTTCGTCAGGTACTGCACCGACACCGTCACCACCGCCCCGTCGAACTCGTCGTCACCGAAGGGCATCGCCGGCCTCCGGTTGAGGTCGTGCATGAGATATTCCGTGAGCTGCTCGTTCGCCCGCAGCTCCTCTTCGTTCATGCCGAGACCGCACAGCCGCTTCCACGACAGCTCCTCCGGCATGTGCGACTTCCAGCTCGACATCAGGTCCAGGACCGCGCCGCGCTCCGGCAGCAGCTCGGCGTACAGCCGCCGCGCCGCCTCAATCGCGCCATCGTCGATGTGCACCAGCAGCCGCGCCTGTGCGTAGAACAGCGCGTCGGGCGAGTCGTCTTCGCGCTCGAAGAAGGTCGGCTTGAAGGGAGATTCCGTCACGCCCTGATCCTACCATCCGCCCCGCGTACGCTCGCCGTAGTCGGTAGTCCGTAGTCCGTAGTCCGTAGTCCGTAGTCCGTAGTCCGTAGTCGTAGGGGCACGCGGCCGCGTGCCCTCCTCCGCCCTCCCGCCGCGAGGATCGAGTACAACAAGGGAGGATCACGCCGCACGTAGGGGCGGGGCTCGCCCCGCCCGCCGTCGCGCACACGTAGGGGCGGGGCTTGCCCCGCCCGCACAGGAGCCGCGTGGAAGACGCACCCGACGATCACCCCGAGCCCGAGCACCCCGCCGTCGCCTGGATCAGGCACAACACGAGCTGGATCGCCCTCGGCGCGGCGCTGGTGCTCTTCCTGCTGCCGCGAATCTCCCCCTTCCACGGGCTCAACCACTACCTGAACTTCGCCCAGCGCTTCACCGAGTGGTCGCTTCGCAAGGTCGAGGCCCTCTTCAAGGACTACGGCTACTGGGTCGTCTTCCTGGGCGTGCTGTTGGAGAACAGCATGTTCCTGGGCCTCATCGTGCCCGGCGCGATCATCCTCATCCTCGCCGGCCTCGCCGCCGAGAACGGCGCCATCAACATCTGGCTCGTGCTGTCGCTCGGCGTCACCGCCACGATCATCGGCGATACGCTGAGCTACGGCAT
>Ga0315281_10008412_pt1 | contig 14439 bp, 16 predicted proteins | sample YL17G07_0_MG_FD_204540 | JGI IMG/M metagenome (GOLD analysis project Ga0315281, IMG submission 204540) | Sediment microbial communities from Yellowstone Lake, YNP, Wyoming, USA - YL17G07_0 | ecosystem: Environmental > Aquatic > Freshwater > Lake > Sediment | place: USA: Wyoming | collected...
CCGACGGATCACAGATCACCACCTTCTATATGAACGGGGGGACTTACCCCTGTATGTACCAATCGCGCAGATCATGTGGACACTTATACCTGGGCGCAGCAGGGTACGACTATTACTTTAGCCAGAGGAGCCATAGCAATTTCTCCGCCATCTGGCAAATAAACACCTCACCAAACAAACTTTATCCGATAGGAATTGATTCTGCGGGAAATGCTTATGTCATAAGGAGGTATGGGGGTACACCAGTTGCTCTGGAAAAGCGATCAGCGTCAGACGGCAGCGTTATTTGGACTCGGAGCTGCGGAGGGTATCCACAGGCCAGCCATGTTGACGCGAACGACAACCTATACCTCGGCGGTAATCGAACATCCGATTGGAATGTCGGCGGTGCAACGGTTTCAGCCTGTGCGTTCACGGCCGACGGCGATCCCTTCTGGTGGTGGGATTCTGGCCAGGACCTGTACAGCGTATACGCCGAAGGCGGAACGCCTTGAGGTGACTGACAATTATAATCTGAAAGGAGATTTGCAATGAGACGACTTGTGGCGATTTTGGGAATGGTGGTGCTGTGCGGGTGCACGGCGGACAGCCTGACCGTGGTCAGTAAACTGGCGGCGGCTCAGACGGTGATCAGCACAGCCCAGGAGATCCTGACGAAGCTTCCCGACCTGCTGACGCTGCTCGGCCTGGCCGGGGCGTGACAGGGAGCTTTTGATCTGACGATCATCTTGCAAAACATGCCAACGTATCATGGATTGATAATACTGTCATGGAGGACAAAACCAATGAAAGCGACGAAGGTAATTGAAGTCGGACTGGCGGCGGCGTTGAGTTTGGGCGGCCTGGCGGGCTGCGCGGTGTTCCAACCGGTAACGCAGGCGGCGGCGGACACAATCCGCGATCAGGAGGTCAAGACGCACCTGCTGAAAAAATTCGATCAGATGGACTTCGGAATGGCCAACCAGTACAGCGTGGACGAACCGGGCTTCGAGGCCGAATACTATCAGGGTGTCCGGCTCGTGGCGAAGGGCGTGCACCTCTCCGGGCAAGGCCAGGGGCAGGAACATCCGACGACCCAGCCGGCGGAAGGGCGGTGATCACCATGAAACGTACGCCCACAATCATGATGGCAGCGACGCTGGCCCTCGCTGGCTGCGCGAGTCTTAAGGGCCGCGACACCGTGCATACGGACGTCTCCGGCCAGGACGCCTCACTGTCTAAGATCGCCCTGGCGGTCGAACTGGCGGTCGAAAAGCTGGCCGACATCAAGGTCACCGGGATCGATTCATCGGACAAGACCAAGACGGACCAGGACGTGTCGGCCGGCCATGACGTGACCAACATCGTCACGTCGATCAACGCCAAGGGCGCAGGTGCCGTGGGCGGCTCGCTCCTGATCATGGTCCTCGGCTTCTTGCTCCGTGCATTCGTGCGGAGCCGCAAGGCGCTGCGGATTGCGATCCAGGCGATCGAGACCCTGCCCGAACCGGCGGGTCCATACTTGAAGGGAATTGTTGCGAAGGCGGCCTATGACCAGGGCGTTTCGGACTGGCTACACCAACGAGTACAACACGATACGAAACGGCTGTTAAAGGCCAAAAAACCGACCGTCAAACGGCCATTACATGGCGTGAATTGACGGCCTGCATATAAGTACCACTTAATCCCGGTGGCCGCGAGGACGGAAAAGGGCAAGCTTACCTAACTTGCCAAAATAGACGCACTCGGGGTCAGCGGGAATTCCCTTGCGCTATTTTTGTTCTCAAACCTTGGCTCAGAATCTCAAACCTGGTGTCGCTCTACACCTGGTGTCGCTCTACACTCTACACAGAGACAGACTTGGCGGACTCGTCGTTGTGGATAACTCGTATGTTCGTAATTTGTTTGGTACTGTGTACAGGTGTTGTGGTAAACGCCAGTTACGCCGTCGGGGTTCGGATGCGTGGGAATATCCAAGGCAACCCATGTGGAAAAGATGTTCAAAAGCAGAATTGGCGTGGAGAAGTTGTTAATACGCGGCGGCATGATAGAGGGAGGATGTTAACTGGGGCTTAATGGATGAACCGGTGTTGAACAGATTGATTGCATAAAGAAGCGAAACAGATAAAAAAAATGTAATTATGGGACTTTATTACTTGACGGTGATCTATTAGACGTTTTATAAAATACAACAGTAGTTTTGGGTCGCCGAATACAGCGGTAGCCCGTCATGGGGCTGAGTCCTGTCGAAACGAGCGGAGCGAGAAGTGATGATGACGGATATGTTCACAAGCAGGGAAAATCCGCAGGATCGGGAAGCACAAACCAACAGGTCTATACGGAGTGGAACAAGTGTGAACGATCCCGCCGCGAGCAAGCCGGTCGTCAGCGCGCCTCCGCCGAAACGTTATCGGATAGGCGAGGTGGTTCAGTATTCGGGTTTTTCGAGACAGACGATACATAATTACACCGTCATGGGGTTGATCTGCGAGAGTGAATGGACGCAGGGCGGGCATCGGCTTTACGATGTCGACGTGTTCGAGCGACTGGCCCATATCAAGGCGATGAAGGATCACTATCGCCTGAATCAGATCAAGCATATGTTGGATAAGAGCCTATCTGGGTCCTAGGCGGATGGAAGCAGTTTCATGATTGAATTCATGTCCGGTGGAAACGGTCGAATTATGAAACAGATCGTATTTGTGTTCAGGGGATGGAGCCCCGAAAATGAAGCCAAGCTGGCTTAGAATATTTTTCCGAGAGTTAGCTGACAAGTGGCAGATACCATCCCTCGTGTTTGCTCTGCTGCTTGTCGGTTCAGGACTCTACTTTATATTCTCCCGGCAGGAGGCGCACAGTCGGGAGGAGGATATATCCCTCTGTCAGACCCTGGCGGCGACGCGCGAACATCGTAAGGCGGCAGAATTCGCTCTTGCCCTGGTGGATGATCCGAAGGTCACCGTCGAACAGCGAAGAATTCTGTACGGCATCCTATGCCGGTCGTTGCACCAGATTGAGCTGTCGCGACCGAAACACAACCCGCCTACCCTGCAGGCGATCCAGAACTATATAAAGGAATCGGTGGCGGACCGGCCGTTCAATGCGCAAGAGCACCTGCTGTGGGCAGACACCTACGAATGGCAGGGCAATATCTCATCGGCGATCAAGCACCTCCGCCACGTGCTCGAGACCGATTATCCCGGCCGGGTAGCGGTCCTGAGACGTATCCTTGAATTGCTTCCGCGGACACATCAGGCTGACCAGACGGGTTATGTTGAGACCTTGGAACAACTGCTGCACGAGCCATCGCTTGGGGGAACCGACTTGGTCTGGGCGGCAGGGCAGAAGGCGGAGTTTCTCGTCCAGGAAGGGCGTTTTGCTGAAGCGGTCGAGTTGATTGAAGGGATCCTGCCGCGGGTGAACGACGAGAATGACCGACTTGAATTGGAATATGCTTTGGCGTTTGGCGAGTATTCTCGCCGTCAGATCGATGCAGCCGAGCCGGCGTTGCGCAGCCTGTTGAGCCGAATTACCAAGCGTGGGGAACTCGATGCCAAGGCGAATCTTCTGTTGGGGAAAATCTGTCTTCAGGACGACCGGCCGGAAGAGTCGCTCGTGTTGTTTGACAGCATCATTTCCTGGTATGTTCACAAGGATTATGAAGTAGCGGCGCATCTGGGGCGGGCAGAAGCCTTGGCAAGCCTTCATCGGTTCCAGGCTTCTTTGGAGGCATATCGCCGGGCTTTCGAAACACTGGGGCTGATCGGGCCCAATCGTTTTGTGAGTGCCGGCCAGATATTAAGCTCACTTGAGAGGGTTTCGTTGGCATTTGAGCAACAGGGCAAATTGGACCAGGCCCTGGCGTTTGCTGAACTTCAATATCGCTTCCTCGAAGACAAAGACATTCCCGAACGCATTACCGTGCTGAAGCGGCTAAGTCAGTGGCATCGCGACCTGGCCGGCCGACAGGCAGAAGAATTAGTCAAGGTGGAATCGCCGGAATTTGCCGAATCGCTCAGGAACGAGATCCGGGTGCATTACCGGACGGCGGCGGAATACTTCTTGGCGCTTTCCGCCAGCCCGGGTTTGCGCGACCGGGAATCTGCGGAGGCGCTTTGGGAGGCTGCGCTGTGTTATCAGCTTGCTCTGGAATCGGCCAAGGCGGTGGAGACGCTCGAAAAGCTCGTGCGCGATCGGCCTAACGACGATCATCATCCTGAAGCACTGTTCCGTTTGGCAAAATCGCATCAGGACCGTGGCCAGCCGGGACAAGCGGTTGAGAGTTATCGAAAATTGCTCTCCGAACATCATCGCACGCCATGGGGACTGAGTTCATTGGTGCCGATTGCCCAGTGCTATATGGCGATGGGCCCGGAATATTATCCCCAGGCAGAATCGGTCTTGCGCGGTGTGGTGGACGATACGGCCAAACAGGAGCTGATCACTCCGGAAGCCCGTGAATTTCGCGAATCGCTGTTTCTCCTTGGCAAGTTGTATTATCACCAGGACAACTTTGAAGCCTGTGCCGCTCGGCTGGAAGAGGCCTTGGGGCGCTATTCGGCATTCCCACGGGAGTGTGCCGAAGCGAAATTCCTCATCGCCCAATCCTGCCGAGAATTGGCTGAAAGATATGCCCGACAGGTCGATCAGGCCAATGATCAGAAACACAAGGCAACCCTGTATCGCAACCGGCAGGAGAATCTGCTCCGAGCTGCCGACCTTTACAGCGAAACAATCGAAGCCTTCGACAAACTGCCACAGACCTCGGAGCTTGAGCAGACCTACTTGAAACTGGCGCTGATCTGGCGGGCCGATTGTCTTTACGACCTGCGCCAGTATGAACAGGCGGTCGAGGTGTATGAAGAAGTCGTCGATCGGTATGAGACGAGTTCGGTAGCCTTGGCAGCCTATGTCCAGATTATCAATGCCTATCAGCGGCTTGGTCAGCCGGGCAAGATCAAGGCTGTTCTCGAACGAATGAAATGGCAGATACAACAGCTTCCGGACAGTGTATTTGAAGGCCAAGATACCGGCCTTTCGCGGCAGAAGTGGCAAAAGTGGATCGAGTGGAATCTTCAATCGGGTTTACTGGGCGGGCTGTCCGACACCGGCATGGTTCGCGGGCCAGGCTCGCCCGGTTTTTAGGGACGGACGTTGGAAACCTTGGATAGAAACGGGAGTTTGCAGTGAAACAGCTTGATGATCCGACGAGGGTCGCTGAGGAACTTGTCAGGCTTCTGCGACACCAGAGGCAGTACTACCAGGAATTGAAGCGTCTGGCCGAGCAGCAACGGGCATTGATTCAGGCTGAGCAGCCCGAAGAGCTTCTGGGACTGCTCGCCAAGCGGCAGCAGGTTGTTGACGCCATGGGCAAGGTTCATCAGCAATTGGCGGCACATCAACAGATATGGAACGCGTCGAAGGAAAAGCTCGACGCGAAACGACGGCAGGAAATCCAGGAACTTCTCGCAGAACTGGAGACCATGTTAAACGATCTGCTCGAGCACGATCAGCAGGATTGTCAGGATCTTTCCGATCGCAAACAACAGATCGGCAATCAGTTGACCTCGGCGGTCAAGGGTCGGGCAGCCAATCAGGCCTATTCCGATCACGACGGCAATCAGACTCCCCGACCGGCGGGTGCCAATTTCGAAATCAGCGGTTAAAACGATGAGTGATCTGGCGACAAAGACAAGTTTGACAGCGGACGAGTTGGCGGCGATCTTGGCCAATTACAACGATGTAACGGACAAGCTGCGTCAGAGCCACGACGTGCTTCAACGCGAGGTCCGTCGTCTTCACGATGAATTGGCGCACAAGAACCGGCAGCTTGATCGCCGTAAACGCTTGGCCGCTCTGGGCGAGATGGCCGCCGGATTGGCTCACGAGATCCGCAATCCTCTCGGCGGGATCCGGCTTTACGCCGATTTGCTGAGGCGCGATCTGGCCGACCGGCAGGAATTGACTCAACTGGTCGACAAGATCATCAACGGCGTAAGCTGTCTCGACGGGCTGGTCGGTCAGGTGCTGGCGATGTCTCACACGGTTGAGCCGAGGTTGCACCCTGTCGATCTTGCCGCGGTCGTCGAAATGGCGGTGGATCTGTTGGGCGACCAGATTCGCGTGCATCAAACCGATATTTCATATCACCTTCCCGAAGGACTAATCGTTGTTTGCGATCGCGAAATGATCCAGCGGGCAGTGCTGAATGTGGCTCGCAACGCGATTGAAGCGGCCGGCCAAGGTGGTCGCGTCATGGTTGATGTCATGGGCAAGGGACGTCATGCGGTTGTTCAAATCGCCGATAGCGGTCCGGGGATTAATCCGGAGTTCGCCGACAAGATTTTCAACCCGTTCTTTACAGCAAAGGACAACGGCACCGGGCTGGGCCTGACCATTGTCCATCGTATCATCGAGGCGCACGAAGGCACGATTGCCGTCGGGAGAAGCAAACTCGGCGGCGCCCTGTTCACCCTCAAATTGCCGTTCGACGGCGTCTCAACAATGGGCATGGATACTCGGGGACACAAGGATGACAATGATAGCGGTAATTGACGATCAGGAACTATTGCGAGATTCGCTGGCCCAGACGTTGAAACGCGCGGGATATAAAGTTACGACGTTCAGCGACGGCCAAGTGGCTCTGGGGACGATGAGATCAGGATCGTTCGATCTGGTCATCACCGATCTGAAGATGCCGGGGTTGGACGGCGTCGAATTCCTGCGGCGTCTTCGTTCGAGCGGGTTGATCGATTTGCCGGTGATCATGATGACCGCGTATGGCACGGTGGCGACGGCCGTCGAGGCGATGAAGTTGGGGGCATACGATTATATCCAGAAGCCTTTCGAGGCGGACCAGATCGAAGTGCTGGTGGCGAGGGTGCTGCGGGAGAATGAACTTCAGCGGGAAAACGAAGCGCTTCGCCAAAGTGTCAGTGATTTCTATCTCGGCAAGGAACTCATCGGCCGGGTGAAAACGATGGACCAGCTTCGCGCCCAAATCGTTCATTTGGCCAAAAGTGACGCCACCGTTTTGGTTGAAGGCGAAAGCGGTACAGGCAAAGAGCTGGTCTCACGGGCGATCCACGCCGGATCACCCCGAGCCCGGCGGCCCATGCTGTGTCTGAATTGTGCTGCGTTGTCGGAAAGCCTTCTGGAAAGTGAACTGTTCGGCCACGAGAAAGGTGCGTTCACCGGGGCCGACAAATTGCGCAAAGGTCGTTTTGAACTCGCCGACGGCGGGACGCTGTTGCTGGACGAGATTTCCGAAATACCTATGACCCTCCAAGCCAAGTTGTTGCGTGTGTTACAGGAAAAACAGTTCGAACGGGTCGGAAGCAGTACAACCAGGGATGTCAATGTACGTGTGATTGCCACCACCAATCGTGATCTGAGGCAATGGATTGCCCAGGGCAAGTTTCGCGGCGATCTGTACTACCGGCTCAGCGTCCTGCCGATTCATATCCCGCCGCTTCGCGAGCGTCGCGAAGACATACCGATGCTGGTCGAGTATTTTCTCGAAAAACTCGCTCGCCGGGACGGTCGATCGCAGGCGAATCTAAGCAGAGCGGCGACGCAATTGCTGATCGCGTATCATTGGCCTGGAAATGTTCGCGAATTGGAAAACCTGATCGAACGGGCGTGGGTGCTGTCCGGTGACGGTGGAATCAATGAAGAACTCATCGAGCCGTGGCTGAGCGGCGCCGAGCCGGCGGAAAACGTCATCGGCATGAGCCGGCCCGGACATCTGATGGAAGATATGGAACGTGAGTTGATTTTCAAAACACTGACCCGGTTCGGTGGTCATCGGGCCAGGACCGCCAAGGCGCTCGGGATCGGCCTGCGCACCCTGGGCCTGAAACTAAAACGCTGGCAGGAAGAAGGCTTTGCGTTGGAACCGGCGGTTCAGGAAAGTGAGTTCGCGGGCGCCCTCAGTAGCGCAACTTTTGCGCCCGAGGCGCAATTCGTGCGATGAATGCCGAATTGATCGTTTCGTAACATCTTGGTAGGGATGATGTTAGAGTCTGGTATGGCGATTGCTGATGGATAGTTGGATCAATGTCGCTGCGCCGTTGGAAAGGTGAGCATCGTGATTGACAATCTGATTAACACAACTCAGGTCACGGGACTGGATCGTGTCGTTGCCTTTACCGAGGCCAGACAGCAGATCCTCGCCAACAACATCGCCAACATCGACACGCCCGGCTACAAGATGAAAGACCTGAATGTCGAGAAGTTTCAAAACGATCTGCACGCCGCCATGGAAGCGCGATCTGCCGGGCAAGCTGAAGGCGAAGCTCTTCAGACGTCGCCCGATTACAACCAGTATCTTCTTTTTCACGATCGGAACAATCGCAGTATCGATAAGCAGGTAACGGCGATTACACAGAATGCTGTTATGCACAATGCGGCGATCGAGCTGCTGCGCAGCCAATATCAACTGCTTCAGAAGGCGATCAGCGGAAAGCCCTAGCAGGAGGATGAGATATGTTTACGTCTCTGGACATAAGTACGACAGGAATGCTGGCCCAGCGAACGCGGATGGACGTGACCGCGGGAAATATCGCTATGGCCGATGTGACCGAAGACGAATTGGGTCGGCCGAACCCCTATCATCGACGGTTCACCGTATTTCAGAGCGGTTCGTCTCTGGGCAAGGATGTCGGTGTGCAGGTGGCCGGAGTGGAAGAAGATCCATCATTTCGGTTGGAATATGAGCCGGGGCACAAGGATGCGATCAAAGAGGGTCCGTCCGCCGGCTATGTCAAATACCCGAACATCGACCTGGCGTTCGAATATTTGAATGGGATGGAAGCCGCACGAGCTTATGAGGCGAACATTGCGGCGTTTCAATTGTCAAAATCAATGATTACCAATGCGATCAGGCTATTGGCGTAGCAATGTCGTTGGAAATATTGGCTGGAGTTGTTGGCTATGGTAGACGAACTTAATCTGTTGGGGCCGGGCAGTATACAACCGACCGGGCGTGCGATCCAGTCGGGCAGTTTGGATAAATCGCAAGGCACGGATTTCAAGGATTTGCTGATGAGCAGCATCGGCGAGGTGAATCGGTTGCAGCAGGAAGCCCAAAATGCGACCGAAAAGCTGGTGACCGGTCAGACGAGTAATGTGTCGGAAGTCTTCTCCGCGGTAAGAAAGGCCGATGTGGCGTTTTCGCTGTTAATGCAGATTCGAAATCAGCTTATCGATGCGTATTCGGAGATACGCAATATGAGAATGTAATTTGCATTTCTTCGAGTTGGGGTAGCGGATTATGGAATTTGTTCGCAAAGCCATTGTGCAGATGAGAGAGCACCTGAGGAGCCTGACGGCAAGCCAGACACTGGCCATGGCCATGATTCTGGTGCTCGTGGTCGTTTCGCTTGTCTTGCTGTTTCAGGCGAATTCCACCTCGCAAATGGTGGCCTTGTTCGATCAGACCTTCCGTGACGCGGAATTGGCGAAAATTACCAACCAACTTCAGATCATGCGGGTTCAGTATAGAGCCGAAAGCGGCCGCATTCTGGTTCCGAGCGAAAAGCGTGATGAGATACTCTCTGGCCTGACCTACTCGGACGCCCTGCCCGACGATATCAGCGGCAACTGGGGTAAGGGCGATACCAACTCGAGCATCTGGCTGGGGGCCGATGACAAACAACATGAATGGAAAACAATAAAAGAACGGGACCTCGCGAAAGTAATCCGATTGATGCCTGACGTCGCCAGCGCCTACGTCATCATCAATCCGGGCAGCAAACGCAGTCTCTCCGGTGGTCCGAGCAGCGACCCTTCGGCGGCGGTGTATGTGAAAATGAAGACGGGAAAGATGCCGGGCAAGCAACTCATCACGGCCGTGGCCAGTTGGATATCCAAGTCGGTCGACCGGCTGACCCGCGATCGAGTGGCCGTTGTGGCCAACGGCGTGGCTTATCCGGTTCCGGAAGAGGACAATTTTTTTGCCGAAGGGGGTGCGCTGCACGATCGCCGTCAGGAGGAGCAGAAGGATTTCGAGAAGAACATCAAGAATGTCTTGGGAATACCCAATGTTCTGGTCAGCGTTTACGTCGAACTGGATACGCAGAAAGTACACACCGTTGATGAAGAGCACAAACCTTTGGTGACGCTCGAAAAAGAAAAGGAAAATACGGGGGTTCGGAAGGAATCGGGATCCGAGCCGGGCGTCAGGCCCAATACTGGACGAACGATTGAGGATGTCGTTGACGCTGGGGAAAAGACAGAGGATACCGAGCGTGAAACACAATATGTAACTCCTCGCGTAAAAACGGTTGAAACAACGAAGCCTCCCGGCGAGATCAAAGTGGTTCGGGCCACGGTTAATGTGCCCAACAGCTATTTCGAGCGCGTATATCGCGAGAAGACCGGCAAGGGCGAAAAGCCCACCACTGCCGACCTGGACGCGATCATCCAATCGGAATCGGCAGAAATTCACAAGAAGGTTCTGCAGGTCATTGGTCAGAATAAAGCTGAATACGTTGAAGTCGGGCGATTCTATGATGATCAATGGCCGCCTGAGGCCGACGTGGCCCAGGCCGGAACCGGGTTGAACTTGTCGGTGATGGACTATGCTAAACCGGCCGGATTGGGGATTCTGGCCATCAGCAGTCTCATGATGGTGCTCATGATGTTGCGTAAAGCCTCATCGGGAGTTGGCTTGCCGGGTCGACCGGAGCAGCACTTGCCGACGAGAGAGCCGCCGCCGATCCTGGAAACCGAATCCGGACCGGTGGGTGAAGCAGAGAGCACCGAAGGGATCTTGCAGGGTGTTGAAGTCGACGAAAAAACGGTACAGGTCCGCAAGATGGCCGAGCAAGTGGCGGATCTGGTTAAAGAAGACCCAAGCTCTGCGGCGGCCTTGGTCCGGCAGTGGATGGTCAAGGATCGGTAATAAGCACGACGGAGTGAATCGATGGCGATTAGGCAACCAGTTGAACAAAAAGTCATGTCGGGAGTTCGCAAGGCAGCAGTCCTGCTGCTTAGCGTTCCCGAAGATGCCGCGGCGGAAATCCTTAAGCGGCTCGATCGCGACTCGGTTGCCGACGTGACCCGTGAAATCGCCGCTTTGGGTCAGATAACGCCGCAAGTGTGCAACGACGTTGTCGAAGAATTTTACAATCTTGCCCTGGCTCAATCGTATGCCGAGCAGGGGGGGGTGCTGCTGGCCAAGACGCTGTTGGAAAAATCGCTGCCGAAGGAGGATGCCGCCCGTATTCTCGATCATATCGAACAGACGGTCAATGCCACCCCGTTTTCATTCCTGCATCGGGCTGAAAGCGAGAACCTGCTGACATTCATTCAGGACGAGCATCCCCAGACGATCGCTTTGATCCTGTCGCATCTTCCCTCGGACAAAGCCAGCGAGGTGCTTGCCGGGCTGTCACAGGAAAAGCAACTGGAGGTCGTCGTCCGTATCGCACGAATGGAGCAAACCAACCCGGAGGTCATTCGCGAGGTGGAAAGGGGGCTGGAAAGCCGACTCTCCGCCATCGTGTCGCAGACTTTCGATAAGACCGGCGGCGTGGACACCGTCGCCGAGATACTTAACCTTGCCGACCGGGCCACGGAAAAAGCGATTCTCGAACAGTTGGAAGGCCAGGATCCCGAATTGGTCGAGCAAATTCGCCGGCTGATGTTCGTCTTTGAGGATATCAATCTTGTCGACGATCGCGGCATTCAGACGGTGCTCAAGGAGATTGACAACGCCGACCTGGCCCTGGCGCTGAAAACGGCGTCGGACGATCTGAAACAAAAGATTTTGCGGAACATGTCCGAACGGGCCTCAGGCATGATCCAGGAAGAGATGGAATACATGGGCCCGGTGCGGCTGACCGACGTGGAGGCGGCTCAGCAGAAGATTGTCGATATCGTCCGGCGGCTTGACGATGCCGGCGAAATCGTAATCGCGGGTCGAGGCGGTGGTGGTGACATCATTGTCTGACAAGGAAACGGGCAAGCGACAACGATGGGCATGATCTTAAAAACGAAAGTGATCGGAAACAACGAACTTCGCCCGGCGAAGTTCAGTTTCACGGATATTCGCGCGGAGGCGGACCTGATCCTCCAGCAGGCGCGGCGTGATCTTGACCAGGCCCGCGCCCAGGCTGAAACGATCATTCGACAGGCCGAACACGAGATCCAGGAACGGCGACGACAGGCTGAGGAACAGGGTTATCACAGTGGCTACGAGAAAGGATGTGATGAAGGGCGGCGCGTCGGCAGCGACCAGGCCCTGGCCGAAGGGCGAGGCAATTTCGCCCAGCACACGGAAAGTCTTCAAGAATCGCTTCATGATGTCTTGCGGCAGATCGATCATCGCCGGCATGAGCTGGTCAGTCAGTGCCATCAAGACCTGCTTGCTTTCTCGATTGCTATCGCAGAAAAAATCGTGAGGAAACGCGTCGAGGTTGACCCCGAGGCCGTCCTGGGCAACGTCAAGGCGGCGATTGATCTGGTTTCTGCTCGAAGTGCGATCTGCGTCAAAATGAACTCGTCCGATCTGGAAACATTGAACAGATTGGCTCCTGAGTGGCTGACGAGCATATCCGATTTGCGTGAAATCAGTTTCGTCGCCGATGAAAGCGTTGCAGCAGGCGGGTGCGTGCTGGAAACTGCCGGCGGCCAAATCGACGCCCAGATCGCAACTCAGATCGACAATATCGTCAAACAATTTACTCCCGCCTTGTCCGACGACATCAAATCCTGGCAGGGAGACTCAACTTGGGAAGAGGCGCCGGAAACCGACAGAAAACGTCCCAATCGTGCGAGTCGAGGCGATTTAAGGACCAGCAGCAGCAAATGACAATGACAGCGTTTTCCAGACAGTATGAATTGCTTGAGCAGATGAACCCGAAGGGCATAACCGGTTCGGTGGCCGGCGTGGCCGGCCTGACCGTCTCGGCGGAGGATCTGCCTGTTCCCGTCGGGTCACAGTGTGAAATACTTCGCCGTACGGGCAAACCCCTGATCGGCGAGGTCGTCGGCTTCAAGGATCACCGGACCGTGATCATGCCCTACGACGAGCTGGTGGGCGTAGCCCGCGGCGATCGCGTTTGCTGCGTAAGCACATCGCAGCACGTTCCGGTGGGTATGACCCTCCTTGGACGCGTTTTGGACGGATTTGGCCGGCCGATCGACGACGCGGGTGAACTGCACGCACAGGATTATTACCCGCTGCTCAGCGCGGCTCCTTCGGCGACGGCGCGCTGCCGGATTACCGAACCCCTGGGTACGGGTATTCGCTCGATCGACAGCCTCTTGACCTGTGGCCAGGGTCAACGTATGGGTATCTTTGCCGGACCGGGGTTGGGCAAGAGCATCCTGCTCGGTATGATCTCGAGATATACTTCAGCCGACGTGATTGTGATCGGCTTGGTCGGCGAGCGGGGAAAAGAGGTTCGTGATTTTCTCGATCGCGATCTGACGAGCGAGGGCCGGAGCCGATCGGTCGTTGTCGTCAGTACGTCCGATCAGTCGGCCGTTCTGCGGATCCGAGCCACCCTTGCCGCCACGGCGGCGGCGGAGTATTTCCGCGACCAGGGAATGAAGGTGCTGCTGTTGATCGATTCTCTGACCCGACTGGCGATGGCGCAACGGCAGATCGGTCTTGCCGCCGGCGAGCCGCCTGCCACAAAAGGGTATACGCCGAGCGTCTTTGCCATGCTGCCGAAGCTGCTCGAACGGGCGGGCCAAGCGCCTCAGGGGTCGATCACAGGATTCTACACCGTGCTGGTTGAGGGTGACGATATTACCGAACCGATCAGCGACGCCGTTCGCGGTATTCTTGACGGCCATGTCTGGCTGTCACGGTCGCTGGCCAACCGCGGCCATTACCCGGCGATTTCCGTGCTCGAGAGTGTCAGCCGGATCATGCCCGACGTGGCTGACAGTGTTCACCGCGAAGTGGCGATAAGAGTCAAACGGCTGGTTGCACTTTATCACGATATTGAAGATCTGGTCAACATCGGGGCGTACGTTCCGGGCAGCAATCCCGAGATCGATCTTGCGGTGAGAGTTCATCCGCTGATCGATCAATTCCTGCGCCAGCAGATGCGCGAGCGGGTCACGTTTCCCGAGGCAAAAAAAGCCCTGCTCGAACTGAACGCCGCGATCGATCAGGAGGCACAGAATCTGAAGGCCGGCAAGAAGACCATGTATCCGGCCAAGGTCGCATAGAGGTAATCCATGGCAGCGTTTCGATTTCGACTGGAACCGATCTTAAAGCTCAAGAAGCTTCGCCAGGAGCAGATGGAGCGCAAGGTGGCACAATGCGTCGGTGAGATGCTTAAGACCCGGCAGCAACTTGATCGGTTGGACGGTCAGATCGAGCAACTTTACGAAAACATTCGACGCAGCGGCTTGGTCGGACCGTTGCAGGTCGGCAATCTGATCGGTGATCGACGGTATTTGAACCATCTTCACCGTCTGCGCGATCACCAGAGAACA
>Ga0315281_10008414_pt1 | contig 14436 bp, 12 predicted proteins | sample YL17G07_0_MG_FD_204540 | JGI IMG/M metagenome (GOLD analysis project Ga0315281, IMG submission 204540) | Sediment microbial communities from Yellowstone Lake, YNP, Wyoming, USA - YL17G07_0 | ecosystem: Environmental > Aquatic > Freshwater > Lake > Sediment | place: USA: Wyoming | collected...
TGCTGGTCGCCGACGAGCCGGTTTCCGCTCTTGACGCATCTGTCCGCGGGGAGATCCTCAAGCTGCTCCTGGGCTTGCGCGACGACCTGGGGCTGGCGATCCTCGTAGTCACCCACGACTTGGGTCTGGCGTGGATGATCGCCGACAGGGTGGCCGTCATGTATCTCGGCCGCATCGTCGAGATCGGGCCTGCGGAACACATCCTCACCTCGCCGCAACACCCTTACACGCAGGCCCTGCTGTCGGTCGTTCCTGAAACGAAGAACGTAGAGCAGATCATCCTCACGGGTGAACCGCCGGACCCGACCCGCATACCCATGGGCTGTCGGTTCCATGAGCGCTGCCAACTGGTGGCGAGCGGCAAGGCAGCGGAGCTCGGCATCGAAGAACGGTGCAGAACCGAGGATCTGGGTTTGGAGTTGGCTGCAGCCGATCACTTCGCTGCGTGCCACGCGGTCAAGAAGCTTCAGTAGCTACTTGCCGTGGCGCCTGCGACGGCGCTGCTGCCCGCCCTTCTTCTTCCTTGGCGGGCGGGGGGCGTTCTCTGGGTCAGGAAGTCCCACCTTCGCCTGAGCCACAGCGTGCGCGATGTCCCCGGACACACCCTGCTGGTCCGGAGGAGCCGTGAGCATCAGCTGGAACAGGACCGAACGCTCGAGTTCGTCGATGGTGTTCACCACCACCCTGCGATCGTTGCCCGCCTTGGCCCTCCAATTGGCTTCGATACGCCCGGAAGCGTGCACGGCGACGCGCAGGTACGTTTCGCCAAGCTTTCCTTCCCATACGGACCTAGAACTCGCTTCCAATCTCACCCCAAGGGTTTTGGGACACGGGATGTGCCTCCTGAGGGAGCGTATCAGGTGGCGCTTCTCGTCAGGCAACAGAAAGAGTGACAAGAAGCGCCGTGCCGGGTTGACCCCCCAGGCGCGAATCCCGTATATATCTCCTCGGAGCCGCTGGAACCTTCGGGTTTCGGCGGCTCCAACCTTTCTCTTGGCTTCTCCCCCGGGGCTTCCCGGCTTCACCCACGGAAGGAGGCACCTTGCCCGTCGGTGAACCCGCCGAAGGGCGGGACACGAAGCCCCCTCTTTCCGGGATACGGATCGCGGACTTCTCGAGGGTGTTGGCCGGTCCCCTCTGCACCATGATCCTCGCCGACCTCGGCGCCGACGTCATCAAGATCGAGCGGCCGGAGTCGGGGGACGATACTCGCGCCTGGGGGCCGCCATTCGTCGGCGAAGACGCTGCCTACTTCCTCTCCCTGAACCGGAACAAACGCTCCATCGCCTTGGACCTTCAGACGGCGGAGGGTGTCGCGATCGCTCGCAGGCTCGCGGCGCGCTCGGACGTGATAGTCGAGAACTTCCGCCCCGGATTGATGCGGCGTTTCGGACTCGACCACGACTCGCTCGACAAGGAGAACCCTCGTCTCGTCTACTGTTCCGTCGTCGCCTTCGGCGACGACGACACCAACCCCAAGCCCGGCTACGACATCATCGTCCAAGCGATGTCGGGTCTGATGAGCATCACCGGAGAGCGTGGGGGACCGCCTGTGAAGGCAGGAGTCGCGCTGCTGGACGTGATCACCGGTCTCTACGCCGCGAATGGGATCCAGGCCGCGCTCCTCGAACGCGCGAACACGGGGCGCGGCCAGCGACTCTCTGTCTCGCTATTCGGGTCGAGCGTCGCAGCGATGGTCAATCAGGCAGCCAACTATCTTCTCGGCGGCATGGTACCGGGCCCCGTCGGCACAGAACACCCCAATATCGTTCCCTACCAGGTGTTTCAAGCGCAAGACAAACCGTTCGTATTGGCTGCCGGGAATGACCGCCTCTATCAACGCACGTGCGAAGCGATCGAACGCCCCGAACTGAGTACCGATGAGAGATTCGCTACCAATGCGGGGCGCGTGGAGAACCGGACCATCTTGGTGCCGATGCTTCAAGCCGTATTCGCCGAGAGAACCGCGGCTGAGTGGCTGCGACGCCTGGAGCGAAACGCCGTACCCTGCGCGCCGGTCAGTCGGATGGACGAAGTATTCGCGTCCCCCGATGGAAGCGAGACGATCCAAGAGATCGCCGACCCGGTGAGAGGGCTGCTGAAGCTGGTCGCTGACCCCATACGTCTGCACGGCCGGACGCTCGACGTGCGGATGCCGCCACCGAGGCTCGGCGAGCACACCGCCGAGATACTGGCTGAGCTGGCTGAACGCTAGCCGTCCCGAGAGTCGGGCCGGACGGACCTCATCCTTGCGCCCAGAGCCTGGGCCGCGCGCCTCGCGGTCTGCCTGGGGATCGCATTGGCACGACGGGAGATGACCTTCACCACGTCGGCGGGTTTCGCCACCCAAACGCCCTTCACATCCTTCGGCGCGCCCAGGATGGCATTCGTCGGACAAACGACCGCTTCGACATCGGTGTCGACGGCCATCCCGCTCAGCTTGCGCTTCAGCTTGCGAACCTTGCGCTTCAAGGATCTGACGGATGCAACGGGTTTGCCGCCGACCTTCACCCGACCCAGGCTTACATTCACGTATCCCTCTTCTTGGTTCACCACCAAGATGAACGCACCCGTTGTTCCGATGACGACCCTGTCCGCCCCGAAGTCCTCTCCCGACGCGACCCAGAACGACCACGGGTCGAGGCGCTCGAGCTCGGGCAGGAGTAGATCGGGGGTGTCGTCGTTCATCCGCCCACACCCGTCTGGAAGGCTCGCAGGCTGAGGCCGAAAGCGAACAGGCAAGCCCATACGAAGGGCACGTATCTCAGGATCGTGCGCTTACGGGCCTCCAGCTGCGCCCAGAGAAGTGCGCCTGCGGTGAACACCCCATACGCCAGATGAAGGAGGACGGGGAGAGGCTTCCCGAGTAGCAGGAGCACGACACCGAGGATGAGCTGGAGGCCGATGGCCACCTGGGCGATGGCCACGAGAACCCAGAAGATCTTTCCTGCGTCCTGCCGCTTCATGAGGATGGCACCGAGTCCCCACAAGGTCGTCACTCCGAATAGAGCAACGACCGCCAGTCCGACGACCTTGTGGATCTCAGGCATACGGCCCAGATACTACCGGAGCCCCTGGTGAGGCCTTCTTGCGCGAGTGGCCGTCCAGACCGTGACCATCCCGCCCGACAGAGGATGAGCTTCGACTCTGACGAACCCCGCTCCTTCGAGCATCTGGCAAATGACCTCCGGAGCGGGCAACTGCGCTAGCGATCGCGCTAGATACCTGTAAGCCTCCGCCTGCCCCACCAGACGCCCGAGCAGGGGGGCGACCGTGTCGAAGTAGACGTCGAACGGCCTGCGGAGCCAAGCCCTGCGAGGACCCGTGATGTCGACCAATGCGAGAGAGGCACCCTGCTCCGTCACACGGGCCAGCTCTGCGAAGGCGCCGGGAAGATCCGAGAGGTTGCGAAGGACGAACGCGCTGGTCGCGCCCTGGAAGACCCCGTCTGCGAAGGGAAGTGCGAACATGCTTCCGCGCACGAACGCTATCCGCTCTCCGAGGCGTTCGTTCGCGGTGACCAGCATGTGCTGACTCAGATCCAGACCGACGACCCGCGCTTCTTCCGCCAGCAGCTCGGCCAGCTTCCCTGTGCCGCAACCTAGATCGAGCACGCGGGCCCCGGGAGGCGAAGCGATCGCGCGAACCGTTCGCCGACGCCACCATCTGTCGAGCCCCAGGGAAAGCAAAGCGTTCACCAGGTCGTAGCGGACGACTACCGCGTCGAACATGCTCTCCACACGTCTCTCCGGCGGAGCCTGCCTGTTCACGAGAGCAGGGCCCGAAGATCAGAGATGCTGTCGATTACATGGGCGGGCAATTCCAGGAGTTCGAGGTCACGCTGGCGGAACTTGCCGGTCCTTACGAGCGCCGCGTGCATGCCGACCTGTCGGGCGGCGTTCACATCGCTCTGAACATCGTCTCCGACCATCATCACCTCGTGGGGCGCAAACCCTATCGACTCCAGGGCCGTGACGAAGAACTCAGGGGACGGCTTGCCGGCGACTTCGGCCTTCACCCCGGCTGCCAGCTCCAGAGCCGCAACGAATGTCCCTGCATCCAGGGTTGGTCCGTCCATCGTCATCCAGTACATGCCGCGGTGCATCGCCACCAAGGCGGCCCCGTTCATGACCATGCGGAACGCGCGATTGAGGTTCTCGTAGGTGAAGTCCTGTTCTGCATCCCCCACCACGACCACGTCCGCGCCCTCCTGCACGGACGTCACGCAAGCCAAGTCATCGCGAGCCTGCCCAGTCGCCAGGAGATAGCAGCGTGCCTCCGGATGATGCCTTCGCAGGTAGGCCCCGGTGGCGTTCGTGGCGGTCAGCACCTCATCTGGATGGATGTCCATGCCTTCCTCGCGCAGCAACCTGGCAAGCTCGGCGCCTCCGAACAGGGTGGTGTTCGTGACGAGGCGAAACGGAAGGCTGCTGCGTCTCAGCCAGTCGACCGTCTCGATCGCACCCGCCATCGGCTTCCAAGCGGTGACCAGCACTCCGTCCACGTCGAGAAGAACGCCTCTGATCCCGGGCATATGCGTGGGAGTCTAGCCAGCTCCGTTCGGTGCCGGGCTGCTCGTGGCACCCGGAGACCTTCTCGGTTTGGCTGGCAGCTCCTCGCTCGACGATGCCGGCTTCAGGGACATGCTGAACTTGAGGCTGGTGTTGACCTCTCCGGAGGGCTCCTCAGGAAGGGTGGAAGGCCACCCGGTGATGGTTTCGGTGTAGGTGGCCGTCCCTCTGGTGTAGTTGCTGAAGATCTGCCCCGAGGCCATGTCTATGCGAGCCAGAGAATCCAAGGTGATCCGCCCCTTGTATGCGAACTTCGTGTCGGAACCTTCAGGAAAGCCGACCTCACTGATGTCCGCCCCCAGTGCATCGGCCATCGACTGCACCGAAACCGTCGTGTCCACGGGGATCAACATCTTGGATGTCACCACCGCCATGCGCTTGGAGTGGTCCTCGACGAAGCTGATCAACGTCGAGTCTGCCGAGACAGGGACCGTTTCTTTCCCTGCGAAAGCCGAGTCGGTTGACGACTTCCAGGCAGCTCCCGGTAGAACCGCACCACTCGGGAGCACCGGAACCAACACGTCCCAGCCGGGGATGATCTTCGCGGCGACTGCCGCCGACAGGCCCAGTCCGCCAGAGGAGACCACCCCCTTCTCATCCACGTGCGCCTGGATGTGGATCGTGTCGGGTACGCGGTTGAAGACGGGCGTCCCGGTGTGGAGCGCGAAATTGGAGAGGGTCACGTCAACGGTTGCTCCGGTCGCGTCCACCGCAACTACCTTGGTTTCTACCGTTGCGCCCATGGTCGTGTGGAACGTCTGCTGTTCTACCGTCTGCTTCTTCCCCTTGGGGGGAAGGACACGGGTTCCGTCGAACACCATGAACACTCGAAAACGGTTCACCTGGCCAGGCGCGAACTTCAAGGCGATCGGCTCCCCAACGCTGCCCTTCGGCATCAGGTGGGGGGCTGCCACGATTGCCAGAACGATCACCAGCAACCCGGCCGCGATCTTCCGCGGGAGGGGGTCCCGAAGAAGACCTACGCCTGGTGCGCCGCGAGCGCCGGCGATGAACTCATTCGCCACAGGTGTCGTTGGCCCCCCTTGCGCGGCTTGCGGGGTCGGTCCCAGCGCGCCCTGGCCTTCACCCTCCTCCAATCGGAGATCCTCCGCCGACATCGGCGTATCGCGTATGGCGGTGAACTCGGGGCCCGCTAGCCCGATCCCCCACTCCGCGGGCGGGGGTGCTGCGGGCGGTGCTGCGGGCGGTGCTGCGGGCGGTGCTGCGGGCGGTGCTGCGGGCGGTGCTGCGGGCGGTGCTGCGGGCGGTGCTGCGGGCGGTGCTGCGGGCGGTGCTGCGGGCGGTGCTGCGGGCGGAGGTGACTCAGGCATCCCGAGTTGCTCCGCGAAACTAGTCTCTTTCGGTGGCGGGGGCAGGTCCGTGGAAGGTGTGCCAGGCTCCGCAACATCTGGAACCTCAGCAGTCCGCTCGCTGGTAGGGGTCGGCTGCTGACGAGGCTCAGGGGGGCGAGGCGGCGCGCTCGGAGGTCTTACCCCCCTCGGCGCTTGGACCTCCTCGTCGTCGTCCGCTCTGCCGTCGCCCGGCTCGTGCTTAGTCATCACTCTCCAAGATTGCCCCGTAGGAGGATAAAGGGAAGCACAGAAACCGAGCCCGCACCACCCCGAACCTCAAGCGGTGTCGGCACTCTTTCCCGTCCGCTTGAATGCCGACCTGGACCCCGGGCAGCCGCGGCGCGGCGATGCTCCCTCATGGTCTTCCAGCCGATCAGAGGTCCTCGGCGGGCGGCGCAAACAGCGCCGTTACGCAGGTCCCTTGGCCCGGTGTGCTCCCGACCTCGACGGTGCCCCCCGCCGCGGTCGCCTGCTCCTGCATCAGCCACATCCCGAAATGGTCAGACCGTCCGCCTGTCGATGGATCGAATCCGCAGCCGTCATCACTCACAACCAGGCGCACCACGCCGGGCTCTTCCTGGAGTGAAATCCAGATATTCTCAGCCCCGGAGTGCTTCACCGCATTCGTTATCGCTTCGCGGCCTATCTGATAGACCGCGTCGTGCAGCCTCGGGTCGCCCGCAACCGCCTGGATGTCGAGAACTACGGTGCCCTCGCATCCGTCTGCAATCTCGCGCACGAGATCGGCAAGCGCCGGGGCGACGCCCTCGAGGCCCAAGGATGACGAGCGGAGCCCTGAGATGACCGAACGACAGACTTCCGCCATCTCTTGACTCTTCTCCAGGAAGAGAGGTATGTCGTCCTCCAGCTGCAGCAGGTTCCCTTGGCGCAAGTCCTCCCTTATGACTTGGGCGTGAAGGGTCAGGAAATGAAGTCTTTGGAGAACGTCGTCGTGCAGAGCCGAAGCGATCCGGAGACGCTCGTCGCTCCTCTCTCGAACGACCTGCGACGACACACGCCTCACGGCCCGATCCTTCTCAGCAAGGGACCGCTTGGCGTCGTCCAACTGCTGCGCGTGCGAGACCGTCTGTCTGACAAGGAGCGCCGGGATGAGGAAGACCACCAGTGTCCAGCTTCCGACGCGTTGGTAGAACGCGGCCATAGGCACGGCGATACACCCAAAGGCGACGTAGGAAAGGAGGAAGCCCGGGAATGGGCCCTTGCGCGTCTGCCACAAGGCCGTGAGGGGTCCAGCCCGTGTGAGTCGATGCACGAGGAGCGCACCCAGTCCATAGTTGGCGACCATGCCGACCACCACCGCGACCAGGCCAGCGGCGAGCAGAAGGGGCCACGCGAGAGTGAACCCTCCTAGGGCGTGGAAAACGATGCCCGCGGACGCGGCACTCAGCCCTCGCATGAAGCGATTGCAGGCGGCGCGACTCAACGTGACGACGCCCGTCCATTCCGCAGGGTCTGAGTAGGCGATGGCGGTGACCGCAGCACCGACAGCTGGTCCGAACACGAAGGCAGCCGCCAACCACACAGGGGGATCGACACCTAGGCGCAGGCCCGATGAGCTGCGGATCGGAAAGAGTTGGATGGCGCACAAGGTGAGACACCACCACGCGAGTTCCGCGAGTGGGGGCAGGTCGGACACCCCCCAAGGCAACATCACTACCGTGACGCTTGCCAGGAGGGTAAGAAGCCATGCTTCCAGCGGACAAGGCGGCCAACGCGGCTGCAATCGGTCAGCATCGTTCGGTCTTGCGGAGTGGTGTTCCTCCTTCACACTGGGCATGCAGCCCCCCTGACGGTTCTAGCTAGCTAGAAATGGCTATAAGGCGAGTCACCTTAATGGGGGACACCGACACAAGTCAACGCGAAAGCCGTAGACCTGACCTATCCTGATTCCATGATGACCCCTCCTGAGCCGCTTCGGGACCTCGACTGGTCCTCCGAACAGGCCCGCAAGCTGGGCGAAGGAGCGCTCGACCTGTGGATCGACTTCCTGAGGGCCCTCCCCCAGCTGCCTATCGACCACGCCCTAACCGTAGGCAAGGTCAGACAGGCGGTCCTGCGCGAGGTACCCGAGGCGCCCGTGCCGGTTGACGAACTTCTTGCCTACGCGCGCAAGGTCATGCTCGAGAACTCCGTGTACATGGGCAACGGAGGGTTCATGGCCTACGTAAGCGGACCCGGCACCGTTCCCGGCGCGGCCGCCGACCTACTGGCCGCGGCCATCAACCAGAACGTCGGCGGCTGGCGCCTGTCCCCGGCGGCGACCGAGATCGAACTGGCGCTCACTCGATGGTTCGCCGCCGAGTTCGGGCTTCCCTCCGAAACCGCGGGCGGCCTCATCACATCGGGCGGTTCCATGGCCAACTTCGTTGGCCTGAAGGTCGCTCGTGACCGCATGACCTCCCGCGACGTCCGCTCCGAAGGGCTGGCAGACGGGCCGCAGCTCCGCGTGTACGCCTCGGAGGAGATCCACGCCGTCGCCGACCGTGCGCTCGACATGCTGGGCATCGGCACGAACAACCTCGTCAAGATCCCGGTCGACGAACGCTTCCAGATCCGCATCGATCTATTGGAGCAGGCGATAGAAGAGGACAGGACCGCCGGCATGACTCCGATCATCGTCGAGGGCTCGGCCGGAACGGTTTCGACCGGGGCAGTCGATCCATTGAACGACCTGGCAGACATCGCCCAGCGACACGGGCTCTGGTTCCATGTGGACGGCGCCTACGGTGGTCCGGCGGTCCTGACCGAGGATCTCAAGCCGCTCCTCGCCGGCATCGAACGCGCCGACTCCGTCGCGTTCGATCCGCACAAGTGGCTGTACACGCCGCACTCCGGTGGCTGCATCCTCCTGCGCGACCTCCAGCACGCGTCCGATTCGTTCGACGCGGAGGCCTCCTACATCCACGAGGACAAGCAGCTGATGGATCACGGTCTGGATATCGGGCGGATGGGCCCGCAGTTCTCGAGGGGGTTCTCGGCGTTCAAGATCTGGATGTCGCTGCTCGCGTACGGTCGAGATGCGTACGCGCGGCGAATCTCGCACGACGCGGCGCTGGCGCGCTACCTGAGCGAGCGCGTGCTCGAGCGTCCCGAGTTCGAGCTGGCAACACCCGTGTCGCTTTCCATCTGCTGCTTCCGCTTCGTACCGGAAGACGTGACCGACGAGCCCTACCTCAACACCCTGAACGAACGGATCATGCTCGAGATCCAGCGCGACGGCCGCGCATACTGCTCCAACGCGGTCCTGCACGGGCGATTCGTCCTGCGCGCGTGCATAGTCAATTTCCGGACGGAAGCGGAACACTGCGACCGCCTTCTGGACGTAGCCGCCGAACTCGGCGTACAGCTCGATGCCGCGATGAGGCCGGCTGAGCTGGCAAACTAGGCGGCCATGACGAGATGCACTTTCGCGGTACTAGGATCGGGTGAGTTCCTGCCGTGGTCGGTGGAGGTCGATCGCTACGCGCTGGGTCTCGCCACATCGGGAGACGGAAGCGTCGTGGTGATCCCAACCGCGAGCGCTCTGGAAGGCGACGACGTGTTCGCCGACTGGGCCCGAAAGGGAACGGCCCACTACGAGTCCATGGCAGTCGAGTCACGCGTATCCGCGTTGAAGACGCGTGAAGATGCCTTCGATGAGGACTGCATCTCGCAACTCGAAGGCGCGAGCATGTTCTACTTCTCGGGCGGCAACCCCGCGTATCTGGCCGACACGTTGCGGGGGTCTCCATTCTGGGCCGCCGTAACAGAGGCGGTGGACGCCGGAGTGGCGATCGCAGGATGTAGCGCGGGTGCGTGCTTCCTCGGAGAGGTGGCCCCGGATCCAGGCAGCGATTCCCTCGACCCGGAGAAGTGGGGGGCCCAGGGACTGCGACTGATCCCGAAGACCATGTTCGGTCCGCACTGGAACATGCTTGAGACATGGATCCCCGGGGTACAGGACTTCATCAGAGCGAACACCCCCGAGGAGTGCCGCCTCGTGACCCTCGACGAGGACACCGCGATGGTCGGCGACGGCACCAGGTGGCGGGTATTCGGGACAGGGGCGGTGGCCATCCACCTCGACGGCTCCAGCCGCGGTCCTTTCCGCGATGGAGATACGGTCGAGTTCTAGCGTTTCGGAGGCGCTGCCGGGGTACCCTCGTCCCACATGAACAGCGATTTCACGCACAAACCTGAACCCAGATCACGACCTGCACGCGTCGCGCTCTACGGGCTTGGGGGCATCTTGGCGGCTGCGCTGCTCGTCGTGGCCGTTCTTGGCTATCGCGCACTCACTGCGGTGCAGCCACCCAAGGATCTGACTCCCGGCAACGCCTCGAAACCGAACGTGGTCATCATCCTCACCGACGATCAGCGCTGGGACACGCTGTGGGCGATGCCAAGGGTTCAGAAGGACCTGGTGGATCATGGGGTCACCTTCAACAACTCCTTCGTCGTGAACTCCGCGTGTTGCCCTTCGCGCACCAGCATCCTCACCGGCCAGTACTCGCACTCCACTGGCGTGTACACGAACCGCGGGTCCGAGGGTGGTTTCCGTTCGTTCAACGATGGCTCGACGATCGCAACTTGGCTGGACACCGACTACACGAGCGCGCTCATAGGCAAGTACCTCAACCAGTACGAATTCGCCGGCAGCAACGGAGAGGTCCCACTCGGATGGGACCACTGGGTCGCGTTCCCGAAGGCGCACTACGACGATTTCGCACTCAACATCGATGGGACCGTGCAGCAGTTCGGCTCCGCGACCGCCGACTATTCCACTGATGTGCTGGCGGACCAGGCTGTGAAGTTCATCCAGGACACGGAGGGTCCACTCTTCCTGTTGTTCACGCCGAAGGCGCCCCACTACCCCGCCCAACCGAAGGGATCTGACAAGACCGCCTTCTCCAACCTCCCGGACTGGAGGCCTCCCAACTACAACGAAGCCGACATGTCGGACAAACCTGCGTGGGCGCGAGATGCCCCGCTGCTCTCAACAGCCCAACAGCAGTACATCGACAAGTTCCGACTGGCGCAGATGCAGACCCTGCTGCCGGTCGACCGGGCGGTCGGGCACATCTTTGATGCTCTGGAACAGACGGGGCGCTTGGGCAACACCATGATCGTGTTCATGTCGGACAACGGGATGCTCTGGGGCGAGCACCGGATGATCGGCAAGGGCAACGCCTACGAGGAAAGCATCCGGATACCGATGGTGGTGCGCTACGACCCGCTGGTGGCACGACCGAGGACGAACAACGACATGACCCTAAACATCGATATCGCACCTACGGCCGCTGAACTCGCGGGCGTGGGCGCGCCGGGGGCGGAAGGACTAAGCCTGGTTCCCCTGCTGCAAGATCCCGACGCCCATTGGCGCAACGACTTCCTGGTCGAACACTTCGCTCCCGGGGGACCCCACGGCAACCCCCCCACGTTCTGTGCCATACGCACGGACCAGTACAAGTACGTGGACTACATGTGGGGCGAAGACGAACTCTACGACCTGCAGGCTGACCCCTTCGAGATGAGCAACCGCATCCACGACCCTGCGCTGTCACAGCAGCTGGACAAACTCATGCAGATCAAGCAGCAGCTGTGCGACCCACCTCCGCCGCGGAAGCTCGACTACTACGCCCCAGGGTGAGGTCTAGCCGACACCCCAGTCAACGTCCGTCGGCGAGTAGCTGCCGTCGGTGAGGTTCGTCAGGCCCCCGCCGCCCGGATAGTTGACCAAGAAGACGTCAGGAACCGTGTGAAACAGATCCCCCTCACGGATGAAGGCGACCTTGTCTCCGTTGGGCGCCCACACCGCACCCCCGTAGGAAGAGCCCGACGCATTGTTGGTGAGTTTGGCCTTGTGAGAACCGTCGGCGTCCATCGTCCAGAGCCGCCCGGTGTCGAGCAGTCCCTCTACGTGCGTGTAGACGATCTTGGACCCGTCGGGCGAGAAATCGGCATCGCGATCGTCACCGTTTCCACCGGTGAGCTGATGGAATCCCGAACCGTCCGCCTTCCTCGTGCACACATCGCTTGTGCCGTTGGGCCGGACGCGGGTCCACGCTATCGTCTTGCCATCGGGCGAGAAGGTCGGGCCCCAGTCGTTGGCTGCGAATCGCGTGAATCGGTGCATACCGCTTGCGTCGGCCTTGATCAACCAGAGATTCTTGTCGTCGGTGTTCGCACGCCATGACGTGGCGACTATCCACTTGCGATCCGGCGAGAATGACGGATCGTCGAAGTTCCTTACCCCCGTGGTCACCTGAGTCCGAAGTGTCCCATCCGGGTTCATCGTGAAGATCTGCTGGATACCCGACGGAGGTGTCGCGATGAAGACGATACGCGACGCGTCGGCGCTCCAGGAGGGACTGAAGTTGGCCGGCGGGGCGCTCGTGATAACCGTCTTGTCGGCACCGAGGAACTTCATCGTCCAGACCTGCGCCTTCGCGAGGTCGGGGGCCGTGAAAGCGATATCCCCGTTGGTACCCGGGTACGTCGCCGAGGCCTGCAGGGGGGTCAGAAGGGCGAGCCCACACCCGATCGACAAGGCCAGAACCCCACGACGCGACATCCGCGGCCTCCTTCTACTGCTGTGAGCTGAGCATAGCCCCGTCGATCCTCGAACGCCACGATGCGCCCCCACCCACTTCGAGGTCGTACGATTCGAGACGTGAAACCGCACATCCTTGTCGTCGAGGACGAGAAGTCCATCTCGGAGCCCCTGGCGGAGAGCCTCGAGCGGGACGGGTTCACCGCCGAGGTGGCCGGCACCGTGGCCGAGGCGCTGGACCGTTTCGAAGTGAAAGCTCCCGATCTCATCCTGCTGGACGTCATGTTGCCCGATGGCGACGGCCGCGACCTATGCCGCGATATCCGGCGCAGGTCCGACGTACCCATCGTGATGCTCACGGCGCGCGGAGAAGAGATGGACAAGGTTCTGGCGCTGGAACTGGGAGCCGACGACTACGTGGTCAAGCCCTTCTCAGCTCGCGAGTTGGTAGCCCGGATGCACGCGATCCTTCGCCGCGGCCACGGCCCACAACGCAAGGGCGCCATCGAGATCGCTGAGATCAAGCTCGATCCCGGGTCGCGCGTCCTAACCAAAGCCGGGAAGGTGGTGGAGCTGACTCCCCGAGAGTTCGATCTGCTGCACCTCCTGATGCAGAACGCCGGAGAGGTCGTTCGGCGCGAGTACGTCATGGACGAGGTCTGGGACCCGCACTGGTTCGGACCGACGAAAACGCTCGACGTCCATGTTTCCTGGCTGCGCAAGAAGATCGAGGACGACCCGTCCACGCCGCGCTACATCACCACGGTTCGTGGAGTTGGCTTCCGCTTCGCTTCTCAGGAAGACTTCGACGCCTAGGAGGGACCCCTGAAGGTCAGAACCAGGCTCATCCTCGCGTTCGCCTACACATTGCTGACCGTCATCGTCGCCCTGGAAGTGCCGCTCGCCATCAATCTCCAGAAGCGAGCGAAGGCGGAACTCGAGACACAGGCGCTGGTGCAGGCCCAGAGCCTCGCCGCAGCCATCGGCAAGGAGGGCATGGCACAGACCCAGCAGAGGCTGTCGCAGGTGTATGCCCCACAACCTGGAGTGCGTGTGGTCGTGGTGGATGCCGCCGGCCTGGTGGTCGCAGACACCGATCACGAGCCCGCGATCGGCCAGCAGTATGTGACGCCGGACCGCCCCGAGTTCGAAGACGTCGCGGCGCCCCCGCATCAGCCGGTAACGGTCACCCGATACAGCGCCGACCTCGGCCAACAGATCATCGCCACGGCCGTGCCGATCATGGACGAGACGCGGTACTACGGAGCGGTGCGGATCACCGAATCGATGGCCGAGGTCTCCGCGAACATACGCAAGACGACCCTAGCGTTGATCGCGATCGGTCTGGCGGGCTTGCTTGGCGGCATGTTCGTGGCCTACCTACTGGCCGGCTCCATCTCGCGGCCGCTCACGAAGCTCGCCGACACCGCGATGCAGCTGGGTGACGGCGACCTGACCGTGCGAGCGGGCGATACCCGAGGTGCTACGGAGATCAAGGAGCTCGCCCAGTCCTTCGACGAGATGGCCGCTCGACTGCAGACCGTCATGCGCGCGCAACAGGCTTTCGTCGCAAACGCATCGCATCAGTTGAGGACGCCACTCACCGGGATGAAACTGCGCATCGAGACCGCCCTCGAAGACTCGACCGGCGATGTGAGGCGCCAACTGGAGGCCGCGGACAAGGAGGTCGATCGCCTGTCCGGGATCGTGGACGACTTGCTGGCAACCTCCAGGGAGCGAGAGTCGGGCGACGCGGAGTCCTTCGCGGTTGCAGACATCGGCCAAGCGGTCACACGTGCCGTGTCACGCTGGGAGGCCCGGGCCGGGCAAGCCGGTTGTTCGCTATCGGCGAGTGGCGGCAGGAGCGTGGCCGCCGCGGACCCTGGAGACCTCGACCAGATCCTCGACAACTTGATCGACAACGCCATCCACTACGCCCCCGGACCCATCGCCATCGCGA
>Ga0315281_10008415_pt1 | contig 14436 bp, 9 predicted proteins | sample YL17G07_0_MG_FD_204540 | JGI IMG/M metagenome (GOLD analysis project Ga0315281, IMG submission 204540) | Sediment microbial communities from Yellowstone Lake, YNP, Wyoming, USA - YL17G07_0 | ecosystem: Environmental > Aquatic > Freshwater > Lake > Sediment | place: USA: Wyoming | collected...
TCCTCAAATCGTTCCCTTTCCCCTTCGAAGGAAGGATCGTCGAGCCCCTCTGCTGAGCGATTACCTATCGATGTCCTTACGGTTCCAAGCATTAAGAAACGCCTATCGATGTCTTTACGGCTACCAGCTAAGTATTTAAGATTGGGCTCGATGTCAAAAGACGGGATCGTTAATTCATACGTCCCGGGGGAAGAGATATATTGGTAGCGATATGATAATAACACCCCGTCCTTGTCGATAGAGAGTTGCAAGTAGGTCGGGCCTTGGACCATCGTTACATCGAAAGAGGCCTTGACCGTGGCTTTCCACGTGACCCTGCTCGTGTTTTCCAGGGTGATCGAGTGAAAACCCGCAAGTGCAGTGGTGGTGGGGGGATTCCGGCTGTCGGCGATGGCAGCGAGCCAAATCTCTTTTGTGGATAAGTCCGCATTACCGACACCCAGGCCGTTCTGTTCAGCGAACTTGTCAACATATGCCGAAGGCTGTTGGAGAAATTTGGCCAACGCGTTCTTATCTTTGAAGCTGTAGACCTTATGGGGAAGAACCTTGACTACCCGCGGCTTGACCTGATCCGGGCTGAAGGCGTTTGGTTGGCCAGTGGCCGCATGCCCAACGAGGACAAGCTCCATCGCGAGACCCATTCCGAGTAAAACCGCAAGACAGAGGATCGTCCTTTTCATGTCTTAGCCCTCCTCTCTTGATCGGCAATCAGGATTTGTCATGGCGCGCATCACTTTTTCTCTTCTCGGCGATAGGAAATTCCTTTTTCGCACGCCGAAATGTTCCCTTCCATTAAGCTCAGAATCCGCTTTACCGATCTTGAAGAAATAATACATCTGGCCTTGGATCAATGTCAAGACGGCCAAGGCTTCTCGAATAAGTCTTAATCTTCACGCCCTGATACGGTACAATCTCAATTCGGCCAAAGGCCTGCAGCTCTTTAAGGACAAGCCAGGCCTTTCTATAGCCAGTGATCGCTATGGGCGTCTTCTTGCGCTTCTTTAAGACGATCAACATTCCGGGCAAGTCGGAGGGAAGCGGCGCCGGCGGTTGAATATCCATATCAAGATAAGATGTGTTATCAGAACATCCCGGCCAAGGAGGAGAGGAGGAGGTGGTGGTGACGGGAATTTTAAATAAATTAAAGCGCGTAGTATAATAATCTTAATCTTCAAATATAGCCGAGATAGCTAGGCCAAATATGTTATGGTTATAAAAAACAGAAAAGGAGCTAATTAATGGAAATAACAGAAATATTAAATAAAGCCAGAGAATTTGATAAGAATGGAGAGCAAAAGAAAAAAGTAGAAAATGCGCTTCGAAAGCTTGAGCAATTTCTATCTTCATATCCGTTTCGAAAAAGTCCTGAACAAATTGATTTGCTTACGCCAGAAAAACTATACAATCCCGGAGAGGGAGATTATTTTTTCACTTGGATAGAACATAAGTTGAAAGATTTGGGCCATTTGCGCATAGGAAGCGCTATGATTTGGGAAAATGCAAGAGACAACATTGGACTTTTTAAAGGATTGCTAAAAAAAGCGGTTGATGATTCGCTCACCATTTCAGAAAAAGTAAATGCTAACTGGGAGGATATTAAATTCTTTGGTGGAGATAAGAATGCAGCCAAAAAAATAATTTGGTGCTACAATTCTGAGAATCTCTTGCCTATATTTAAAACTGAAGATCTAGAGCACTTTGCAATAAATATTGAGCTCGATTACAAAAGGGAGTCACTTAAAACAAGAGGTGAAGAATATGAAGGTTTATCTGTAGGAGAAAAATTTGAATTACAAAATAAGCTTCTTCTTGATTTTAAAAATAGATATTCTGAATTCGGGAATTGGAAGAATCCTTATTTTATCAGATTCTTATACGAGACCCTTCAGCCAGAACATATGGCCTATCCACCTGTCCGCACAGAATCAAAACCGCTACAGTCTTTAGGCCTTCTCTATGAACCAAGGAACGAACAGGAACTGGTTTATTTATTTGCAAAATTCCATCAAGATTTGGGATTCCCCTACATTATAAAAATAAGCTCAGAATTTCCTGACGCAGTGGTGATGAATAAAAACAGAGAGCGTAAAACAATAGAGTTTGAACTCTTCGCCAGCAATTTTAAACAACACGGTCATGACCGTTTAAAGTGTGACTTCATTGTCTGCTGGGAGGATAATTTACAAGAAGAAGTTCCCGAAAAATTTCCCGAGATTATAGCGATAAAAGATTTAATTGAAAATTTGAAATAAGTGAGGAAGGCCGCGCGAAGAGACATTCGAAATTAGAGCGCCGGCGTATCCCTCTTCAATTAGCCGCGTGTTCTATTGCGAGCTTTTTTTAATCCTCACGCCCTGATACGGCACAATCTCAATTTTTCCTGAATGCTGGAGCTCTTTGAGAACGAGCCAGGCCTTTCTATAGCCAGCGATCACTACGGCCATCCGTTTTAGCAACAAAAAGCCGGGGCAAGTCGGAGAGGGAGGTAAAAAGGGAAGAGCGTAGAGACAAGGATCAAACGTTTCAGCACTGGTCTACATAATGTTGACACCGCTCCATGGCTGGGAATATCCTTTTTTCGTGATGGGGAGTGTCGATTCCACGCTTAATGAGAGCGAAAGTCGCGCAGCGTAAAAAAGCAAATACCCAAGAAGGTAAGAAATCGAAAAAGCGTTGGGATTCCGGCGGAAAAGTTTGAGGAGAGCAAAGAATCGGGTCTTGTTAATGCCGAGGGCTTCCTCGACGCCAGCCCGGTCCACAAGCCTTTGAAGATAAGCTTGCGGGAGATGCTTGACCTGGTCGGTGTTGAAACGTCTGTGAATCTAATCCACACATTCCTCCTGTCCAAGGAATGCCGGATCAGGAGTTCACTTTTCAGTTTTACGCAACAGACTTCGCTGGCGATTTGACATATCTTCTTTGGGCGGCTATCATCAGTTTTTATGCGAGAAAGGCAAAATTACATCCAAACAGGTTCAGCTATCTCACAAAAAGATACATTATTTTTCCCTCACGTGGAAGCGAATGGGCTCCATCTTGTAGATCAAGATTTACTAGAAGCCAGAGCATGCTCACCTAATAGCTCCTTGCCTCGCCCGTTCCTTCGCTGGGCTGGATCCAAACGCCGGCTATTGAATCAGATAATTCCCTTCATTCCGCAACAATTCCATGCTTATTATGAGCCGTTTCTAGGGTCGGGTGCACTGTTTTTTCTACTCTGCCCAAGACAAGCATGGCTGAGTGACAAGAGTCGTGAACTGATTGATGTCTATAAGATACTTAGAGATAGCGTATCTTCGATCATTCGACATCTCAGGCCGCTGAAGCCGGATCGCGATCTTTTTTATGCTTTTCGTGGCCAGCCCAGTCGTGGAAAACTGAAGCGAACGGCTGAGTTTTTATATCTCAACAAGACGTGCTGGAATGGGCTCTATCGCGTTAACAAAAAGGGACATTTTAACGTTCCGTACGGGATGCCAAAGACCAATTTCATTGCGAATTTTGATAATCTTCGCGCATGTTCACTCGTGCTTAAAAAACCGGGTGTAAATCTGAAGTCCTGTGATTTCGAGGAGGCGCTAGCGAATGTGCAAACAGGCGATCTAGTCTACCTTGATCCACCATATATCACGCGACATAACAACGGCTTCATCGATTACAATGAAACTCTTTTCTCATGGAAAGACCAGAAACGTCTTGCCAAGCGTGCCAGGCAACTAGCAAGCGCGGGAGCTTACGTGATCGTCAGCAACGCAAATAATCGCGAAGTGATGGGACTTTATAGAGGATTCAAATTTGGAAGACTTACGCGTTCTTCGACTCTGGCCTCTAATCCCGAGTGCCGGGTTCGAGTGACTGAGGCCATCTTGTACTCTCCGAATTGCCTTGAAGGATAATAGATCGCCATGCGAACTGACTTTCGGAGGCAGCAATGACTCAAAAAACTAAGGTTTTCGTACCCGAAGCGATCGGTGTTAAAACCCTTCGAACAGATCAACTTCAACCCAATCCTTATAATCCGAGGATGCTCTTCGACAGGATGCCTTTAAAGACACTCGAAGAATCAATCGCTCGCGTCGGAATTCTAGTCCCGCTCACTGTCTACGAGCGCACATCAGATGGGCAATTCATAATACTGGACGGCCAGCGCCGCTGGATGTGTGCCCAGAAGCTCAATATCGAAAAGGTACCCGCAAATCAAGTAGCCGAACCAAATCTAGTTCAAAACATCGTCACGATGTTCCAGATTCACAAGCTGCGTGAAGATTGGGAGCTTATGCCTACAGCTCTAAAATTAGAAATCTTAATGAAGGAGTTGCAAGAGCAGTCCGACCGTAAGCTGGCGGAGCTAACAGGTCTAGACATTGCTGTAGTGACTCGATGCAAGAAACTTCTTTCATACTCGAAGAAATTTCAAGATTTGATGCTTGATTCTGATCCGGCAAAGCGCGTTAAGGCAGATTTCTTTATTGAACTTTACCCTTTCCTCCATGACAGAGTGGTTACGAAAATTCGCCGATACTCAAGAGATGTCTTAGTCCATAAAATGCTAGAAAAATACAGAAGCTCCGGTGGCGGAATCAAAGCAGTTACTGACTTCCGCAAAGTGAAACAGTACATCGCAAACGCTCGAAAAGCGGGCAAGCTCTCATTTTTATCTCACAAGCTGATCGAGTTCATCGAAAAGATAGCATTGACGCCTGATCACCTCCTGATCCCAGCTGCTAGCGTATCAGCTAAGGCTCGATCTCTCCATGCCAAGATTGAAAAGCTTCACCAAACGCTTAAGACTCTTGATGTCGAGGCGTATATCGGGGAAGAACAGCTATGGGTTTCGCTCGAATCCCTCCTTCACACGATTCGCCAGAGTCTTTTAAAAGCTGGGCGGAGAATTGCGCAATGAGAATACCAAAAGCCCGTGGCAAGCCGGTCGATCCTAGACGGATTGAAGCTTGGCTTGAGCGGTTCCAAGGCTATCGAGTTGCCATTTCTAAACAACGAATCGAAGAATGGCTTCAACATTTTCGCGGACCCGAGGATACTGACTTAGGGGCTAGGGTCCTCGACGCTGTATTTTTTCTGAAACCCGAAGACATGGAAAATGCCCTACGTAACATAATAGGCCACCTTCCGGGCTGGCATAGGAGCAAAACCAAGAGGCAAGGAAAATGGCGCTTCCTAGCTTTCTCGATTAGCGCCGGCGAGAGTGGAGACACGATGCTTCACAAAACTCGGACGGCGCTTGGTCTTACCGCCAGCCAATATGGCGAGCTTTTTATTCATAAATCTGATCTGCTCAGAGAGAATCTTTGCCCCGATGATAATGTCGTCTTTTTTGACGATTTCGCAGGGACGGGCGAACAAGCTTGTCGTGCATGGCGTGACATATTTATTGAGCTGCTACCTGGAAATCCAAAGGCATACTTAGTTCTCATCGCAGCAGGGCACAAAGCTTTTAATCGAATTAACCAAGAGACCGGCCTGAAGGTGGTCGCACGACATATACTTGGCCCCGGCGATGATATCTTTGCAGCGGAATGTTGTCATTTTGCGCAGCAGGAGAAAGACCGCTTATTCGAGTATTGTAAGGTAGCGGACCCAAGACGGCCACGAGGTTACGGAGATTGTGGGTTCGTATTTGTTTTGGCGCATAAGACACCGAATAATTCTATACCTGTGCTTCATGCTAATCATAGACATTGGAAGGGATTGTTCCCGAGGCTGTGATATTGGCAAGGAATTTATAAGAAATCGCTTTTCTATTGCGCTGGCTGAATGAGCATCCGTGCACCGATTTTGCCTCGTCCCATCGTCATGGATGATAGAGGTGACGTCTGAAGGGAGTCAAGTCGAGCCAAAAATAGCGGAAAGAGAGCGAAAAAGCCGCAGGGAAGCTCAAAAGTGATTATATAAAAGTGCTGCGGTCCTTCGATACGAAGATGTATAACAGGGATAAGGACGTGCGGCAAGATGAAAACATATTATGGATGTGATGCCCACAAGCGTTATTCGGTCTTTATCAGGATGAATGAAAAGGTCAGGCAAGTCCTGCACGCCGAAGTCGACCGCTATAACAATCATCAAGTCCATAGCACCACCAGAGAGATCCCCTCGCGGCGTTTCCAAAGAGCCCGGGAAGAAAAGAAGTCGCTCTTTCGAGAGTTCATGGTTCCTCCACCGTTCACGTCCACCAAAGATGTCTTTTGCCTAATAACAGAGAGGATCGTCAACCCTTATCGGAAAATCTCATTCCACAACCTCGAGTTCAAGCTCTCCGGAGTCTCGGTACGAGATACCATACAACTCCGCATCGTGCCGCATAAGGATAAGGAAATAGCCGAGATCCGTTTTTGGCGAGAAAGTGACTTCTTGGGGGCTCAGAAAATCCGCCTCGGAGACATCAATCTAGTCCACTTTTAAACTTTACGACAGTCCACTTTTAAAATTTAACTAACACAATTATTCTTGTGCTATTTTGCCAGATAATGCTGCGTTTTGTACAATATAATCTTAATGAAGGATTCGAAAACAAAATTCGTTTTTCGTAAGTCTAGATTGAGAACCTAAAAAAAGAACTTGGGGGATAAAGAAGAAGAAGAATTTGTCTTATCGTAGGAGCTAACAATTTGAAATTGAAACAATTACAATAATAATATATAATAAAAATGGAGAAATTGATGAAAAGAGGGGAATTACAAAATCATATTCCAGATTATAGCTTTAAGAGAAGATATTTATCTGCTCTTGAGGCTGTTGGAGTAACTCTAAAAAAAGAAAAGCCCGATTATATTCTTGCTCTGTCTCGAAAAGGGCCTCGCCTCCTTGAACTTTTGAACTACTGGGGAATTTGGGTATCAAACATCCCAATAATAACAGAAAAAGCTATCGATTTTATCCCTGCCGGAGTTCTCAAAGGGAAAAAGATTATTATATTTGATGATATTATCATATCTGGTACATCATTAAAGAATTTAGTTTTGTTTTTAACGGATAAGTATGATATTGAGATAAAAATTGTTTGCGTCGCAATTGACGAAGATACTATTGCTTTTAAAAAAGACGAGAATGAAAATTATTATATAGCTTCAAGAAATAGTCATAAATTTTATCTTGATTACAAGATTTCTCTGAAAAAAGATGAAAGATTTATTTTCTGTAATGAAATAGTCCGTTCATTTGTTGTTTTAAATAAACCCTATGATATTGATTATCCGATCTTTTATACTTCTTTTGATCCAGATTCTATCTATTCTCTTTTGACACAAGAGGAGCCGGATAAGGCTTTTAATATTACGACTATACACCAATCAAATAAAGGATTTAATCGGTATTCGTTTATTCCTACCAAACCGGATAAACTAAAAAATAAATTCGATGATATTTTGCAAAATATCAAATTTAATCCTCATATATACAAAGTGCGAGGTTACTTTGATCGAAATAAGAAAAAGACTACTTTTGCACCTATTGTTACATTTAGCGTAAACAAAAAATATTTATTAGAAGAAAAAATATTTTCGGATAGCTTACAAATATGTAACGAATTATGTAAACATATAAAACCATTTATAGACAAAATAAATTACGAAAAAGCTTTATACAGATTTTTATGGTTTTTAATTAATTATTTATATGGGGTTATGTTTATTGAGAGAAATTTTAATAGTAATAATAAGTTAAAAGAAAAGATTTCCAAGGTATTGCATAAGAAAGATATATGTTATCTTTTTGGACCATTCGTTACAGATGCGATAATTGAATTTCTTGGGATTTATAATAAAGAAGTTCGAAGAATTATGATTGAATTGAACAATAAAGAGAGTAGAGAGATTGAAAAAATTGTTTTAAAAGATCAAATAATTACATCAATTGATAAAAAAAGAAATGAGCTATATAACGATATTGAAAGCTATATCAAAACGCATATTAAAATAGATGATCCGTTATCAAATCAACTTGCTACTATATTTGAAGGCCTTTATTACTTTAAAGAAATCCCGAGTCAAAATCAAATAAAACAATATGGAATTCAAGGGGATGAACATAAAAGATTGAAGTTGGGGTTTAATCATGAACAAATAAAGGAAATCTTACTTAGAAATGGAGCTATAAATTTGTCTGATGAGCAAATAGATATAAAATTATCTTTAGCTACAGATTTTCTTGTCGATGCAGGCATAGAGATACCAATTTATTATTATGATAGAGAGGACGAAGTTTATGAGAGAGCTTATCGTTATGGTGAGGATGGAACGGCAGCAAAGCGATTTGGATATCTCATTGCATCTTCGTTAAAAGAATTGTTTAAATATGCTCAAAATATTAGCGAAAAGGGTGTTATTCCAAAAATAGCGTTAGAAAAAATAGGAGTAATATTTCATGAGGAAATTGCTAGGACTGGATTGGTTGATATTATAGCGGAACTTGTAAACGTTGATGATAGGACGATTTATTTTGCTCCCTCATATAATAGACACGGAAAAATATTGCGAGTATTAGATGAGGCTGGAGAAGAAACTGAGACATATATGTTCACGGAATGGTGTAAAAAAGAAGAAATTATTAATTATATTCCTGAGGGAACAGAATATAATGAAAGCTATTTAAATAAGATAAAATTTCCAGATGGATATTCCCCCAAGTTGGTACCTGATGATCGTATCGCTAGCTTTGCAAGTCTAGGAATCCTTCTTTATGATACAGATAGAATTATTGATAAAAGCAAACAATCAGATTATCTGATTGCACTAACAGCGTGCAGTGATCAAAAAAGCTATTTATGGGCAATACGAGAAGAGTTAAGACTTTATTTTAAATCAAGAAAATATAGTTTATCTTTGCCATTGGAAAATATTAGAGAATATTTATGGGCCAAGAGATACAGTATTGAAATAATGAAAAAAACATTAGACATGATAAAGCAGAAATCATATTCTGCCGCCCATGCTATTAAACATAAGCAAATATTGTGGGAGAAGGTACATAGCATTATTAATGAGATTGATGATTATTTTAACAATGTAGAAATAGAGAAAAAACTCCTATTCGCGCAAAATATGAAGATATACGTGGATAAAATAAAATTATTACATGATTTTCCGATTGATAATGATTTGAGACAATTTAGACGTAAAATTGAGGATTTTGGAGAGTTATGCTTATATCTTGTAACGATTTTAAAAAATTTAATCGAATTGTCAATGGCCTCATTAAGTCTCAGAGAAACTGTATTCGGCAATTTTCATCAGACCGACCTAAATGTATTAAATAAAAAATTATTAAAATTAAAAGAAAGTATGACTAAATGGAACGAAATTAATAAAGAACGATTTGGTAATGGCGGGAGCATCGAAATAGATAATATAAAAATATTTGATGACTCAATAATAGAAAAAATGGAAATAAGAGAATATTATCGTTTAATTGAAATATATTATCAAATTATAAACAATAATTATGAGATATTAGAAAAAATATATAATCAAGAATACTCGTTTTCTATTTGGAAGGAAAAAATGAAACATTATTTTCCGCAAAATCGAGAAGATATTGAATTTATTGGAATTGAAAAAGCGATCAATGCTTCGACAAAGTGCGTCAGTATAGATAATAAGATACATCCAAAAGTGGGTGTTACGATAATAAAAGATGATAAAATAATATGCGAGGCTTATAGAGGAGAGCAAAATCCCAACGAGCATGCAGAGTATACTGCAATTATTAAAAAATGTAATGAAATAAATTTGAAGGGCGCGACGTTAATAACGACATTAGAACCTTGTACTTCAAGAAAACATCCAAAAATTCCGTGCGCTTCGCATATCATAAATAGGGGTATAAAAAAAGTAATCATCGGAATGATAGATCCAAATCCTGAAATAAGAGGAAAGGGGGTATTGTTATTACAAAAAAATAAAATCGTCGTTGAATTCTTCTCTGGAGAGAATATCGAAAAAGTTAAAGAGATTAATAAAGATTTCTGGGACCAAGAATGGGAAAAATATAGAGTTAATTTAATGACCGAACTTGGTAATGAATATAATAAATACGAAAAAGAAATAAAAGATGATTTTTATAGAGAAGGCGAAAAATATTTATTTATTAAAGTATTTCAAGAATTAAGAATAGGTTTTTCAATAGAAGAATTGAAAACGTTATGTGATGTATATTTAGGGATTGACTATGAAAGTCTTGGGGGAGAAACAAAAATTGGAAAAATAACAGAGCTTATCCGTTTTATTAAAAGAGAAAGGAAAATAACAGAGCTATTAGAAGCAATCAAGAAATTTAAGCCCGAGTCTTGGCATAGAATTGTTAATGAATTAAAATAATCGCTAAAGAAGAATTGAGCTGAGATAGAATGAAGATTTATAATTTTAGTTTTTTTTCTATTTTGTATTATTACTGGGAGCGATAAATTGATTGCATTTAGGCGGCATAGCGGACGCTTTCATGCTTGAAATAATTCCTGACGATGCGTGGCTGCCGTTGTCGACTTCTGAGATAGCCGGAAATGTCTTTTCGCATCTCCGGCTCGTTGGACGGCCGCCGTCGCCCCACCGCATTGCTTTTGACGTCCTGATTCAGATACTCGTCCGGATTCAAGTCCGGCCGATAGCCCGGAAGATAAAACAATCGCACCCGCCGTCCTTTCTTTTTCAACCAGGTTTTCATCGTCGCCGACCGATGCGCCGGAAGACGGTCCACGATCAGGAAGATTCTCCGCGGCACTTGCCGTTCCAGTCGACGTATAAAATCGATGAACAGCTCGGCCTTCAATCGTTGACGCAAAACCATGAAATACAGCCGTCCGCGGTTGGTGATCGCCGAGATCACTCCGCAGCCGAATCTCTGGCCCGTTCCCGGAATCACAGGCGTCCGCCCTCTCAGCCCCCAACTGGTCCCCGTCACATGATCCGACCGCAATCCCATCTCGTCGCCCCAGTAGATTTCGGCCTTTTCCCTCTGGGCCAGGGCTTTGATCGCCGGATATTCCACTTCCAGCCAGCGACGAACCGCCTCCGGGTCCGCTTCGAACGCCCGCCGAATCGGCTTTTGCGGCGTAAATCCCCACGTTCTCAAGTACCGGCCAACCGTCCAGACCGAGACGCCCACGCCATACTTCCGTTCGATCAATTGCCCAACTGCTTCCCGGGTCCAGAGATAAAACGGCAATCTCAACTGATCGGGCGGTTTGTTGGCAATCGCTCGGGCGACCCAATCCATCTGTCTTGGCGGCAACGTCTTGCCGAACGGACGCCCTTTCCGCTTCGCTGCCAGGACGTCGAGACTGCGGTTTCGGGACTTCTTGACCCAGACGCCCACGGTCTGGCGCGTGATTCCGAAGATTCGGGCAGCTTCGAGTTGAGTCATGCCGCCGCGGACGGCCCGAACGGCGCGGCGCCGGAGTTCTTCTTGAGTGACCGAAGGCAACGATCTCGCATCTTTGTTGTCCATAACCAAAGTCTATCATACTCACAAACCAAATTGCAAGCTATTTATTGCTCTGATTAATAATTCCAAAGATATTTAAGAACATAACACCAAATAATAATTCATGTTTAATAAATTGAAAAAAGTCCGACTTGATGATGAAGGATATTTAATTGACGAATCGTTTGTCAAATATAAAAGACTTGAGCCTATTAAAATATCTGAACTAAATCTATTGGGAAGACCATTTCTATTAGAGATACCAGCAAATATTAAAGAATATATGCAAATAAAAAGAGAAATTGAATCTAATAAAAAGATTAATGCTTGGCGGGATGCAGGAATAAAAAATGAAAGTATTATCATAAAGAAACTGTCGGAAATTGATATTTATGGTGAAACATATTGCGAACCTCATGAAATCGTATTAATAATACGGGAAATTGAGTTTTACCACATTGGAGAATAGTCCAATTTAACATAAATATCATATTTAAAGCATTATTTTATAAAGACCTTTGCATGATGCAATCAAGGCATATTTTTCGTTTTGTGCTATAGCGATACCACGAGGCTCATCAAGTCCTTTCCAGGTACGCAATATCATGCCGTTTTTTAAACTTACTTCAATTACTTCACCATAAGGAAAAGGATGGCTTTTAGAAATTAGGACACTATTCCTTGATGGAAAAATCCTTAAACATTCTGGCTTTGGAATTCCTTCTAGTATGCTTTCGACATCTCCGGTAATTAAGTTTCCTTTTAATAGCCTGCCATAACTATTTTGACCTGCGACACCGACATCTAGTAGGATTAAATTATCCTCATCTATTAAAGATATATCATTCAGATTAAAACATAATGGAATAGAAAAAGCTTTTTCGATCTGACCCGTTTTTATCTTTATTCTACATAATGAACGCGCTTCTGTTACAAGCAGGGTAAAATTGGGGTTTTCAATCAAAACAGAATTGGGCCAATTTAAAATACCAAATTCTTCATGGATTTTATTTAGCGTTTCTTCTTTATGCCATTCTTTATATCCATCCCACAAGAAATCGATTCGATCCACGCTTTTTTTAAGATTAATTTGCAATTTATTGTACGTAATCAATTCTTTCTTTATTCTTTGGTTCGGATCTATTCTTATTTTCCATATTCTCCCAGCGCCTTCTTTTCCTTGCAGTTTCCCCAGCCAGGGCATTTGATAACACGAGTTTTCAACTAGATAAATCAACGTATGAGATTTGAAGGATTCAATGGCGATTCCTAATGAATGCTTTAGATCTTTGATTATGTATTTCCAGTTCCAATTAGAGAGATCGAAACAAATAAGGCCTCCATTTGCTCCAGATTTCGTAATATATCCGCGGCTATTTTGTGTATCTATCGCAATACCATACAGATCTGTCGGAAAATCATCTATTAAGTCTATTTGCCCCGATCGTTTAATAATGTGTTTCAGTATTTTATTAGTATAAAAAACGGTTCTTTCTTTCTCTATGGAGAAATCCTTTTTATTCACCCAAGATCTGAGTCGATTAAACAGATAGTTGTCTGCTAAAACTTCGGCCGCTCTTTTATCAATAATAAGAATACGTTCATTAAAGTCTAAGAGTGAATGTTTTCCGATATCTTTTATTATGGGGAGAAGATTATCCAAAGCCTTAAAGGGATTTGGATTAATTATTATAAGACGGAAATCTGGATTAACAAGAAATCCTTCTCGAATCGTTGATGTTATTGTAGAATCGGCAAAACGATATCCAATAGATATACAAAAACCGCAATTTAATACTAATTTTCTAAAATTAAGCGCAGGCCTAAGAAATAGTCCCATTGCCGCGCTTTTTCCTATTCCAGGATATATTAGCATGTTTCTAAGAACAGGAGTACTTAATCGCCCTGTTTTTAGGCTCGCTTCAAATTGATTATTGGCTTCAAATCGTTTGTATACGCCAGGAGTAATTTCATACCAGTTAACGGAACCATGTAATTTATTTAGTTTTACTAAAGGATCTGATGAAGTTCCGGGTTTCAAATATTGATCATCATCATAGAATTCATCGTCGTATCGATATTTGTATAAAGCGCAGAATTTCTCCACGCATACATCATAATTTAGACTTACAACATCTAATGTTGGAGAAAGCTCAAAGAATTTAAATAATTCTTTATAATGAATTACTTCTCCTAAATTTACTTCTAAACATCTTTTCTGAATGTATTTTTTTAATTCATACTCAAGTAATTCGCTTTCTCTGCATTTGATCCACTTCCCTTTTATTTTTAGTTGTAATGGAATTGTATTTTGAGGATTGTTTATATTTATTAGAAGTTCATAAAGGTTTTCTAGGTCAATACCTTTATCATCGTTAGTTCTTTGCCATTCCTGATTTATGTTGTGAAGATATTGAGTTAAAGGATAAAAATATGATCCTCTTTTATTTAAATGATCCATAAACTCAATTACGAAATCTGTGATTCCGGGAACGGCGGGAATAGAGGCTCCAGCGCCTAGCAAAAAAAAGAAATTGTATTTTCTTTTTTGTTTATTTGCCATATGGCGCTGTCTTTCAATCATTTCTCTGGCTTTCCATGAGATATAAAATGAGAACATTTAGGCAAAATTATCCCCTTATCTAAATCTGCGATTATTGAGTTTATCATAATGTGATCGCTGGCATTCTTTGTTTTATTAAGTATCTGTGAAATGCAGCTATTAATCGATGGAGGGAAATCGAAACGCCGGAGCGTAGAGAGGAGAAGGGCTATTCTTAAAAAATTGATTTCCATGAGGATTGGGGATCGCGTGTATAGCGGGTCAGAAATGTTTAGGTAGTACTCTCTGATTAGCTTTTCAATGTCATATTTCTTAGGGGGTTTCCGTAAGCACATCGCTATGTGAAAAACCGTAAAAACATCGATATGTGTTTTTCCTATCGCATAGACTTCTTCCTATCACCCAGGGAAGGAGTCCAAAGCGATGCGGGATGGTCACGA
>Ga0315281_10008416_pt1 | contig 14434 bp, 12 predicted proteins | sample YL17G07_0_MG_FD_204540 | JGI IMG/M metagenome (GOLD analysis project Ga0315281, IMG submission 204540) | Sediment microbial communities from Yellowstone Lake, YNP, Wyoming, USA - YL17G07_0 | ecosystem: Environmental > Aquatic > Freshwater > Lake > Sediment | place: USA: Wyoming | collected...
GGCGGGACGCCAGGGACACGTGCCCGAGGGCCGCGCGCCATGGAAGGCGCGGTTGCGGACTCGCCGATCGGAACGAGGCGAGGGCCGCGCGCCATGGAAGGCGCGGTTGCGGACTTGCAGCATAGGCTTTCACTCCCTGAATTAAGACGATTTCATGTACGTCCAGCGAAGTATAGCCAGCGTCTGCGCCGGGGCTGAAAACTTGTGCGTGTTCCGGTAAAGTGCCGGTACTGACGATTAACCCGTTTCCCCCCATTTATTAAGGAATACCCATGCGAGATTACAAAATCGCCCCGTCGATCCTGTCCGCCGACTTCGCCCGCCTCGGCGAGGAAGTGAAGCACGTCCTCGATTCCGGCGCCAACATCGTGCACTTCGACGTGATGGACAACCACTATGTGCCGAACCTGACCATCGGCCCGTTGGTGTGCGAGGCACTGCGTAAAGCGGGCATCAAGGCCGACATCGACGTGCATCTGATGGTGAAACCGGTGGATCGCATCGTGCCGGATTTCGCCAGGGCCGGGGCAACCTATATTACCTTCCACCCCGAGGCCAGCGAGCACATCGACCGCACGCTTCAGCTTATTAAAGGTGAGGGCTGCAAGGCCGGTCTGGTGTTTAACCCGGCCACATCGCTCGACCATCTCAAGTATGTCATGGACAAGGTGGACATGATTTTGCTCATGTCCGTCAACCCGGGTTTCGGCGGCCAGAGTTTCATTCGCGCGACGCTCGACAAGCTGCGTGAGGCGCGCAAACTGATCGACGCCAGCGGCCGGCCGATTCGCCTCGAAGTCGACGGCGGCGTGAAGGTCGACAACATCCGCGAAATCGCCGAGGCCGGCGCCGACACCTTTGTGGCCGGCTCGGCGATTTTCAGCGCCGCCAAGGCGAGCGACCCACAGCACTACAACACGGTCATCAAGGCGATGCGCGACGAACTGGCGAAGGTGAAGGCCTGACAGCGAACACCCGCCGCAAAGGCGCAAAGGACGCAAAGAAAATCTTCTGAATAATTTACTTCTTTGTGCAGTTTGCGGCAGGCCTCACGCAGGGACAATCCCCGACGATAAACCTATGAGATTTTATTCCTGAACTTCTTTGCGTCCTTTGCGCCTTTGCGGCAGATGTTAAGCATGAATTCCACTGTAATGACTACTGGCACAGTAAAGTTCCCGCTGGCCGTGAAAATGGTCATGGTCGATCTGGACGGTACGCTCATCCACACCGCGCCCGACCTCGCCGCCTGCGCCAACCGCATGCTCGCTGATCTCGGGCGCGCACCGGCCCCGGTCGAAACCGTGATGACCTGGATCGGCAACGGCGTGCCGCGCCTGGTGAAACGCGCACTCACGACCGCCATGGATGGCGGAAGTGCGGAGCGCGAAGCCGTCAGTGAAAGAGGCTTTATTCACTGGACAAACGCAGGAGCAGTTTTTCCGCCCGGCCAGATGATGGCCGAGCCGGAGGCGGCACTGTTCGACAAGGCGCTGGCGATCTTCCAGCAACACTACCTGGCGCATGTCTCCGATCTGAGCCGGCCCTTTCCGGGTGTGGTCGCGGGTCTCACGCGTCTGAAGGCGCGCGGCCTCCATTTGGCGTGCATCACCAACAAGGCCGAGGCCTTTACCCTGCCGCTGCTGCGCAACCTCGACTTATATAAGTACTTCGAGCTGGTGCTGTCCGGCGACTCGTTGCCGAAACAGAAACCCGACCCGCTGCCGCTGCTGCATGCCTGCAAACACTTTCACATCACGCCGGAGCACGGGGTGCTGATCGGCGATTCGAGCAACGACGTCGAGGCCGCGCGCGCCGCCGGCATGCCTGTTCTTTGCGTGCCCTATGGTTATAATCACGGTCACGATATCCGCGCGTCGCATCCCGATGCGGTGGTGGATTCGCTGGAGGCGGTTGAGACATATTTGACTGTGTACACCGGGGCCTGAACCCCACACCGGACCCATGACGCGGACGAAAAAAAGAATGCAGGACGAACGATGGCCGGGCCCTGTTGGCCCGTCGCTGTCCCGTTTTCGTCTAACCGATCCGGTGGTAAACCATGGTGTTGAACAAAACCGAATTTGATCGCCACGCGCAGCGTGGTGCGAATCGCATCCCGCTGATGCGCGAGGTGCTCGCCGACCTCGATACCCCCCTCAGTACCTATCTCAAGCTCGCCTACGGGCCGTACTCCTATCTGTTCGAGTCGGTGCAGGGCGGCGAGCAGTGGGGCCGCTACTCCATTATCGGTCTGCCGTGCCGCATGTTGCTGCGCGTGTTCGGCAATGAAATCCGCCTTGAACACGATGGCGAGGTGATTACGCGCGAGATCGTGGCCGATCCGCTTGAGTACATTCGCGCGTTTCGCAAGCGCTACGAAGTGCCGGCGATACCCGGCCTGCCGCGCTTCACCGGCGGTCTGGTCGGTTACTTCGGCTATGACACGGTGCGCGCCATCGAGCCGGTGCTCGGGCCTTCGCACAAGCCGGATGAAATCGGCGGGCCGGATATCCTATTAATGGTATCGGACGAGGTGGTGGTGTTCGACAATCTCGCCGGCAAACTGTATGTCGTGATCCACGTCGATACGGCGGTCGAGAATGCCTACGACAAGGGCGTGCGGCGGCTCGACGAACTGGTCGGCAAGTTGCACGACAGCCTGCCATTGCCGCGTTCCGCTATCGCGCCGATGGCGCTGGACGAAGACGACTTTGTCTCCGGTTTTACCCAGCAGGGTTTCGAAGAGGCGGTTGAGCGTTCCAAGGAATACATCCAGGCCGGTGACATCATGCAGGTGGTGCTGTCACAGCGCTTGTCAGTGCCGTTCAAATATCCGCCGCTCGATCTGTATCGCGCGTTGCGCACGCTCAACCCATCGCCGTACATGTTCTATCTCGATCTCGGCGACTTTCATATCGTCGGTTCCTCGCCCGAAATCCTGGTGCGTCTCGAAGACGGGCAGGTCACGCTGCGCCCGATTGCCGGCACCCGTCCGCGCGGTGCGGACCCGGAAGACGACAAACGTCTGGAGCAGGAGCTGCTCGCCGACCCCAAGGAGCGCGCCGAGCACCTGATGCTCATCGACCTCGGCCGCAACGACGTCGGGCGCGTGGCCAAGACCGGCAGCGTCCGGCTGACCGACAAAATGGTGATCGAACGCTATTCGCACGTGATGCACATCGTGTCGAACGTAGTCGGTGAACTGCAAGACGGCCTCGATGCCATCGATGTGCTGCGCGCCACCTTCCCGGCCGGCACAGTGAGCGGCGCGCCCAAGGTGCGCGCCATGGAAATCATCGACGAACTGGAGCCGGTGAAACGCGGCGTGTACTCGGGCGCGGTCGGTTACATCGGCTGGAACGGCAACATGGACACGGCCATCGCCATTCGCACGGCCGTGATCCATCATGGCAAACTCCATATTCAGGCGGGCGCCGGCATCGTCGCCGACTCGGTGCCGCGCACCGAGTGGATTGAAACCATGAACAAGGCGCGCGCCGTGTTCCGCGCCGCGGCACTGGCCGCACGCGGCCTCGACCGGAACCCAGAGGGCTGAACCATGCTCCTGATGATCGATAACTACGACTCCTTCACCTACAACCTCGTGCAGTATTTCGGCGAGCTCGGCGAGGACGTGCGTGTGTTCCGCAACGACCAGATCACGGTCGAGCAGATTGCCGAACTCGCGCCGGACCGGATCGTGATTTCACCCGGGCCGTGCACGCCGAACGAGGCCGGGGTATCGGTCGAAACCATCGTGCACTTCGGCGGCGTGATTCCGATTCTCGGCGTGTGTCTCGGCCATCAGGGTATTGGTCAGGCCTACGGCGGGAACATTATTCGCGCCAAGCACATCATGCACGGCAAGACCTCAAAGATTCATCACACCCAGCAGGGCGTGTTCGCCGGGTTGCCGAGCCCCTTCGTGGCGACGCGCTACCATTCGCTGGTGATCGAACGCGCAACCCTGCCGGATTGTCTCGAGGTCACAGCCTGGACCGAAGACGACGACGAAATCATGGGTGTGCGCCATAAAGAACTCGCGGTGGAAGGTGTGCAGTTTCATCCGGAGTCGATTCTCACCGAGCACGGGCACCAGCTGCTGGCTAATTTTTTGAAACTCAAAGTAATGAGGTGAGCCATGGACATGCCTGCCGCCATCCGCGCCGTCACCGAGCGCCGCGACCTCAAGGCCGGCGACATGCGCGCCGTCATGCAGGCCATCATGACCGGTCAGGCCACGCCGGCGCAGATCGGCGGTTTTCTGGTCGGGCTGCGCATGAAAGGCGAGACCGTCGAGGAGATCACCGCCGCCGTGGAGGTGATGCGCGCGCTCGCGACGCACGTGCCGGTGGCGGACAAAACATATCTGGTGGACACCTGCGGCACCGGCGGTGACGCCGCCCATACCTTTAATATCTCCACGACCAGCGCCTTCGTGGCGGCCGCGGCCGGCGCGAAGGTGGCCAAGCACGGCAACCGCTCGGTGTCGTCGAAAAGCGGCAGTGCCGATGTGCTGGAGGCGGCCGGCGTTAACCTCGATGTGACGCCCGAACAGGTGTCGCGCTGCATCGAACTGTCCGGCGTCGGCTTTATGTTTGCCCCCAAGCATCACGGCGCGATGAAGCACGCCATCGGCCCGCGCCGCGAGATGGGTGTGCGTACCATCTTTAATATTCTCGGCCCCCTGACCAACCCGGCCGGCGCGCCCAACCAGGTGCTGGGCGTGTTCAGCATGACCTTGCTCGAACCGCTGGCGCAGGTGTTGCAACGGCTCGGCAGCCGCCACGTGCTGGTGGTGCACGCCGAGGATGGCATGGACGAGATCAGTATTGGCGCCGTCACCCACATTGCCGAACTTAAAGAGGGCGTGGTGTCTGCTTACAGCATCAAGCCGGAGCAATTCGGTTTGAAGCGCGCCGACATCAAGACGCTCGTGGTTACGAGTCCGCAGGAGAGTCTTGATATGATGCGCGCGGTGCTCGATAACACTCCCGGTGCGGCGCTCGATATCGTACTGCTCAATGCCGGTGCCGCCATTTATGTTGCTGGTTTGGCGCCTTCCCTGGACAAGGGCATGGAGAAGGCGCGCGCCGTCATCGAGAACGGTTCGGCGCGCGCGCGGCTGGCCTCGTTGATTGCCGCCAGCCGGCGTCCGGCGAGTGGTGTTTGACGGCGCGCACGTTATATCGCCGCCTGGCTATTGATTCTGAATTGAACCGTCGCGAATACCATGCCTGATATCCTGAGTAAAATCCTGCGGCGCAAGACCGAAGAAATCGCTGCGCTGCGCGCGCAACATTCCTTGCGTGAACTGCGCCAGCGTGCCGAAGACGCCGATCCGGCGCGCGGTTTCGGTGCGGCGATCCAGCGGAAGATTGCGCAAGGCCGGGCGGCGGTGATCGCCGAAATCAAGAAGGCCAGTCCAAGCAAGGGCCTGTTGCGGGCCGATTTCCGCCCGGCCGAGATCGCGCAATCGTACGAACGCGGCGGCGCGGCCTGCCTGTCGGTGCTGACCGACGTGGATTTCTTTCAAGGCGCGGATGCGTATCTGCAACAGGCGCGGGCCGCCTGTACGCTGCCGGTGTTGCGCAAGGATTTCACCATCGATCCCTGGCAGGTGGTCGAGGCGCGCGCGCTCAATGCCGACTGCATTCTCCTGATTGTCGCGGCGCTTGGCGACACGCAGCTTGCCGATCTTGCCGGGCAGGCCCGGCAACTCGGCATGGATGTGCTGATTGAGGTACACGATGCCGGGGAACTGGAGCGTGCGCTTACGCTTCCTGCGCCGCTCATCGGTATCAATAATCGCAATCTGCGCACCTTCGAGACGCGTCTTGAGACCACGCTGGAACTGCTCGACCGTATTCCGGGTGATCGCATGGTGGTGACGGAGAGCGGCATTCACACGCCGGCCGATGTGGCGCTACTCCGGGCCAGCGGCGTGCATGCCTTTCTCGTGGGCGAGGTATTCATGCAGGCGCCGGATCCAGGGGCCAGGCTTGCCGAACTATTTGCCGGGTGAGCGACTCCGGGAAGCACGCTCTCTGCGTTGATCCCAAGGTATAATTATCGAATCCGGAATCGAGGGTCGAACATGAAGGCAACAGTGCGATGGGCGGGCGAAGCCAGCTTCGTGGGTAAAACCGAGAGCGGACACTCGGTGCTGATGGACGGCTCGCCTGAATTCGGCGGTCAGAACCGTGGCGCGCGGCCAATGGAATTGCTGCTGCTCGGCATGGGCGGTTGCACGGCGTTCGACGTGGTGTTGATCCTGCGCAAGGCCCGCCAGGGCATCACCGACTGTGTCGCGCACCTCGCCGCCGAGCGCGCGCCGGACGACCCCAAGGTGTTCACGCGCATCCATGTGCATTTCGTGGTGACCGGCCGCAAGCTGGACGCGAAGCGCGTCGAACAGGCGCTCAAGCTCTCGGCCGAGAAGTATTGCTCGGCCTCGATCATGCTCGCCAAGACCGCCGAAATCACGCATGATTTCGAAATTGTCGAATTGCCGTGATCGTTAACGTCTGCCGCAAAGGCGCAAAGGACGCAGAGAAAAACCAATGACAATCAATCAAACAAACAGAAAAAAGTCTTTGCGTCCTTTGCGCCTTTGCGGCGGAAGTTCGTCTGGACGAGTGTATGCCCGGAGCTGAATGTTGCCATGAACCATCCTGAACCCACGCTCGGCCTGTGCCACGTCGCCTTGCAGGTGCGCGAACTTGAGGCCTGCGAGCGCTTCTACACGGCGCTGCTCGGCATGCGCGTCGAGTGGCGTCCGGATGCGGACAATGTTTATCTCACCGGCGGCGCCGACAACCTGGCCCTGCACCGCATTGCCGGCCCGCACGCCGAGGCCGCGCTTCAGCGTCTCGACCATATCGGGTTCATGCTGAAGCGTATCGAGCAGGTCGATGTGTGGCATGTTTTTCTGAAGGGACAGGGTGTTGGTATTCTTAAAGAGCCGCGCACCCACCGCGATGGCGCGCGCAGTTTTTATTGCGCCGATCCCGATGGCAACAGCGTGCAGTTAATCTACTATCCACCCGTGGCGGCAGGCGCATGAAACCGGTTCGCCCGGACACTCGGCACGCGGCCAGCCACCCGGTCAGGTTGGACTATGTGCAGCGCGTTGCACAGACGACGCAGGCCGTGCTCGGCGAAATCCATTTCGGCACGAGCCCGGCGCTTCGCGAGTCGGCCTTGCATCCGGTGGCCTGGGCCGGCATGCCGCTGCTGGACGGCGCGGCGCATATCGAGTTGTGGACCAGCGAGCAGCCGGTGGTCACGGACCGCATCGGGCCGCTCACCTTTGCACGCAACCGTGATGTGTTGTTCGGCTGCTTCATGGCCGACTCGCCGGCCGATTTTGCCATCTTCGAGGCGCGCATCCAGGAGGCCTACGCGCGCCTGCTCACGCTGATCGACAGCGAGGGTTATCCGCATCTGTTACGGGTGTGGAATTATTTTCCGGACATCGGCGATTGCCGGGGCGAGCTCGATCGTTACATGGTGTTCTGCCGTGGCCGCTATCAGGCGCTCGAAGGGCACTACGGCAAGCTTGTTCATTGGCTGCCGGCGGCGAGTGCGGTAGGCACACGTCATGGCGGCATCGTCATTTACTTCATGGCCGGTCGCATGCCGGGCCAGCATCGTGAAAACCCGCGGCAGATGAGTGCCTACTGCTACCCGTCGCAGTACGGACCCAAAAGCCCGTCGTTTGCGCGCGCCACACTGGTGCGCGGCGCGGCGCGCGACTGCCTGTACATTTCCGGAACGGCCAGCATCGTCGGCCACGCGTCACTGCACCCGGACGATCCGGTTGCCCAGCTGGAGGAAACGCTCGCCAACATCAAGGCGCTGATCGATTCCGCCACCACCGAGGAAGGCGCGCATTTCGACGGATTTGCGAGCCTCACGCACCTTAAAGCGTACATCCGCCGCGTCCAGGATTTCCGCCTCATTCGCGCGCGCCTCGCGGCCTTGCTGCCGAAGAATACGCAGTGCCTCTACCTTGAAGCCGAGATCTGCCGGCCGGAGTTGCTGCTGGAGATCGAGGCGGTGGCCACGGCCACGACTGTTTAAGCATGGGAACCTCTGACGAAGGCGGGGCATTCGCTGGCATGGCGTTCAAGCGCGATTTTTCTCTCGAAGACAAATACCGGCGCGAGGAGGGAACCGTCATCCTGTCCGGTGTTCAGGCGCTGCTGCGGTTGCCACTCGATCAGCAGCGCGCCGACAAACGCCAGGGGTTGCGCACGGCGACGCTTGTCTCCGGCTATCGCGGCTCGCCGCTCGGCGGCTTCGACATGGCGCTGGAGGCGAACTCCGGGTTGCTTGACGAACACGGCGTCAAGTTTATTTCCGGCGTGAATGAAGACCTGGGCGCCACGGCGGTCTTCGGCAGCCAGCTCGCCAACCTCTATCCGCTTCCCAAATACGACGGCGTGCTCGGCCTGTGGTACGGCAAGGCGCCGGGCGTGGATCGCAGCGGCGATGTTTTCAAGCACGCGAATTTTGCCGGCGTCGGCCGCTACGGCGGCGTGCTGGCGGTGGCCGGCGACGACGCCTGCGCCAAATCCTCGACCATCCCGTCGCAGTCGGAGGCCGCGTTTTACGATGCCTTGATGCCGGTGCTTGCGCCCGGCAATGTGCAGGAGATTCTCGACCTCGGCCGGCTTGGCTTCGCACTCTCGCGTTACTCGGGCCTGTGGGTCGGCTTCAAGATCGCTACCGACGTGGCCAATGCCTTTGACTCGGTCGCGGTCGGCGCCGCGCGTGCAGTCAGCGTCGATCCGCAGTTCGTGTATCAGGGAGAACCGTGGCAGGCCAGGCAGAATGCCATGCTCATGCCGCCGCACTCACTCGAATCGGAGCGCGAGCTTTACAACGGCCGTCTGGAAGCGGCCAAGGTGTTTGCGCGCGCCAACCGGCTCAACCGCATTTCCGTAGCGGCGCCCGGCGCCTGGCTCGGCATCGCGGCGGCCGGCAAAACTTATTACGACTTGCGCGAAGCGCTGGCCGCGCTCGGTCTCGACGATGCCGCGCTCGGTCGCCACGGAATCCGGTTGCTTAAAATCGGCATGCTGTTCCCGATGGAGCCAACCATTGTGCAGGAGTTTGCGCAAGGACTCGAAGAGCTGTTCGTGATCGAAGAGAAGCGCTCCTTCATCGAGCTTTTCATCCGCGATGTTCTCTATAACCAGGCGCCGCGACCGCGCATCGTCGGCAAGCACGATGAACATGGACAGATGCTGGTCCCGGCGGCCGGCGAACTCGACGCGGACAGCATTGCCAGTTTGCTGGCCATGCGCCTCGGGCGGCGCGTGCAATCAGCATCGATCCCGGCGCGGCTGGCGGTGCTCGACGCCATCCGCCATCGCCCGGCGCCGCCCACGCTGGCGCGTCCGCCGTATTTTTGTTCCGGCTGTCCGCTCAATCTTTCAACCCTGGTGCCGGAGGGCTCTCTGAGCGGCGGCGGCACCGGTTGCCACAGCATGCTGTACTTGCTGGATCGCAACACGCTGGACATCACCCAAATGGGCGGCGAAGGCGTGCAGTGGGTCGGCGTGGCGCCTTTTTCCGGGACACCGCATATCTTTCAGAATATGGGTGACGGCACGCTGTTCCACTCGGGGTGGCTGGCGATCCGGCAAGCGCTGGCCGCCGGTACCACCATCACCTACAAAATTCTCTACAACGCGGTCGTGGCCATGACCGGCGGGCAGGACGCCGCCGGCGCGATGCCGGTCGCCGCGTTGACGCACGGGCTCGCGGCGGAAGGCATCCGGCAGATTGTCGTGGTGAGCGATGCGCCGGAGCAATACGGCACCGGGCTGGCGCCGGGCGTCACGGTCTGGCACCGCGACCGGCTGGAGGAGGCGCAACAGATGTTGCGCACAATCTCCGGTGTTTCGGTGCTCATTTACGATCAACGCTGCGCCGCCGAGAATCGCCGGTTGCGCCGGCGCGGCCGGCTGCCGGACCCGGCCCGGCGCATCATCATCAACGAGGCGGTCTGCGAAGGTTGCGGTGACTGCGGCGTAAAATCCAACTGTTTGAGCGTGTACCCGGTCGAGACCGAGTACGGCCGCAAGACGCAAATCCACCAGGGAACCTGCAACAAGGATTATTCCTGTCTGCATGGCGATTGCCCGGCGTTCCTGAGCGTGACGCCGATCGACACAGCGAAGAAAAAGGCCGGCAAGCAGTACCGCGTGGATCGCGTCTTGCCCGAGCCGGTGCGGCGAGTCGGGCCGGACTGCAACCTGTACATGACCGGTATCGGTGGCACCGGCGTGGTGACCGTCAACCAGATTCTGGGCACGGCGGCGCTGCTGGACGGCAAACAGGTGAGCGGCCTCGATCAGACCGGCCTGAGCCAGAAAGGCGGCCCGGTGATTTCGCATCTCAAAATCTCGAACGCCGCGCACGCGGCCTCGAACAAGGTGGCGGCGGGCGAGGCGGATTGCTATCTGGGCTTCGATGTTCTGGTGGCCACACAGCCCGAGAATTTAAAGTGCGCACGTCCCGATAAAACCATTGCGGTGGTTTCCTTAAGCCAGGTTCCCACCGGACCCATGGTGGCGTCCACCGATGTACGTTTTCCCGAAACGGCCGGGCTGGTCGCCGCCATCAACGACGTCACACGCAAGAACGAAAATATCTTTGCCGACGCCGTGGGCCTCGCCGAAACGCTTTTTGACACCCACATGGCCGCCAACATTCTGCTCTTGGGCGCGGCCTATCAGGCGGGCGCTATTCCGGTGAGTGCCACGGCCATCGAACAGGCGATCCGCTTGAATGGTGTCGCGGTCGAAATGAACACGCAGGCGTTCCGCGCGGGCCGGTTGTTTGTCGTCGAACCCGGCGCGTTGCCGGGCGTCGAGCGGCCACGGCTTGGGGCGTCCGCCACACCCGCGCCAGTGTCGGGCGCGGCGCGCGAGTTGATCGACGCCAGCGGCGCGACCGGCGAGTTGCGGCGCTTGCTGGAAATCCGCGTGCCCGAGCTGATCGATTACCAGAACCCGGCGACCGCGCGCGCCTATGTCGATGCGGTGGCGCGCGTGCGCGCGGCCGAACAGCGCGCAACCTCTGGCGAAACACGTCTCAGCGAAGCGGTGGCGCGCTACCTTTTCAAACTCATGGCCTACAAAGACGAGTACGAAGTGGCGCGCCTGCACCTCAAAATGAAGCGCGCGGCACTCGCGCAGGAATTTCCGGGCGGGGTGAAAATCCATTACCACCTGCTGCCATCTTTTCTGCGCAGGCTCGGAATCAAAAACAAGTTAACGCTGGGAAGCTGGTTCAATATTTTTTTCCGTCTGCTCGTTGCTGCGCGAGGTGTGCGCGGCACCCTGTTCGACCCGTTTGGCCATACCAGGGTGCGGCGCGTGGAACGCGCCCTGATCCGCGAATACAATTTGTTGATCGCCGGAATATTGCCGGGCCTCGCGCCGGATAATTACGAACGCGCCGTCAAACTCGCCAGTCTCCCCGACCTGATTCGGGGCTACGAGACCATCAAACTCCGCAACGTCGAGCGTTTCCGCAGCGAAGTCCGGGCGCTCGGGTACTGAAGGGAACCAAAAAAATTCATCATCCGTCATTCCGGCGAGAACGCCATGGATGGCGGAAATACTGGAAACGCAGGAGCAGTTTCCAGTGAAAGCCAGAATCCAGGAAATAAATGAATGCATTGTGTTTAATTACTGGACACCGGCTTTCGCCGGTGTGACGAACCCTTTTTCAGCGGATGCTAAAGCCCGACCCAGATGGCCGGTTGTATCTCTCGGGCATCCAGTACTTTTGTAGTACCGGCGAGGTCGGGTGACATGCGATGGATGAGAGCGTAAGGTACCGAAGCTAGGCAGGCGCGGTGGTGACCACGTCAGCTTGGGGTATATACTCAAAGCTAACGATCTTGTCGAATGCGTAACTCCTGAACTTAAAGAGGTGCTTCATGGCCACGCCCAAGCAAGCCGCGAAAGAATTGATCGAGCATCTGCCTGAGCAGGCCTCCTGGAATGACATCATGTACGAGCTGTACGTGAAGCAGAAGATTGAGGAAGGGTTGGCCGACATCGAAGCTGGGAGAACGATCCCGCACGAACAGGTCAAAGCCGAACTGTTGGGCAATGGTCGTTGAGTGGTCGGCCCGCGCCCGCACTGACCTGCGGGAGTTACACGCCTACATCGCGCAAGATTCCCCACACTACGCGCGGCGGTTTGTGGAGAAGATTCTCAAGGCCGTCGAAGCGCTCACCGATCATCCCCAGATCGGCCGCAAGGTACCCGAGGCCGATCGCGACGATATTCGGGAACTCATCTTTCAAAATTATCGAATCATCTACCGGATCAAACCCGAGCACGTTTATATCGTCACCGTGTTGCACGGCAGCCGTGATTTGGACGGGCAGGCGGCGAAGCCGTGGGAGATAGTGTGACCCGGTATGCACCATCGGCTTGCCTGACATATAAAATACATTGCTGTAGTGCGTCACAATTCCCAACACATGGCCCGATCCGGTCGCGTTTTCCACACTTCTGTCCTCATGGCGGTTGGCCGGAAAACTGCTCCTGCGTTTCCGGCACTTCTGCCCAGTGACTGAAGCCTCATTCACTATGGAGTAATGCCGAGTGAATGAGGCTTCATTCACTGCAGAAGCCCGTAGCGGCCGCCATCCATGGCGGTTGTAGGTCGGCCTTCAGGCCGACAAGCCTGTCCTGAGCGCAGTCGAAGGGCTCAGGACAGGCTTGTCGAAGTGGTCGGCACGGGCGCGGCGGAGTTTAACGACGTGGAACTGTGATATCTCGAACCCAACACCGATTGACGAATCCCCGCCCAGTTCATCACCCCACGCTAATATAGCGATATTCCTTGACACCCATTTCCGCTCCGCCATAGCATCGTCGCAGAAAGTAAATCCTGAACGGATCGTCAGGTCGTTTCAGGGAATATAATTAATAAACACAGGGAGGTGCTGCTTGAGCTGTTTCTCCCACGGTTTTGAATTCGCCCGTCACTTCTTTACTCTCTCGGCGGGCAGGACGGCGTTCGGGGAACATAAAAAAGCAATCTGCTCGTCCCGGGTATTCTCGAAGTGGTTTGTTCTCCTGTTCGCAATCTGTTTCATCCCCAATCTGGCGTTGGCGGGCTACTGGGCGGCGCAGAGGGTGTCCGGTCCGTTTAATCAGACCTGGCCTAGGGAAGGAAAGGCATTCCTGACATACGGCGAAGCCGAGGCCTGGCTGCTCGCCAATGCCCTCTCGCCAATCGAACGGTATGCCGAGGTCGTCGTCACCGGCAAGCGGCATGTGCTGTTCATCCAGACTTCGCAATACAACCACCCTCAAATAACCAGCGTTCCAGACTATCCCGGCAGAGGTTGCGCCGATTTTACAATTGGCGTGCCGGAATCGACCATGATACTGACCGCACCGACCGCCCAGTTGATATACGGACCTAAGAGTACATTCCCGTTACTCCATACCGTCTATGGCTACTGCGCGCAGGTGATTCCAACCATTGATCCTGAAACTGATCTTTGGCCGATGGGCAACGCACCGATCCAGGAAGTCTACGAAGTCATCAGCTCCGAAAAAGATTGCCCGACGGGCAGCACGGGAAACCCTGTCGTGGGCAACCCCTGTAACGCCGCCACCGGCGGCAAGTCCGAAAGCCAGACCGACTACCAAAACAACGGTGGCACGCTGTCCTTCGTACGCAGCTACAACAGTTTGAAGGCCACGGTGGATGTCGGCATTGGGCGTGGCTGGATCTCCGCACTCCATATGCGTCTGGAGCTGTTTCCCGCAGACTCCACCATCGCGCCCGCGGTGGCCTCGCTCTCGCTGCGCCGCGGCGACGGGCGCGGCGAGGTGTTCAAGAAAAACACCGCCGGAGCATGGACCGGCGATACGGACACGAGGTTTATTCTCGTCGAGGACACCACCGGCTTCACGTTAACAGCCGATGCCGGCACCAGCGAACGCTACGACCTCAGTGGCAAGCTTCAGACCACCACGGATGTTCAGGGCAGGATCGCCAATTATGGTTACAACGCCGCCGGGTTCGTGAGTGACGTGACCGATCCCTTTGGGCACACGCTGCGTTTCATCTACAACGACGTGGACCATCTGGCGCAAGTCATCGACCCTGCCAATCAAGTCACCACCTACACCTACGACGGCAACAATAACCTCACCAAGGTGACCTATCCCGACGGTAGCGCCAGGATCAATCACTACGAGATCGCCGCGTTCAAGAATCACCTGACCGGCGTCTCGCACGTCGCCACGAACGGTGCGGCCACGCGCTATTCCACCTTTACCTACGATATTGGCAAGGCGACCGGCACCGAGCACGCCGGCGGCCAGGAAAAGTTCACCCTGTCGTACAACTTGCCCACCGCGCCCACCGGCATCACCG
>Ga0315281_10008417_pt1 | contig 14434 bp, 11 predicted proteins | sample YL17G07_0_MG_FD_204540 | JGI IMG/M metagenome (GOLD analysis project Ga0315281, IMG submission 204540) | Sediment microbial communities from Yellowstone Lake, YNP, Wyoming, USA - YL17G07_0 | ecosystem: Environmental > Aquatic > Freshwater > Lake > Sediment | place: USA: Wyoming | collected...
GGAGTGTGGAATTCGGAATTCTTTCCTTCTTTTTTGCTATTCCGCATTCCGCACTTTACATTCCGCATTTATACGGCCCGCCTCATCCTGCGGAAGTCGATCGGAGCCTCCCGGAAAGCGGCTCACCCGGCCGATGCTTTCTGCGGGCAACGCCCTTGACCCCGGGCCACGACCCAAGCTTCCCGAAAATTTCGTAACACTTTAGCGCTTTGAAAAAGGTAACTTTTACCTGCTGAAAAGATTCATCAGAAATCTCCCCTGCCCCCCTTTGCAAAGGGGGGTTGGGGGGGATTTCAGCGATGGCTATCCTAATCGATATGGCTTTGACATGATTTTCAAACGGCTAAATTGATACAAAATTTCAAACTCTGTGAGTCCTCCGGTAGAGCCGGGGGTTTACCCAGAGGAAATCACGATTCGACACCCCCCGGCCCTCATAATGCAAGGGGCAGGCACTGAGGCCTGCCCCTGCATTCCGAAGGTTAGAAGCACTGGCTAATAACTCGGCTCGCGTTCATAGACCGCGGCTGCGCCCATGCCGAAGCCGATGCACATGGAGACCACGCCGTAACGGGAGTTGCGGCGCTTCATCTCATGCACCAGGGTAGTGGTCAGGCGGGCGCCGCTGTTGCCCAAGGCATGGCCTAGGGCGATGGCCCCGCCGTTCACGTTCACCTTATCCATATTCAGGCCCAGTTTGCGGCAGCAGTAGAGGGCCTGGGAGGCGAAGGCCTCGTTTAGCTCAAAGAGATCGATCTGGTCCAGGGTCACCCCGGCCAGTTTGAGGGCCTTGGGAATGGCCTCCACCGGCCCGATGCCCATGAGCTCCGGGGGAACGCCGGCCACGGCAAAGGAGCGGAAGGTGGCCATGGGCTTCACCCCCAGGGCTTTGGCTTTCTCCTTGGACAGGATCACCGTCGCCGCAGCCCCGTCGTTCAGGGGAGAAGCGTTTCCCGGAGTGACCGAGCCGGTAACGGAGAAAGCCGGCCGCAGCTTGGCCAGAGCCTCCAGGGTGGAGTCTCCCCGCACCCCCTCATCGGTGTCGAAGACGAATTCCCGGAACTTGACCTGGCCGTCCTCGGTGACTTCCTGGGTCTTCACCTTGATGGGCAGGATTTCATCCTTGAACCGGCCGGCCTTGATCGCCGCCGCCGCCTTCTGGTGGCTCTTCAGGGCAAAGGCGTCCTGGTCTTCCCGGCTGATCCCGAACTTCACGGCCACGTTTTCCGCCGTGACCCCCATGGCCGTGTATCCTTGCGGGTAGGCCTCGAACAGCTTAAGGTTGGGAACGGTTTTGTTCCCGCCCATGGGGACCATGGACATGGACTCCACTCCCCCGCCGACGATAACCTCGGCGAATCCGCACATGATGTGCTCGGCGCCGATGGCGATGGCCTGCAGCCCGGAGGAGCAGAAGCGGTTGACCGTCTGGCCGGGGACGGTGTAGGGAAGGCCGGCGATGTAGTTGATCAGGCGGGCCACGTTCAACCCCTGCTCGGCTTCCGGGAAGCTGCAGCCGATGACCACGTCATCCACGTCTGCCGGCTTCAGGCCGGGGACGCGCTTCAGGGCCTCCTTGACCACCCAGGCCGCTAGGTCATCCGGTCGGGTATTACGCAGGCTCCCCCGGGGAGCCCGGCCCACCGCGGTTCGAACAGCAGAAACAATGACAGCTTCTTTCATGGTCTCCTCCTTCTAGTTCCTCAGGGGCTTGTTGGTCTTGAGCATGGCGGTGATCCGCTCCTGGGTCTTCTTCTCCCCGCAGAGACTCACGAAGGCCTCCCGCTCCAGGTCCAGCATCTGCTGCTCCGTGATCATGGCTCCGCTCAGGACGTCTCCGCCGGTGAGGATGTAGGCCAGCTTGCCGGCGATGAATTCCTCGTATTCGGTCAAAAACCCGCCCATGCGCATGGTGTTGACCATGTACTTGATGGCCGCGCGGCCGCCGTCTCCGGCCACGGGGATGAGCTTGGGCCGGGGCGGTTTCCATCCTTCCTGAAGCATACCCAGAACAGTCTGTTTGGCCTCATAGAGCAGGTGATCCACGTTGGCCACCACCCGGTCCGTGGGCCGCAGGAACCCGAGTTTGCGGGCTTCTTCGGCGCTGGTGGAGACTTTGGCCATGGCGATGTTCTCGAAGGCTTTCCGCAGGAAGGGCAGAAGGTCCACGCTTACCCCGTCGGGAATTCCCTCGATGCAGCGGAGGTACATTTCCTTGTTTCCGGCGGCGCCCGGCAGCAACCCCACGCCGATCTCCACCTGGCCCATGTACGACTCCAGGGCCGCCACGATGCGGTGGCTGGACAGGCAGACTTCGCAGCCGCCGCCCAGGGCCATGCCGTGGGGAGCGGCGACGATGGGCTTCTCGAAGTACTTCATGGCCATCATGGCATCCTGGAAGGCCTTGATCGCCCCATCTATGCCCGCCCAGTTGGACTTGGCAATTTCTCCAACGAGCATGAGCAGGTTGGCCCCTACCGAGAATCTCTCCGCATGGTTGCCGATGACCATCCCCACGAAGTCCTTTTCCACGATCTTCAGGGACTCGTGGATCATCTCGATGATCTCCTGCCCGATGGCGTTCATGAAGGTATGGAACTCCAGGCAGGCCACGCCGTCGCCCATGTCGATCAGGCTGGCCCCGGCGTTGGACTTGACCTCCTTCTTCCGTTCTTTCAGGGAGGGCAGGAGGATGATCTCGGGTTTCTCCGCAACCTTTTTGTATTTGCCCGTCTTCAGGTCGAAGAAGGAGAGCTGCCCGTTCTTCTTCTGGTAGAAGGATCTCCCCCTGGCCGCCAGAAGCTTCTTCACCAGGAGCGGGAGGGGCTTCCCTTCTTTTTTCATCCGGGCCACCGACTCCTCGATCCCCAGGGCGTCCCAGGCCTCGAAGGGACCCGCTTCCCAGTTGAACCCCCATCGCATAGCGTTGTCGACGTTGTACACGTCGTCGGCGATCTCGGGGATTCTCTTGGCGGCGTAGAGCAGGGATTCGCTGGTGACTTTCCAGGCGAACTGGCCGGCCCGGTCTTCGGCGTAGATCAGGGCTTTGGCTTTGTCGGCCCCGGAGGCGGCTTTGGCCGCATCCAGCGAGGGGTATTTGACCTTCTGCGAGGGACGGTACTCCATGGTTTTATAATCGAGAACCAGTTTTTCCTTCCCCTTTTCCGACTTCACGCGCTTGTAAAACCCCTGGCCTGATTTATTTCCGAGCCAGCCCTTCTCCAGCATCTTCTGAACAAAATCGGGGGCTTTGAAAATCTCCCGCATTTCGTCCTTGGGGACGTTTTCATAAATATTCTTGGCCACGTGGGCGAAGGTATCCAGGCCCACCAGGTCGGTGGTCCCAAAGGAAGCGCTCCGCGGCCGGCCCATGGCCGGGCCGGTGATGGCATCCACTTCCTCGATGGTGTACCCCTCTTCCGCCATGACCTTCATCAGGTAGAGCATCCCGAAGATCCCGATCCGGTTGGCGATGAAGTTGGGAGTGTCTTTGGCATACACGATCCCCTTGCCCAGGACTTTTTCCCCGAACTCAGCCATGAACTTCACCACCTGGGGCAGGGTCTCCGGCAGGGTGATGATCTCCAGAAGTTTCATGTACCGGGGCGGGTTGAAAAAGTGGGTCCCCAGGAAGTGCTGTCTGAATTCCAGGTCCATGCCCGCGCCGATGTCTTTGATGGGAATGCCCGAAGTGTTGGTGCTCACGATCGTCCCCGGCTTGCGCACGGCGGCCACCTTTTTGAAGAGCTCCTGTTTGATCTTCAGGTTTTCCACCACCACTTCCACGATCCAATCTACTTCCGCCAGGCGGGAAAGGTGGTCTTCAAAGTTGCCCACCTCAATGAGGCTGGCGAATTCCGGAACGGCGAGGGCCGCAGGGCGCATCCGGAGCAGGTTCTGTTTTCCGGTCGCCGCGAAACGGTTCCGCACCACCGCGTCCTTGAAAGTCAGCCCCTTCTTCTCTTCTTCGGGAGTCAATTTGGGGGGAACGATATCCAGCATGATTGAGGGGATGCCCACGTTGGCCAGGTGGGCGGCGATGGTCGCTCCCATGACCCCAGATCCCAGTACGGCGGCTTTCTTGATTTTTCTTTCCATGCTTCCTCCGATCTGAAAGGTCAACAATCCGATTTTCCCGGGATTTTCATCTTCCCGGACCACTCCATAGACGAAGTACCCTGAAAATGGTTCCTGCCGCGGCCGCCGGTTCGGCCCTTCCCTTCCGGTCCCGGGTCACCTCCTTCTCCTGCCTCTTCATTCGGCATTCTGAATCAACCGCTTGCAAACTTTTATGGCTTTCTGCAGATCTTCCTCTGGGATTCCCCGGGTCAGATGCTTGTACACCCGGTAAACCACCTCGTCCAGTTTTTCCTCCAGTTCCTTGCCCCGGGGGGTCAGGCAGATCTGGTAAGCCCGCCGGTCCGTGGGATGGTCTTCCCGGCGGACCAGGGCGGCCGCTTCCATCCGGTCGATCAGGCTGGTCATGGTGGACTTTTCCAGTTGGGCCTTTTCCCCCAGGTCGGTGATACTCATCCTGTCGCTCTCCCACAGAGCCTGGAGCACGGCAAAATAGGCCACGGAAATATCCGTGTGCCCGTTTTCCCGCACCAGCCGGTTCACGGCATTGTTCATGGCCCAGGTAGCCCTGGAGAGAAGAAATCCCACCTGATATTCCATTTTCATGATTTAGCCCTTTCCCATGAGGGGTGAAAGAATGGATAAGACAGAAAGTTCGATTGCATACTATATGAGTCAATACTAATATGTCAAGCGTAATATGAAAGGCGATGAAGGACCGGCCTTTCAGGCCCTGAGGAGCGTCACGCCCAAGGCGTGACTCAAGGATCGCTTCGCTTGAGGACCGCCATGCCAAAGGCATAGCTTAAGGATCGTAACACCCGAGGCGTTACTCGAAGACCGTCACGCTTTCAGCATGACTCAAGGCAAAAACCACATACAGAATGGGGAGAAAATGGGGGGTAAGATCGGATTCTTTCTCTTGTGCTCTATGCTCTATACCCTATGCTCTTGGCGCCTTTTTTCGTCAGCGAGTCCCGAGCAGGGAATTGAGTTCCTGCTGTACTGCAAGACCCCATTCGGTTTTTTCACTCTGCAAAGACCTTTGAACGTAAGGCAGGGCTTGCTTCCATTTCCTTTGGGCCGAGCTGCCTCGAGCCATCTCCTTCAGAATCTTGCCGGCTTTCAGGTGGTTGTCGGCAATCAGGAGATTGGGGAAAAAAAGGATACAGGTCCCCTCGAAAAGGGTGTATTCACAAGCGTCTTCGTTGATATACTTAAGGACAACCATAAGAAATTCATTGGACGAATCATATTGCTTCAAAGCTTCCGGGTACTTTTTATCCTGGTAATCCTTGTCCGCTTTGGCCTTCTGCTGCACCCCCCCGCGATAAAAATCCCGCACTTCCTGGGCATTTTCCCAGAGGATCTCCAAGCCTTCCTGCTCCTCAAAAACCGCCTCCAGGTTGGCTTTCTGCAGAGGAATCAAGGGAGCATCTGCCCGAGGGGGAGGGGTTGTCGCACATCCTCCAAACAACAGAAAAGGAATTAGGGCCAGGACTCGGTAAAGCTTCATCACTTTTCCCCCGCTAACTTGTCGATGATGCTCAACGCTTCCACTCCCGTCCAATCTGCCGCGCCCACCGAACGGTACCGAAGCATGCCTTTCGTGTCAACCAGGTAGGAGGTGGGATGGACCCAGACCCCCAGGAGTTTTCCCACTTTATTCTTTTCGTCCAGAAGAGTGGGGAGGGGGCAAGGGTTCTTTCCCAGGAACTTGGTGACCGTTTCCCGGCTTTCCTTCGTGGCAATACGGAAAAGGAGAAAATTTTTGGACTCGTACTGGCCATGCAGCTTTTCCAGAGAAGGAGCCTCCTTCCGGCAGTTGGGTCACCACGTGGCCCAGAAGTTGAGGAGGATTACTTTCCCTTTATACTCCTTGATCTGGACCATTTTCCCCTGAAGGTCCTCCAGCGAAAAATCAGGAAGGGGCAAAGGCTTCGCATAGGACTGAAAAGCGCTCGCCCCCCCGCCCTGAGCCCAGGCCGGGTCGCCCCCCTGGATTCCCAAAAGGATAAGCCAAACCAGCCCTGCAACTACCCAGGTCATCCGGCTTTTGGCTCTCATCTTTCCCCCCATCCTCTTATGGCGGTGTATGAACCCTTACGTCTATAACATAGGAGTCTCTTCCGCACAAGGACTTCCATTCCTCTCCCAAAAGTGATTTTTAACAGCCTCCGGATACCAGAAAATACGGTTTTCTCTTTGATTTTTTTGCTGAATTTTTTTCTTGACTAAAAAATCATTATTTGTTAGCTTTACACTATCTTCTTTCCCTCCCCGGCCCACAAGAGTGCGGACGGAGGAACGGTTTCAAAATTTCGCTTGGGAATCCGGAAATTGATCTGAAAAAAGAAAGGAGGTGAAGGGGAGTGAAAAAACTGGTTAGCTTGGTCTTGGCATTGGCGTTCCTGGCGACCTTTTCCCTCGGCTGCGCCGGCTATGCGTCCAAAGAAACGAAGGTGAAATGCCCGAAGTGCGGCGCCGTGTTCACGATTGATGAGGGTTTAAAGGCTATTACACCGTAAAGGTACCAATCTTCCAAGGTTACGTAAGGGTTAAGATTGCGAATTACCTTTCTCACGAAAGGAATGCTATCCGGGGAAGGGCGAAAGTCCTTCCCCTATTTTTTTTCCCTTGTCCTATTCCTTCAGGTTTTGGGTTTCTGCCTCTTCCCCATTATATCCTCCGCCCAAAAATCTGACCGGGCAGAGCTCTCTTTATTCGACCGCCTGGCCGAAGAAGCCACCCTCCTCAACAAGCGAGGGAAATTCGACGAGGTCATCTCTCTCCTGGAACCCCACAAGGGGAATTCGAAGAACGACAGCGTCCTGTTCTTCAATGAACTGGGGATCTCCTACCGGAACAAAAACAAGCTCGACGAATCCATCCAGGCCTACCGGAAAGCCCTCTCCCTGGACCCGGAAAATCCGGTGGTCATGAAAAATCTGGCGGATGTCCTTTTTCTGAAAAAGGAATATGCCCCGGCGGTGGAAATGTGCCAGAAAGCCCTCAAGTCCAACCCTCGATTCCACCAGGTCCGTTCCACCCTCGGGCTGGCCTACTACCGGCTGGAGAGATACCCGGAAGCGCTGGAGGAATTCGAGACCGTTCTGAAACTGAACCCTCAGGACGAACAGGCCAGAAACTTCCGCGAAGCCATCCGCAAGAAGCTTCAGAGTCAGAAGAAATAGCGGATTGAAAGGGCATGGGGTAGCCATGAGGCAAACCAATGGTTAATGGCCATCCCCCAAGGCCAGAGCGCAAGATCATCCACATCGACATGGACGCCTTTTATGCCTCCGTGGAGCAGCATGATAACCCCGCGCTGAAGGGGCTGCCGGTCATCGTGGGGGGAGATCCCTCGAGGAGGGGGGTCGTGTCGGCGGCCTCCTATGAGGCCCGAGCGTTCGGGGTTCATTCCGCCATGCCCTCGTCCCAGGCCAGAAGGCTCTGCCCCAACGGGATCTTTCTTCCCGTGCGGATGCACCGGTACCGGGAGGTCTCCGACCGGATCTTCCGGATTCTGCGGGAGTACACCCCCCTCGTCGAGCCCCTTTCCCTGGATGAATCCTTTCTCGATGTCACCGGCAGCGAAAAGCTTTTTGGCCCCGCGTTGCAGATCGCTCGGGAGATCAAACGCCGCATTCGCGAAAACACGGACCTCACCGCGTCCGCCGGCATCGCTCCCAATAAATTCCTGGCCAAGATCGCCTCCGATTATCGAAAGCCCGACGGCCTGGTGGAGATCAAGCCCGAAGAGGTCCGGAACTTCCTCCGCGACCTGCCCATCGCCAAGCTATGGGGGGTGGGGAAATCCACCGAAGAAATTTTGAAGGGGATGGGAATTCTGAAGACCGGGCAGCTGGCCGCCTTCCCGGCGGAAAAGATTGAAAAGAAACTGGGGAATTTCGGGCTGGAGCTGACCGCCCTGGCGCGGGGAGAGGACGACCGGGCGGTCCAGCCCGAGTCCGGGGCCAAGTCCATCAGCCAGGAAGAGACCTTCACCCCGGACCTGGAGAACCTGGAGCAGATGAAGAAAGTCCTCCTCGACCAGGCCGAGCAGGTAGGCTGGGAACTGCGGAAGCAGAAGCTGAAAGGCTCCACGGTCACGGTGAAGGTCCGGTACCCCGATTTCACCCTGGTCACCCGAAGTTTCACCCTCCCCTCCCCCACGGACCAGGGAATCGAAATCTACCGGACGGCCATGAAACTCCTGCCCCGCACCGAGGCCCTGCAGCGCAGAGCCCGCCTCTTGGGAGTGGGCATCTCCAACCTCTTTCACCGGGATGATCCCGAGCAGTACCGCTTATTCGATTCCGGCCGGAAGAAGGTGGAGGGCTCGGTTCAGGCCATGGACCGGATCTGGGAGAAATTCGGGCCGGAGGCGATCAAGAGGGCAACCTTGCTGGGTAAAAAATAACGATCCACCGCAGAGAACCCAGAGAGAAAGACTGGAAAATTGGAATGATGGAATGTTGGAATATTGAGAAACCAATTGTATTACCCACCATTCCATTATTCCATTGTTCCATTATTCCATTTCTTTTTTTCTGTTTAAACTCAGCGTTCTCCGCGTGCTCTGCGGTGCTATTCTTTCCTGCCTTGGGCCAGCTCCGCCGCAAACCTCTCCTGCAGGAACTCCAAAATCTTTTCTCCGATCTGCATCCCCAGATCGATGAATTCGGGGCCGTAGGTTTTCCCGGTTTCGGTGCGGAAGGTGCCCTGGATGCGGGCGATCCCCTTCATCCCCTTCGGAAACCGGTGGATCAGCCTCGCAATAGGGGCATGGGAGTAGCGGAGCATCTCCCAGAGGGTCAGGGTAAAATTGTCCGGCCCCCAGCGGAATTTGTCGGCGTCATAGAGGACATCGCTTACCAGCTGACCCAGGGCGGACTCGACTTTTTGGGGCTCCACAAAGGCCTCGTGGTTGGCGATGGCATCGACAATCATCCGGCCCTCTTCCCCGGAAAACGAAAACTCCCGGAGGATCTTCTCCGCGGCCGCGGCTCCCAGTTGAGCGTGATCCTTTTCGCCCCGCCGCAGATCATGGAGGAGTCCGGCCATCTGCGCCAGGACCCCCGCCCGGTTCCTTACCGGCTCTCCGAAAGAGAGCCTTTCGGCCTCGATGCAGATCAGGGCTCCGGCGTCCACCGCCACCTTCTCCCCATGCTCCAGCCCGTGGCCGTAGTTGTTCTTCACTTCACGCTGAACAACGGCCCGGCATTGCCGAACCTGCGGGTCTTCGGAAAAGAGACGGCGGGAAAGGGTCATCCACCGGCGGCAGCAGGTATAGAAGCGGGGGGGCGGGAAAGAGGCGGCGATCTTCTGGGAAACGGCGATCATTTCGCTGTAAATATCTTCCATGGCCTCTCCTCGGGTCTCAGCCTCCTTTTTCCACCCGGATGGACACGGTTACCTGCGAGGGCTGATCCGGAGCCAGCCGAAGCTGGGGAGGATTGATCTCCAGGGCCACGGAAATCTGGAGGTTCTCCTTCACCTCCCCCAGGTCCACCGGTTCCGTGAAAACCTCCCTCACCTTCTTCAAGCTCCCTGCCGGACCCTGGAGGACAACCTCCGGGGGCTCCACGACGACCCCCTTTAAGCGCAACGGCCGGAGGAGCTTTCCCACCAGGTGGGCCTTCACCGGCACCGAACGGGATTTGATATCCTCCAGCCGGAGCCGGACGGAAGAGGGGACCACTTTGGTAATCTCCGTTCCCAGGGGAGCCCGGACATTGTCCGGCGTAAGGCGGACATGGTTCACGCCCGACGTGGATTGGGACAGGTCCACATGAGCTTTCAACTGATCGGGGGAGATGGAGGAGATCAGGGTCCGAGGGCCGCGGATCCCCACTTCCACCCGGTTGATCAGGTCCCCCACGATTTCCATGTTGGCGGGCATATTCCGGTATTCCAGGGGGACGGTCATCCAGATTTCCGCCCTCGGCTGCCCCCCGATGAAGACCCAGAGCACGCAGACCAGGATGAAAGATATGCTTTTGGGAATCAGGTTGGTGGTGAAAGCGTCCTGCCAGCTTCCCTTTGTTTTCTGTTGCGGGGTGGCAATCATCGATTCCAGGCGGCTCTTGAGCTCCTCCGCGTTCCCCACGAGTTCGATCCGCCCCCTCACGGCCAGGGACACTTCTCCCCGTTCCTCCGACACGACGATGGCGATGGCATCGCAGCGTTCCGTGATCCCGATCCCGGCCCGGTGGCGGGTCCCGTATTTCTGGGGCAGGGCGGGGTTTTCCGATAGAGGAAGATAGCACCCCACGGAGACGATCCTCCCTCCCTGGATCACCACGGCCCCGTCATGGGTGGGAGACTGGGGGAAAAAGATGCTGGAGAGGACTTCATGGCTCACCCGCCCGTCCAGGGGGATCCCGCCTTTGAGATAATCTTCCAGCATATCCTGTCTTTTGAAGATGAGCAGGGCTCCGATGCGTCGCTGGGCCAGATCGAAGGCGGCCTTGGCCACGTCCTCGACCACCATCCGGTCAAAGGCCTCGGGCCTCCCCAGGAAGAACCGGATGGGACTCACTCGGTCCAGGACCTGGCGGATCTCCGACTGGAAGACGACGACGATGATGACCAGGATGACGGCCCAGAGGTACTGGAGAATCCAGCTGGTGATGAAGAGCCCGGACCAGCGGGCCAGGGGGTAAAAGATGCCGAGGGCCAGGAGGGCGATCAGGATTCGCAGGGCACGGGTTCCCTGAATCCATACGTATAGCCGGTAGAAGACAAAAGTGATCAGAAGGATATCGACGACATCCAGCCAGCGGATACTGAGGAGGGCTTCTCTCAGGTAGTGAATCTTCGAACCTCCCGGGAAAGCGGCAGATAATTTATCATATTATAACCCGGGGCGGAAAGCCACCTTTCAAATGCGGAATGAGAATGAAGCACCAAATCCCAAGCACCAAATTCCAAACAAATCCCAATGCCCGAAATTCAAAATTCCAAACTCTTTCCCGGTTTGCAATTCGGGGCATTCGAATTTGGATTTTGGAATTTGTTTGGGATTTGGATATTGGTGCTTGGAATTTGAATTTCCTCATTTCTCCTTCCGAATAGATCAGAAGGAATTTTAGGCAAGGCGGAGAACCTTGCCTACCACCTCCTCCGGGTCACGCCCCAGGACCCGGATCATGGGTTCTTTGCCTACATCTCCCCGGTCAAAAATGATGTCGGGAGACTTCCTCGTTTTCCGCAGAACCTGATCCACTCCCCAGGAAAGGGAAGAACCCTCGCGCCGCTTTACCCACGCCGGCTCATCCCCGCGGCTGAAATGGCCCAGGGAGAGTCCGGCCTTTCTGGCCCGGGCCAGAATTTCCTCTTCCAAGCGCACGTTCATGGCCGACCGCATCTCCGGGTGGTAGCGCATCGCCGTCAGGATGATCTTGGCGATATGCTGGGAAGCTCCGAATTCCGGGTCGGAAACTCTGGCCACCTCCTTGCCCAGGCGCACAAATCTTCCGGGAAAAGCAGCCACGTCTTCCGGACCCTGGGCCATGGACAGGCCATACCCGAGGTTCGACTGAACCTCGGGAAAGAGGTGCCCCAATTTGTTTTCCTGGACCTGGCGGAAAGCTCTTTTGAGGCTTTGGAGCACCCGATACCTCTCTCCGTCGCGGGCCGCCGGGGTATAGGAGTTCACCGGCCCGATTCCCTTTCCCAGGGGGAAAGAAAACTGTATGGCCGAGGTAATGAAGGCCTTGGCCTTCTCCACCGCTTCCCTGGGGGAGCTTCCCCGGGCCAATTCAAGGGCGATGACCGCCGAGAGCGTGCATCCGGTCCCGTGGGTATGGGGAGAAGATATCCGCGGCCCCGAAAATTCGAGGAAATTCCGCCCGTCGAAGAAGACATCCAGAGCCTCTCCCGGAAGGTGCCCTCCCTTGATGAGCACGTAGCGGGCCCCCATGCGGCGGATCTTCCGGGCGGCCTCTTTCATCCCTTCCGCACCCCGGATTTTCCTCCCGGCCAAAACCTCGGCCTCCGGAATGTTGGGGGTAATGATCCGGGCCAGAGGGATCAGCTCTTTCTTCAAGGCCTCTTCGCCCTCCGGGGAGAGGAGCCTGGCTCCTCCTTTGGCCACCATCACCGGGTCCACGACCACCCGGGAGATTTTCCACTGGCGGATCTTCCGGCTCACCGCCTGGATGATGGACGGGTTGCTCAACATGCCCGTCTTCATGGCATCCACTCCGATGTCCGAAATGACCGCATCCATCTGCCGGGCCACAAATTCGGCCGGCACCTCATGAATTCCTTTCACTCCCCTTGTATTCTGGGCGGTCAGGGCGGTGATGGCGCTCATCCCGTATCCTCCCAGCAGGGTGATCGTCTTCAAGTCCGCCTGGATTCCCGCTCCGCCCCCGGAATCCGATCCGGCCACGGTCAACACTCGCGGAACCATTTTTTCCTCCCCTCCGCCTCCCCGGCACCTTTGGTTCTCTGAACCATTGACTTCCGGGGCCGGCCAATGACTTTTACTCATTTATTGTAGCCCATACCCCAAGCGGAATTCAAATGGGGAATGGAAAGCCGTTGCTCGTTACTATAGGGAACGGCTAAAATAAGTTGACCTGATCAAAGGCAGCATTTTGAATCAAGCCCATGCGAGGCAGAAATCCCCCCATCCCCCCTTTTTTAAAGGGGGGCAAGGGGGGATTTCTGGAGATGTCGGGCCATCGCGATGTCATCCTATTTTTGTCGTTCTATATAGTTACTCGTCAACTCGTTGAAGGCCTAAGCCATTAGCCAACAACGGTCTTTCCTGTAACGAGTAACCAGGAACGAGGAACCAGCAACTTTTTTCCCCATTCCCCATTTGACAATCCCGCCCCCAAAAAGTAGAATGAAAATGGATATTTTAGAATTTTCCAGCACCAGAGGATATCTTCATGACCTTCGGCCGAAGGGTTTTTTTTTACCTCCTTCTCCTCTCCCTGGCGGCAGCCTCCTGCTCCACGACTAGCCCCCTCCTGAAGCCCCGGATTCCGCCCCGCGCGGATTATCTGCCCCCGGGTCCCCAGGCCGAGGCCTACTACTCCTTTCTCCTGGCCCAGATGTATCAGAACGCCGGCCAGATGGATAAGGCTCTCCAGCAATACCAGCGGGCCCTGGAAAAGGACCCCTCCTCCCCTTATTTGCACACCCACCTGGCGGCGCTTTATCTGAAGCAGGGTTCTTCCGAAAAAGCTCTGCGTCTGGCGGAACAGGCCGTTCAGGCGGACCCCAGGAACATCCAGGCCCATCTGCTCCTGGGGGGGCTCTATCTCTCCACCAACCAGAGGGACAAGGCCATTCAAACCTACCAGACCATCCTCCAGATCGATCCCCGGAACCAGGAAGCCCTCCTCTTCCTGGGGACGTTGAATGCCGAGACCAAGAATTATGAGCAGGCCGTCGCCAACCTCAAAACCCTTCTGGAGGTCGATCCCCAATCTCTGATGGGCTACTATTATCTCGCCCGGGTCTACGCCGAGATGAAGCGGTTTGATGAGGCCAAAAGCCACTACCAGAAGGCATTGCAGATCCGGCCCCAGTTTGAGCCGGCCCTCCTGGACCTAGCCCTTATTTACGAGATCCAGGGGGAAAGCGAAAAGGCCATCCAGTCCCTGAAAGACCTCCTGGCCATGAATCCGGCGAATGCCGAAGCCCATGAACGCCTGGGCCAGGTTTATATCCGGCAGAAGAAGCTCAATGACGCCTTGACCGAGTTTCAGTCGGCGGAAAAGCTGATCATTCAAAACCATGAAGTCCGGACCAAGATCGGCCTCATCTACTTCGAGCAGGGCCGTTTCGACGACGCCATTGCCCAGTTTGCGATGGTCCTTTCCTCCCGCCCCAATGATCATCGGGTGCGCTACTACCTGGCCACCGTGCACGAAGAAAAAAAGGACTTCGCCCGGGCCATGGAAGAACTCCAAAAGATCCCTTCCAGCTCCCCTTTCTATGTGGACGCGCAGGTCCAGCAGGCCATAATCCTCGAGAAGCAGAACCAGGTCGAGGAAGCAATTCAGGCATTAAAGGCGGCCATTCGGGCGAAACCGGACAACGCCGACCTCTACCGCTTTCTCTCTTCTCTGTACGAGAAAAAAAACCAGTACCCCGAAGGAATCCGCCTCCTCCAAGAAGCCCTGTCTTTCGCCCCCCAGGACGAGAAGCTCTATTTCAGCCTGGGAGTCCTGTACGACAAGGCGGGAAACTGGCAGGAGTGCATCGTCCAGATGCGCAAAGCGCTGGAGATCAAGCCCGATCATCCCCAGGCCCTGAACTACATCGGGTACACCTATGCGGACCGGGGAATCAACCTGGATGAGGCGGAAAAGCTCATCCGGCGGGCCCT
>Ga0315281_10008419_pt1 | contig 14430 bp, 1 predicted proteins | sample YL17G07_0_MG_FD_204540 | JGI IMG/M metagenome (GOLD analysis project Ga0315281, IMG submission 204540) | Sediment microbial communities from Yellowstone Lake, YNP, Wyoming, USA - YL17G07_0 | ecosystem: Environmental > Aquatic > Freshwater > Lake > Sediment | place: USA: Wyoming | collected...
GCCGCTCCGGGCACCTTTCTATTTCTTCTTAGGGCGGCTATTATAATCCGAACGGCTGTAGCTTTGAGTTGGTTTATTTTGAATGAGGCAAGACTATTAGGGAAGAGTTAAAGCGGAAGACTACAACGATACTGATAATCCCGATGGGGCCGTCAACGCCGTCCCGCGCCAGGCCATCGCGCAGGAGTTCTTCAAGACCCACAAGGACGAATATGACTTCCTTGTCATCTTCACTGATTTCGATTTCCAGATGCCGGAGAAGGAAACGAAAGCATTCTATACAGGCGTCAAGAACGACACCTCCGGCATCGGCCTGGATCCATTCGACCACACGGCGTTGTACGGCAGCATCGGTAAGCTTCAAGGCACTGTTGACATGGGCAACCTTGCGACGATCGTGTCCGATCCTCTGGACCCGATGTTCGAGGACACGCTTGGGGTGCTGAGCCACGAGATGATGCACCGCTGGGCGGCAAACGCCAAATTCAAGGATACGAATGGCACTATCAGCTCCGCTCTTCTCGGGAAAGACGGGTCGCACTGGAGCTTTCTGCTCGATTCCGGTGGTTCGCTTATGTACGGCAATGCGTGGCAGGACAACGGGAACGGAACATTCACGTCCACGACACCGCAGAGCGAACTAAAATTCTACAGCCCCCTGGACCTCTACCTCATGGGCATGATCGACAAGTCCAGGGTCCCGCCCATGCTCCTGATCGACAGCCCCGGCATTGATGCTGCACAACTGCCGCAGGCGGGAGTAACGATCACCGGTACGGCAAGGACCGTCACGATCGATGACATTGTCGCAGCCATGGGGCCGAGGACTCCGGACGCGGTATCGTCGCAGAAGAGCTTCAAGACAGCCTTTATCTACGTTACCCAGCCCGGCACGTTCGTGAGCGACGATCTGTATAAGATCGAGAACGTCAGGAACAGCGAGGTGACTCGCTTCTCGATTCTGTCGGACGGCAACGCAATTATGCAGGTCGCCTCGACGCCGAAGGACGATGTACCGGTGAATCCCGGCATTACGCCGCCTTCGACCTCGCCTCGTGCCACGCCACCGAACCTCGACGAGGCCGTGCAATGGCTCATGGCCGCCCAGCTGGCCGACGGGAGCTGGCAGGACCTTGCCCAAACCACGGAGCGCGACACAGCTGCAGCAATGCCGGCTCTCAAGAACTTCAGCACGGCCCAGCAGAATTACCAGGCCGGCCTTTTGTGGCTCGGCACGGCCACTTCGGGGAACCTGGATTATCTCTCGCGAAGGATCGGTGTCTTTGCCGGAGCAGGACAGGACACCAACTCGCTGGTCCAGGACCTGCTCGCCCGCCGGAACACGGATGGTGGATGGGGGAGTGGAGAACATTACGCAAGCAGTAATGCGGATACGGCGCTGGCCTTAAATGCTTTGGCTGTTGCGGGTTACGGGGATTCGAGTGTTCCATCAAAGGCCATTGAGTACTTGAAGTCAAAACAGAATACCGACGGCGGCTGGGGCGGCGAGGACAAGGGCGGCATGGTCCAGGAGACCGCGCATGTGCTCTCTGCGTTTAATCAGTACGGAACGGCATATCAACTGGATGACGCCATCGCGCGGGGGACAACGTGGCTTATCGGCAGGCAAAACAGCGACGGAGGTTTTGGTAACAGTCCGAGCACGGTGTATGACACTGCCGTGGCGACCATGGCGCTTCGGGAGCTGAACGTATCCACGAGCATCACGAACAAGGCGCTTGAATATATCAAAGGACAGCAGTCCGAAAACGGGAGCTGGAACAACAGCGCCTATCAGACCGCGCTCGCTGTAAACGCCATCTATAAAGCCACGGTCGATCCTGACCTGGCGGTTACATCGGACGACATCACGATCATCCCCGCGACGATCACGAGCCTTCCTGCGAATATCGTGATCAACGCGAACATCAACAACCTTGGCCAGACAAGCGCGACAGCAAAGGTTGTTCTTTATAAGGGTTCCATCGCCGATCAGAACAAGCTCGGAGAACAGACACTCTCATTCCCGGGACTGGCGTCCACATCGGTGACGTTTTCAGCCATGGCGCAGGACGGCAGTGAACATCGGTTTTATATTGTTGTTGACCCCGACAACGTCATTAAAGAATCAAACGAGCTGAACAATACAGCCGTAAAAATCCTCTCTCCAGAGGCGACCTATGACTTCGAGATACTGTCTTCGGATGTTACGGTCTCGCCAAATACGGCGGATATGTCCCAGGACGTGGAAGTGACGGCAAAGATCACGAACAAGGGCACGATGACCGCCTACAACGTACAGGTAAAGTACTACATCGAGGATACTGTCGTGCCCTTCAACATTGGAACGCAGACAGTTGACATCCCTGCCGGCGCCACGATCACGAACGAGATCACCTGGCGCGCGAACAAAGCGGGTGTAAATATGCCGCTTACCGCGCAGGTTGATCCGTTTAACAACTTCGCGGAACTGTCCGAGACGAACAATCAGGCTTTCGTGCCGATCACGGTAAACGCCGACATAAGGCCGAACCTTACGATATCGTATAAAGACATTATCATTACGCCGAACCCTGCGAACAGCAACGGAAACATGAATATCTCGGCGCTTGTCAGGAACGAAGGGTCCTTCGCAGCAGCGGATATCAACGTCAGTTTCTATAGCGGTGTTCCCGGTGCAGACGGCCTGCTCCTCGGGACGCGGATTATCCAGTCTCTTGTCGCGGGTCAAAGCGCGCCGGTGGCACTTGACTGGACGAACCTCCAGGAATCAGGAGAAAAGATCATCTATATTCAGGTCGACCCTGCGAATCAAATCACGGAAATCCGCGAAGACGACAACGATGCCTTCACGACGGTGAATATACTCACCCTTCCTGACCTGGCCCTTGCGAGCGGTTCCATTGCATTCTCTCCCGCTGCGCCGAAGGAGGGGGACCCGGTCACGATAACGGTGACCGTTCAGAACAAAGGAGAGCAATCAGCTTCGAACGTGGTCGTGCGCCTGTCTGATGGCAGCGACGTGCTCGGCAGCCAGACCATTCCGTCACTTACCGCCAACGGCACGGCGACCGTGTCTCTCGCGTTTGATACTGTTGCGAAGAAAGGCGCATATACGATCACCGCGGTTGTAGATCCCGATAATGCGATCACGGAACAGAGCAAGGACAACAACAGCTCGTCCAGGACATTAGGTGTGCAGGATTCGAGCCTCTGGGTGACGGAGCAGTATATTTCGCCGAACGGGGATGGAGTGAAGGACAGCACGCAGCTCTTTTTCAGTTTCGACACTCCCCGCACAATTACCATAAGCGTGGTTAATAATAAAGGCGAGACCGTGAGGACGTTCGACGGGCCGGAGCTTGCGGCAACTGCGGCGGGCGCCATCACCTGGGACGGTACGGGCGATCATGGGACCGTAGTGGATGACGGAGTATACCAGATGCAGCTTCGGGATGCCGCCGTGGTGATCGGCAGTCTGGGTGTCACGGTGGACACAAACCGTTCGCCCTTGTCAGATGCAATCGGGACGAATTACTTTCTCAATAACAATCTTACTTTTGCATTGCCTTATATTTGGACCGAAGATTGGGTCTGGCTGAAGAACGACAGCGGCATCCTATTTACAATCCGGGCTACTAACCAAAACTCCCCTGAATACCCTGCGGGATTGTATACCATGGGTCCGAACGGAGATGATATCGTCAGGATCATTCCCGCGGATTGGACCGAGGTCAACCCGTCTTATTTCTATTCGGGGTTCCGGCAAAGTCCATCGCAGGACACGTCGAAAGTGGCCATCACCCTCTGGAAAAGAGATAAAAAGACGAACACGCCTACAGCCGAGCTGTGGACTGTGGACAGCGATGGTCGAAACCTGGTCCGTATTGAGCAATCCAATGACGACTTCAGTATCGAGGACATGAAATGGTCGCCTGACAACAGTTATCTCGCCTATATAATCTATCGATATACCGGGACCGGGTCGTTTGAACTCTGGACCATCAACATCAACACAAGGGAAAAAAAGAAAGTGGACGCGGCAGCCTACTGCTCGACTTTGAGCTGGTCTCCGGATGGGACCGAGATCGCCTACATCGCCGGTGTCAAGAGTTCATCTTCGCTGTCATACGAACTGCGAAAAGCGGACAGAGCCGGAAATACAGCAGCCATTGACACGTCCGGAGAGCCAGAAATAAGCTTCAACTATAATAGCAACCTGTCATGGTTCGGCAGCCAGAAAATGCTTCTTTCGTATTCAGACGGACGTGTGTTATGGCTTGTCGACATGAGCGGGAACAGGAATCATGCGCTGATATCCAATAACGATGGATGGGCGGCAACTGTAACTCCTATAGCTCTATCACCAGACAATAAGAGCATCGTCTTCGACGAGTATAATAATGGAGAAACAACCCTATCCCTTAAAATAGCGGATAGCAGCGGAAACCTTTCACTTTTGTACGAGGCAGATGCTTCGTTCGAACATTGCGGAGAATGCGACCCCACAAGACTCAGCAATGCCGTCTGGTCTCATGATGGGAAAAAGATTGCTTTTGTCGATAGGGCGTATACGAAGCTCGATGCATGTCTCTATGAACCGGCTTTATATGTTATAGATATGGAGACTAAAAAGGAAACCATCTCCAAGATGGCCGACGCTTCATGCCGAAGAACAGACGGCTGCTCTTACGATGATTATTACGCCTGCCTTGACAAAGGGCAAAGCGTCAGGATAGAAAAGGTCGATACATGGATGGCTGATAATATGCACGTGCTTCTCGAAGATCAGCAGTGGTACGGTGATGGACTTCGTTCCCACTTTTTAGCTCATTCCGAAACAGGTGAACGAAAAGGTAGTCTTCCCTTTGCAGTGGATTCGTATTCAATATGGAACGTGGAGGCCTCTCCCCTGGGGACTTACGTAACCTACGGTTATGAAGATATCTGGGCCATGGGTTCGCTGCTGAACCTTACAGCAGATCTTCGGAACTCTAAAGGAAAATCGGCAATCATCCTGAAAGGCATTGCAGCGGACCTCAATTTCGAGAGTTATCAACTCGACTACGCGGATAGCAAGTACCCCGATATCTGGTCTTTTATCCAGCCGCCTTCCAGCGTGCCGGTTATCAATGACGCGATCACCACGTGGGTCCCGCCGTATGAAGGGACATTCTACGTGCGGCTTACGGTCTGGGACAAGGCGGGAAATACGGCGGTGAACAGAAAGAGCATATCCTGGGGACAATATTCGAGTATAACAAGTCTTTATAAATCCCTCGAGATCTTTTCACCGAACGGCGATGGAGTAAAGGACGCGGTTGAGTTGCATTACCGGGTGCTTGACCCGGTCCATCTCGAGTTCAATATCTATGATGACGCAGATAATCTGGTAAAAACATATTATAAGGATTATGCGGCACCGACAGAGGACTCTGTGCAGTGGGACGGCACTGACCAGTCTCTCAATACGGTTTCGGACGGGAAATACACGATCAAGGTCTTTGATTATGAATTCTTTGTCGAGGTCGATAACACACCTCCGGATATTGGAATAAATCTTGGCGGGATAACGCAGGGAATTTTTAATGGCGACACATCTTATTATAGAAACCTTCAAGGCCATGCAGTTGATAAAAATATCAAGAGCTGGGTTGTGGAATACGGCGAAGGGAACAACCCGCAGGAGTGGACTGAATTAATCAAAGGTGGATCGCAGCTCGTAGGAATAGACAACAATGGTAGTCCAATATTGAATCCGATCCAAGATGTCTCCATAACAGAAGTCGATGCCACATGGGCTACAAATACAAGCCTAAAACTTACTGTTGAAGATTATGCCGGGAACAAAAGGTCGGTGACAACAGGAACTATCCCAGAGGAGATTTTAATTTACCAATGGGAGGATGTAGACGCGGGTTCGCAGCTGGATATAGTGGCGTGTGGCGACACAGTAGATATTTTTTATAATTTATTTAAAGGCACCGATATAGTAGAAACGATCAAGAACGAGATCGTAAACTTGACGATCCAACACGAACAGGATGGGGTCTGGTATGATGATGAGGTATATTCTTACCCTTTGCCTGAATATAAATATTTACTTTCTAACTCGCAAATCGACTTCAACAAGCCTTACCTTATTCGTGTAAAAGCGACCGATATACTAGGCGCCGAATATTACTCAAATTCGACTACTCTGGACCTTAAGGGCATGACGCAGGGAGAGAAGACTACTCACGAATGTCCGGTAATGCTGCGTCTCGATGTCGCCTACGATGAAGCAGCGTGCAATTCTCCGTCGAAAAATGCGACACTTTCATCTGAATATAGAGTAAACGGCATTGTAATGCTACAATTTGATAGTCTGAATTATTATATTCAAAAGCCCGAAGGTCTTCAGCTATTACGGCGATATGATCTCAGGAACGAAAAATGGGGTGATAGCAAAATCGACACCGCTGATATGCCCGAAGGCGCATATCCAGTCAAGGTTGTTCTCAACTATAGCTATCCAGAACATTCTACAATGGTAAGGGAAGTGTCAGCCGATAGTACGTTAACCGTTGACCGCGTTCTTCCAGCCTCGCAGATAACCTATCCGACAAAATCATCGATACTCTGCCCGGTAAAAAACACTGACGCGAAAGGCGACTGGTATGGACTTCCTATAGAGGGAATAGCGACGGACAACAACAGCGTACAATACTATGAGCTGTATTACGGCGTCGGCGAAAATCCCGCGGTTTGGCAGCCTGCAATGACCAAGATCAACGGCAAGAGTGAAGCTATTAAGGGAACAAGGACCGTTCAGGGCCAACTCGGAGTCTGGGACGTGACCGATCTTCGTGAAATAGCCTACTCACTTAAGTTGAAGGTTGTGGACGTTGCCGGCAATGTGAGCTGTTATACAACAAGCTTTTCGATAGATACCTTGACGGATATAGTAAGTCTCTCTACAGATAAAAAACTGATTTCTCCGATCAATAGCGACGCCGCGTGGAATGCGGTGACCGCAAATTTTCAAATTGAAGAATATGCCGTTGTGGATGCAAAGGTATTCAATCTCGTTACAATGTCATCCGGTTATACTCTTGGTACCGTACCCGTGAGAACGATTGAGTCCGGCAGGCAGCATCCGGGCGGCACAGATAGCGTTGTCTGGGACGGCAAAACCGACTCGGGCGGCGTTGTCTCTCCCGACGGCAAATACGGCGTTGTAGTTTACGCAACGGATTCCTGCGGCAATACGGCGCAGAAATGGGTCGCTGTCGAAGTGGACACTGCTCCCCCGAGCCTTGCAATTACCTATCCGGTCGCGGAAAGCACTGTTGGCAGCCTGATCGTGGAAGTGAAAGGCACTGCCGATGATCCGAATTTCCAGAGCTATTCTCTTGAGAGAGGACAGGAAGACGTCAATCCCGATGAATGGCTCCCCGTTTCTTCCGGCACCTTGCTGGTCAAGGATTCCATCCTCGGCAAGTGGAACACTTCAGGGCTCACGGGACGTTGGACATTACGGCTTACTGCAGCGGATTCCGTAGGGAACAAGAGTGCAATTAAGGTCCCTGTAACGCTTGTTGCCCCAGCCCCGCTTATTAAAAATTATGAGGTGACGCCAGGGCTTATTTCTCCGAACAACAACGGAACGCTTGAAACAACGGATATCACCTATGAACTCAGCGAGGCCGCGGACATAAAGATCGAAGTGGCGGATTCAAGCAATACGGTGAAACACCTCTACGCTGATTCGAAACCCTCCGCAGGGACCTATACGTACAACTATGGAGGTCAAAGCGACTCCGGCGGTGTGGTTCCTGACGGTGTTTACACGGTCAGCCTTATTGCCACAAGCTCCACGTCGTCACAGCGCGAGGCGATAACCCTTACGGTTGATACGACGCTGCCCACAGTTGACATGACGTCGCCGAAGGACAATTCGTTTCTGACTGTTGCCGACCTGGCCGTGATCGGCACGGTGAGCGACTCCAATATGGTCGAATACTCCGTGAGCTACGCCGGGGCGGCCGGGAGCGCCCTGATCGACCAGGGAAGTCAGTCACGCACCGGCTACACGTTCGGTTCATTGAATGCGATTTCCGAGGGAGACTATACCCTTACGGTCCGGGCCAAAGATCTCGGGGAAAATGAGATCAATAAGACGACAGTCTTCACCATCGACCGAACGCCGCCTGTGGTGAAGCTGGACACGCCGAAGGAAGGCGAATACTATGGTGGGGCGTCAGCAACTCTCAGCAGTCAGCCCTCCGCCAGTATTGCCATCACCGGAAGTCTTGTGGAACTTAATCTCGAGACTTTCAGCTTGAGATACGGGCTTGGAGACGCCCCTGCCCAGTGGACTGATCTTGTTACAGGAACGACGGTTACGGCTTATCCTTCGTCCTCTGTCTGGAGCGCCGGAAGCGGCAGTGTTAACGACGGTGTATACACACTCTCCCTCTATGCAAAGGACAAAGCGGGTCTTAGCGGCGAACAGAAGGTCAAGGTCACGATAGATAATACGGTCCCGACGTCTGCGATAACGTCGCTGCACGACGGCGACTACGTAAAGCAGGCCGTTGAGGTGAAGGGCACGGCATATGATCTCAACTTCGACAAGTATGTTGTCGAGATATCCGAGGGCCAGTGCAGCAGCGCCTTCAAGTGGACCGTGATCAAGACCGGAACGACAGCGGTACAGGACAACGTCCTTACGACCTGGCAGGCGCTTCCGCCGGACGGAGACTATTGCATGCGTGTGACGACTACGGACAAGGTTGGTTTGACCTCGGAAGCCACGGTCAATGTCAAGGTGGACACGCACCCGCCTGCTGCGCCGGTACTCTCCGGAAAAGTGGACAATAAAATCAACGCGCTGCTCGACTGTACCGGCAACACCGACCCGGACCTCGCGGGATATAACGTTTATAGGAACGGGGTGATAGTAAATGAAGAGCTTCTTGCGGGTTGCGAGTTGCGGGACCAAAACCTCAGTGAGGGCGAGTATGCCTACACCGTCAAGGCGGTAGACTTAGCGGGCAATGAAAGCAGCGCATCGAACGAGGTACAGCTCAAAATAGACATGACCGGACCGGAAGCACGTATCAAGTCGCCGCAGGACAGCGGCACGGTCAGCGGGCCCATCGATATCAAGGGCACGGCATACAGCGACGATGATTTCAAGCAGTATCGCGTATCAATAGGTCTGGGGACTGAGCCGTTGTCTTGGAACAGCATCCGTACCTCGCCGCTTTCAACATCCTACGGTGTTCTTGCCCAGTGGGACACTTTCGCTCTCGGCGAAGGGCAGGTCTATTCCATCAAGCTTGAGGCGGAGGATATTTCCGGCAATATCACTACTCACCAGATATCTGTTGTTGTCGACAATGCCCCGCCTGTTGCTCCTCTGCTGCTTTTAGTCGATGCAATTGCCTCGGATGTGACCATCACCTGGCAGGCGAATACTGAAACGGACCTCGCTGGCTACCTGATCTACCGCAACGACCAGCTTGCGAACGTGACCGGCATCGTGGTTGGGAACCTCGAACCCTATTTGATCAGCGCCTCGACCACGACCTATCTCGACAAGTCCCTGCCGGACGGAATGTACACATATTACCTGACGGCAATGGACAAGGCCGGGAACATAAGCGACCAGTCCAATACTCTCGAAGTGACGATCGACACCCATCCGCCGCATGCTGCGATAGTGGATCCTGCTGATACTTCGAACATCGGCGGAAAGATCATGGTCAAGGCAGAAGCGCCTGATCTGGACATTGCTTCGGTTCAGTTCCAGTATCAGGGCATACAGAGCTCTCCAACCATAATCACTGATTGGCTGAATCTCGGCAGCCCGATAACGAGCGCCACCCTCGCCGCCTATATGGATCCGTCCGTACTTGGTCTTGTGCATGGCGATTATCGCCTGCGAGCCGTGGCAACGGACAAGGGGAGCAAGACCGACCCCGATCCGGAATTCATCACCATTACGTATGCCGACTTGACCGCGCCTGTTACGCCCATTGGAGTGAACGCGCTTGTGAGCGGCAATACCGTGACGCTATCATGGACTCCCAACAGTGAAAGCGATTTCGCGGGCTACAACATATACATGGATGGGCAGAAAATAAACACAGCGCTTGTGTTGGGTGCCGAGCTACGGGAGGAGAATCTTGCGGATGGGACCTATTCTTACACTGTAACGGCAGTGGACATGCACCAGAACGAGAGCAAGAAGTCGAGCTCCGCGTCCGCAAGGGTCTATGCGCCTGTGATTGGCCAGCCGTATACGCCGACAGGCCAAAGCGCCATCCAGCTTCAGGGTAACAACGCGGCGGCAAATGCGGCAGTTGAAATTATCGTGGAAGGCGTTGCGGGCTACGAGTTGCAAGTTTCGACCCAGGCGGATACTGATGGCAAGTTCATGGCAGATGCTGTTCTCAACACCGGATTGAACACCATTGTTTCGCGGGCGACGGACAGCGCGGGCAATGTGAGCAGGACCTCAGAATCAGTGGTCGTGGTGAATAACGATTCGCCGGGAGCGCCGACGGGTCTTGCTTCATCAGTGCAGGATTCCAGTGTACATCTTACGTGGAACGCGAACCCTGAGACCGACCTGTTCGGCTTTAACGTCTACCGTGACGGCGTAAAGGTAAATCTATCCGATTCGGTTGTCGTTTCACAGGCCACAGTCACGGCATCGTCTTCATACGATCTGCAACTGAATGATGCTGACAAGGCAATAGATTCTTCATTGTCCAGCTACTGGATACCGCAGGACGGCACCAGTGCCGACTACCCTGCCTGGTGGGAATTAGGCCTTGCTGCTCCCGCGTTTATCAGTCATCTGGAATTGCACTGGGGTTCTGACCTTGACACATCAGGCGCTGAGGCGCTCTACGCAGGGAAAGATTTCGAAGTGCAGGTCTGGTCAGCTGATGCAAATGCCTGGATCACGCAGACGAAGGTGGCAGGGAACGCGGTCAAGGACAATATCTTTGATTTCAAACCTGCATACCGGACTGATAAAATCAGGATCTATATTACTGATTCTACAGACGTGAACGGCGCAAAACAGGTGCGTCTTGCCGAGGTCAACATACTGAAGGAAAATGTCATTCAAACAGCACCTCCGTCCTATGATGATCTGAATCTACCGAACAAACAGTACGATTATACTGTAACGGCTGTGGATAATTATGGCTTTGAGGGCCCGGCGTCAGTCCCTGTGAGTGCAACCGTAGGCGTAGCGCTGCTGTCCACGCCGACACTGACTGCAACGGGTCTCAATTCCAATATCACTCTGACTTGGACCGCAAGTCTTGAGACCGAAACAGCGGGTTATGCCATCTATAAGAACACCAGCTTGGGTTTGACCAAAATCGGGACTGTCCTTGTTTCGGACACGACCTTCGTCGATGCCAACCTGATAAACGGGACATATACTTATAGAGTAACGGCGTCGGATGCGGTCGGGAACGAGAGCCCGCTCTCTGAACCCGCCACGGCAACCGTGGCAGTTGCGCCTCCAACGGAGCGGGCAAGCTTGACAATAAGCCCGACGTCCAAAGGGGCATTGAATGCGACGTGGACATACACTGGCGCGACGCCGGCAGGGTTCAACCTCTACCGAGGCCTCACGACTGGCGGGCCTTATGCCAAAGTTGCCAACGCCCTGATCAGCGGAGCGAGCTATCTGGATACGGGCCTCACAGCCGGAGTCACCTACTTCTACGTTGTTGCCGCCGTTGACGGAGCGAGCAACGAATGGGAATATTCCGATGAGGCTTCGGGAACTCCGTATGTCACGCTCACAAAGCCGGTGATTTTATGGCCGACCGTGACAGGACTGCCGATTACGATTTATGAGAGCACGACTGATATCGCCGGTTCAGCGGACCCGGGGGTCACGATCGAACTCACGGCTAACGGAACATCAAAAGGGACGGCCACGGCACTGTCAAGCGACAGCGTCAGGAGTTACCAGATCAACCATGACGGGCGAGGCGCTACGTTATCGCCTGACGGGAAGAAGCTGGCATATACCGATAACAGCATTGTCCGAATTCTGACACTCGAATCAGGGACGTCTATCCAATCTTTCGAGGCGCATGAGTGCGATATGCTTTCCTGGTCACCAGACGGCAGTAAGCTCGCATTCAATTATTACGACGAGAACTACTTCTCGCACATAAGTATCTACACATTATCGAGCGGCGCTGTGGATGCTTTGAACGATAATGTTGACGTTGATGATTATGATCCATCCTGGTCGCCTGACGGCAATAAGGTGGTCTTTGTCCGGTTTTCAGGCGACTCTTCCGGCATCTGGATAAAGGACCTGATATCCGGCGGACTTTCGCACGTTGTTCATACTGCCGACGCATGGTATCCGAGAATATTACCTGATGGCAATACCATGACGTATACCGACGGCAGCGGGCTCTATCTCCTTGATCTAAGCACTACGGTCACCCGTCAGATCGCGTCTGATGCCAACTGGATAGCCTTGTCACCGGACGGTAAGTCTATTGCATATGCCAGGGATGAAAATGATTATTCGGATGTCGTTGTCTGTGACATCGCGACCAACGCCAAAACAACGCTGACAAACTCGAACGGATATCCCTACTATCTCTCTTGGACAGCGGACAGCCGACGCGTTCTCTTTGTTAAATGGAATGAAACGACAGGGAAGTACGACCTCTGGTCTGCCGATTATCGGGAACTGACATTGCCTGAGCGGATCATGACGGACTTTCAGAACGTGCAGCAGATGGCGAGCGCGAAAGCCGGGCCAATTTTCTTCATCAACCAGAATGGAACCGCTGAAACTCTGTATGTTATTAATCTCGCTGGTAGCTTCTCAATCAGTGCAGCGCCACTTTCAGCTGGGGAGAACACCTTCTCCGTCGTTGCAAGGGATTCGGCAGGGAACAGCAGCGTGTCTTCGGATCCCGTGTCGATCACCTTCGATACGGTGCGTCTACATGACCTTGTCGTTGCCGCGGACGATGTCTACCTCTATCCTCCCTATCCCATCGCGGGAGAACGGATGTCTATCAATGCCGTCATATCAAACGCAGGCCAGGGGGACGCAGTCGACGTCAATGCGGACCTCTACGTCTGGAATGCTCTTGGACAATTAGAACTGCTGAAATCCGAGAGCATTCCCTTGATCGCTGCAGGTTCTGCCGCGCTCCTCACGGCTGAATGGGACAGCACCGGCATGGTCGGCGACAACAGGCTCGTTGTGGTCGTGGACCAGGAAGACAAGATCGCGGAGTCGAACGAAGCGAACAACATGGCGATCAAGGACTTCTATGTCGCGGACCATGTCGGGATGTCCATGACTACCACCCTGGATGCAACACAACACAGCAGCGGGAACGCGAACATATCCGTGACAATACGGAATACCGGACCTGCTGCAAACGCGGTGGTCGATGTCCGCATCGAGGACGCTGACGGGTATACCGTGTCGCTGTTCGATTCTCAGACATTGAATCTGGCTTATGCAAAAGAGACGACTCAGAACTATGTCTGGAACACCGGCTCAACCTATGCAGGTCCCTATGTTGTCCGTTCAATACTCAAGGACGCAGCAGGCACTATGCTTGCAGAAAATACGACACCCTTTACCATTGTTTCCGATGCCGTTGCCGAGCTGACCGTGGTGACCGACAAGGCCGCCTACAGTCCCAACGAGAACGTCGTAACGAGCTTCACGATCAAGAACACGGGAACGAATCACATCATTCCCATGCTCCAGGCAACGGCGTCCATCACCGATCCTTTGGGAACGGTCCTGTTCAGCGAAATAGAGACCGTATCCAATCTTCTGCCCGGAGCGACTGTTGACCTGAGCTCTCTCTGGAACATCGGACTCACTTTGCCCGGAGATTATATCGCTGTCGTTCAAGTGTTCTTTGATGGCGGCGCGACAGTGACGAAGTCGGGTGCCTTCAAGATCAACACCGCGATTGTTCTGAGCGGCGCCATTACGGCAGCGCCCGCGGTAGTTCTCGTGGGTAATTCCACGCAGATAACCTACACTCTTACTAATACGGGTAACGCAGATGCCCTCGGCTATACGACACGGGTCATGGTTCTCGATCCAGATACGCAGATCGTTATGCAGACCCATGATGAACTTGTGGATATAGGCAAAAACAGCAGCAAAAGCGGGCAAATCTTCTTCAGCACGAACGGGTATGGTTTGAAGACCTACTCGGCTGTTCTCCAGGCTCTTTCCCAGACTGAGACAAAGACCATCGCCAGCGCATCCTTTACAATAAAAGGTTCCTCAGCAGAATCTGTGGTTGATTTTTGGTTCGGGTAGTTTACCAAGCGTATGATATAAGGCCGTTTGCAGTGTTTCTACGTTCCTAAAACCATACGCTTTTCTCATTGTCAATTTTGCTT
>Ga0315281_10008420_pt1 | contig 14430 bp, 14 predicted proteins | sample YL17G07_0_MG_FD_204540 | JGI IMG/M metagenome (GOLD analysis project Ga0315281, IMG submission 204540) | Sediment microbial communities from Yellowstone Lake, YNP, Wyoming, USA - YL17G07_0 | ecosystem: Environmental > Aquatic > Freshwater > Lake > Sediment | place: USA: Wyoming | collected...
TGCCGTTCACTGCAAACCTCGTCCTGCGGCAAATAGGTTTGGTCTTCTTTCTTGCGGGCATCGGAACAAAAGCCGGTTACGGTTTCGGCGCCACGTTTCAATCCGGCGGATGGGGACTCATTGCCGCGGGCGCCCTCATCACAACATGCGTTGTGGTGTTGACAATTCTTGTTGGGTACAAATATTTGAAACTGCCGATGTCCGCGGTAATGGGAATGGCCTCCGGGATGCACACACAACCGGCATGCCTCGCGTATGCGAACCAGCAGGCCCAAAGCGATCAGCCGAATATTTGGTACGCAACGGTGTATCCTGCTTCGATGATCACGAAGATCATCCTCGCACAGATCATTGTCTCCGTGCTGTGGATGATGTAGAGATCCTCAAAATCATTGACATTCCTGCATGAATTGGGTTTTCGACTGCGGAGGCAGAATTATTGTCTCAACTTTCCGTTGACTTTTTTCAGTTTTTTCGGTATTATGATAGTCCAATTTTGAAAGACGCTCATTTTTAGGAAGGATGTATCCGATGTTCGCAGTCGTTGAAATCGCCGGGCAGCAGTACAAAGTAAATCCCGCGGAAAAACTCTACGTGCCGAGGTTGGAAGGTGAGGTCGGGAGTAGTGTGAAATTTGACAAAGTACTGTTATTGGCCGACGATAAGGTAGTCAAAGTCGGATCACCCAATGTTGCCGGCGCATCAGTGAAAGCAACAGTGCTTGCTCATGTGAAAGACGACAAGGTCATCGTTTTCAAAAAGAAACGTCGCAAAGGGTATCGCGTGAAACGGGGCCACCGCCAGCAATACACACACATAGAAATTGTATCCATAGCGTAAAGTTCGAGGGTCATTCTACGAATCGTAGCTAGACGACCAATTGAGACTTTTTCATAGAAAGGCAGTATCGAAGTATGGCTCATAAAAAAGGGGGCGGAAGCTCCCGCAACGGACGCGACAGCAATGCCCAGCGGCTCGGCGTAAAACGCTTCAGCGGGCAAAAAGTTTTGGCCGGAACAATCTTAGTTCGGCAGCGCGGAACCAAATTCCACCCCGGCACGAATGTCGGCAAGGGCGGCGACGATACATTGTTCGCACTGGCCGATGGGATCGTAACATTTCAACGCGTCGGAAAGACTCGCCAGGCGATTTCAATCGTCACTGTATAAACCGGACAAAACTTCTTCGCACATCGAAGAAATCCACGTTGCGTAGGAGTATTCCTCTTACGCAATTTTTTTGGCTCACTCCAGTTGACCGTTCTCTTTTCAACTCCAGATTCTGTTTAGCTCAGGAAATCAACAAGAATCGAGAAGGCAGGTGGTATCAAGCACCGCAGAGATAACGATCAACTCAAGCACTTCACCCACAACTCGGAGACCATCATGAAAATTACAGTAATCGGTGCAGGCAATGTCGGTGCAACTGCGGCTCAACGTATCGCGGAAAAAGAATTGGCAAACGAAGTTGTTCTTGTGGATGTCGTTGACGGTCTTCCACAGGGGAAAGGGCTCGACATGTACGAGTCTGCGCCGGTCGAGGGCTTCGATTCCAAAGTCACCGGAACGAATACGTACGACGCCACCGCTAATTCCGATATCATCGTCATCACGGCGGGGATCGCGCGGAAACCCGGCATGAGCCGCGACGACCTTCTAAACACTAATGCCGGTATCCTCAAGTCAGTCACGGAACAGGCAGTCGCGAAATCTCCAAAGTCAATCCTGATCGTTGTTTCAAATCCGCTTGATGTTATGGTCTATGTAGCGCTGAAAGTGAGCGGCTTCGACAGACATCGTGTTATCGGTATGGCAGGGATATTGGACACAGCTCGATTCCGAACCTTCATCGCAATGGAGCTGAATGTGTCTGTCGAAGATGTTACAGCGTTCGTGCTCGGAGGCCATGGAGATTCGATGGTACCGTTGCCCCGATATACTTCTGTTGCAGGAATTCCACTTGCCGATCTGTTGCCTCAAGAGAAAATAGATGCCCTGGTGACACGTGCTCGCAATGGCGGAATTGAGATTGTGAACTACTTAAAGACCGGTAGCGCATATTACGCTCCGTCAGCAGCTGCTGTGCAAATGGTGGAGGCGATCGTGAAGGACAAGAAGCGTGTACTCCCCTGCGCAGTCTATCTCCAAGGTGAATTCGGGTTGAAGGATACCGTTGTCGGAGTGCCAATTAAGCTGGGAAAGAGCGGGGTGGAACAGATAATGGAGCTTAAGCTCACCGCGGAGGAATCGGCCGCTCTCAAGAAATCTGCCGATGATGTGAAATCAAATATGGAAAAAGTGAAATTGTAAGGTATGGAGATGACCGTCACCTTTCAAGATGACCGTTACCTTCAAGGTAACGGTCATCTCGTTTTTCAAAGGATCTTCATTCTCATCGTTACTTCGTTTCCATTTTTATTGTAGCTCACGCTTTCCATTAATTGCCGCATTAAGAACACACCCCTGCCGCTTTCGCGCAATAAATTGTCTTCGTGGATCGGATCAGGAACCGTATTGGGGTTAAATCCCTTCCCTTCGTCCTTCACTGTAACCACCAGCATATCGCCTTCGCGCACGCACGTCACGATAACCTTTTTTGTCGGATTTCGTTTATTGCCGTGGGTGATCGCGTTGTTCACGGCTTCCGTCAATACGACCAAAAGTGTACTGAATCTTTCGTCATTAATTTTCAGCACGACATTCACTTTTATCAAAAATCTCTCGACCCGGTGGACGTTTTTCGGAATGCTGGCCATCGTCATCCGAAAGGTTCTTCCTCTGCCGTACTGCCGTGGTGCTGCTGCCACTGAATTCCTCTCTCAAAAAAAGACTTTTACCGACATTGCCACGTTCGATACCTCACGCGTAGGCGTATTCGTTTGCCTTTGAAACTCTTTCCATCCCAGGATTTCCAGCCGCGAGTCGGCCGACAACGTCAGTTGGATTGATGTTGTCGGTCCATAGCTCAGGTAGTTACCGTCCGAAAATCTCGCGCCCGCATCGTACCGAAATCTGTTCTGAGCGAACGATCGGAATCCCACTGCACACACGAGCTTTCCATACAACGTGTAGCGTAATGCTGGCGAAAAAGTTACTTCCCTCACGTATTGCTGCGGACGTTCCGAGAATTCCTGCCATCGAAATTCTCCGCGCTCATAAATGCGTACGTGGAAAAAAAAATCGAACCCTACATTCGAGGACATATCATACGAGGTTGAATCGAGAAATGCAAATTGCCGGTACAAATAGCTCTTAACCGTCGGGACTACCGATTCAAAATCGAACACAGTGTAGTTTGCGAGCACCTCAAATGCATTGAACATACGCAGTCGAGCGAATGGCGTGTAGGTCAATTCCGGGGAGAGGCGGAAAATGCGGTTCCAGTTGTTGTTGGCGCTCCGCTCCTTGAATAGATATACGATATGGTTTAAAGTTGCCTCCGCGACGATGTTCATCTCCAGAAATTCACTCCAGCGGTGCGTTTCACGCGCGGCGAGGTTAATAAGGAGTTCGTCCCTGTCATCGTTGTTCGTGGAATCGGGAGTATCATATCGAAGTATTCCGGCCGAGCTTTCGAGCGAAAGACGGTCAGCCGGAGAGAGGGGTATCCACACCGAGCCACGCACTGTTGTTCGCCGCGCAGTGTTGTCGAGACGCTGCTCTTGTTGAGAGCGGTTTTCCTGGATGTTCTTGTCCACGCCATCGATTTTTTCCAATATATGCTTCTCATCGCGCTCGCCGAGGCGAACTCCGACGGATCCATTGAGATTGTCGCTGTCCTGGTAATTGATGTCCACTCCCCCTTCGAGTCGCTGTTCCTGCACGGTGATATTGTAGGGAATTGCCGTCGGCTGCAACAACGACTTGTAGCGATACGCGTTTCCGATTGTCCTTGATTCAATGAGGGTCTGAACAACCGCGGAAATTTTTTTACCAATGCCGTAGAGAATCGAGTTCGAGATACCGATATTCTCCTCTACGCGGCTGCGGATGTTTGACGACACGCTGTATTCTTTTTGGACAAGACTATCGGCCGGAACATAAAAATCCCACCGATTGTTCGACCACTGAATGCGAAGACTGTCGAGGGATCCTTCGACGAAACTTTTCTGCATGAATATCTGTGCAGCGTTATTACGGAAGTATCGGGGAGACAAGTTGCTCACATTCAACCGCATTGATCCTTGCGTTTCATACCCGCCAAAGTCGAGCGTGTCCGTTCCTGACAGCAATTTGTAGTTCCATCCCTGATCCTTCTCATCCTGTTGACGGTCAAATCGGAATCCAACTAATGGCGTAAACGAAAAATGGGAGAGGGGGCGGACCGAAAGCCCAACGAGGCCGGAATGGAGCGCGGCGTTACTTACACCGAGCGATTGGTTATCTGAGAGGATAAATGATGATGCTTCGACTTCGGCGGAAAATAGTGAGGAGAGTCTTTGCGAAGCGTTTAGCCACACTGTGTGCTCGTCGCGCCGCGAGTTCTGGTCCCGCCTGATAAATGATGAGCTGTAGCGATCGTGGAAATCCGCGCTGAATTCATCGTTGCGCTGCGCATATTCGGCTCTGAGGTTCCAGAGATATGTATTCAAGTTTCGTTCGAATCGAAGAGAGGAATTATTTGAATCCCTCGGTGAAGCAGCAACATAGCGCGCGACGTCGAACTGCGCGTATGCGATTTCGGGAAGCATCAGGAGTATGGACCCGTATAGAAGAATTTTCTTCATCGCCGATGAGCGTTGCTTCCTTCACTGTGATTGCAGCAATGACCTCAAGAATGACTGCTTGAATTTTTTCACGTCGACACTGATTGCTACTCTCACCGTTGGGGCGCGGAGGAGTCTGCTTTTCACCCATTTCGGCAGTTCAGCCTGCTTCCGTATATTAAGCCGCGGGAAAAAGATCGACATGCCGCGCGTGTACCTACTCATCCGTTCTACGTGCACGTATCCGAGTTCGGTTTTCAATAACGACGGTTCCAGTACCGCCGCGACGGCGAGAGGGTCGTGCAAATAGCCGCCAACAAAATTTTCCGTTCGTTGATGAAAGTCAAAATAGAATTTCGTCACTCGTTGAATGTAGCGCCGAAGCGACGCGTCATCGATTGCCCGGAGATCGTCCGGAGTAAGGATGCATTGCTCGGTTACATTTAATGGGATCAATCGGATCGGCAAACCCGATAGCATCACTGCATTGGCGGCATCAGGGTCAACATAGAAATTAAACTCGGCACACGGTCCGGTGTTATGCGCTCCATTGAATGCGCCTCCCATCACGACTATCTCACGAATCCGCTTCATCGCAGGAAAATCTTTCTTTAATGCGATGGCGATATTCGTAAGAGGACCCGTTGCAATCAAAGTGAGATCCGCTTCACGTTTCACTAATTCAAGTATCAGGTCGACCCCGTTCGCGTGAGTAGCTCGCCTTTTCGTAGATGGATAGAAAGCCGACGCACCGCCGATGCCGTCATTGCCATGAACTTCTTTTGCGGTGAAAAGTGTGTGTTGAAGAGGAGTTGACGCCCCCGTCGATACAGGAGGAATGGTACGCAAAATCGGGGAGAGAATTTCAAGAGTCAAAAGCACGTTGCGTGTGCACGATCGAACGGGCACATTTCCCGCAACCGTAGTAATACCCCGCACCTCGAGACCCGGCGAGAGAAGGGCAAAAATAATCGCCAGCGTGTCGTCGACTCCGGCATCAACATCGAGAAGGATTGATTTCATTAGAAGAGGATATCGCCCACAGAATGTCGCGGCTCGTAACCGAGCAATTCTTTTGCTTTGCGGCACGAGAGGATCGACGCCGGACCGGTGAAATCTCGCGCGATGTTCTTTGTCTCAGGGAAATGCGTTCCGAGCAATACTCGCGAATCGATACCGGTCCAATTCTGCTGCGCGTTGATGAAGAAAATCTCATGAAGCGAACTCAGATCCTTTTCTACAGCCAGCCTGTGTGCTTGTGCAACGTCGTAGACGTGAACAAACGCCCAAAGATTCTTATACCACTGCGAGTAATCGGTAACAAGCTTCTTGTATCTTTCCCGCTCGCTTCCTTCCGGGACCCAAATCCACGGCTCGCGCAGGCAAACTGTGCGCATACCGTACCGCGCAGAATATGTCCGGCAGATCTGCTCACCGATTACTTTGCTCAAACCGTACGGATCCTGAGGACGTAACGGGTGCAATTCGTCGATCGGGACATACTCCGGTACCATGCGATTTGTCATGAACGCAAATCCGAGTGTTGACTCGCTCGAGGTGAAGACAACTTTCTTTATTTTATTTCGAGCCGAGGCTTCGAGAACGTTGAACGTCCCGTTCACATTCACGGAAAATACCTTTTCCGCGGGATCGTTCAATGGATGTGGAATACCTGCAGTATGAATGACTGCATCGTAGCCTTGAGCAGCTTTAACAACGTCTTCGAGATTCAAAACGTCGACTTTGTGATGCTTTACTTTTTGTTTCGGTTGCTTCAGATCAAGAACACCCACGGTGTACTTGTGCTGCAACAGCTCAGCGACGATGTACTTGCCAACCATTCCGCTCCCGCCAGTGACGAGAATTTTCATAACTATTGCTTTCGTAGTCTTTCTTCGTGCGATCGTTTTAAGCGTGTTTGGAAAAGGTGACCCGGGTCACCTCTGCTTTCAGATTTCGAACTTCTCGAGACGCACAGGAATTGCGATGTTCTTAAATCCTTGGCCTTTCAAACCGCTGGATAATTTCTCCGCTTGATCCGGGTCTCCGTGCACGAGAAAGACATTTTTCAGGCGATTCCTATCGAAGTGATTGAAATAGGCCAACAATTCGTTCCGATCGGCATGTGCGCTAAACGAATTCATCACGATCACTTCGCATTTTCGCTCATGAACCTCGCCGAAAATGGTGACTTCCTTATCTTGCTCGACGAGTCGCCGACCCAACGTGTGCTCTGCCTGAAAGCCGACAATCAGGATTGTGTTTCGCGGATTCCCGATGTTGTTCGCGATATGGTGACGAATGCGGCCTGCTTCGCACATGCCGGATGAAGCAATGATGATGCAGGGCTCCGTCCGCTCATTTAACTTCTTTGACTCGTCGACGCCGCGGACATATGTCAGCCGGTTGAACCCGAACGGATCGTCTTCCCGTTTCAACAGGCCGAGCGTTTCTTCGTCAAAGCATTCCGGGTGCTTGCGAAACACCTCGGTCGCGCCCGTCGAAAGGGGGCTGTCCACGTAGATCGGAATATTTTGAAGCCGCCCTTGTTCTTTCAATAGGTGCATCGTGTACACTAATTCCTGTGTGCGGCCGACACTAAAAGCAGGGATAATGATCTTCCCTCCTCGTTGAACCGTATTCTTAACGACGCTCTCGAACTTCAGCGGCATTTCATCGACCGAAGTGTGAAACCGTCCGCCATACGTACTTTCGCTGATGAGGGCATCGACATCGCCGATAAATTCCGGGTCACGAAGTATAGGTAGATTCGGCCTGCCGAGATCGCCTGTGAACCCGAACTTGATTTCACGCCGAAATGAACTTTTTCCATCGCCGCCTTCGAGAATTGTCAGAATAATCGACGCCGAGCCGAGGATGTGTCCGGCGTCCACGAATTCTGCCTGTACACCGGGCGCGATATCAAATTTTCTGTTGTACGAAATCGATTGAAACAAATTCATTGCCGGACCGACGTCCTCTATCGTGTATAATGGTTCGGGAGGAGGAAGATGTTTCTTCTTGTGCTTCTTGCCGACAAATTCGACGTCGCGTTCCTGGATGTACGCACTGTCTTTCAGCATCAGGTCGCACAAATCCCGCGTGGCGGGCGTACAGTAGATCGGTCCGGCATAACCGCTCTTCACCAGATTAGGAAGATTGCCGGCGTGGTCGATGTGCGCGTGCGAAAGAACAAGTGCGTCGATTCCGGATGGATCAAATGGAAAGTTCTTATTCTTTTCAAAGGACTCCGACCGTCGGCCTTGAAATAGTCCACAGTCGAGGAGAATATTTTTCCCATTTATATGAAGAAGGTGCATGGAGCCGGTGACTGTTCGCGTTGCACCAATAAATTGGACGTTCATGCGAGATTTGGGATATTAGTTATGAGAAATTTGTACTGCGATATGATACGAAAACAAGCTGCAGTTTTCAAGGAGAGAACTCTTTCGGAGCGCCTATTTTTTCTGTTTTTTTTCTTCTTGGTATTTCACCGCCGCTTTCACGAAATCTCTGAAGAGTGGATGCGGGTTAAGGGCGCGCGACTTTAATTCGGGATGAAATTGTCCTGCTACGAACCACGGATGCGACGGAAGTTCGATGATCTCAACTAGAGAATTATCCGGTGCGACTCCGCTGAAGACCATCCCTCCTTCGCTTAGCTTTTTGCGGAATTTGTTGTTTACTTCATAGCGATGACGATGGCGCTCATAAATTAATTCTTTCTTGTACGCCTGGAATGCTTTTGTCCTCTTCTGCACAATACACGGATATGCTCCGAGACGCATTGTACCGCCGAGGTTTTTCACCCCACGCTGATCGATCATCAAATCGATGATATTGTATTTTGTCTTGCGAAATTCCGTGCTATTTGCGCCTTTCAAGCCGCACACATTGCGGGCAAATTCAATGATGGCGCATTGCAAGCCGAGACAGATCCCAAAAAACGGAATGCTGTGTTCTCGGACGTACCCGATGGCCTTAATCTTTCCTTCAACGCCCCGTTCGCCGAATCCGCCGGGAACCAGAAGCCCGGAAAGATCGGCAAGATACTCATCGAGATTTGTTTCATCGAGGTCTTCCGCGCGAATCCATTTCAGATCCACGGCAACATCATTGTCCGCCCCGGCATGAATGAACGATTCGTTGATGCTCTTGTATGCATCTGCCAAATCTGTGTACTTCCCCACAACACCGATCGTCACTCGGTCGCTCGGATTCTTAATCCGGTTCACAATTCGTGACCATTGACGCAGATCGGCTTTTCCGCATTTCAGATTCAACTTCTCGATAACGATGCTATCCAATCCCTCTTTTTCAAACATTAATGGAATTTCGTAGATCGAATCGACGTCGCGTCCTTCAATAACCGATCCAGTTTCGACGTTAGTGAAGAGCGCAATTTTCTCGCGCGTCTCTTTGGAGAGCCGTTTCTCCGTCCTGCAGATGAGAATATCGGGCTGTACTCCGATCTCGAGCAGCGTCTTCACGCTGTGCTGCGTCGGCTTCGTCTTCAATTCTCCAGCCGATTTAATGTACGGGACCAAGGTAACATGAATATTCAGCGCGTTGCGGCGTCCAATGGCATGCGTGAATTGGCGAATGGCTTCAAGAAACGGGAGGCTCTCAATATCGCCGACGGTGCCGCCGACTTCGGTGATAATGACGTCGTACTTCCCCGTCGCGCCAAGTTGGCCGATGCGCCGTTTGATCTCATCCGTGATGTGAGGTATCACCTGCACCGTCGCGCCGAGATAGTCGCCGCGGCGTTCTTTGGAAATTACTTCATAGTAAATCTGCCCCGTCGTAGAATTGTTCAGTCGCGAGGTGTTGATGTCGAGGAAGCGCTCGTAGTGGCCCAGATCGAGATCAGTTTCGGCTCCGTCATCGGTCACGTACACTTCACCGTGCTGGAAAGGATTCATCGTGCCCGGGTCGACGTTAAGATACGGGTCAAATTTTTGGATGGTGACTCGCACGCCGCGCGATTTCAGAAGTAATCCGAGCGATGCAGAAGCAATGCCCTTGCCGAGCGACGATACGACACCGCCCGTTATGAAAACGTACTTCACATGATTGTGAGCCAAGAGTACACCGAGTATAAATTAGAAGTTAAAAATGAAAAATTAAAAGTTAAAAAAATAATTATCGGGCCCTAACTTCTCGTTTTGAATTTTAAATTTTGACTTGTCTTCTCACTTTATCAAGGTCATCCTGCGTATCGACCGGTATTGAATCGCACTCGGTAATTGCTGCCTTAATACGATATCCATGTTCGAGAATGCGAAGTTGTTCCAGCTTTTCTGCTTGCTCAAGAGGCGTGGGTACGAATGACGTGAATTGCTGTAGAAACGAAGCGCGGTACACGTACATCCCAAAATGTTTATAGAACGTCGCGTGATTCAACCATTCTGTTACCTCACTCGAATCGCGCACAAAAGGAACGAGGGACCGCGTGAAGTACATCGCAAAGTTATTTTTATCAAGCACGACCTTAACAATGTTGGGTGTCAGCAACTCGTCGAGTTGCGTGATTTTCTTCACGGCTGTTCCGACAAGCACCGAAGCGTCGTCGATGAGCAACTGGATAGTCTGGTCGATCATCTTTGGCTCTATGAGGGGCTCGTCCCCCTGCACGTTGACAAAAATGTCGGCGCCGATCGACCTGGCCACATACGCGATGCGATCGCTTCCGCTTTGAATTGAAACCGGCGTCATTACCACTGTCCCGCCGAATTTCTTCACTGCAGTTTCAATGCGCTCGTCGTCCGTTGCAACGATCACCTCTGTGAGCAGGCGCGATTGGCTGGCCCGTTCATAGACATGTTGGACCATCGGCTTGCCATGAATGTCCGCGAGCGATTTCGCTGGCAACCGTTGTGATCCGTACCTCGATGGTATGATGCCCACTATTTTCAATTTGCGAATTCCGATTTTCGATTGAACATAGCATTCTGCGTAGGATTATTTTGGAGCGCCAATCGTAAATTGGCAATTGTAAATCGTAAATTCGAAATCATCCAATCACCTTTGGCACTTTAAAGAGAGTATCGACTTTTGCCGGCGCATTTTTCAACGCTTCTTCCGCGGAAATCGACGGTTTCTCGACATCCTCACGAAAAACATTGCTCAATTCGATCACATGGGAGAGCGGCTCCACCTTCGAGGTATCAAGCTCGTTCAACTTCTCGATGTACTGTAGGATGTCGTTGAGCTGGTGGGTGAATTTTTCCTTCTCTTCATCGCTGAAGTGCAATCGGGCAAGCGCGGCGATGTGCTCGACCTCTTTTATCGTAACGGACATTTATTCATCCCTAAGTAATGATTACGGAATTCAGACCGAACTTCTTTAGCCTACTTCCCTTCTCCCTCATCCCTCTTCCCTTCAAGCGATATCTTCTCTGTAATCCCGCTCAATAATCGCTCGCACCCGGTTCATGAGGGCTATTTCTTCTTCCCTCGTCCTTATATTCGAAGTATCGATCGGTTTCTCCATCACAAGTTCAATGGGACTCGGGCGGACATCAAACGAACCCTTCGGCAAGATCTTGAAGCTGCCGTTGATTGCGATCGGGACAATCGGCACCCCGGATCTCGCGGCAAGTGTAAATGCGCCGCGCTTAAACGGCTGTAATTTTCCATTCCGGGAGCGCGTCCCTTCCGCAAAAAGAATCACGGAGCCCCCGGATTTGATTGCCGCCGCCGCGCGATCCAGGCTCTTCATCGCTTCACTTCCTTTTGCACGGTCCACGATGATATGATGTCCCCATTTCAACGCCCATCCCCATAATGGCACGTACGACAACTCCTTCTTGAACATGATTCGGACACGCGGCAACACCGACATAATCGCGGGGATGTCGAACATGCTTGCGTGGTTCGTGACAAAAATGTAGGCGCCATCGGAGAGAATATTGTCAATCCCGCGCACGCGAACTTCGACCCTGCAGATTTTCAGCGTCATCTTAGACCAGGAACTCCCCGCCCAAAAATAAGTGCGGCCCTCTTTTTCAACGAGAAGGCTAAGAAGCGCGATAATCGAAAAGCAGACATTCGTTGCAACAATGATAACGATCCGGCCGATTGTCAACAGCGCACGCATCAGGCATTCTCCGCAGCATGAATTCTCTTTTCTATCGACGGATGGCTGTAAAACAAAAATTCAATAATGGGGTGCGGTGCAGTATCGGCCAGATTCATTTCCGCGAGTTTTCTCATCGTAGACGTGAACGCCAAACTATTTCCTGTCTTTTCCAGAGCGTACCGGTCTGCCTCGAATTCGTACTTTCGCGAGAGCACATTCGAGAGCGGCGAGGTTACTACCGAATAGACGCCGAGCCAGAGAACCAGCAACGGCAATGCGGCAAGCTGGTCGACTGCGGAAAATCCAAGCCAACCGAGGGAGACAAAATATAATTTGGAGGTGATGAAGAGTCCGAGGTAGATGCTGAGCGTACCCATAAGAATGTTTTTCCAGATGTGTCCATGAACATAGTGTCCGAGCTCGTGAGCGAAAACGGTTTCAATCTCGGCATTGGAAAAGTGTTGCATAAGCGTATCGCCAAGAATGATCCGTTTGGACTTGCCGATACCCGTAAATCCGGCGTTCGCTTTCTTCGTCGTTTTGCTCAGGTTGAATGTAAAAATGCCGGTAACGTTCATCCGGGTATTCGTGCACAGCGCAAGTATTCGCTCTTTGAGCAGGTTATTCTCCAGGGGGGTAAATTTGTAGAACAACGGCATAATGAACACCGGCGCAATTTTGGAAAGCACGATCGAGACAACAAACATCGCTGTTGCCACCGGCAGCCACCAGAACGATTGATACTCACGAAGGAAGAAATAGAACAAGAGCGCTAACGGCGCGGCAATCGGAATGCTGACAAGAAATGCCTTCAACTGTTCCCAAAGCCACTGGAAAAAATTCTGATTGGACAGATTGAAGCGATGCTCCAAAACGTAGCCGGAATAAAAGCTAAGGGGCAATGAAAAAATTCCATTCAGGACTCCCAGCAATGCCGAAAATAAGAGAAGCGCGACGTACGGCGAGTCAGTATACGAATGGACCAGGATGTCGGCGCGCAGGGAAATGCCCGATACAAGAATTGCAAGAGTCACTGCAAACGAGATCGCCGTCCCGACGAGGGAGAAGACTAATTTGATGCGGCTGTATTGCTTCGCTTGAGATGAAGGTGCCGACGCGCTCCTTGTTTCCTCTGCATCGGTACGAAAGATTTTCATGAGTGAAACAACGTGAGGTTGGTCTTCGGTGGTTTTTCTATAATACAAAATGGCGAGAAGAAAAACAAGGAAAGGATGGTAGCTATCCGATTGCTGAGAGCAATCGGATAGCTTGGTCCAATCTACCGTTTCACCGCCACAACCAGCAATCCGGTTCCGTGGGTATTATGGGATTTATAGTCGGCGTACATCAAAAGCAGCGTCAGCCAAAGCGTGATACTATAGTAAAGGGGAAGAACGATGAACAACAGCTTGCTCTTGTTCAGCATCAGCATCGGATATTTTATGCCGAGCCGCCATGCAATGCTGCCGATGGGACCGTATGTGTAAGAGACTTTTTCCAATTGAAAACCGGCGATTTTCAACTTGCGGGTTATGTCTTCGACCGAATAGCCGTTGCGGGCGTGCTCTCCGATGAAACTCGCATCGTCTTCATCGTGGGCATCAGACCCCCCAAGATTTGACGGCGTGTTGATAAGGACTTTTCCACCGTTTTTCAACGCCTGGAAAAAATTCTTGAAGACCTGCACGTCGTCCTGAATATGCTCCATAACGTCTACGGAGAGAATAAGATCAAATCGGTTCGTATGTTTCGGAATTGTCAGGTCTTCGACTTCGAAAGATATATTTGCCAGCTTCAGCTTCGAAAAGAATGAACGGCAGTCTGCAATCTGTTCTTCCTTCACGTCAACCGCGTAAATCAACGCCGCGGGGAAACGATTTGCGCAATAGTACGAGTATTGTCCAAATCCGCTTCCTGCGTCGAACATCGTGAACGGTTCCTTTTTCCTCCCCAGCAAGTCCCGTAGCGCCCGCTTAACGTGCCACTCCCGAAGGAACATGATTCCTAAGATTGTATAGAAGAATCGCCGCACGAGGGGGCTCGTCCGTGCAACATTTCCGATGACATTTTTTATTGGGTCGTAATGCATTTTCAGTTATCAATCAACAATCAACAATGAACCACTCGATGAAATATTTGCTCATTGTTGATTGTTGATTGTTGATTGCTCATTGCTCATTGTTAATTGTTCTATCGCTTCCACCATTCTTTCCCACGAATATTTCTTCTTTTCACGCGCTGCGCCGGCGGAGAGCCTGGATTCCAAATTCTCCGAATAGAACTTTCCTATTGCCCCGGCTAGTTTCAGCGGGTCGTTCGGCGGGACGATCAATCCCGACACCCCATCGACGACAACCTCCGCAAGTCCCCCGACACTCGTTGCTATGACCGGCTTATCAAAGTTATATGCAATCTGCGCGATACCGCTTTGAGTTGCAGAAAGATAGGGCAAAATCACAACATCTGCCGCCGAAAAATATTCCCTCACTTTCTCGTTCGGTACATAATCGGAAACGACGTCGATGACGTCCCGAACCTGCGCATCGGAAATGTGCCAGCGATATTTCTCTTCATCATCATAAAATTCGCCGACCACCAGTAATTTGACCCGCAGCGATTTCTTCACCTCTTTCATCGCGTC
>Ga0315281_10008421_pt1 | contig 14428 bp, 9 predicted proteins | sample YL17G07_0_MG_FD_204540 | JGI IMG/M metagenome (GOLD analysis project Ga0315281, IMG submission 204540) | Sediment microbial communities from Yellowstone Lake, YNP, Wyoming, USA - YL17G07_0 | ecosystem: Environmental > Aquatic > Freshwater > Lake > Sediment | place: USA: Wyoming | collected...
GGGTGCCATCTGAGTTTATTGCAAACATAGTACCTTCAGAGGTGGCTATGTAAATTGTACCATCTTTCCCAATCGCAGGACAAGTAAATGAATAAGTCACTTTATATTTCCATTTTACATTTTCATCGGGAGTCATTGCATAAAGATAAAAGTCACTCGGCTCTATGTACTTTGATGCTCCAAAATAAATTGTACCATTTGAATCAATAGCAATCCCTCCGCAAGGTAAGTAACCTATATTGTGCTTCCATTTCACTGTTCCTCCAGGTTTTATTGCACAAAGATAAGCTTCTTTAGAATATTCTTGCGAGATTGTGTAGATTACCCCCCGCCCAATCCAATAGCAGGGAAGATATATGACCTACCCCCCACTTCAACCTTCCATTTCAGTGATCCATCCTGGTTTATTGCGTAAAGGTACGCGGAATCGTCAACATAAACAGTGCCATCTGAAGAAATTACTGGAGACAAGTCAATGAAACTTTCAGTTTTGTACTTCCAGACGATTACACCTCTATTCTTTGATGTATCATACGGGCACTGTCCCGTGTGCTGTGCGTTGTATTCGGACATTGGCCAGATTGCTTCCAAAGTTGCAGAATGCTTAGATGGGAATAATCGAAGGTAGATGAATAAACCTGCAATTGCTAACAGCACGATAACAGGGATCAAAAGTAGCCCTCTTTTTCTCTTTGTCTTTTTTCTTTCTTCAGGCATCCCTTCAATGGGTAATTCTGTTCCGCAGTATGGGCAGATTTTAGATTCGTTTGGTACTTCTTTACCGCAGTTTAGACAAAGCATATTCTCTCCTTCCTCCTAAGTCTTTTATTTTTCTCCAATAGCATAGAGGTAATCGTCCCAAAATCCCATATATATTGTTCCATCTTCTGCAATAGCAGGAGAAGAAAGAACTGTAACTCCCTTCTCCTGCTTCAATCCTTCAAACCTCCATTTGAGAGTGCCATTCGGATTTAGTGCGTAGAGATAGTTACCCCAAACACCTACATAGAGTGTCCCATCTGAAGAAACAACAGGAGAAGACTCAATCTGACCTTCTGTTTTGTATTTCCATTTAAGTGTTCCATTGGGATTTATTGCATAAAGATAACTATCATCTGATCCTATAAAAATTGTCCCATCAGGAGCAATAGCAGGGGAAGAGAAAATGTAGCTACCTGTTTGATACTTCCACTTGAGTGTGCCGTTGGGATTCAGTGCATAAAGGTAATAATAACTAGGCCCTGTATAAATATTCAGGGCATAATCACCAGAACATATATAAATCGTCCCATCTCCTGCAACTACAGGAGTGGAATAAATAGGACCACCAGTTTTATATGACCACTTCAAACTACCATCCGGGTTAAGAGCGTAAAAAAAGTGCAGAAACGAATTTACGTATATTGTTCCATCAGGTGCAATCGAAACTCCAGAAATGCCATTATTTACTCCAGAAATATCACTTCTTTCTACTTTAAAATTCCACTTTAGAGTGCCGCGAGGATCCAATGCGTAGAGATAACCATCTTCTGAGCCTATATAGATTGTCCCATCAAGAGCTATGGCAGGGGAAGAGAAATTGTCATTAGTTTGGTATTTCCACCTAAGCGTTCCATCGGGATTAATGGCGAATATGTAGTTTACATCGCCTGTATTCGTTGACCCTATATAAATTGTGCCGTCGAAACCGATGGCAGGAGAAGATAAATAGCTATTAACCTGGTATTTCCACTTAAGCATTCCGTCTGGTTTCAGCGCGTATAGGTAATTATCAGTTGACGCAATATAAACTGTTCCATCCAAAGCGATGGCTGGAGAAGATTCAATTTGACTTCCTGTTTTAAACTTCCACTTGAGTGTTCCATTATTTTCTGATGTATCATACGGACACTGTCCCGTGTGCTGTGCATTGTAGCCAAACATTGGCCAGATTGCTTGCGAATCTTCCCAGAATTGCGTACCTTTTGTGTCGATGTAGCCCGATTTACCGTTAAGTCTAACAAGTGCAAGGCCGTTATTAAAAAACGGTATATCAATATCCTCAGAAGGACCGTCATAGATAGCTGGTATAACTACATCCCCTTTCTTATCTATAAAACCATACTTGCCGTTAATACAAACGCCCGCAAGGCCTTCGTGAAAATCATATGCATTCTCATAAATAACCCTCGTTACCATATTCCCTTTTGTGTCTATAAGAGCCCATTTATCATTGAGCTTAACATGAGCGAAACCATCAATGAAATGTTCTTCTACCTCATCATAAATAGCTGGCACTATCATATTCCCCTTTTGATCTATGTAACCCCATTTGTCATTAAGCTTAATTTTTGCAAGGCCTTTATAGAAATACCAAGCCTCATCATAAATAGTCTTTATCACCATATTCCCCTTTTTATCAATGTAGCCCCATTTACCGATCAATGCACCTTTTGCATCAAGTTTACCTTCAACCATAATATTTGCGAGTCCTCCGCTAAAGTCTCCTGCCTGATCGTAAATAGCAGGTATCACCATCTTCCCTCTGGTATCCACATATCCCCATTTCCCATCCACCCAAACAGCTGCAAGTCCCTCGCTAAATTCAAATGTTGCATATCCGTAAATAAGAGGGACAACAGTATTGCCATTTTTATCAATAAAACCGCATTTACCGTTGAGCCTCACCATCACAAAACCCTCATGAAAATCCCCCGCATCATCATAAATAGGTTGCACCACAACATTTCCCTTTGCATCAACAAAACCCAATTTTGTGCCCTGTCTAATACGAGCAAAACCTTCACTGAAATCGGAAATCTCATCGTAAGAAGGCTTCAGCAATAAATTTCCGTTAGTATCTACAAGACCAAATCTGTCATTAACACGAACTTGCACAAGACCGTCCCTGAACTCGTCTATATCATCAGCCTCTATCAATATATTTCCATTTTTATCTATAAGGCTATACCTGCTTCCGTATTTTGCCTTGTCACTATACACCCAAACACGTGCAACGCTACCGTGAAAATCATCTGCTCCATCATAAACAGGCTTAATTATCATATTTCCTTTTTCGTCAATATATCCCCACTTGCCGATGAGCGCACCATTTACCTTAAATTTGCCTCCAACAATAACCTTTGCAAGCCCTTCGCTAAAAAATCCTACTTCATCATAGGCAGGTTGTATTAGGATCTTTTTACTGCTGTCGCAATATCCCCATTTGTCGCCTTTCCTGTAAGGGATTAGAGCAGGGGGTTCCTGAATATTAGGTGTTGTAATTTCCTGTTCATTATTACCGTCACCGTGCGTTTTAATCACTTGATACACGGCAAAAGATGAAAACAGCAAAACTACCACAATAACAATTGGCAGAATAATTTTAAGATTAGAATGCTTGCGCTTCTTTGTGCTTGTTAACTCTTTCCCACAGTATGGGCAGACTTTAGACCCATCTGGGACTTCTTTACCGCAGTTTGGACAAAGCATCGTATACCCCCTTTACATTTCTTATATAAAAATCACAAACAAAAATATTTTCCATAAGCAACTCTTTACGGCCCCATATAGCTGAGCCTGTAGAATGTTATCCTGTCTTTAGTAATCTCTACGACAGCAGTATCAGATTTCACTGTCTTTACATCGACATAAAAAACTCCATCTATTACCTTCCAATCAGGACCACCTTTAAGAAAAGTATCATTTAGAGGCAACCAATTGCCATTTTGACTTATTTTTAAAGGAATCCCGCATAGAATTGAATAAACACTTCCGTTTGAATCCACAAATACATAGGCGCTAAAGTTTGCGTTTGGAGAAGGCGTTGGATTGCTCATGTTTTTGAAATTCTTTCCTCCGTCATCCGATTCTAAAATCCCATCACTGCATCCTAAATATATTTTTTGTGGGTTCGTTTGGTCAACCGCCATGTTCCACAAATCGAAAAGGTATCGTGTTGTAGGCATTGTCCAGTTATCGCCGTTATCCTCTGACTTGAAAAGATGAGAATAGGTTATTACATAGACAACTTCCGGATTTACAGGGTCAAAGGCAAATTTCAGAGGCTCATTCCATTCTTGCGGTCTGTCCTTAAAGAAATTGAGGTTATCCCAGGTTTTGCCTCCATCTTCGCTCCGTGTAAATCCACAATCAGTAGTAAAAATAATATTTGTATTATGCGGGTTTATCCACGGAGTTGCATGACAGTTTAAGAAAGTTTTCCATGACTTTCCACCATCACTTGATTTCAATAATTCCTTATCAGTAGTAACATATATAATTTTGGAATCTTTAGGGTCAACGACAATCCTGCTAACGAATTTGAAATCGGAAACCTTTGTAAAGTACTTACCATAATCAGTAGACTTTAACAAGCCATTAACTGTAAAGGGATTTGTATTCAACCAGCCATAAACAACCTCAGGATGGTTTGGGTCAATTGCAATTGCGGGAAACGATAAACCACCACCAAAATTTTCAAATGTTTTCCCACCATCTTTTGAAACAGAGGAATTTGTATAAATAATTGAAGGATTTTTAGGATGAATTAACAGTGAAGAGTGACTCCCTTCAAAGCCCAAATCAATAAGGGAAAGCCCGGAGCAATCAAAAGGCATATAGATATGCCCATTTTCAATTATTATGGAAGTTTTTGAAGGTACTGTTTCAGGAGTAACATAAACAAGCTCACCCTTATTATTTGTTGCAGTAAAGCGAGATTCAATAAGATTGCCATCTTTATCAAAGGCTGTATAATCACACACCCAGCACAAAATATCTCCATAGACCACAAATGGGCTTTCATACTTATTCTTGCCTTCAATTTTTATTGAAACGATGCCGTTTTCATCAGTTTTTAAATTATAAAGGCTGATTGATTTATTCCTTGCAATATTTCCTTTAGCATCGGTTAACATAAGTTTTACAGCAATATCTTCCCCGTCTTTTAATAAGAGAGTATTTTCGTGAGCAGGGTTTCCATCCAGTTTTCCTAATGTCAAAGCATCTATCAGTTTTGCTTTGTAGAGAACTTTGAACTTATATTCTACATAGCCACCCACTGTGGGTGTTACGATCTTTCCATTTGAAAATATTTTGTACTCCCCAATCTCATCAAATGTTATCGTTTTAGAGAATTCCCTGATATAAATGTCCTGTGTTCCGCTCCCGGTAGTCTGTGGATAATATTTGCTGTTAGTTTTTTCTGTATCAATATGCACACTCTTTTCAGATGGGAAAACAATGTCAAATGAATCTAATACTGTGTATCCGCTAATTTTCACTGTATCATTGAGATAAATACCAGAGTAAGTTAAGTTAAGAGTACCACCAAAGGTGTAAATTGCTGGCTTATCGGTGAAGCGAATAACCTCTCCATATTTTAAAAGTTCTTTATTGAGTACTGCCGTAATTGACTGCTCCTTTCCACCATTTGTCACATCAATATTTTCATAATAATATTCAAATCCATCTTTCTTTACCAAAATACTGTGAGTGCCGATTGGAAGTTTGTATTCAACGGGCGTTTGTCCAATTTGATAGTTATCAACAAACACCTCTGCCCCCTGAGGTGAAGAATCAAATTTTACAATCTTCGTTTGTTCTTGAGGAATTGGGTTGCTTGGAGTTGTTCCTGTTTGCTTAACACCACACCCTGTAAAACTCGTTAAAAGCACAACCAAAATTACTGCTACAATAACTTTTTTCATAAAACCATCTCCTTTCGTTTTACTCTTTTGTATTCTGTACTGTTTCCCACAGAATATATTTTACTCTCTTCCAAAAAGCAAATTATATGCGTTTTAATTCCTATCCTGCAGGATAAGTTATCGTAATCGTTTGAGTTTTGCTATCAAAATCAGTTTTGCAACCAAGGATATCTTCAAAAAACCATAAAGGGAACATCACTTCCCCGTTAATAATTTCAGGAACTGCATTCTGGTAATGAGGATCGTAAACATCAATATTAACACCGTTTACTCTATATCCTCTTTTCCCAATCCAGAACTCAACAGTCTTACTCTCAAAAATTATCGTTACATTGCCTTCCTTTTCATCAAAACTCATTTTTGCACCAAGTACCCGTATAACTGCACTAATTGGGACAAGAACAATCTCATCTTTTATTATAGGTCTTATTTCTTTGCGAGGTCCTATCTCTTCTGAAACACTATTAACAGTCATTTCAGGACTGTTGATATGAAGAACAATCGTCTTTTTAAGAGATTTATCGCAAATTAAAGTTGATTGAACTGATACAGTGGAAGTCTCCATTTTATCTGAAACACTTTCAAGGTCAATAGAACTTACTAACGGCACAATTGTTTCCGTCGTTAGCTCAGGAGTCTTAAGAGTCAAATATTTTGTGTCGTAATTTTTAATGTAATTGCAACCCCTTGAGATTTCTCCGTTTGAATTAAGCTTCAAAAGGAATGAAGTGCGCCCTACAAGGGGATTATAGGAATCAGTACCTCCCGAAATGATGAATCCTCCATCAGAAGTTTGCAAGAAAATATCAGAAGATTCAAATGGTGAATGCAATTCTTTTGCAAAGACAATTTCCTTGAGCATACCTTTCGAGTTAATTTTCACTACAAAAGGGTTGAACCAGGGAAAAGTTGAGCATAAAGCAACAAATCCACCATCTTTTGTCTGATAGATCAATTTGAGCCTACTATTAACAAATACTTTTACCCACTTTATATTTCCTTTTATGTCAAGTTTCATAATTCCAAAACTTCCTGTAACAATAAATCCTTTATCAGTAGTCTCCGACATATAATTAATGTAATTAGACTCAGTACTCTCTTCTTTGAATATTTTTGCCCACTGTACATTGCCGTCCAAATCAAGTTTCATAACCATTACCGAATCCATATTAGGTCCAACTCTTTCTGCACCTGCCACAATAGAACCTCCATCACTTGTTTGAGTAATAAAATTTGCAAAACCTTCCCCTTCTTGATAGGTTTTTACCCACTGTACATTGCCGTTGGAATCAAATTTAATAACAGGAAACCATTTATCCTTGGAATAACACCCCGATGCAATAAAACCTCCGTCTTTTGTTTGCGAAATTGAATTTACCCATGTATCTTCAACTTTCTTTGCCCATTGTATTAAACCTTTATCATCAATCTTTAACATGAGAAAGTCTGTCATGAAAGCCCCTCTTCCAAGATCAACCATCGCGTCTCCAGAAATCAAATAGTTATCATCCGTTGTTTGGATAATGGACCAGGCTGAATCATCTTTTCCGTCATTAAATGCCTTTGCCCACTGTACATTTCCATGCGGATCAACTTTCATTAAAAGAAAACTGCTCTGCTTGTTCTTTGATGGTTTGGTACTTCCTACAGTAACAAAATCTCCCTCTTCAGTTTCAAGAAGATCACGAATTTCAGTATATTCCCCTGTATTGTACATCATTATCCATGAAGGAGATTCTTTAGGCTTTTCCACTCTTTTGTTTATACTGCACCCTGCAAAACTAATAAAAAGCACAACCAAAATTATTACTACAATGACTTTTTTCGTAAAGCTACCTCCATTTGTTTATATTTTACCATCTTTATAAGTAAGCTCTGTATTAAAATTCCTCAGAATGCTTTAAGAGGGTGATTTTCTAAAATCTCTTCAACTTCTTCAAATCCTGGCGGAAATGCGACATTATAGCGTGCAGGAAGTGCAAATACATATTTACTGTTACGCCCAAGTTCTGTAGGACCGATTGGCGCTGCACCAATATGGAATTTCTCCTGCTGAAGTTCATTCCACTGCTCAATTGTAAAAACCATTATCGGAATATCCTGTCTTGGGTTTTCTTTTGTCCACTGCGGGTGCCTTATGAGAATTATCGGACCTTGCTCAACAACCACGTCGCTTCCTTGAACTAAGGCCTCCCCTTCCCACTTATCTTCTGCTATGGAATATCCTTCCCAACTTACAGGTAATGAAAAACTAAAACCGTATTGAATATTCTTATATTCAATAATTGATAAACTCTTCTTGAGGAGCTCGTCGCTTATTTCTAAAATACGTGAAACATCAATTTTTTCTGAGTATCCTTTCATAATGGAAGATATCCCGTTTTCACTATAACTGTCAATCATCCAAACGCTAAAGCCGGGTTCTAAAGTCTGTTTACTCCAATCAACCATAGGCCCAATAATTGGCATACCCAGTTTCTCACGCATAGAATAAAGCGCATTGTTATAACCAATCATAATAATAGGGTAGAATTTCTGAGGTTCTTGATTGAGCCATCCTTCGGGCAAAAGAGAAATTGCATCCTTATCAATCCATATAGCAATGTGTTTATTGGTATGAGAAGCCAATGTTGCAAAATCAGTTACTGGCAAAATCTCTGGGTGGGCCTCCAAATCCTCTTTGGTAATCTGCCCACCGGTAACTGACATTAAATAAATGGCTTTAATCTCTGCTGTCGGTTGGTTTAATGACAATTCATTTTTGTTTTCATCTTTATTTTTAAGGAGCATATTTAAGACTCCATAAACGGTTATTCCAAGTCCTACAATAATTATAAGCGTTAGCGCTAATTTAAATTCCTTGCTTTTGATTAATTTCTTCATATTCCACCATCTCCTTTCTGAGATTTTCTTCTCATATATAAGACTTCTGATTTCCAAAAAAGTAACACTTTTTTCAGGGAATTTTTGTACTTTTTAAAAACTTTTCTCTATATACATTAGACTCTCAAACTCATAAAAAAGTTCCACTTTTTTAAAAGAATTTTTACGTGAAATAACGAATCATTTTCATATACATCTTCGATAAGGCAATTTACTGTAACATTTTTGCTGATCTTACGCCTATAATATAGAGATGGATGAAAATAAACTGATAGAAGAAGCATTAAATAATAGAGAAGCAGCAGAGAAACTTATACGCCTTCATTATAAAGAGGTGTACAGATATATTTACAAAAGGACTTTCGACAAGAATCTCACGGAGGATCTCACACAGGAAGTATTTCTATACGCATTGAAGCATCTTGCCTCGTTTAAAAGAAAATCCCTTTTTATTATGTGGGCTTTAAGAATTGCTACGAGTTTTATAGCAGACTACTATAGGAAGGAAAACAAATATTCGGAGCTGACGGAAGAAATGGAACAACCATTATCCATTTACCCATTAACTGATGATCCAGTAGAGGAGCCCAATGCATACAGAATTATTTATAAGCATCTTGAGTGTCTTCCTATCTCTTACCAAACGATTATCACTTTAAAACTCTTTGAGAATAGAAAAACAAAGGAAATATGTAAAATTATGCATAAAACACCTGTAGGAGTAAGGGTTACCCTGTATAGAGCGCTGAATGCCTTAAAAAAGGAATTGGAAAGTGATGTAACAGATCTGAACATTTTACGCCTATATTATGGAGAGGGAAAAGAGTGGCCAGCTTTTACTCGCCAAAATAAGGGAGAGGAGGAATTGAAATGAGGAAAGAAGAGTTATTAAAACAACTTAAAAGCGTCAAAGCTCCGGAGCCTGACGAAGAAACGGTTCTTCAGTGTGAAGAAGAATTAATTAAAAAAGTGAGAAGTTCCTTCCCCCAAATTGTTCAAGAAAGGAGAGTGATATATATGAAAAACAAAAGAAAACTTATTTTTGCAGTGGTAGGTTTAGCGGTTGCTGCAGTTATTTTATCTGCAGTGATTGTGCCAACAATGAAAGTTGCAAATGCAAAGCAGGTTGCACAGAATGTTATAGAGGATGTCTTACATTTAAAAGTGGATGGTAAAGATATCACAGTTGAAGGTGACGTAGCAACAATCATAATAAAAGATCTGAAGATCAGAGTAGATACTGGAAAAGCTATTATTTTAGATGTTGTAAGAGCCGAATCAACTTCTCTTACAGAAGAAGAAAAGAACAAGGCAATTGAGATCTTCAGGAACTCGTCTGAAGTTAAAAGCACTTTAGAAGAGAGGGGTAATGTTGACCCTTTAAATGCAGAGATTTTGGACATTAAGGGGTTAGCATTTCCTGACGGCAGAAAGTATGTATGGATAAAAGTTAAAGTTAATTCTCCAAACGGAGATGCAGCAGGAGGTATCGTGGATCTTCAGAAAGGCGAAGCAAGTGTTGATGTAATGGGACCCAGTGATTCAGTGGTGGCACCAGGGATAGAAGACTATATACCAGAGGCGCCAGCCCCATAAATACTTATTCTAAAGTTTTTTTAAAAGGCAGGACAAAAGTCCTGCCTTTTAAAATATTATTATCCTCTTCCAAAATTGTTTATGTAGCTTTTAAACGAACTTGTTCATAACAAATTTTTGACAAAGCAAACCAGATAAATAAGTTTCGAAACATACGAGGCTCTAACTCTTAACCACTAAGGGATAGGTTCACTCGGTACTACTTTCTGAAGGTAAAAGAAAAGACAAATATAAAAACGAGATTGTTTCAAAGATTGCGCAATGACCGAAAAGCTCTATTTGCAACAACTATCCTTTATCATTTCTAACCACCTCTCCTTTATCTCCTTTCGAAAATTTCTCACCTCATAGAATCCACTGGCGAGGAGCACGGATTTAATTTTCTCTTACTCCTTTGTAATCCGAGATCATTTTCATCGGATTTACCTTTGCTCTTTTTGAGAAGGTTCCAGAAGATAAACCTGCCGAAAAAAGCACAGGTTACAAAGGATTAAAGAATTGCTAAAATGACAGCAATAAATTGCAAGAGCAGCAATTACAAAGGAATAAGAAAGGAGCATAGACTCTGAAACTTCCAAAAAAGTTCCGGAGATTTCTGAAGATTTTGTAAATTCAGAGCAAAGTTTTATTGATTATCTTTAGAAGATTTGAAATTGTTTTTAGTAGAATTATCTAAAAGTTTAAAAGCATAGAGGTTGTTATAATCTGTTACAACGAATAAGCGATTAGTGAGGTTATCTACCTTTAAATCATATGAGTTTTCATCAGTGCTGTCTAAAGTTCCTCTTAAATTGATTTTGCTTTCATCAAGATTGTAGGACAAAAGTGCATTTTCCCTAGCAAATATTAAATTATTACCAAACTTATCTACGATAAGCTCGTCGCAACATGCTTTTCGAGTTAAGCGAGAAGCCTCACAGTCCTTTAATAGCTTGCCGGCATTTTCGTCAAGTTCTACAAGATGAGACCCTCCATAAAATAAGTTGAATCCAAGCGGTGCTTCGGTGCCTGTAACATCGCCGCACTTCCACAATATCTTCTCACTCTTTAAATCAAAGTACATGGCACCAATATCCGTTAGAATAAATGCTCTTGAGCCGTGCGAAACTTCATCAACAACTGGACGAGAAATAGCAGAGCATCCAAAATCGTAAAAATTTTCTCTTAGAGTTAGAGTGCCTGTGTTTTTGTTAACTGAATAGAGGTATGGATAGCCAACCGAATACGAAGAGAAATATATATTTTCGTTGTTAGTTTCTAAGGTAAGAAGAGAAATTCTATCCTTAGGGTCAAAACTCCAAAGAGAATTACCACTTTTGTCAAACTTATAAATAATATGTGATGGAGTGTCAAAGTTTTCATGCTCGCAAGTAGCATATAAAGCGCCGTCATATTGAACCCTAATCGGTTTATCTTTAAGAAGATTTTCGAATAAAAGCTTCCTATTTATAATGTCATAAGAAACAAAACTCCCGTTTTCTGCACCAAAGAAAATAATTCCCTCAGCAGAAAGAAATAATACATTGCTCGAGATATCAGAGTGGTCAGTAAATTCAGTTAAATCAATATTATCTGTAATGTTGCCATTGTTCTCGTTTATCCCAAATAAAGAATTGCCAATATGCACATAAACTTTTTTAAGAGAATCGGTGCCAGGTGAAAAACCAACAACTTCTGCATTTTGCAATTGAGAATTGCCTGACGGGATCACTACTTTGAATGCTACGCTTAAATTTTTATCCAAGACATCAAATGACTGAGTAAGTTTATTGTTAACCAAATCAGGGTCATCAAAATTTAAAGGATAAACTTCTGCCTCAATACTATGCAAGCCTATTTTTGCCTTCCACTCGTAAGGGATGATAAAATAGGTTGGAAAAGAAGTTCCATTCGCTTCTTGCGTAATGCTTATGGGACTTAAATTATCTAAGCTTAAATTAACTTTATATCTTATGGTAGTTGTGGATGAAAACCTGCTTGATACATCCAAATTCACCCAGAACTCAACTCTCTCGCCTTCAATGGGTTCATTTGGCTCTGCATTTATACCTGAAATTTTAATATCAACCTTCGGCGAAATTACGTTTACTCCGCTATTGTGTTGTGGATTTTTAGCTACCTTGCACCCAGAAAAAATAAGGATAAAAGCCAATAAACAAACTAAAGCTTTTTTCATTTATTTCTTCTGTTTTTTCTAATTATTAAAAAATGGATAATGACTCCTAGCCCTGCTATCATGATAAAAGGTAATACAATAAAGATCAGGAAGAATCCAAGAGCTTCACCGTAGAGAAAAGGAAAAACTTTGTAGAGGAAGATACCAAATTTTGATATTCTACCTTCCATATACGAGAAGGACAAATTCTTGGAATTTCTATCGGGCACTATCGTAAGAATCTTCTTATCACCTGCTTCAGAAATAGTTCCTTCAAGATTTGATGTTAGAGGGTAACCTTTTGGATAACTGATTGATATTTTCAAATTTTTAAAACTACTATAAAAGTCACCCACATTAAGGATGTAATAGTAGTGGTAAATATTTTTCTGATATCTTCTTGTATCACTTCCTGCAATGCTTTCAAAATCCACATTTACAGTGGTTGCTACATCTTTCTTAAGGAATAAATTAAAAACGAAAAATTGCATTTCAGAAATCCCATAGATATGCGAAGGCATATATTCTTTATTAGTTAATGGATCTAAATAAACCCTGTCTTTTAAACTTACCACATTTTCTAATTTTTCTTTTTCATCATTATTCTTAAATAAAGCCTCTACTTCATATAAATTTTTAGACTCGAAAGGTATTTTCTTTTGAGAAACTTCAACGTTGAACTCATTTTTTGAGACACCTAATGCAGGGAAAATAAATGTAAATGTTGCATCATTGTAAGAATTAACAATTTTGTAGGAAATGTGAATGAATATTTTGCCAGGATCTATATAGGTTTCCCAATTGGATACATATTTACCTGGTAATTCAAACCTGAGATCCTCCTCTTCTATCCTGAGAATATTTTTAGGATTTGTGATAAAGTTTCCGGTAGCACTTCCAAAAGAGAAGGGTGCAGCCATATTGGCAGATGCACTGCTTAAATGCAAGGCAATAAAAAGAATAACCAATAAAAGACTTAAAAAACTATAACGACCAAAAATTTTTCTGTTTCTCATTTTTTAATTCCTCAAGAGTTTCTTTAATACCCTTCAATATTCTTTTATATTAATCTCCCCGGTTTTCTTCTTCAGGAAGATCCATCTCTATACTGCAAAGCGTAACCCACTTTCCGTTTCTATATTCTATCCTTATAAAGAAATTGTGGTAGTCTTTATTTGATTCAGGTAATCCAAATGATAAATGGTAGATATACCCCTCAGTTGTTATTGGTTTGAGCTGTGCGGGACAATTACTTGCATTTGCACTAACAATCTGATCTAATTTCAGCATCCTTTCTTCAAGAGCTTTTGTTAACATTCCGTTTTTTGCAGCATTTGTTACTTCATTGACCTCGTCTTCGGTGGATCCGTTATCTCTATAAAGCTTGTCATAAAAATCAATGCTGATTTTTTCTGCTTCCTCAGGTGTAATTTGCTCGCCAGTTCTTGTATCAACCCAAACATTATCCAATACTCCGTCGTTGCGCTCTTTCGTAAAGGTAACTTTCTTAAATGCATCTTCTCCAAAAATATGCTTTATTATCTCTGCCTCATCTTTAAGAAGTTGAATATTAAAGTTTCTTGCTTCTTCTGGTGTGGAGGATATTTTATCTAAGCCAATTTCTTCTGCCTTAGATGGATCCATTCCTGAATTTCCTTCTCTATTCAAAGGATCAAACGGGATCCATAAGACCATTCCTTTATCAAATATTTCAGCATAATTTCCATTATCCATAGATTTTAAAAACTCATTAACAAAGGTATAAGGATTATCTTTTCCATCCACATATACCGCAGAGGTGATGCTCATTTTGTAGAGTTTGTCCAGGTCCGTTTGCTCATCGGTTTCTAAATCTATGAGATACCATTTGAATGTATCTGAAGCTTGACAGGTAAATTTGCAGCTGTCTGTAGAGTTTATATAATTAGGATTTGCAATACCTAAATCTTTTGCGTTGCTGCCATCTAAATTAGCTACCCAGAGTTCTTCGGTGTTATCTTTTTCATTGAAGACAGTGAAAAGAATCTTTTTGCAATTTTCAAGCATTGCATTAATATAGAGATTTTTGTTGAGAACACTTTTGAGTTTACTTTTAAGAGTTGAA
>Ga0315281_10008422_pt1 | contig 14428 bp, 14 predicted proteins | sample YL17G07_0_MG_FD_204540 | JGI IMG/M metagenome (GOLD analysis project Ga0315281, IMG submission 204540) | Sediment microbial communities from Yellowstone Lake, YNP, Wyoming, USA - YL17G07_0 | ecosystem: Environmental > Aquatic > Freshwater > Lake > Sediment | place: USA: Wyoming | collected...
CGAGAGGAGGCAGATCAGGCAGTCTCGCCGGTTCGGGAAGCATCTTGCCCAAGTATTCAGAGAAAATGTGATTGATTCCGCACCCGGGTTGAGAATCCCGAAGCGCTTGCCAGCGGTAGGCCTCCGGATAGCCGGGCACTTTGCTCCAACCACGGATTCCAAAGAGTTCCTCTTCCGCGTCTTCGATTGTCTTGCCGATACGCGCAAAATGCTCCTGGGTGTAATGCTGCTTTGGATCGATATGGGGGCCGAAATCCTTGTAGCAGTCATACACGACAGAAAGAATCGTCAGAAAATAGGCTCGGCAAGCCGATTCGACATTCTGTTCAGGGACAGTCTGCAGATCTGCTACTGGGGAGAACCAATAGATACACTTGCCGGAAGTCATCGCGCCGACCCGGACCACATTCTCTCCGATGTGTTGGTTCACATTTCGAAACTTGTGAAAGAACTTCGATAGAGAGTCTGTCTTAACTTTCTCCTGGATGGTTTTGTACCAGTCAGCAAATTGCTCAATGTTTTTCAAGCACGCTTGTATTGCGTAGGTGATACTTCTGGTAGAAGAAAGAAAAGCGCTGACATGGCATTGAACGGCGAAAAAATCCGGTCCACATTCAGATATGTGGCTCAGGAAAAACTCCGCTTCTGCTACTTTGAAATCAACCAAGTCAAATGAACGCGCCATTGCTCTATCACCTTTGCTTAGTTCTGGGAACAGCACACTTATCTCGTAATCTGAGGGATTCCAGGGACGATTCTAGGCGATTCCAGGGACGCCACACTCATTCCTTTTTAGGAAGTGTCCTATTGACGAGATGAGTTCAAGACCCTTTTTCAGCCGGATTGGCGGGAGACGAGGGTTCTTCGCCGGGGGGGTTATGAGGACTTCGCTTTTTTCCCCTTTATCCGTCCAGGAGTACCAGAGTCTTTGGCTTTGCTTGCTTCGTGAAGAGGGGGAGCAGGCACCCGTATCTCTCCGTTGGCGCGTTCATATACCTCAATCTGCCGAGATAACACATTAAGCAAAGCTTTGGCGTGGGGATAGGTCATAATCACAGTTGCTTTGTTAACCGCCCGAACTTCAAGGGCTTGTGACAATCCTATCTGGGAAAATCGCAGATGCATGTCCCAGGGGGTTTTCACAATAACACAGCGATTCGCATAAAACTCAACATAATCCTCGCTTTGCTCCGTATTTGCTTCGCTGATCTTTGCGGTTATCTCTTTGCATTCCTCGTTTCCCGGTTTCATTTTGTGCACCCCTTTCCTCTCGCATGATTATGTCGTAGCACCCACGTTCACCAGCGGCCGAACGCGCGACCAACGGCGGGAAAATGCACCGCTGGTTGTGTCAAGCGCCGTGATTTCTATGTTCCCCCCCAATATACTTTCTCCTGTTCCCATTACATGCTTCGCAGAGGACGTTTCTTGAGTAGAGAAAACCTGTGCGGCCTGCCGGAGTCCTTGATCCTCATCGAAACTTGGCACCCGTAATGCATTCGGCGATAGGTCTTCCATCCTGGTCAACAGATTCGTGTAAGAGTCGAATCGAATGGAAAGTGCCACATCAAAAGCAGCCGCCAAACGAAGCAGAGTCTGCAAATTCGGTTTTCCGGAGTCAGGATTCTCCATCCGCGAGACTGCGGACTGTTTCATCTTGGCTCTTTTCGCCAATTCCGCCTGTGTCCACCCTCGCTGTTCGCGCAATTCACGAATCTGGAAGGGGAGGTTAACGGAGATGAACTCTTCAACAAAAGCCTCCCGGTATTCCTTTTCTTCGAGTTCGTCAAGCACACGCTCAGAGAACCTGGTATTCATGGCTCAGCCTCCTGTCGGCCTTTACTTCTTTCATGAGCCGGATTGCACGTTTCAAAGCATCTTTCGGGATGAACTTCCGGTCCTTTTCTCTTGCAACTAGAAGGATGCAGAACATCCTCTGGTCAGGACCAAAGAATCCAAGCGGACGATGTTGAACCTTCTCCAGAAAGAGCCGAAGTTCCCAGATATCATCCCTTAGGCGCTTCGCATAGGGACGTTGGGGTGGCTCTTCCCATCCGGACTGCGGTTGATCGGCCAAATGGCGTAAGGTGAGGTCAAACCTAGCTCTCGCTCTTGTCGTCAGTCCGTTTCTCCATTTCTCAAGATCGCTCTTGTTTTGAGCACGCGGTCTGTAGCAATGGAACGACCATAGAGCCATAATATATCACATCTTTGTGATACCGCAAGATTTTTCTTCCGCAATTTCTCCTTCGCAAAAAGACCAGCCACTCCAACCCCAGACAAGTACCACGACAGGAAATGGAACGCAAGCACAGAGTAACCCCCATACGCACTCCGCCTTCTCCTCACCTTCCGTAATGCTCTCTGAACTGAGAAGTGCCATGTAGGTATCCTCGAACGTGGCTTCGGTTATTCTGCCCGGTCCAGGTAAGCGATCCCAGGGATGCCACACTCATTCCTTTTTAAGAAGCGTCCTAATGGCGAGATAGGTTCAAGATCCTTTTTCAGCCGGATTTGCGGGGAAAAGGGGACCGTCGGCGGAGATGGTGGGCTGGCCGGGCGGCTGGTTCGGTTCGTCGTCTTCCTCGTCCTCTTCGAGGCTGAGGGCGGGGAACAGGAGCCGGACCTCGGTTCCCTGGCCGATGGTGGAGTCTATCTCGACGGCGCCGCCCATTTCCCGGGTGAACTTCTCGACCATCGCCAGGCCCATGCCGTTGCCGTGCGCGCCCTTCGTCGTGAAGAAGGGCTGGAAGATGCGCTCGCGGAGCTCGGGCGGAATCCCGTGTCCGTTGTCGGAGACCGAGACCTGGACGCGCATCCCGGCGACGGCGCGGCTCTTGATGGCGATCACGCCGTTGCTGACTTCCGATAGGGCGTCGCGGGAGTTGACGGCGAGGTTCATCACGGCGTCGTAGAGTCCGGCGGCCTGGATCCAGCAGGTCTTGAGACCGGGCTCGAGCTGGAGTTCGAGCCGGATGCCGATCTTCTCCGTGTCGGGGCGCAGGTCGTTGTAGACGTCATGGACGATGTCGTTGACCTGGACCTCGGCGCGCTGCTTGACCTCGCTGCGGGAGTATTCGAGCATGGCGCGGGCGAGGCTGTGCATCCGGTCCATGCCGTGGCGGACCAGGGTCCAGGTCTTGCGGGCCTGGTCGAGGCGGCCGCCCTGCAAGTGCTTGTCGAGCACTTCCGCCCCGCTTTGCGTGACCGAGAGGATGTTCTTGAGGCTGTGGGAGACCTCGGACATGGTGCGGCCGATCAGGGCGAGTTGCTCGGCCTGCAGTCGCTCGCGGGTCATGCGGAGGTTGTCGAGGGCGAGCACGAGTTGCGAAGAGAGGTTGGTGACGAACGCCAGGTCGGAGTCGGTGAACATCTGGGAGCCGCCGCGGACGTCGAGGTAGCAGACGCCCAGAACGCTTCCGCGGATCACGAGCGGGGTGCATATCGCGGAGCGGACTTTGAGGGCGATGAGGCTGTCGGACTTGGCGAAACGGGCGTCCTGGCTGGCGTCGCGCGAGAGGATGGCCACCTGCTCGGAAATGCAGCGGTCGAGGATGGTCTGGCTGATCACGACGGACTCGTCGTCCTCTTCGGGGGATCGGAAGTGCACCGCGGCGGTCTGCATGGGCTTGTGGCCGCCCTCGCACATCACAATGACGCCGCGGTCGGCCTTGACCATCTCCACAACCAGCTCCAGAAAGCTGTCCAGCAGCCGCTCCTGGCTGGGGCGCTGGCGGGCGATATCCAGAAGGTGGTAGTGTGCGCGCAGGAACCGGGTCGCCTTGGGAATGGACTCGATGCTGTCAATGGAGGAGAGGGCGTTCTCGGCGTCCTGGACCGCCTGGACGTGAAGCACTTCGTCCTTGGTGTCCAGCTGGGGAGAGGTGGCCAGGCGAACGCTCGTATCCGGCCTCGTGATGTTTCCGGAGGTTTCCTCGTCCTGGTAGAAGCTGAATTCCAGGTCGCCGAAGATGATCTTGTCGGCGTTGCGCAGAACCTGCTGCTTGACCCGCTTCCCGTTGACAAAGGTCCCGTTGCTGCTGCCGAGGTCCTCGACCTGGTAGCGGGGTCCGTCGCGGATCACCCGGGCATGGCAGCGCGAGACGGTGCGGCGAGGGATGCAGATACGGTTGCTGGGGTGGCGTCCCACGGTGGTTTCGTTGTTCACGAGGACGAAGTAGTCCTCGACACCCGCGATGCGGCGGCGCATTCTGAGGATCGCGGTACCGGAGATCTGCTGAGGCACGAGCGGCATCTGGTGTTCTCCCCAAGCGGTGGATTGCGAGGGACCTAACGGCCCCTCCGTAACTCAAGATCCAAGAAACCCTTGACCCTTGTGGTGTAAAAGGCTATGCATTTCAGAGGTATGCGCCGATGATCCTCCCGGAGCCATACCCAAGGTACAAAGGTTAACACATGCTCACCAATGAATGGCACCAAAAATCGAAGCGATGGGGACACCCCCTGCACTCGATGTGTTCCTATATGGGAATGTTCCCTCCTCGCCTGCCTCACTACTTCATACAGAAATTCACGCGCCGCGGCGACGTGGTACTGGATCCCTTTTGCGGCCGCGGTACCACGCCTCTCCAGGCTTGCGTCGAAGGACGCATCGGAATAGGCGTTGATCCCAATCCCTTAGCATACGCTCTAACCCTGGCCAAAGTCAAGCCGCCAGATCCCGCCGCCTTGCGCAACAGAATAGACGATCTCTCGAACGACATGTTCTTTGGCGACGTGGGAGACCAGCCCGCCGAGGTCCGCCTCCTTTTCCACGACCACACCCTCAGCCAGCTGGTTTTCCTGAAGCAGACGCTGGACCGGTCCGACCGGACGGACGCCTTCATCCTGGGCGTTCTGCTGGGGATGCTGCACGGCGGAACCCAGGGTTCCGGCGCGAAAACCCGGGTCCGGCAGCGCAGCGATACGGCCACCTTTCTGTCCATCCCCATGCCCGACACGTTTGGCATGTCGGAGAACCATATCGAGAAATACGTGCGCGAGAAGAATCTGCAGGCCCCGCGGCTGGACGTGTTTGCCAGCCTGCGCCTGCGCGTCGAGCGCCTCCTGCGCCTGGGGCTCCCCAAGACCGACGGCCGCATTTGGAATGCCCGCATCCAGGAGCTCCGGGAACTCCCGGATCCGGCGCTCAAACGCAAGAGAATCCAACTCATCTTCTCTTCGCCCCCCTGCCTCAAGGCGCTCAAGCACGGGCTCTACAAGTGGATCCGGCTGTGGTTGCTGGATGAGAATCCCGATGAGTTGGACGACCGGCTGGACCAGCACCGCAAGTTGGATGACTACCTGGATTTCATGCTGGAAGCCTGCCGCATGCTCTACCGGGTCACGGCGCCCGGCGGCGTCTGCGCCCTGATGATCGGTGACGTCCAGAAAGGCAAGCAGGAGCCCATCCGCCTGGCCGAGGAGGTCTGGAAGCATCTCAAGTGGAAGCAGACCCGCTGGAAACTGGCCGAGATCCTGGAGGACCCCGTTCCCGCCCGCGCAGGGACCGCCAGGATTCAGGGCGAAGAAAAGGGGGGCCGGGTGGCGCTGATGGACCGGATCCTGGTCATGTACAAGGATACCTACAAGGAGCTGGTGGACCACGTTGCGTGGTAGGGGAGTCTGCCAGTCGGCCAGTCTGCCAGTCGGCCGGTTCGCCGGTTGGCCAGTTTGTAGTGCGGGCTTTAGCCCCTTAAGGCCGTAAGATGAGCCTTGGCCCATCAAAGCCTACCAGTTCGCGTGGAAAAGGACTTATGAAAAGAGGGTACGATTTCAGCAAAGGCAAGAGAGGGGCTGTCGTTTCGACGCCTCCCGGCAAGACTCGTATCACGATCCGGCTCGATAACGACATTCTGGATTGGTTCCGTGACACGGTGGATGCACAGGGTGGCGGCAGTTACCAGAGCATGATCAATAGCGCTCTCCGGGAACATATACAACACCGCGGGGAGCCTATCGAACAGACGCTTCGGCGCGTGCTCAGGGAAGAGTTGAAACACACGGCTTGATTTCCGGCTGTTTCACCCCGAATCCACGAATTGCGGTTTGCCTGGAACCAAGGCGGAGAAATACAGATTGGCCGGTAAGAAAGAAGACAATCGCCACGAATGGACCGGGCAGATGCGGCTGGCTTCCCTTGCGGTTGCCATTCCCACGATCCTGGGCGCGTCACCGGTGGTGGGAGGCCTGCTCGGCCGGTGGCTGGGGGGGCTGATGGGGCATGCGGGAGCGGGGACGGTGGTGGGGCTGGCCATCGGATTCATCGCCGGGGTGCGCGAGACGGTCCGGCTGATCCGGTATCTCCAGAAGCAGACCAAGTCCTGAACCCGCGTCATTAGTCCCTTTCGTCCTTGTTGTCCCTTGTGTCGTTGAGGTCCTTTTTCGAGGCAATACGAAAGCAGGAGGGTGTTTGATGGCGATACGGAATCCGGAGTCCTTTTTCGCGCGATCCATGCGGGCGACAGTGGCGCTGGGATTGCTGGGCGGCGCGTTCGCAGCCGTGTACGCGGGTTTCGGGCTGGCCGGGCGCTACCTGCTTTTCCTGTGCTGGATGGTGGCGAATCTCTACCTTTGGGCCGCCGGCCTCCGGGAATTGCTGGGTAGGAAGCGCGCAGTGTTGTTGGCGCCCCTCGTGGCGGCCAAGGTCCTTTGGATCGCGGTCTTGCTCATTTTGTGCGCCTGGGTGGGTATCCGCGGCACACCCAGATTGACAGCTTTCTTGCTTGGCTTGAACACGCCTTTTCTGGTAATGTTCCTAAAGGCCGTGGGTGCGGCCCTCGCCCAGAGGCAGACTACGCCGCCGGTCTTCATTCCGGGAATGCATGGAGACGAAGACGCCGGCTCGCGAGACACCAAGGACCAGTAGGTATAGTTGCCGCCTATGGCAGATACGAACGAACTCGACACGCAAAGCACCCATGCTGCCGGCATGCCCTCCCCAGCGGAAGCGGCGGGCGAACCCCGCGCGGCCGCTCCTCTCGATCTGAAACCGGTCGGCCAGGACGCTGTGACCAGCGCCGCCCACGCGGGCGCCGCCCCAGCCGGCCACGCGGCTGGAGCCGAAGGCGGGCATGGCGGGGAACACGGAGTGGAAACCCCCGAGCTGGAGAACTTCTGGAACGTTCTCGCCAAATCCGGCCTGAACAAGCCCGATGCCCCCACCCACGGGATTATCAAGTACTTCGACCCGTACGTGAGAGATCCCGTGGCCGCCACGCTCCATAAGACAGCCCAGAACGTGTTCTTCAGTTTTCTGACGGTGATGGTGGTGATTTGGGTGGCACGCCGCGCCGTGCGAAAAAGGGCCATGATCCCCGACCGCGCCCAGAGCGCCGCCGAAATACTTATCGAGGGCATGCGCAACTTCTTTGTCTCGATCCTCGGCGAGAAACACGGTCCCCGCTACGTTCCTTTCCTCCTCGGGCTTTTCTTCTTCATTCTGTTCAACAACCTGATGGGCCTCGTACCCCTGATGAAGTCCTCCACAAACGCCTTCCAGTGCAACATCATGCTGGGCCTTACCGTGTTCCTCTACGTGCAGTACACCGGCCTGCGCTATAACGGCCCCAAGCGGTACCTCCTTCATCTTCTCGGGAACCCGGCCTCCGCGGCCCAGTGGATTCTCAGCCCGCTGATCTTCTGCCTGGAGGTGATCGCCGAACTCGTGAGACCCGTAAGCCTCTCCCTGCGTCTGTTCGGGAACATCCTGGGAGAGGATATTCTGCTGGGCGTTTTTGCCATGCTCGGAATCACGCTGACGGCGGTGCTCCTGAAGCCCGTGGGGATCGAGCATCCCCTGGTGGGCCTCCCGCTGCACCTTCCGTTCCTTTTTCTGGCCACTCTCACCAGCACGGTCCAGGCGCTGATTTTCTCGCTGCTGTCGTGCGTGTATATTCTGCTGATGCTGCCCCACGAGCATGAAGCAGCGCACTAAAGCAGCGAGTGCTGAGAACTGAGAACTGAAAACTGAAAACTGAAAACTGAGAACTGAGAACTGAAAACTGAGAACTGAGAACTGAGAACTGAAAACTGAAAACTGAAAACTAAAAGAGGAGGAAGAAGAATCATGCCACCAGAAACAATTGATTACCTAAGGCTCGCATATCCGATCGGGCTGGGCATCGCCGCGCTGGGTTCCGCCCTGGCCTTGGGAAAAGCGGTGGGCGCCGCGATGGAAGCCACGGGCCGACAGCCCGAAGCCTCCGGCAAGATCATGGTGTCCATGATCATCGGCTGTGCCTTCATTGAGGCCCTCACAATCTACGTACTGATCTCGGTTTTCCTCGTCCCGAAGTGAGGACGGACACGGCCCGGTGAACGCGGACAGCGGCGCGGCGTCCCGCAGGTTCGGCATGACTGAAATGCGGAGTGTCCGTCAGTTCCGCAGCCGCTTCCGGGTTCCGCGGGCGTCCTTCAGAGTGAAAGGAGCCGAATCATGGATCCAGAATTGATCCAGAAAATCCTGCCCATTGCATTCACGCAATTGGTCGCTTTCCTGGTCTTCATCTGGCTGCTGAACCACTTCGCCGTCGGCCCCGTGCTGCGCCTGCTGGACGAGCGCCGCGAGAAGATCGCCACCCAGTTCGACCAGATCGCCTCTTCGGAGAAGCGTGTCGCCGGGTTGCGCGAGGAATACGAGAAACGTCTGCGCGACATTGACGACGAGGCGCGCAAGCGCGTCCTGGAGGAGATCAACAAGGGCAAGCGCGTGGCGGAGGAAATCGGGGAGAAGGCCCGGGCCGACGCCGCCGAGGTCATCGAGAAAGCCAAGGCGAACGTCCAAATCCAGATTGACAAAGCGCGCGTGGAACTCAAGGAAGAGATCATTGCTCTGTCCCTGGCCGCCGCCGAGCGCCTCATCCACGAGCGGCTCGACGACGCCAAGCACCGCCAGATGGTGGGCGCGTTCATTCAGGAATTGGGAAGGCAGAAGAATGAAGGATGAAGGATGAAGGCAGAAGGATGAAGGATGAAGGCAGAAGGATGAAGGCAGAAGGATGAAGAATGAAGGATGAAGGATGAAGGATGAAGGATGAAGGATGAAGGCAGAAGGATGAAGGATGAAGGCAGAAGGATGAAGGATGAAGGATGAAGGATGAAGGCAGAAGGATGAAGACGGGAAGAACGAAGGGTGAAAGAGAAACAATGGTTAGCGTCAAAGTTTTGCTTTCTTTATTTCATCGTTCATCCTTCCTACTTCATCCTTGAAAAACCATGCGCGAGCAGAACATCCCCATCTTCGAGACTTACGCCGAGGCGCTTCTTGACGCCGTCAGCCGCGCGGGGCAGCTCGACACGGCTTTCGCCGAGGCGCTTGAACTGCGCAAGGTTCTGGCGGCCAACCCGGCCCTGCCGCGCCTGTTGGAGAAGCCCGCCATTCTGAAAGAGGACAAACTCGCGCTCCTGCGCCGCGTGTTCGAGGGGCGGCTCTCCCCGCTCATGCTCAACCTCGCCCTCTTGCTCGTGGACAAGCACCGCGGAGGGAACTGGGCCGGGGTTTTGGAGTTTTTTGTCAAGCGGGTGGAGGAAAAACGCGGTATCCGCAGCGCCCAGGTGACCACGGCCCGCGCCCTGATGGCGGACGAGAGAATCCGGCTCCAGGACTCGCTGGAGAAGTTCACCGGCGCGAAGCTGAGGGTCGAGTACCGCCAGGACCCGGAGGTGCTCGGGGGCGTCCTGTTCCGCGCGGGCGATCTGATGATAGACAGCACGATCCGCGGGTTCCTGAAGGAACTTCGTGGTCGTCTTGGCCGCTTGAAGGTTGAGACCAGCGCCACGGCCGGCGAAGCAATGGGCAAGTTATAGTGTTTTTTAAGTCGTTGTTGTCCTTGTTGTCGTTGAAGTCTTTTTTGAGGCAGTACAATCTTTAGCCCGACGCGATAGGATTGCAGAACCAGATATTGAGGAGACGGACACACCATGGCACTCCGGCCTGAGGAAATCACCAGCATTCTGAGCAAAGAGATCCAGAACTACGAGACGAAGCTCGAAGTGGAGGACGTGGGCACCGTGCTCAAGGTGGGCGACGGAATTGCCACGGTCTACGGACTCGAGAAGGCGATGTCGGGCGAACTGCTCGAGTTTCCCGGCGAGCTCATGGGGATGGTGCTCAACCTCGAAGAGAGCTCGGTGGGCGTCGCGCTTTTCGGCGACGACTCCGGCATCAAGGAAGGCGACCCGGTCAAACGCACCAACACCGTCGCCTCGATCCCCGTGAGCAAGAGCATGCTGGGGCGGATCGTGGACCCGCTGGGCCGCCCGCTCGACGGCAAGGGCCCCATCACCGACACCACGCGCATGCCCATCGAGGCCCAGGCGCCCAACGTTCTGAGCCGCCAGCCCGTCAAGGAAGCCGTGATGACCGGCATCAAGGCCATTGACTCGATGATCCCGATCGGGCGCGGTCAGCGCGAGCTCATCATCGGCGACCGACAGACCGGCAAGACCGCCATCGCCGTGGACGCGATCATCAACCAGAAGGGCAAGGGCATGGTCTGCGTGTACGTCGCGATCGGCCAGAAAATGTCCAGCGCGGTCAGAATCGCCGCCACCCTGGAGCATTACGGCGCCCTGGAGCATACGGTTATCGTCCTGGCGCCCGCCAACGATGCCGCTTCGCTCCAGTTCATCGCCCCTTACGCGGGGTGCGCGATCGGCGAGTACTTCCGCGACCGCGGCGAACACGCGCTGTGCATCTATGACGACCTGTCCAAGCAGGCGGTGGCCTACCGCGAGATTTCCCTGCTGCTGCGCCGTCCCCCCGGACGAGAGGCGTTCCCGGGCGACGTTTTCTACCTGCACTCGCGTCTGCTCGAGCGCGCCGCGCGCATGCACGATGATCTCGGCGGCGGAAGCCTCACCGCCCTGCCCGTGATCGAGACGCAGGCGGGCGACGTGTCCGCCTACATCCCCACGAATGTGATCTCCATCACCGACGGCCAGATCTTCCTCGAATCCGACCTCTTCTACCAGGGCATCCGGCCCGCCATCAACGCGGGTATCTCGGTGTCGCGCGTGGGCGGCAACGCCCAGACCAAGATCATGAAGAAGGTCGGCGGCCGCCTCCGCATCAGCATGGCGCAGTACCGCGAGATGGCCGCCTTCGCCCAGTTCGGATCCGACCTCGACTCCGCCACCCAGGCGCAGCTCACCCGCGGCGGCCGACTCGTCGAGGTACTCAAGCAGAAGCAGTACGCCCCCATGTCGCTCTCGAACCAGGTCCTGCAGATCTACGCGGGCACGGCGGGGCTGTTGGACGACCTGCCGGTGGAGTCCGTCGTCCGCTTCTGCGAGGAACTCGTCGAGTACGCCAAGGAGCACGGACAGGATATCGTCCATGAGATCGAGACCGTCCGGGACCTCAGCGATGAACTTGAAGCGAAGATGAAGTCGCTGATCCTGCGCTGCAAGGACAAATTCGCCGGAAGCGATAGTTGAAAGGAGTGAGGACTGAGGACTGAAAACTGATAACTGAAAACTGAGAACTCAAAACTGAGAACTGAAAACTGAGAGATGAGAACTGGTAACTGATAACTGATAACTGATAACTGATAACTGGTAACTGGTAACTGATAACTAATAACTGGTAACTGATAACTGGTAACTGATAACTGGTAACTGATAACGGGTAACTGATAACTCACTAACCGCAAACAGGATGGAAGGCATGCCTGAATCCTTGAAAGCTCTCCGCCGCCGGGTGCGAACGGTTCGAAACACCAAGCAAATCACGCGCGCCATGGAGATGGTGAGCGCGTCGAAGCTCCGCCGCGCCCAAGCCTCGCTGTTCGCCGCGCGGCCCTATATCCGCAACATGGAGATGCTCCTCGCCCGGCTCGCCCCCCAAGCCGACGCCGCGGGACATCCCCTCTTCGTCCAGCGCCGGGTCAAGCGCTCCACACTCGTGGTCTTCACCGCCGACCGCGGCCTGTGCGGCAGCTACAACGCCAACATCATCCGCATCGCCGAGAGCCATCTGAAAGACCTGCCCCGCGGCAGGATGGACCTGATCTGCGTGGGCCGCCGCGGACACCTGTACTTTTCCAAGCGGGCCTGGCCCATTGTCGGCAGGTTCACCGACATGGGCGGCGTGCTCAACCTCGACCAGTCCCGCTCCCTTTCGGACTATCTGCGCGACAGGTTCCTCTATGGCGAGACCGACGAGGTTTATCTCCTCTACACCTCGTTCCTTTCCACCTCCGTCCACAAGGTCGTCTTCGAAAAGTTCCTGGACCTGGACGAGTCGGCCCTGGCCGCGAAAGTCCCCGCCGACGACCGCGCCCCCATCGAGTATATCTTCGAGCCCAGCCGCGAACGCGTGTTCGAGAAGCTGGTTCCCGCCTATCTCGAAGCCAAGGTTTTCATCACCCTGGCCGAGTCCTTCACCTCCGAGCACGCCTCGCGCATGCTCGCCATGAACAGCGCCTCCAACAACTGCGACGAGATGCGCGACACCCTCACGCTCCGCCTCAACAAAGCCCGCCAGGGCACCATCACCGGCGACCTGCTCGACATCGTCGGCGGCGCCGAGGCGCTGCAAAAAGGGTGATTTCCCGCTTCCCAAATCGGGTATTCCGGCGGTATGATATTGAACACAGGAGGCCGGAACCATGAGCGATCAACAACTTCTTGAACGCATTGTCCTCAATCCAAAGATCATGGTGGGAAAACCCATCATCAAAGGCACACGCCTGACGGTTGAGTTCATCCTCAACCTGCTGGCCCACGGCGCAACCACCGCTGAGATCCTGAAAGAATACGAAAGCCTTACGCAGGAAGACATTCAGGCCTGTATCCTGTTTGCCACCAAGTCGCTCGAGAGTACCATTTTCATGCCCTTCCCGGTGGAGACGGTGTAAATGCGTTTTCTCGTAGACGAATGCAGCGGCCCGGCGGTCGCGGAATGGCTCCGGGAGCAAGGGCATCAAGTCTTCTCGGTATACGACGAATCTCGTGGGATGAGCGACGAAGACGTCATTCAAATGGCATTCCGCGAGAACCGGATTCTGATCACGAATGACAAGGATTTCGGTGAGAAAGTGTACCGGGAACGGCACCCCCACAAAGGCGTTGTCCTGTTGCGCCTCGACGATGAAAGGGCGGTTGTGAAGAAGGAAGTCCTGAAATGGCTTCTTGACAGTTTCTCTGAGAGGTTGGCCGGGCAGTTTGTCGTCGTGACCGAAAAGAGTGTTCGTTTTGCGCGGGCATGAAATTGTTGGGGCGCTATCACGCACCGTGATTTCGACATCGTCGGCGCCGCCGAGGCGGTGCAAAAGGGCTGATTCTTCGGCCTGATTTGCGGGATTCTCGTCCCGGTACGCGGAGGGAAACTGGAACTCCCGCAACAATCACCGAGGCCATAAGGAACACATAGACAATGAGACTCCCCCTTATCAAGTTCCTGACCAACAGCCGCCTGCTTCTTGCCGCCGCCGCCCTGTTCTCCGCGGCCTCCTGCGCGGCGCTCGGCGGCAAAACCGCCCCAGTTCACAAAGCCCCCGCCTACGCCGTGGTCGTGTCGCAGAAGACGTTCGATGACCCCGCTTGGCGCGCCGTGGTGGACGCGCTCGAAAAGAAACACAAGGCCACTCGCATCGTCTACGCATCGTCCGTGGACGAAGCCCTGCCGAAGCTGCGCGAGCGGTTCCCGCGATACGCCTGCTTCGTCGCCCAGCCCGCCGAGGCCTCCCGCGAATTCGCCGTCGCCGTCCACCGCCTCACGCGCAAACTCGACGACGATCCCTACACCGACTGCTTCTGGGGCATTCTCACCGGCTATGACGCGGCCAACGCCCTGCGTATCGCCCGGTGCGCCGAGCCGCTTACGGTCCGCCGGGTGGCCGCGGGCACCGACGTTGCTCTCGACATGTGCGAGGAAGGCGTGTGGTATTCCGAACTCAAGCAGGGCGAGATGGTCAGGAAGGAAAAGGGCGGCAAACCGCGGGAACTCAAGGGCCCCGCCGACACCACCGAGGCTCTCGCCCATACCCTCACCGAATACAAGGCCGACCTATTTGTCACCTCCGGCCACGCCACCGAGCGGGACTGGCAGATCGGCTACTCCTACCGCAACGGCCAGTTCCGCTGCGAGAACGGCGCCCTCTACGGCCTGGACACGGCAGGCGGAAAGATCCCCATCGAGTCGCCCAACCCGAAGGTCTTCATGCCCGTCGGCAACTGCCTGATGGGCCACATCGTCGGTCCCGACGCGATGGCGCTGGCCTACATGAACAGCGGCGGCGTGAACCAGATGCTCGGCTACGTCGTCAGCACGTGGTTCGGCTACGCGGGATGGGGCTGCCTGGACTACTTCGTCGAGCAGCCCGGACGTTACACGTTCACGGAAGCCTTCTTCGCCAACCAGCTGGCCCTTCAGCACCGCCTGGTGACCTTCTTCCCCGAGCTGGTGTCCGCCGAGTCGGACGAG
>Ga0315281_10008423_pt1 | contig 14428 bp, 16 predicted proteins | sample YL17G07_0_MG_FD_204540 | JGI IMG/M metagenome (GOLD analysis project Ga0315281, IMG submission 204540) | Sediment microbial communities from Yellowstone Lake, YNP, Wyoming, USA - YL17G07_0 | ecosystem: Environmental > Aquatic > Freshwater > Lake > Sediment | place: USA: Wyoming | collected...
TTGCAATCATAATATTCTTCATTTTATTTGTAATAGCTACTATTAATACAGGCAAATATGGAGAAGATGTTACTGTTAAAACAGATTATATTTTTTCAATTCTTCTATTTCCTACAATTTTAATAACAGTATCTTTCAACCATTGGTTTAATTATAATCATCCCTTTTTTCTTATTATATTTGACATAATTTTTTATTTTATAATTGGGGCAGTTATCGGCTTAATTTATGATAAAATTAAAATTAAATCTAATAAGAAGAGGAAAAGATGAACTGGAGAGAGTTATTAATTGTTATTGGAATTATTTGGCTGGCTTTGATATTTTTTATTTTGATTTCACAAGGTTGCTACACTCTTTGTATTGGTGAAAAGCCAAACATGAAATGTGGTTGTGAATTAAATAATTATCCTCTTCAATTTTTAATTTATGGTCTTCCATCATGGATATTATTCTTAATAGCAGCATTAATTAAATCTAAATCTAAAAGTGGGAAAATCAAAGAAAACCGGAGGTTGTCTTTCAAGTGAAAGTTTCAGAAATTATGAACAAGGCAATGGTAGTGGAAGATGACATAAGCTTGAAAGAAGCAGCTGAAATTATGTCAGATAAAAATATGGGAAGCCTGATTGTAATGAAAAAAGAATCAATTGTAGGGATAATTACAGATGCAGATATATTAAAAAATGTCTCAAATTTAAGCAAAAAAATTTCTTCAGTTATGAGCAAGAATATTGTAACTATTGAGCATAATGAAGACATAGACAATGCTGCCCATCTTATGGCTAAATACAGAATCAAAAGACTGCCTGTTGTAAAAAAAGGAAATCTAATTGGAATACTAACAGCAACAGACTTGATTGCAAACTCAGATGCCTTAAACGAGTCTTTTTTCTTTGAATAATCAAAGAAAAAGATTATTTTTATTTTTAAATCTCAGAAGTTCTTTTAAAATGATATCCCTCTCCCAAATTTCTTTCTTGTAAAACAACGAGCATTTTTCCAAAACCAGAAATATGAGAATATTTATGAATGTCTCCCTTTCTATAATATGCTAAAGCAGGAGCATTTGTTCTTTGTGGTTGCCCGTTTATTTCTAAATCTACAACTAGCTGTTCTCCTGCTCTATTAAAGAAAATATAAAATTCCTCTGTATCATGATAGTGGGGAACCATTGTATAAGCAAAATTTGCATCTTCATTTAAGTCATGTAAAGCGATATAAAACCCGGTTCCTTTTGTATCAAAGACGTATCTTATGGGATTCAACACAACCTTTGAGTCAGTAGTTACTGGCCTTTCTCCTGTTTTTGGAGGAGAATCTCGCCTTTCTGCGCTTATAAACCGTAAACTCCCAAGCTTAGTCTCTGCTTCTGGTGAGAGAAGGGAGGTCTGGTAATTAGGGTTCTGAATAATATTAAAAAACCATCCTCTACCCTTTGTTAATTTATAAGAGTGACTCAACCCAGCAGGAACTAAAATTGCTCTGGGTGACTTAATATTCCTATAAGTTTTATCTCCGGTCTTTACGTCTGCGCATAATCCTTCTAAGCCATCATCATCTCCAACAAAAATAAACAAAGATGGACATTTATGGGCATGTGAATCAACATATTTTTCTTGAATTCTCGGAACTCTTTCAACTCTTCTTCCAATAACATAAAATTTTGAATCTGGAAAAAATCTGTCATCAACAAAAACATATCTTTCTCCAGGAGCATTTTTATGATGGTAATCAAGCTCTGTAGCAGGAATTTTCTTAGGGATGATTATATTTGGAACAGCTATTTTTCTTTCTCTTCCTACATCTTGAGGATTAATTGACTCGTATGTTTTTGGATTAAACCCAACAGCTTTGGTGTGAAGTTTGGCAGTATGCGTAAAGGCATTTTCTCCTGTTACTGGCCTTAAAGCATCTAATCTAACTCCTGAACATTTTGCTACTAATTCAGAAAGGTCTGTTAATATAGATAAATTTCTCTTGCTATATCTTTCTTGTTTATGTAAATGAGCCAGAGCCAAGGATAATTCTTGTAAAGAAGTTATTCCGGTTCTTTCTCCTAATCCATTTACTGCGGCATCAAGAACATCTGCTCCTGCATTATATGCTGCCAAGGAGTTTGCAAGAGCCAATCCTAAATCATTATGGCAATGAACTTCTAAGGGTATTTTTACTTCTTTCTTTAATCCTGAGACAAGTTCAGACGTAAGTTCAGGAGAAGCACAGCCAACAGTATCTGCTATGCTAAATCTGTCAGCCCCTGCTCTTTCTGCTAATTCTGCAATCTCAATCAAGTTAAATGAATGAGTTCTTGTGGCATCTTCTACAGTATATCTTACTTTTAATCCTAATTTCTTTGCATATCTTATTGAGTCTCCAATCATATCATAAACCCCCTCTTTGTTTTTCCCATGGATTCTGTGCGCTATTGACAAATCATTTATACCACAGAAAATCCCAACCCACTTGCATCCAGAATTAGCAACAGCAACAATGTCTTCTGGCTTTGCTCTTGCATGCCCTAAAACCTCTGCCCTTAGCCCCAGATGGGCAACTGCTTTTACTGCCTGAAAATCATAATCAGAAATAATAGGCATTCCAGCTTCAATATAATCAACACCAAATTCATCTAATTTTTTGGCTATCTCTACTTTCTGCTCTAAACTAAATTTAACTCCTTGAGTCTGTTCTCCTTCTCTTAGTGTTGCATCTAATATTTCTACCATTTTACTTATTCTCCCCTTTCTTTACTTTAGGACAATTGGGATTTGCAGAATTTACTGTGCCAAAAACATTTGTTCGTGGCGCAGGACACGGAAAACACAGCTTGGCTTGCTCACACTTGGGGCAGTATTTAGAAGCATCATACTCTCTCAAATCCCTCATGTACTGCGAATCATAGAAAATTTTTTCTATTGAATCTGTTCTAATATTTCCTAAAGAAACAGAATTGCAGCCACAAGTTCGTATTCCTCCAAAAGCATCTATGTGAAGAGAATTAACATGTGAAGCGTCAAAATGCAGGAAAGATGCATATGGTTTTGAAGCAACATCTTCAGCATATTCTGGAGAGAGAAACTCAAACCAGCCATATAGTATGCTTACATCAAGCCTTCCTCTAAGTTTTCTTTTAGCTCTGATTAATTCAGTTGCTAGCTCTATATGTTTATCAGCTGGCAAATCAAATTGCTCATTAATATTTCCATCAGTCAGGTGGATATATGGCTGAGACTCCCATTTTGGAACTCTTAAATCTAGAACCAGATTAATCATATTTCTTAAATCTTGGAAATTTCTTCTATGAACAGTTGTTCTCAAAATAGTATGGATTCCTGAATTCACAAACATTCTGACTGCCTGAACAGTTGACTCATACGAATCTCCCCGTGTTAGAGCATTTATTTCTCGTGTAGAGCCGTCTAGAGATATTCTAACCCAGTCCAATCCAAGCCTTTTCAGCTCATCTACAAATTGGTCTGTTGCAAGAATCCCATTAGTTAACAGTCCTGTTTTCAATCCTTTTAACTTTGCATGTTCTAACACTTGCCTCAATTTTTCAGGCCTTAGAAGTGGCTCTCCACCAGTAAGGCTTATTGTTTCTAATCCTAGAGGGCAGGCTATATCAATTAGATGAGTTATTTCTCCAGCACTTATTTCTTCTCCCCATTTATTATACTGGTGATTATAGCAATCTCTGCAATTATTATTGCAACTTCTTGTTAATTCTATTCTTAATTGTTTTAGTTTATCTTTCATTTTCTTCAATAATATTTATTGTAATTTGGGCAAGAGTCCCAGGTTTCAGCATATCCTGCAGCAAAGTTGGGACTATTATCACGGCCTGTTGGCCGTGCTTTGCAATCTTCTTTATGATGGTGAATTGTTTTTGATTAGTTTTCATTTTCCTTTTATATTGTAACTATAAAGTAGTACAAAAATAGAGGTTATTTATATCTTTGTTGTCTTTATAATAACAACAATAGAAAACTTTAAAAGGAAGCGAGAATTTATGGGATTATGGACACAACCTACTTAAGAGAAATTGGACTTACAGATAATGAGATTAGAGTCTACTTGGAAGCATTAAAAAGAGGAGAAGCTTTAGCCAGCGAATTAGCAGAAAGCACAGGGGTTAATAGGACACTAACATACCAAATCCTGAATAATCTAATGAAAAGAGGATTGCTAAGTTATGTTATAAAAAATAATATTAAATATTTCAAAGCTGCAAATCCAAGCAAGATAATAGATTTTCTAAAAGAAAAGGAGATGAACATCCAGAAACTAATTCCTGACTTGTTAAAACTAGCAAAACCCCAAGAGAAAAAATACTCTGTTGAATTATACGAAGGAGAAGAAGGACTAAAAACAATTTTAAGCGATATAATCAGGTCAAAGCCAAAGGAATTTTTAGATTTCACTTCTGGAATGACCACTGTTATTCTTCCTTTATATTATATGGAGAATTGGGAAAACAAAAGAATAAAGGCAAAGATTCCTGCCAGGTTTTTATTTAATGACACAGAAATTGGAAGGAGGAGGGGAAATCAAATTTCCAAATTAAAATATTCAGAAGTAAGATATCTTCCAAAAGGCCTTATTTCTCCTTCTCATATTTATATCTATGGAGATAAATTAGTTATTGCATTATGGGGCAAAGAGTTTCGTTTTGGAATACGAGTCAAAAGTCAGGAAATTGCAGATAGATTCAGAGAATTTTTCGAGTGGTTTTGGAAGATGAGCAAGAAATAATTACTTCTTGATATTACTTGTTCTTTCATATTTCAATTCCTTATCTTCAAGCAATTTTATAATTTTCTGCCTTTCCTCGCTTTTTCCAATTCCCTTCCAGTCCAGCAGAACAATTTCTGGTTTTGGGATTGTTCTGCTTACTGCCTCTTCTATCATCTTCCCATTTATTGGAAGAGCATACTCTGGAATAATATGTCCTAATGCAAATTCGGAATTAAGCTGGATTTTATTAAAATTAGGGCAGTAGTGAGGCCCGCCAATTCCAATTGCAGGAATAAATTTTTCTGTTTTGAAATTTTTTATTGCTTCATCAACTGTTTCTGCTATTATTTTGCCTGCTTTTTCATCTTTCCATTCCTCAGAACTTGAACCTATCTCAATAAAACAGCAAAGCTTCTCAAGATACGGACCGTGATGAGTGCATTCTAAAGTGCATGCATATTCAGAGCCTTGGGCTTTATTGTCCAAAATTTTAAAAATATGTTTCAAAAAAATTGCAGATGTTGGGCATATCTTGCCAGGACTACCTCCAAAATCAGCATTCTTCCAGTTTCCAGGAGCATGAACAGAAAGAGTTTTTCTTGCTTCTTGAGACTTGTGTTTAGTTATAAATATAAAGAAATCAAAATCTCTAAATTCTGTTTGCTTGTCAATATTCTCACAGAAAATTGTATCCTTATCTTTGATTATAAACAAGTTTAAATTATAAAATTTTTTTATCTGATTATAAATATTCTTGCCGGCCTCATCTTTTTCTGATGCTATTATTGCAAATCTCATCTTATTTTAAAGACTTCAAAAATTTAGTAGGAATATATCTAAAAATATCTCTGTTAAAACCCCCAAACTCCTTTTCCGCCAACAATAAATAATCAACATCTCGATAATCTAAATTATTCATATTCAAGAGAATTGAGTCAACTTCAACTGAATTTTTTCCGCCAAAAATAATACCAAGATTCTCAACTAATTTATTAGATGTCATATAATCTATCATACTTGTATATATTCCTTCAACAACAAAAACAGTTTTGAACAGAGTTCTATAAATTTTATTTATGTCTAAAATAGATTGTGAAATTAATTTATGGTTTTTCCCATGATATTTATGCCTGCACGGGTCAGGAATTAAACCAAAAATGTTTTTTGTAGATGCTGACACCCCAAATGGCAGTCTTTCAGTTTTTATTTTTGAAAGACTAATCAAAGTAGCATCTTTAAGTTCAAATAATTTTTTGGGAACATAAGAATAAAATTCCTTGAATGCAAGAGGTCTGAATTTCTTTTCAGCAAGCTTCTTGATTAAATTATTGTCTGCAACTTCTCCTTTCCAAACTTCATTAGTTATATTGATATATTCAACACCATATTTTTCTAACAGATTTTTAATATTAGTATTATTCAAAAACCAATTATCTTGCTCTTTAAACCATGTCCATTTTAATTTTCCTTCAGCTAAATCAGAGTGATCAACTTCCTCTCCATTAAAATATGGCTCATTTCTCCAAGAAGTATAGCTTTCTATTATGAAAAGCTTCTTGCCTTTAAGATAATCAAAAATAAGCTCAAGAATTCTTGCTTCTGTGAAAGATCCTTTTCTACAATCAACCCAATTAGGTTTTATTATGAATGTCTCTCCTTCAAGATTAAGTTCGTCCATAAATCTAATAAAATCTTTCTTGTTTCTTATATTATTCAGAACTATTTCTCCTATTTTCATCTTTCTACTAATTCTCCTTTGATTATTAAACTTGATGGCTTTCCTGAAAGTTTATTTCTTGATTTTATAACAAAATCAGCCTTATTAATTATTTCTTCAGGAATTTCTAAGATTTTATTTGCTGGTTTTTCTCCTGAAAAATTTACAGAGGTTGTAATAAAAGGAATTCCTGTTTCCCTGATTTTATCGCAGAACTTGCAATCAGGAATTCTTACTCCCAGACTATCTCCAGACACCCATTTCAAAAAATCCGTATTTTTCTTTTTCAGGATTATAGTATATGCTCCTGGAAGGTATTTTCTCAAATCAATATCAACCACAAGAAAATTTTCAATCCATTCAAAACTTGGAGCAATAACAGAAAAGGGCTTCATATCTCTCTTTTTTATTTCTCGTATTTTTTCAACAGCTTCCTTGTTTTCAGCATTGCACCCTATTCCATAAACAGTATCAGTAGGATAAATAAATATTTTCCCTTCTAAAATTGCTTTCCTGATTTCTTCTTGTTCCATCATTATACTGTAAAACATAAAATTATAAATATTTGCTTTTACTTAATTATACATGGAAAAATTAACATTAGTAGGAATAGTAATAACAGCCCTTGGACTTGGTATGCTTGGTTGGAGCCTTCATAATCCAGATGTTCCCTCCTGCATTCAAAACTATTTTAACAGCACAGAGAGTAGGGTAGAGATATTTAACAGGACAGCAGACCAAAAACATAAAGCAAAAGATTATTCCCAGATTCAACTGACACCAGAAGGAAACAGCAATCTTCACAGAGATGTTTATATTGGAACAGGAGGAATTTTAGTTTCTAGTTTGGGATGTTTGCTTCTTTTGGGAAGTGCTGTTTCTTACGGAAAAACAACTCCTCAATTTAGTGCTTCAAGCGGTGATGCTGGCGGAGGAGCAAGGAGAAGAGGAAAATTATTTGTTAGAGCAAGAGATTCTCATAGAAATGTTTACACCTCAAGATAAGGCTTAAAAATAGATGTTTCTTATTCAAATTATGTTAATATATTTAATTCTGATACTTGCAACATCAATTCCAGTAGGATTGTTTCTCGCATATTTATGCAGGGATGAGCTTGTTCCAGGCAGAAAATGGTTCAAGATTCTTTCTATTGTCTCTTTGTTTCTTGCTTTAATTCTGCTTCTTTTTTACAGAAAACCTGAGATAATTTTAACTTTAATTTATATCTGCATCACAAGTCTAATTTCTTTATATTTAAGTTATAACAAGAAGTTTGTAAAATTATAATTAATAAGCACAAATTCTAATAAAATTAATTATCTGTAATTTAAATTACTAGCCAGCGTTAGTTTATTATTTTGTGTATTTTATTTAAATGTAACAAAAAATAGTTTCCACTTCAATTCATTCTTCCCCCTCAAAAACTTATAGAATTATCTTCTTTTCTTTTTTCTTCCTTTTAAAGATTTTATAATTTTTTTAATTTTGGATTTTTTAGATTTCTTGCTTGCTATTCTTGAATGCTTTTTTGCTGCTCTTTTTACTTTTATCTTCTTTTTAGCCATATTTTCCTCTTTGAATATAAGCTGACTTCTGGACTCAGTGAAAGAGTGCCTCAAACAAACGCCGGAATCAATCTTAACCTACCAACATGCTCTAAAGGTGATCTCATTCACGACATAAAAAGCTTAACAAGCACAGGTTTCGTCTGATGAGTTATAGTCCAGTCACCAGATTAATAGCCGAATGCCTGAAAGAGGCTAATATGTACGTATCCTTTCCAGGACAACTGAAATGTCCTAGTCAGCTTAACTTATACAAGAAAAAATTATTATTTATAATTATCTAACCACTTCATAGTTAATAAATATAATTTTGTTTTATAAAACAAAATTATTCTGCATTTTCCCACATCTGCCTGAAAATTCTTGTCAGATTTTCAGCAAATTTATCATTTTCAACAAAAACAATCCATCCAAACTGCAAAATATCTTTTTGAACCAGCTTGATTAAAACTTTTCTTCCATCTTCAATCTCGCACCTTGTAAAATCTGTATCTAGTCTTTTAACTTGAAATTTTTCAGGCATTGTTTCATTCAATTTTTTAAGAATTGGAGGCAGGACAGCACTTTTAGGATAAATTGACTTAAAAATAACCCCTCTTTTAACAGCATTTTCTATTTCCTTCTCCCATATAATCTTGCTTTCTCTGTTTGAGCTGGGCTTATGATATATATTAAATATCTGAAGCACTTCATTTTCTGCCTCATGAAAAGCTCTTAGCTGAATTCTCTTATTATCTTCCATAGTAGTTCCAATTTCAAAAAATCTGCTTTGTTTTCCCCCCTCTTTTTCTATATTTATTATATTATTTCTTATATTTTCAGCTAGTTGTCTATCCTTTTCCTGCCTGTCTTTCAAGAATTTATCAATAATTTCAGTAATATCTTCAATATAAACTAACTTTGGGCGGGAGTTAGTCTCTTTAATTATATTTTTTTCTTTCAAGTTTTTTACTATAGAATAAATCTTTCCAAATGGAACCCCTGATTTTCTGCTTAATTCTCGAAGATTTAGCCTTTCTTTTAACAAAACTTCCAAAATTTTAGCTTCATAATAGCTTAATCCAAGTTCTTTTAATTCTGAAATCATTTTAACACTTTTTCAGTGTGAAAAGTACTGAATACTATATAAAGATTTATATCTTCTATTTATAAAAGAGGTCAGTAAAATGAATAATAAAGCTTTTTTTCTTGACAAAGATGGGGTGCTTGTTGATAATTCTAGCTATCCTAAAATTCCTGGAGACCACATCTTGGAAAATGATATTCTTCTTGGCTTGAAATATATACAAGAAAAAGGATACAAGCTTATAATTATCTCAAATCAGCCCTGGATTTCAAAAGGTTTAATGAGCTCCGAGAAAGTTGATAAAATTTTCAAAAGCATCATAAAAAAATTAGAAGAAAAAGGAATTTTTATTGATGATTATTCATATTGCCCCCACCAAACCTCAGATAAATGTGATTGCAAGAAGCCTAAAATTAAGCTTGGCTTGGAAATGGCTTCAAAACACAATATAAACCTGAAAGATTCATTTGTTGTTGGGGATATGGATTCTGACATAAATTTTGGCAAAAATCTTGGAGTAAAAACAGTACTTGTTAAGACAGGAAGAGGAAAAGATTTCATTAATTATGGTGCAGATTATATTATTGAGAATTTGAATAAAATAGGAGAAATAGTCTAAAATGACAACTCAATTACGCAAGGATACTAAAATGTTAAACAAAGAAGAAACAAAATTAAGAATTAAATTAAGAGAAGCAAGAATTTCCTCACACAAAGAGGTATCCTTGCCCATATATCATGGATGAAACAACTCAGCAAGCAAGTGAAAAGCTAAATCCTGGATTTGACATTCCTCTTGAACAGGTTGAAGACACAATAAAAATACGAGTTAATGGAGACTGTGCAGGATATGATAGAGTTATACCTCCAAGAGCGCTTGTTGAAGTTAGAAATATCTGGTTTCTTAAAAGAACAGTGTTTAAAGCTCTGGTAAGACACATTCCTCTAAGAGGAAATTCTCAGGCATTTCCTTACAGAGATGCAGAGATAGATATTTTTGATATAGAACCAAGAGGATTTGACATAGGGCAGACTTTTGTTCTTGAACGCAAGATTCTTGATATTATGCAGAATCTTGAAGGAAAATTATTTTCAAATTTTTGTACAACAGGGATTTCTTCAATGCCTCCTGTCCAGTTATACGGGCTTGATTCAGAGGGAAGAAAAGCCATAGCCTTCTATATTCCACCAATTGTTGAAATTCATAAAGTGCCTGTATTAATTGATGGAATTCATAGAAGTTATCTTTGCAAGGCAGCAGGAACAACAGTACATGCAGTGCATATTAGCAATGTCTCAGAACAACTGCCGTTTGATTCTGTATTCTGGGAAGATTGCGTTCTGGTTAAAGAAAAGCCTGAAAGAGAAAAAAGATACAGAAATCTAAAAATGGATTATTTTAGAGCACTAAATGCAGTTGGCATAGATGGATAAGTCTGCTATTGTGACAGAGGGAGATGGATAGGCATTGCCATATTCTCGGGACTTTTGCGAATAATTTCTGTATAAAATTTGGCAAAAGTCCCGCAATTATGACAGAGGGAGATGGATAAAACTTTAAATAATCCTTAAATCTAATTTTTTAATGCCCTATATAAAAAAACTGGTGATGCGAGGATTTAAAAGTTTTGCAAGCGAGACTGAAATTCCTCTTGAAAATTCCATGAATGTTATAGTCGGACCTAACGGCTCTGGAAAATCTAATATCTCAGATGCAATCTGTTTTGTTCTTGGCAGGTTGTCAGCAAAGTCAATGAGAGCAGAAAAATCAGCTAATTTAATATTTGCAGGAACAAAACTGCACAAACCTGCTCACGAAGCATCTGTCAGGCTTGTCTTTGATAATTCAGACAAAACATTTTTAATTGATACTAAAGAAGTTGATATTGAGCGAGTTCTGAGGCATAACGGGCAGAGCATTTATAAAATAAATTCAGAGGTTAAGACAAGGCAGGAAGTTCTTGAACTTCTTTCAACAGCATCCATTGACCCAAACGGCTATAACATAATTCTGCAGGGAGAGATACAAAGCACAGTAAAGATGAGAGGAGAGGAAAGAAGGCAGGTTATAGAAGAAGTTGCCGGAATGTCTGTATATGAAACCAGAAAAGAAAGGTCTCTTCACGAGCTCGAGAAAACAGATGAAAAACTAAAAGAAGTTTCTGCTACCCTCAGAGAAAGGACAATCTACTTGAGAAATCTTGAGAATGAGAGAGCCCAGGCATTAAAGTTCAAGCAGCTTCAGGAAACAGCACAGAGATGCAAGGCAACAATTCTGCATAAACAGATTGAAGAAAAAAATAAAGAAGCTGGGAAAATAAGTGAGGAAATAGAAAAGCTTGTCAAAACCAGAGAAAAATTAAAATCAAAAATTCAGGAAACCCAGTCAGAAATTGAGATTCTTGAGCAGAAAATAAATGATATAAATTCAAGAATACAAAAATCAACAGGAATTGAGCAGGATACTTTATACTCAGAACTGACAGAACTCAGGGAAAGCCTTGCCGGCCTGACAGTTCATAAGGATAATTCTGAAAGAAAGCTTGAAGAAGTTATTGCAAGAAGGGAGAGAGCAGAGCAAAACATAAAAGAATTAGAAATTTTAATTTTAGATCTCAAGAAGAAATCTCCAATGCAGGCAAGAAAGCAGGAAGAGCTGGAGAAAAAAAGAAAAGAAGTTGAAGAGCTGGAGAAAAATAAAAGAAAGTTTTTCAGCATGAAGCAGGAGCTTCTTGCACTGAAGCAGAGAATAGATGACAAAAAAGCACAGATAATGAGAAATAAAAATGAGTCTGATTTTGTGCTTAAAGAAATATCTTCTATTGGAGAGCAGTTAAAATTTAAGTCAGTATCTCATGCGCAGGAAAATCTGAAGAAACAGCAGAATGAATATAAAAAATTTCTGGAAAAAATTTCTGAATCTGAGAATAAAAGAATTTTTATTGAGAAAAATATTTCTGTGGCAGAGGCAGAGATAAAAAATTTTCAGGAAATTAAGAAGCAGGTTTCTAAAATTGATGTCTGCCCTCTTTGCAGATGCAAGATAACAAAAGAGCATATTGGGCATGTTTTTTCAGATTGTGACAGCAAGATTTCTTCTTTCTCCAATTCTCTTGAATTCTCGAGAAAAGAGTTGTCTGAATTAAATCTTTCAGGCTTGAAATCATCTGCTGAAAATCTAAAGCACCAAGTTTCTTCGACAGAAGTGGAAACTGTCAAGCTGAACAACATAGAACAAAGGACAGAATTTATCAAGAGGCTTGATTCAGAAAGAAAATCCTTTGAGCAGGAGAGTTCAGAACTTATCAGGCAGAAAGACAAGCTTGAGGAAATGCAGGAAAAATTCAAGTATGCAGAAGAAAAATACGAGCAGACTTTGCTTGAAATAGAGCAGATTTCAGCAAGAACAGAGGAGAATATTAATCTTGAGCTTGAAATGAAAAATCGGGATTTGGATTCTACAAAGCTCATAATAAAACAATCTGCAAGGGATGAAGAAGACTTAAAAGAGGAGATAAAAGAAAAAGAGAGCGAGATAGATGAGAAAACATCACTTCTTGAGGAAAAAGAAAAAGCAGAAAAAAGGCTTAAAGAGAAATTTAATAAATTATTTGAGGAAAGGACAACTTTGCAGAAAGAAATTCAGAACCTTAATTCAGAGCTCATATCAAAACAGCACGAGTCTCAGTTGCTTGATAATCAAATAAATGAAATAAAAATTAACAAGGCAAGAACTGATGCAGAACAAGAAACTTTGTCAGTTGATTTTCAGGCATATATTGGGGTTGAGCTTCTCCAGGGAAGCCCTGAAGTTTTGAAGGAAAAACTTCAGAAGGCAGAAGATTCTCTGAGAATAATCGGCTCTGTTAATCTGCGAGCTTTAGAAGTTTATGATGGAATAAAAAAAGAGTATGATTCAATTGCATCAAAAGCAGAACAGCTGGAAAAAGAAAAACTTGAGATTTTAAAAATTATAGATGAGATTGATACTAAGAAAAAAAGGACATTTATGAAAACTCTTGCATCTATAAATGAGCTTTTCACAAGAAATTTTATGCAGTTATCAAGCAAGGGAGAGGCATTTCTCGAGCTGGAGAATAAGGAAGACCCTTTTGCAGCCGGCTTGGATATCCTAATCCGGGTAGGAAAAGGAAAATATTTTGATGTCACATCTCTTTCTGGCGGAGAGCAGACACTGGTTGCTTTATCTTTGATTTTTGCAATACAGGAATACAAACCATACTGTTTTTATATTTTTGATGAAGTTGATGCCGCTCTTGACAAGAGAAATTCAGAAAGACTTTCAAGTTTAATAAAAAAATATATGAGAACAGGGCAGTATATTATAATCACGCATAATGATGCAATAATAACAGAGTCAAGCCTATTATACGGCGTGACAATGCAGGAAGGAATCAGCAAGATTTTAAGCATGCATGTTTAAAATGATTCAAGTAAAAGTAGAAAAAGGCAAAAATTTAGATAATAAATTTCTAAAAAAATGGAATAAGGTAATGCTGGATGCATTTAATGAAGATAATCCACTTAATCCTGCAAAAAGAACTAATTTTGAAAAAGATATATTCTTTATAGTTTCTGAAAATAATAATATTTTTTCTCTGGGAAGATTAAGGCCGGTTATAATAAATTTTGATAACAAAAATTATAATATTTTAGGAATAGCTGATATAGTTTCTATAATTAAAGGCAAGGGTTATGGCAAGATTTTATTAAACTCAATGTTAAAATACTTAAAACAAAAAAATATGACAGGTATTGGCTTCTGCCTTGGCAAAAATTCTGTTTTTTATGAAAAAAGCAAGTTTAAAATTGCTAAAAATATGGCTAAACTATTTGTACATAAATCAAAAAATGGAAAATTGGCAGTTAATGATTGGGATGATGATGTTATTTATTATACTGGAAAAGATAATTTTATGAAAAGATTTCTAAAGTCCCCTAAAAAAGTCTTAACTTCTATTCTTCACTGGTAACTATTTTATATTCTTATAGATTTACTGAATATTTCTTGCCCCCGGAATAAATTCTCCAGCACAAAGGACTAAAGCCCCTTCTAAATTTCCAATTTCATTTGCTAACTGCTGGCTTCTCTCATTTCTAGGAACACCTGTTGCAATCCATAAAGCTATTTTTACCTGTTCATAAGATAATCTAACAGCTATTTTTATAGGAGTCATATCTCCAAAATTTAGGCCGTAATTTGGAGTTACCATCTCAAACACCTTCTCTCCAAGTTCCAATTAGCGTGGCAATAAATCTCCCATCTACAGGCGTTTTCATTACATCTGCTTTTAAGTCTCTTACCATTTGTCTTGTTCTCTCAGG
>Ga0315281_10008424_pt1 | contig 14427 bp, 11 predicted proteins | sample YL17G07_0_MG_FD_204540 | JGI IMG/M metagenome (GOLD analysis project Ga0315281, IMG submission 204540) | Sediment microbial communities from Yellowstone Lake, YNP, Wyoming, USA - YL17G07_0 | ecosystem: Environmental > Aquatic > Freshwater > Lake > Sediment | place: USA: Wyoming | collected...
CGTCGTCGAACACCACGAGCGCCTCCTGGCTGCCGTACGTCGGGTTCCCGACGTCGAGCGGGCTGTCCTCGAGCTTGCGCGTGTCGGACGGCTGGCGGCCGAGTATGAAGGTTATGCCCTTCTCGTCGGCCGGGACTGCGAAGGAGACGGCGTACTCGGCCTCGTCTTCGCGCATCGCGGTGGTCGGCATGACGAGTATCTCGTGGGAGTTCAACGCCCCGGTCTGGTGCGCCTTTGCGCCGCGCACAACGACGCCGTCGGGCGTGCGGTCAACCACACGGACGAAGAGGTCGGGGTCGAGCTGCTCGCCGGGCCGCAGGCCGCGGTCCCCCTTCACGTCCGTCATGGCACCCTCCACCACCATGTTCTCCTCCTGGACATAGCGCAGGTAATCCTTCAGCCGCTCGTGGTATTCGGTGCCGTGCGCCCGGTCGCACTCGTAGGTCACCGAATAGAGCGCGTTGAAACCGTCCATGCCCACGCAGCGCTGGAAGCAGGTCGAGGTCCTCCTGCCCAGCAACCTCTGCATCAGCACCTTGTTGACCAGGTCGTCTGTGCCCTGGTGGATGTGGGTGAACCGGCTTATCCTCTCTCCCGTCAGGTGCGAGGTGGCGAAGAGGAGCTCTTCGGCTTCCTGCTCCTCTCCTGGATTGTAAGTCTCCGCGACCGCGTTAGCGGAAGGCCGAACCATAGGATGGTCTACCGTGTTCTCAATGCGCTCTCCGAGTAGATAGACCGTTCGCGGCAGGCCGCGAAGGCTTTCAAGGTAGGCTTCGGGCGTCTTTATTTTCATCGCAAGCTCCTTACGATAAATACAGCGGATTCGGTTAAAAGTCTACACTAACGCGGTGATGTCATGACAATGAGCTAAGTCAAGGACGGCAAAGGCTTACATCGACCACCCGGCGCGCTCGCTGCATGCCCCGCGCATGTACTCATAAAGCCAGGGCTCTACCTCCGGGGCCAGGTAGAAGGTTGGGTAGAGGAGGTTCCGGTCGGGAGTTATCACCTTTTCCCTCATGGCGATGTCGTGAAGCTCGCAGCCCGGGTAGATCCTTATACCGACCGTGACGGTGACTGCGTTCGGCTCCAGCTCGGAGACAAATTCGACGCTTTCCTCGACCGTCTGCCGTGTTTCTCCGGGACCTCCAAGCAGGAGGAAGCAGTTGAGCATGAGGCCCACCCGCTTCGCTTCCTTCACGGACTGCAGGATCTCTTTTTTAGAGAATTCCTTACGCAGTGCGGTGAGCATGTCCTCGGAACCGCTTTCGTTCCCAAGGCTTATGAAAAAGCAGCCAGCCTCCGACATTAGCCCGATCAGCTCCGGGTCGGGGTTTATCGGTGTGAAACTGCAGGTCCATCTAAGCGACAGGCGTCTTTTCGCTATCTCTCTGCACAGTTCGATGCTGTAGTCGTTCGGGTAATTAAAGAGTGAGTCGGTGAATGTCGCGGTCTTTATGCCGTAGTCGTCTTCAAGCGACTGAAGCTCGTCAGCAACCGCTTCCGGTTCGCGCATCCTGATGCTTCTTCCCTCCACGAGCGGGTTCGTGCAGTAGATGCACCGCATGTGGCAGCCCCTGCGTGACTGGAGGTTGGCGACATAAGGCGGGCCGCTCCCGGGTGTCCAGTTGTACTGGCTCACCTCGAAGGAGTCTCGGTCCGGCAGGGGCATGCGCTTGAAATCGGGATAGGGCCCGGGCGGGTTGACTTTACTTTTCCCGTTGCGACGGAGGGCAAGGCCCGGGAGGTCCTGCGGGTCTTTCCCCGCGGCCAGACATTCCAGGAGCCTGACGAAGGAGACTTCCCCTTCGCCCAAGATACCTATCTCGAGGTCGAAGTACTCGAGGCACTCCAGCGGGAGGATCGTAAAACCGGCTCCGCCGAGCACGATAGGCGCGCGCGTCACAGACTTGATGCTGTCGACTATTTCCCTTACATCTGTGAGGTAGAACTCGCTGTTGTACTTGTCCTGGTTATCGATGTTGCGGACGGAGAGACCTATACAGTCGGGACGGAAGCGGCTGATTGATTCACTCAACTCGAGCAGCGGGTCGAGCGAGAACATGAGGTCGAGCCCCATGACCTCGTGTCCCGCATCCCGGGCGGCCGCCGCGACGTAGGCGATGCCAAGAGGATAAGGCACCAGGTTTTCCCTGCATCGGTTCTCGCTTATCAGCAGCACTCTCATGTTTTTCAACCTCTCTCGTATTATGTATTTTATGTATACCTCTTGCCAGCATAGACCGCTTGATGCGCTGGCGAGCCATCGGGAAAGGGGTGAGATACAAAAGAGGCTGATAATAAGGCTATTGCGGGAATGGACATCCACAAGCAATATCCGGTGGCAATGGTTACCGATGAGAACGGCAACGAGATTCTGATTGGCGGGAAGCTCGCGAACGACAAGAGTGCGACCAGTAACCTCTAAAACGTACATTTAGGCGATTCAGAGGGAGATTCCCGCGGTGTCATACGGGAATACCTGTTTACTGACCGAGAAACCCTCAATCATACAAAAGTATTAGTTTTTATCCCTACTGTTAAGTCCTAGGTGTTTTCTGCCGATTGTTAGCTACGTAGAGTGAAAAAATATAAGTCTTTCGCGTGAACCTTATGTGCGAAGGCTGTAAAAAAGGAGGTGAGAAGATATGTCTAAAAGGAAACCGATCGTAGTATTGATAGCGGTTCTACTTGCTTTCGGGCTCTTCTCCGCATCCGGCTTCTTTCAAAATGCCAAAGCCGCCACGAGCGGTCAGAGCGCCCCATCGGTGGACGTAGCTTCCGGCGGTTCAATTACGGTTTCGCCGTATGGGATGTCATATGGTTCCAGGAACCCTGATACTTATATCCCATGGGACGAAGGCGCCGACCACTATGTTCGACTGGAGGTCAACACCAATGTGACCAATTGGAACGTCAAGTGTTCCAAGTCCCAGGACTTGAAGTCCGGCAGCTACCAGATCGATTCTACTAAATTCATCTACACTTCAGTGTATGTCTCGGGTGCACCTTCTGATGCCGACGTCTACTCAGGTAAAGAATTCGGTTCTGTTGGCACCCCTTCCGATGTTACGGATACTCCTTCTACACCGGCTGGTGCTAATGCCCTGAAAGTTGATGTCCTTTACGATCTGACCATTATACCTACTCAGGCAGCTGCTTCCAACTATCAAGCAACTCACACTTACACTCTGACGATTATCTAAACCGATAGGTGAAAGAGGCGGAGCAAGAAGGCCATAAGGCCTTCTTGCTCTAATAATTTAATAATGGATAATGTTATTCCTCGAAGGCGGACAAGATGACAAAGAAATCGCCCTTGAGAATTATTATTTTAACGATGACTTTCCTGTTCTTTCTCCTACCTCTTACCACCCTGGGGGCTCAAGAGCAACCAGAGAGTGAAAGAGCCGTAAAGTTCTATGTCTCTCCCCTGAAAATGGAAATGCCGGTTGCGCCCGGGGCAAGTCTGACTCAACAGATCACCATCATAAACCAGTTTCCGACACCGTTGATCATCAGGGCTTATGTGATGGATTATGAGATCAAGATTGACAACAGCTTCGAGTTCTTTCCACCCGGTTACGAGACTTACTCCTGCGCCAACTGGATCATCCTTTCCGAGCCCAATTTTACTCTGGCTGGAAATCAGGAAAAGAAAGTGGCCTTGACTCTGAATGTTCCCAAAGACGCAGAACCGAGCGGCCATTACGCTGTTGTTTTTTTTGAGTCGGTAGGCAAACCACTGGGCGAGAATACGACTGGCGTCGTCACTCAAGGCCGCATCGGTACTCTGGTCCTGCAATCTTCACCGGGCGAAGCGAAGAGATCGGGCGAAATAAAAGAATTCCATGTACCAAAGTATGTCTGGTCGGCCCCAAAGAACTTCCTTTTCGGGGGTGCTCAATCAGTAAAAGGGGACATGGTATTCGAGAACAAAGGTAACGTGCATCTTAATCTGGAGTGCAAGTTCGAGATTCTAGGCGGCAATGGGAAATCACTGTTTGTTACCGAGCCGGAAAGAATCACCATTCTGCCAAAGACCAAAAGAAAACTAGATTTTGACTGGGACAAGGCGCCTACCTTTGGCAAATTCAAAGCCGTCCTGAAAACATCCTTCAGCGACACAGAAAACAGCAAAACACAGTTTAAGACCCAGACGTTCTATATCATTCCTGTCAGGGCCATCCTGATAACCCTTATCGTGATAATTCTGGTTATCGGGATTACTATTTTTGCCTATAAATTCGGCAAAAGGAGAGCCGTACGAAAAGCGGAAGCAAAATGAGTATGGAACTACTCTCTCATTGTGGAAGAACGAAAGACTGTCTAAAGAATTTATGAGCGGGCAGAGTGAAGAAATTATTAAGATATTCTTTGGCTTCATTCTTGATACTGGTTCTTGCCATAGCCAATCTTCTTGGCATTTTCCCGTTTTCTTTTAACCTTTTTAACGGCTCTCACAAAGATTCCGGCATCCCCAGTGCGCAGGCCTGCGGCAAATATTGCCCTACCGACGGCACGTTGGTTACCGGCGGCAACAGCCTCACGCCTTCCAACACCCTGGTTAGAACCTGGCGCGGGGCCGTCGCGGCTGAATTGACTTATTGGAGTGTCACCAATTCCAGCGGCGTCCCTGCCGGTCTGGATTTACAAATCTACACTGGGGGAGTCAGCCTGAAAGGCGCCAATAAATTGATCATCAGTTATTCGGGTTACTATACAGCCGCCACTGTCTATCAGGTAGAGATCTACGATACCACCATCAGCGGGTGGCGAAATATGATTAACCAGGGTGGAACCTTTAACAATACCACCGCCAACCGGCACTTTGTTTTTGAGGTCTATGACGGCTTCTGGCAGTCCAGCGGCAATCCCGTCCCTACGCCTTTGAGCAATTTCATCGATGGCAGTAACGGCAACAGGGTCGCCATCAGGATTTATTCCACCGTTTCTTCCACTGCCCAGTTCAACCTGGACCGCATCCTTGTCGAAACGGCCATTGACCCTGTTTATCAGCCGGCCTCTTTTACCCAAGTCCAGGGCGGAACAGTAACTGGAGATTATACGATGACGCAGGTGTCCGATAATACCAGACAAGTGGTCCTGGGTACTGCCGGGGCACCTTCGGAGTTCCGTTATTCCTTTAAAAACATTGATTACTATTCTGATGCCAATACCATCGTAGTAGTCAGCGAAGACTCCGCTTCCCTTGCTAACTTTAATTATGACATCTATATCTGGAACTGGAATACCGGCGGTACCGGGGCCTGGGAAAAGCTTAACTTCACAGTCATCACTGGTTCGACAACCGACGGCAATCGTCAATTAGCAAAGAATAACGTTACCTTGAACGACAACTATATTAAGAACGGAGAAGTCAGAGTTGAGTATAAATCCACCACCAGTGCCGCCCGCTCGATCAGGGTCGACAGGTTGTACATAATCGTCGGTTCGACGAACTCCCAAGCCGGCCAATCGGAGACATCCTGGGGCACGGTGGCCGGCGGAACCACCGTCGATAACACGAGGACCTTGGATTCAACCCTGGCATCTCCCAGCACCTGGCAGCATAATTCGGTCCTGGAATACCCGGCTTCAGGAGACTATTATCCCTCCGACAACAATGGTGACAACACCGGTTCATATGCATACGCTTCCAACCTGAATGTGCCGATAACGGTTGACAGCGATGCTATGGTGACCGCCGTTCATTACGCCGCCCGTTTTAAGAACGGCAGTGCCAGCATAACCTGCGAGCTTGGTATAAAAGACTATTCCGGCATCAACAACGCTTCGACCACGGCCGGCTCCGGCTGGGCCGCCGTCGGGGCGACCGCTACGACTACTTACGTTTACACCGATTCCAAAGCCAATACCTCGACCGCCATAACCACCACCACGGTTCAGAACTGTCTCTTGGCCAATCCCGAGGATTACGTCGATACCGATAATGACGTGGCCAACCTGCGCTTGAGAACCTCGGCTTCCCTCGAATATTCGGGCATTACTACCCGCGATTGGGATTTTGCTTTTGTCAGTATCAGGTTTATTAACGAGCCGAACAGAAAAACCATAAACAGTCAGTACAAGCCCGATGACGGCGTGCTGGTTACCGGCGACAACAGCCTGACGCCTTCAAATACCCTGGTCAGAACCTGGCGCGGGGCCATTGCGGCTGATTCGTATTTTTGGGCCGTGAACAACGTCGATCCGGGCGGGCTGGACATGCGGTTGTATATCAATAATGTTGCCTTGAACGGCGCCAATAAATTGACAATAAGTTATTCGGGTTATTGGTACCCCCAAACCGACTACAAGGTAGAGATCTACGATACGACCGGCGGCGGGCAGTGGCGCAACGTGGTCAACCAGAATGGGAGCCCCGTCAACACGAACCCACTTAAGCACTCTGTCTATGAGGTTTATAACGGTTTCTGGCAGGTCAGCGGCACTCCCGTCGATACGCCCTTGAGCAATTTTATCGACAGCAGCAACAGCGATAGAGTCGCAATAAGGTTCTACTCCACGGCGACTTCCGCCGCTGGGTTCAACCTGGACCGTATCCTGGTCGAAACGGCCATCGATCCCGTTTATCAGCCGGCTTCTTTTACACAGGTCCAGGGCGGGGCGCCAACCGGAGACTATTCGATGACGCAGGTGGCCGATGATGTCAGGCAACGGGTTCCGGGCGATGCTACCCATCCTTCAGAATTCTATTATTCCTTCAAGAACGTCGATTATTATTCCGGCGCCAATACCATCGTGGTCTGTTCCCAGGACTCCGGTTCCACTACAGGCTATAACTATGACATGTATATCTGGAATTTCACCACCGGCGGCACCGGCGCCTGGGAAAAACTTAACTCCACCACAATCGCGGCCATCGATACCCCCGAAGGCGATCGCTATCTGGCCAAGAATAATATCAGCACCATGAGCGACTATATTTCAGGATTTGAGGTCAGGATTGCCTATAAGACCACTACCTCCACCACCAACGAGATAAGGGTCGACAGGTTGTATATCATCGTTGGCTCTACGAATTCCACTACCGGCCAATCGGAGACGTCCTGGGGCACGGTGGCCGGCGGTACCGTTGATAACACGAGGACCTTGGATTCTACCCTGGCATCTCCCAGCACCTGGCAGCACACCTCGGTCCTGGAGTACCCTGCTAACGGCGACTACTATCCCTCTGATAACGATGGTGACGCAACCGGGGCTGAAGCGGCATACGCTTCCAACCTTAGTGTGCCGATAACCGTTCCCGGTGGTGAAAGCGGGGCAATGGTGACGGCCGTTCATTACGCCGCCCGTTTCAAGAACACAAGCGGAACAATAACCTGCCAACTGGGGGTCAAAGATTATTCAGGTATAAATAACGCTTCGGTCACAGTCGGCTCTGGCTGGGCCTTTATCGGGACGGTCGCTACCAATGCTTACGTTTATTCAGACTCTAAAGCCAATACCTCGACCGCCTTGTCCGGTGCCGCGGTTCAGACATGTCAGCTGGCGAACCCTACTGATTATGTTGATACCACGGGCAATGTAGCCAACTTGAGGTTAAGAACCTCGCTTTCCACAGACACAACCGCCGGCGATACCCGCGACTGGGATTTCGGGTTTGTAAGTATCCGGTATATCGGCACACCCAGTTTTGGCGGTAGTCTGACATTGAGCGGCCAGAGTGTGACCTGGACCAATGTCAATCCGGACAATGAGCCCAATAATGCCGGCAAGGGCCTTGTCTGCACGGTCTCGGCCAACGGCAGTTGGAGTATTACAGTTACTACCACTTCAGGTGATACCACATATGGTAAATTATGGTCGGTGGACAATTCGATGGTCTATGGCGGCACCTTTACTTATACCTCGACCGGAGCCGCCGGTCCCACCTATCAGGGTTCTACAGACTTTACCACCGGGGGGACGAACGTAGCCAATTATTCTGCGCCGGAGACCGCCTGGCCGATCACCGTGTCCTATACCCTGGGTACAATAACCTGGGCTACCTTGAGCGGCAGTTATACATCTACCCATACGTATACTCTGTTGGCTTTATGAAGATCTAAGTTCAGGACATTTTTACGTCCTGGCATTATACGGACATTATTCTTAATACACTCTGGAAACCCATAGACTGATATATGTCCGGTTGGTGATCCTCCATCCGTTTCCTTTTCTCAGTTCAAAGCTCATGTCCCCTTGAGTGGTCTCGCCGAATTTGAAAGGCATTGTGACTTCCAGGACATTCAATCTTTTGACCACGATTTCCGCTTCGTTGTTATTGATATTTTTGAAATCAAAACTCAGGTCATTCAATGAGATATCAGGTTCGTTGTAACCTATATCTTGTTCTCTTAGATTCTCGCAGTGAGTCGTTTCCCAGTAGGTCAACGGTTCTTCAGTCAGGGAAATGATTTTCTTTGGAGCAAGTTCCTGGTAGGCGTGGTAAAAATCCAGGATTACTTTTTTAGCTCTTGCTTTGTCTTTTTCCGGATTGTAGTTTTCTCCGTTCTGTTCCGGACCGAAAATAAGCCTGTTTATCCAATCTATGACAGGTTTGCGGATGGGCGGTATAAGAAATATCAAACCAATGATTAAAATCAAAGATACGATAGGTATGAAGTAATATAGCCATTTTCTTGGTTTTCTGTCCGGGCCCATATTTTTCTACCGCCTTGTTGGTATATTGCTCGTTCAACCGTACGATGCAGACAACTGGAACAATCATAATTCCGAAAAAAAGCATTGGCAAATGAAACCGTGCAGCCGGTTATTCAAAAATGAAGTGTCATCTGGCTCGTTTCAAGTCGTGGAATACCAAAGTTCTGCTAATATATCCACATGGTTAGTAAGCATGCCATGCGGAAGGCTTTATGCCTGTTGCTCATCATAGCGGTTGTCCTGGTCGTGTCACCCGGGGCTCTTGCGGGCGTAAACAAGTGGGACGGAGGGCACGACGTCCTCGGGCGGAACGGGCCGGCCGAGGCCGCCTATTTCGCGGAGGGAACGACCCGCGAAGGCTTCGAGGAGTACCTGCTTCTCCGGAACCCGCAGACTGAAACCTCAATGGTTACCATCACTTATAGCTTTTCATCCCCGCTGCAGCCCATGAACCAGAATCTGGTGCTCGAAGCGGGCGCCGGCGCGTCCATATTTGTAAACGACGCGGTCGGACCGGATAAGGATGTGTCGGTGATGGTGGTCGCCAGGCCGGGAATCATCGCGGAGCGGCAGGTCTATTTCAACTACAAGGGTGTCTGGACCGGGGGGCACGCGAGCGGGGGCGCCGCATCACCGTCTCCCACCTGGTACTTCGCTGAAGGTACCACCAGGAAAGGGTTCCAGGAGTGGCTCTGCGTGCAGAACCCCTGGGACAGGGAAGTGATCGCCACCCTCACGTATATGCTGGCTGACGGGCAGAACATCAAGGGGTACCTGGTCCTCCCCGCTCTGAGCCGGAAGACGGTGGACGTGGCCGAGCAGGTAGGTGCCGACAAGGACGTCTCGGTGATGATAGAGGCGCCGGACCCGGTCGTCGCCGAGCGCCCGATGTACTTCGACTACAAGGGCGCCTGGAGGGGAGGCCACGATACCCTCGGTTCTCCCGAGTTGTCCCGCGAGTGGTACTTCGCGGAAGGGACCACGAGGGCAGGCTTCGAGGAGTGGCTCTGTATCCTGAACCCGGGTCCTGAGACGACAGCGCAGGTCGAGTACCTCTTCGGCGACGGGCAGCGGGAGGTCCGCAGTTATCCGTTGAGGGCGAATGCCCGGACCACAATCTTCGTGAACGGGGAGACCGGTCCCGAAAAGGACGTCTCAATCAAGGTCTCGTGCGGCGCAGAGGTAATGTGCGAGCGCCCCATGTACTTTGACTACAAAGGCTCGATAGAGGGCGGGCACGTGGTCATCGGTTCCACCGGCAAGCAGGATTCGTGGCTCTTCACCACCACGGCTGTCGGCGCCGATTTCTTCTCTTACCTTTGCCTGATGAACCCCGGCGAGGACTGGAGCCCGGTAACGGTCGAGATCTTCGGCGACGGCGGTGCGGTCCGTAGAAACGAGTTCCTGCTCGGGCCGCATACCAGGCACACGATCGACTTGAACGCGGAGTACGCGGGGATGGGGACGACCTGGGTCGAGGTCTCGAGCACTTCCGGTATTGTCTGTGAGCGCCCGACCTATTTCACGTACGAGCCGAAGGCGGTGTCAGGGCCGGTCACGTTCGCAACCTGGAACGGCATCGAGCTCAAAAGCCCGATACGGTATTCGGACCTGCTCGGGTGCATCTTCCACCAGGCCTCGGCGGAGGGAGAAGACGGGAAGTCGAACGGTACCCAGGCGCTTCAGCCGGTCGGACAGTGCCTGCATGACGACAACCCCGGCTCGCGCTTCCCCGGTGTGAACCTTGAGACCCAGGGGGAACCCGCGTACTTCGTGGAGGAGTCCAGGGGCAGGGGCACCTTCTCGACTACTGCCTGTGATGTGCAGTCCAAAGCCGGGGCGGAAGTGCTGGCGCCCGTGGACGGTACAGTGCTGGCGGCGGAGAGCTACCTGCTTTACGGGAAGTACCCTGACCTGAGGGTGAAGATAATGATAGACGGGCATCCCGGCTATCACGTGGCCGTCCTGCACATGGCCTCGCTCGAGGTCTCCAAGGGCCAGAGGGTCGAGGCGGGCAAGACGGTAATCGGCACCGTGCGCGACCTTGTGCCTTACTTCCACAGCGGGCCCAACGACTACACGCGCGAAGAGGGAAACCACGCGCACGTCCAGATAAACTACCGCCCCGACATGCTACTGTAGTTTTTTCTGCGCGGGTAACGCATCTCTGTCTTAAAGCTCTTCATTATGTTGTCGAATAAGCATCCTTATTTGTAGACATATTTGTATACAGTATGGTAAACTCTTTTTTGAGGTGTTGGGATTGAAGGGCAAGTCGACAACCGTGCGAATAGCAGAGTCCTCGAAGTCTGCGCTGGAGGAAATAGCGGACAAGATCGGAGCAACGCAGATAGAGGTATTGGCGGAGGCGATAGAGGAGTACAGAAGAAAGGTGATTCTCGACGCGGTAAATAAATCTTTCGCAAGGCTGAGAGAAAACGAGAAGGCGCGGAAAGAGTACGAAGAAGAGCAGGAAGACTGGGACGGAACGCTCGCCGACGGGCTGGAGGAATACTAAGAATGCCCGGCATTGCCAGGGGAGAGGTATGGTATGCGTCGCTTGGTCCGACTAAAGGAAGAGAGCAATCCGGTCTAAGACCTATCATGGTGATATCAGACGACTACTTCAACAACGGGCCCGCGGGGCTCGTCGTAACGCTGCCTTTGACGACAAAGGATAGAAAAATCGTTTCGCATGTCCATGTGAAGCCGCCTGAGGGAGGATTAAAGAAGAAGAGTTTCATTATGTGCGAGCAGATAAGATGTATATCACGGAACCGTCTGGTAAGACCCCTCGGCAAGGTGAAGCCTGAAACCACCAGAGAAGTGGAAGGAATGATCAAGCTGATTCTTAGCCTGTGACTCTTTATCCAGCCGTCACTTACGGCCATCTCCAGATACGGGAGACGACCTTCCGGCCAAGGAACTTGTTCTTGAGCCGCCTGCCGATTCTTACGGGATTGCCGCTCGAATACACCTCGACGTCCCTGGTCAGGCGCGAGAGTCTGAAGAGTGAAGAGGAAAGGCTTCTCCTTGCCATGGTTGCCCCCTTTTAGAAACCCGGTAATTAGACTATCACTTTGCCGCGACAGGAGCCTTCACTTTTTCTCCAGCGCGCGGCGCCACGGTTCACGGGGTTCACGCCTCAGTATGCAACCTTCATCCGGCGACCCATCGGCAGCAAATTTGAATGTCTGAGGGCAATCTTGACATACATTCCGGTTGGCGCTGACCGCCGGTGGTGGAATAAAATGTGGGCGAAATGAAAAAGCGACGGTTGGTCTTATACATAGTCGGTATATTCTTGCTAATATTCTTACTGGCCTACGCCGGGCTCTCGACGGTCATATACACGTCTGTCGGAAGGTTCCCGACAAAGGGCGCGAAGTATCCGGCACCGCACATAAGTGAGCTTATATGGCCGACCATCGGTTACCCGGCATTGGCGGCGCCGGGCGGGCTCATCGAGGCGGAGGTCGACATTAGCGGTGGCGCGCAAGCGGAGCAGGTCTCGGGCTGGAAGGCGTTCATCACGCCGGTCCGCAAGGCTCTCAGAGGACTCGTTTACAGGTTGAACCCGAGGAGGGCCTGGAGAGCCGTATCAAACCGCTGGCCGAAGGGGACCCGGTTCGGCGGGGCCCGGGGGATCTGGCATGTAGAGTTAGAAATCCCGGCAAACGCCGTCCCCGAGCTCTACGACCTTGCCGTCGAGGCCGACACAGCCGGGGGCCATATGAGCGACAGCCAGCAGCACGCGGTATCGGTCGTCGATGGCCCCGAGAGAGATTTCACGTTCATATCGCTCGCGGACATACACGTCCACGAAAGGGGTATTACCGGCTTCGCCCAGAAGCAGACGAATAAGGGAATAACGCCGGACGGCCGGCCGGTTTTCCTCGAGGAGGCGATCAAGCAGATCAACCTCATCAGGCCCGATTTCGTGGTCATGCTCGGCGACTTCATCCGGGCGCAGAAGGACCCCGGCGAATACCAGTTCGAGTTCGATTGGTTCTACAAGGAACTCGCGAGATTCGAGGTCCCCACCTTCATGGTGCCCGGCAACCACGACCTGTATGTAAACGAGGTCGACGGCCTCAGGGTCTGGCAGGAGAACATCGGGCCGCCTTTCTACTCTTTTGACGTTGGCGACTGCCACTTCACCTGCGCCAATACGTACGACTGGCCGTACGCGGACCGCATAGTGATGGAGAAGCTCGGCCTCTTCGTCTACCCGCGTAAGTGGCAGGGGCAGATACTGTCATACAAGGACGAGAAAGACGTATCGACTTACAGCGGCCAGCTCGCCTGGATAAGGGATGACTTGGCCGCACATCAGAGCTCCCCGCTTAGGCTCATGCTGCTTCACCACGACCCGTACAGGCCGGATGGCAAGGGGATTTCGTTCGAAAACGAGAGGTTCGCGGGCGTCTTCAGCCTCGGAGGGAAAGGGAAAGGGCGGAAGGCCCTGTTGGAACTGGCCTCGCGCTATCGCGTGCAGATGGTAATGTCCGGCCATATCCACAGCGATTACGTAGGGCGTGCGCCTTGGTCGGACGGTAAAGGAGAGACCGTTTACGCCAATCAGACGTGCGTGTACTTCGATGAAGGTGGGATGGCCGATAAATACCCGGGGTACAGGCTCGTGAGAGTCCAGGGTGGCCGTGTCACCGGGTTCACATACCTGGACGGCTATCATTCGGTGCCCTTCTACGACGGCTCGGTTGTGAAAGGGGATACGGACCTGGACCACCTGGAGAGGCCGTCCCTTGCGGCGGGCAGCAGTTCGTCACTTGAGTGGGACGTCGCAAGCTACCTGGGCGTTCCCGTCGAGCTTCGCGGAATGGTTGGTACGGCACCCGGACCTTCCGGATACTCGGTGCAGGGAGGCGAGGTCTACCGAACGGTCAAGATACCCGGGGGCAACCAGATCCAGCTATACGTGAAAACGTCTGTTCCGAAGGGGACGCCGGGCACAAGCGCCACCAGGCCTGGAAACCCCGCCCGCGTCAAGGTAACCGTCTCCGTGCAAACGCCCTGAGCTCTTAATCGAGTTCGAAAGTGACTCTGGCCTGGACGGGGAACTCGTTCTGGCCGGGCGAGACGGGGGTCGTTCCGTCACCCGCGCCGCCGGCCTCGGTACCGTACGGCAGTTCTCCGGGTGCTATCTCTCTTACCGAGATGATCTTCCCGAGCTTGCGCCCGGCCGCTCCTGCCGCGACTTCCGCCTTCTTCCGCGCGTTGTCTACCGCTTCCTTGAGGCCCGCGGATTGTGCGGTGGTCTGGGCGGTGGTTTTCATCTCGAGCGTATCCACAGAGTTCGCGCCAGCCCCGAGCGCGGTCTCTATGATCTGCCCCGCCATGTCAACCTTCTTGGTCGATACGATTACCCTGTTCGTGACCGAATAGCCCACAATGGTGGATGTACCCCCCGGTCCGGGTTCGCTGTAGTTCGGGGTGATCTCGACTACGTCGGTCTTCAGCGACTTCTCGTCGAGGCCCAGCCCCTTGAGCGCGTTGATGACGGCCTGGGTCGTCTGGTTGTTAGGCGCGGTCGCCTTTTGGACCGTCGGTGCGTCGGTGACGACTGCGACCGTCACCCTCACCTCGTCGGGAACGGCCCTCCCGGTGCCCGCCCCAACGACCGATATCCTGTCCTTGCCGCCCCCCCCGCATCCGGCCAGCAGTAGCGCAGCAGCGAGAACAAGTGTTGCTACAAAAAGGTAGACGATAGCTCTGTGCGGGCTCCTCACACTCTCC
>Ga0315281_10008425_pt1 | contig 14424 bp, 17 predicted proteins | sample YL17G07_0_MG_FD_204540 | JGI IMG/M metagenome (GOLD analysis project Ga0315281, IMG submission 204540) | Sediment microbial communities from Yellowstone Lake, YNP, Wyoming, USA - YL17G07_0 | ecosystem: Environmental > Aquatic > Freshwater > Lake > Sediment | place: USA: Wyoming | collected...
CACTCGCGAATCGCCGCGCGCGCAAATGCGGTGACATGCGCGCCGGCGATGCGCGCTTGGCTCGGTTCCCACAGCGGTTTTTCGACCGGCATGTTTTCGCTATGTACGAGTTTGCGTTTCATTGCAGTCATTGTATTGGTGTCGCGGAACGGGGAAGTCGCATTATAATTCTCCTCAGCTTGAACGGGCACGGTCGCATGCGCCTGTTGCAGCGGATGCGGCTGCGCCGCGCCGCTGAACACGCGCTGGCACGGCCAACAACGGGGGGTCGACATGCAACGCGAAGCGATGGAATACGACGTGGTGATCGTCGGCGGCGGGCCCTCGGGGTTGGCCGCAGCCATACGCCTGAAGCAGCTCGCCACCGAAAAAGGCCGCGAGATCAATGTCTGCCTGATCGAGAAAGGCTCCGAGATCGGCGCCCATATCCTCTCGGGCGCAGTGCTCGAACCGCGCGCGCTCGACGAACTCCTCCCGGATTGGAAAGCGCTGGGCGCGCCGCTCAACACGCCTGCAGGCGAGGACCGCTTTCTTTTCCTCACCGAAAGGCGCGCGCTCAGGCTGCCCACTCCGCCGCAAATGAACAATCATGGCAATTACATCATCAGCCTCGGCAACCTGTGCCGCTGGCTGGGGCAACAGGCCGAAGGACTGGGCGTCGAAATCTACCCCGGTTTTGCCGCTGCCGAAGTGCTCTATCGCGAAGACGGATCGGTCAAGGGCGTGGCCACGGGAGACCTCGGCATCGGCAAGGATGGCCAGCACACGGAAAACTACCAGCCCGGCATGGAACTGCACGCGAAGCAGACGATATTCGCCGAGGGCTGCCGCGGCTCGCTCACCAAAACGCTGATGCAACGGTTTCGCTTGCGCGATGGCGTCGATCCGCAGGCCTATGGCATCGGCATCAAGGAACTGTGGGAGGTGAAACCCGAGCGCCACCAGGCGGGCCTGGTCGTTCACACCACCGGCTGGCCGGTGGACCGGCAGACCTATGGCGGGTCGTTCTTGTACCACCTGGAAAACAACCAGGTCGCAGTGGGCTTCGTCGTCGGCCTGGATTATCAGAACCCCTGGATGAGCCCGTTCGACGAATTCCAGCGCTTCAAGACGCACCCCGCGATCCGCGGCTTCTTCGAGGACGGAAGGCGCATCGCCTATGGCGCGCGTGCAATCAGCGAGGGCGGTTTCCAGTCGCTTCCCAAGCTCACTTTTCCCGGCGGCGTATTGATCGGCGATACCGCCGGATTTCTCAACAACGCCAAGATCAAGGGCATCCACACGGCGATGAAATCGGGCATGACTGCGGCCGAAGCCGTCTACGACGCGCTGGCGCAGGAAGGGACAAAGGAAGTCACCGGCTATCCGGAAAAATTGCGAAGCACCTGGATCTGGGACGAACTCTACCGCGTGCGCAACATCCGCCCGTCGTTCCGCTGGGGCTTCTGGGGCGGAATGGCGTATTCGGCCGTCGATACCTTCATATTCCAGGGCAAGGCGCCCTGGACACTGCATAACCACGACGACCACACGGCGCTGAAGAAAGCCGCGGATTGCCCGCGCATCGACTACCCCAAACCCGATGGCAAGATTTCCTTCGACAAACTCGGGTCCTTGTTCATTTCCAACGTCAACCACGAGGAAAACCAGCGCTGCCACCTTACGCTCAAAGACACGGCAGTTCCGGTAAACGTAAACCTTGCCGTCTACGCAGGGCCCGAGCAGCGCTACTGCCCGGCGGGCGTATATGAGTTCGTCAAGAACGACGATGGCAGCGACAGGCTGCAGATCAATGCGGCGAACTGCGTGCACTGCAAGACCTGCGACATCAAGGACCCGACGCAGAATATCAACTGGATCGTGCCCGAAGGCGGCGGCGGGCCGAATTATCCGAATATGTAAGTCCTGCTGGACAGACGCCCTGCGTCACCGGCGCCCGGCCGGGATACCCTCGATTGGGGTCGCGTATGGGTCGGGTATCCAGTTTTGGCTTCCAAACGTCCTGGCAGGTCGCAGCCACCCCACATTCGTCAACGTAACATGTTGAATATATTATATTGTAATAAATTCAGCATGGCATTCTGATAGGCCAAGTCTCGCCGGTGCTGCAGCGAAACTATCGTTTAAGTCCTTATAAATTGCTTGTATATATGCGAACGTTCGTGCTATTATTTATCCATGCGAAAAGGACAACAAACGCGCGCGGCAATTCTCGAACAGGCCCTGGCCATCGCAAGTCAGACCGGTCTTTCAGGATTGACCATCGGCAACCTCGCCGAGCGTAGCGGCTTGTCCAAGAGCGGGCTGTTCGCCCACTTCCGCTCCAAAGAGGGACTGCAACTCGCCGTGATGCAAGGCGTGCGCCAGTTGTATTCCGATCTGGTGTTCCAGCCTGCGATGCATGAACCGCCGGGCTTGCCGCGGCTGCGCGCCATCGTTGAAAACTGGCTCAAGTGGACCGGCGCGGCGAAGTTGCCGGGAGGCTGCATCATGACCGCGGCAGCCTACGAATTCGACGATTGCCCCGGTCCGGTCAGGGAACTGATATCACAGAGCCTGCGCGAACTGCGCAAGACGCTTGCCCGTGCAATACGCATGGCCATCGACGCCGGTCAGCTGCGCGCCGACACCGATACGGAACAGCTGGCGTTCGAAATCTGGTGCATCTACGCCGGAGCACAACTCGATGCCCGCCTGTTCGGCGATCCCCTGGCGTGGCAGCGCGCCCTCGCCGCCTTTGAAAACCTGCTCGAGCGCGCGGGCGGGGGCAGCACTCTCGCCCGGGACGGCGTCCGGCCTCCTCCGGCATCAGCAACGACTTCATCTGCAACGCGCTTTGGCGCAAATTGAACAACATGGACAAGAAACAGCAATCCGATTACCTCGCGAAACTGACGACTTCGTATTCGCCGATCTATGGTCAGGCGATCAGCATCCGCCCGATGCGGCCCGAGGATCTCGATATCGAACGCGAATTTGTCCAGGGCTGGTCCGCCGAAACCCGCTACAACCGGCTGTTCAGCGCAGGCTCGTTCACGTCGCCCGAGCGCCTGAAGAAACTCACGCGCATCGATTATGCACGCGACATGGCCTTGATCGCGACGGTGATGTTGGACGACAGCGAGGTCGAGATCGGCGTCGCCCGCTACGTCCGGCATGCGGACGACAAGACCTGCGAATTCGCCCTTGCGGTGGCCGACGCCTGGCAGCATCGCGGCATCGGCCGCGCGCTGATGTTCAAGCTTCTGGAAGGCGCCGCAGCAGCCGGGATAGAAACCATGATCGGCGACGTCCTGTCGAGCAATGCGCCTATGCTTCACTTCATGCGTTCGATCGGCTTCGCCGTCGAGTCTTCGCCCGACGGGCCGGAGATTCGGCGTGTGAGCAAGCGACTCGCGCCGGGCGCGCCGCCTGTCATGCCGCGCAGCCCGCAGGCGGGCGCGGCTGCGGAAGAGGAACAGGAGCAGTAACTCTAGCCGACGCGCCCTGCTTCGAGCACGGCGTCAAGCTGCTCGATCATGGTGTCGATTTCGGCCTCGCCGACATTGAGCGCAGGCATGAAGCGCAACGCGCTCGGCCGCGGCGAGTTGAGCAAGAGGCCGCTTTCGCGCGCACGCTCCACCAGCAGGGGACCCAGATCCGACCCCAGTTCGAGCGCCAACAGCAGCCCCTGCCCGCGCACTTCGCCGAGCCCACGCCTCGCGGCAAGCTCTTCCAGGCGCAACCGCAGAGTGTCGCCCTTGCGCGCGACTGCGTCGAGAAAACCCGGCGCGAGCAAGGCCTGCATCACAGCGCAGCCCACCGCCGTCATCAGCGGATTGCCGTTGAAAGTGCCGCCCTGGTCGCCGGGCTCGAAACAGCATACCGCCGAGCGCGCCGCGAGCGCGGCCAGCGGCACGCCCCCTCCCAGCCCCTTGCCGAGCGTCATGATGTCGGGCTCGATACCGGCCTGTTCGTAGCCGAACAGCTTTCCGGTACGCCCCATGCCGGTCTGGATCTCGTCGACGATGAGAAGCACGCCGCGCTGCCGCGTAAGTGCGCGCAGGCCCTGCATGAATTCCGGCGTCGCCGGAATCACTCCGGCCTCGCCTTGCACCGGCTCCAGCATTACCGCCGCAGTATGTTCGCCGATCAGCTTGGCCACCGCATCCAGATCGCCGAACGGCGCCTTGGGAAACCCGGCCACCTTGGGCTCGAACAGCTTCGCCCATTGCGGCTTCCCCGAAGCCGACATGGTAGCGAGCGTGCGGCCATGGAAAGCGTTGTCGAAGGTGATGATCTCGAACGCGCCGCCGCGATGCTTGGCGCCCCATTTGCGCGCGAGCTTGATCGCGCCCTCGTTCGCTTCTGCGCCGCTATTGCAGAAGAACACCTGATCGAAGCAGCTGTGCGCGACGATCAGGTTTGCCAGGCGCGCCGAGGGCTCGTTGAAAAACGCCGGGCTGCAACTGATAAGACGCTGCGCCTGCTCGCCGAGCGCCTGCATCAGCTCCGGCGGGCAGTGCCCGAGGCAGTTGACGGCCCAGCCCTGGACGAAATCGAGATAGCGCCGCCCGCTCTGGTCGACGAGCCAGGAACCGGAACCCGATACAAATACCTGCGGCGGCCGCTCGGCCACCCGCATCAATGCGTCTAGATTGTCTCTTTGCATGCTTGTCTCCTGCGTGTGCGTACGATCAAAACGAAAAGGCCACAGATGTCTGTGGCCTTTTGGCTGCAGCAACGAACTCGCTAGCTTCGTCGTCGGACGCACAGACGCCTTCCGGGATTCGGAATACGGCGTCGGCGCAGGAAGTAGGACATCATGGCCGCATGACGCAGTGTGGAGTGTAGCTTGTCAACGGTATCCATCGCCGGTTTCCCGCGTCGCTTCATGAACATTCTCGAACAAGCGCCTGATCTGCGGGTCCGCCTGCTTCAACAGCGCCGGATCAGACTGATACGCGAGCAGGATGAAAGCGCGATTCGCCTCGATCTCCCGCAGCAGCAGCAGGTTCTCTTCAGGCGTCAATTCAACCCTGGCCATGTTGCCCCGCCGCCAGCTGCCGCTTGATCTGGCGCAATTCTTCGATATCGACCACGTCCTTGCTCCGGCCAGTTCCGGTTTTCAAGCTTATCAGGTCGTCGATGCTCGCCACCGGAATGGAGAGCGGCCCGATGCGCTTGGTGATCGCATTGCGCTTGAGTTCGTCGAATGAAACCAGCGGACGCACCAGCACGTCGATGACGGTCGCCATCATGTCCGGGCCGCGCAGGGCGAAAACCAGCATGCCCTTCTCACGGTGCCATTGATCGATAAGCGCGGCGTCGCGCAGGGCGTCAATCGGAATCGGCAGCACCGGCTTCAGGTTGGCGCTCTTGGCGCAGCCAACGAATTTCGCAAGGTTCTCATCGTTCAAAGCCAAGACCACATCCACGTCCATGGTGAGGCGTTGATAGCCATGCAAGGTCACCGCTAGGCCTCCGACCAGAACATAGTCGATTTTGGCGCTGGACAAGATAACAAGAAGGTCGTACATGCTCATGTTCGAAGTGTACCCAGTCTGGGCTTCCCCCGCCATTGGAAACAATCCGAACGCAACTCGAGCGCCAACAGGAACGCGGCGACGCGCCAGCCAGGTGTGATCCGCCGACGGCCGCCTCAGTCCACGAAGAAATCCGGAATGAAGTTCTTCGTTCCCGGCTTGACCGAGTACTTCTCCAGATCCTTCACCCCATGGGCTGCCAGCAGCTCATCGTCGATGTAGAAATTGCCGCTGTTCGAACTCGGCCCGGTCAGGATGAAATACGCCGCGTCGGCGAGAATTTCCGGCTTGCGAGCCAGATTCAGGTCCACGCCCGGGATCAACTGCAGCGCGGCGGTGGCGATGACAGTGCGCGGCCACAAGCTGTTGACGCCGATGCCGTATTTCTTAAACTCGCCGGAATGGCCGAGCGTGCACAGGCTCATGCCGTACTTGGCCATGGTGTAGGCTGTGTGCGGCGCGAACCAGTGCTGCTTCATCGCGAGCGGCGGCGACAGGTTCAGCACATGAGGATTGCGGCCCGCGGCGGCGGACTTTTTCAACTCGGGCAGGCAGGCCTGGGTGCAGAGGTAGGTACCGCGCGCATTGATGCCGTTCATCAAGTCGTAGCACTTCATCGGCGTGTGCTCGGTATCCGTCAGGCTGATCGCGCTGGCGTTGTTGACCAGGATGTCGATGCCACCGAAGGTTTCCACGGCCTTCGCGACAGCGGCAAGCACGGCCCCCTCCTCGCGGATATCGACGGCGAGCGGCAGCGCCCGGCCTCCGGCGGCTTCGATCTCCGCGGCCGCCGTGTAAATCGTACCCGGCAGCTTCGGGTTCAGCTCCGTCGTCTTCGCCGCGATGACGATGTTGGCGCCATCGGCGGCCGCGCGCTTGGCGATAGCCAGGCCGATGCCGCGCGAAGCGCCGGTGATGAATAGGGTCTTGCCTTTCAGGTCCATTACGGCTTCCTGGAAACGGTTGCTACTGCACAGTGCGATTTGTTGAACGCCAGCATTTCCTGCGAGGTGCGAATCGATTCTTCCATTTCCATGACGACTTCCCGGCATTCCGGGCTATCGCAATATCGTCCTGGCACACCCCTGATCGTGGTCGATTTTCCTTTGTAAGGGTATGGCATATCCCGGGTGTAGAGGACCAGGTTGCCAATTCCGCAGGTTGGGCATTTCATTGGTCTTTCTCCTTGAACGAGATGATCAAGAGACTCTCTACGATCGTGAGCGGAGCGTGATGTTAGCGAGCTACTCGGGACTTCCAATATCCGGGGTTACGGTTCTGGCTTTCGACAACCAGGATGTACACCAACTCGTCGTTCTCGGAGTACCGAAGGTTGTAGGGGAAGGTGTCAAGCACCCACTTGCGAAAACCCTCCTTATCGGACACACCGATCTTCGGATGATTTAGCAGTTGTCCGATTGCATGCTGGACTTCCGCGGAGAATCGCTCACCCAAACCCGGCGCCTGGGTCTCGTAGTACAGGATCGTTTCGATCAATTCCACCTCAGCTTCGGGGTGGAACTCGTATCTCATCGTGCAAGGAGCGCGCGGACGTTTGCGAAAACCTGGTCGCCGGGTACGCCCTTTACGCGCCCCTCGATGAGTTCTTGGTGGCGCCTCTTCGCCTCGGCAATCCAAGCATTCTCGACATCCGAATCAGACGGCCCATCCAGTTCGCCGATTAGTACGCGGATCAGAGCCGCCTTATCGCTCTGACTGAGCGCCCGGACCTTTTCCTCGATCTCCGCTAATGCTGTGGCCATTGTGCTACCTCCATCAAATCAAGACCCGTTGCGTAGTGTACCGCGTGGCCTTGTTGCTCGCTATTGCGGCCCGCAGCGCCGGACTTCTTCAGCTAGGGCAGGCAGGCCTGGGTGCACAGGTAACCTCGAACCATCCTGAATTTTCCCCTTCAGGAAGTCGGCTACTGTTCCTCGTGTGTGATTGTCGCGGAGTCCCGAATTTGTAGGTATCGTTGGCATTTTGTTAGATTCCTACAACAACTAGACACGAGGTGCACACCGGGGACGGACGCCGGTTTGGAGCTGGTGCGCAGGGTGCGGGGCACGGCGGCGAACGCGGCCGATGTGAACTGCGGAAAATCCTTCGATATTGAATTCCACCATTACCCTGGTTTTCTGTGCGCTTTCATGTATTCGCGCAGCGCGGCGTTGATGCGACTCTGATAGCGCTGGCCTGTGTTCCTGAAGAAACTCAGCACATCCGCATCCAGGCGAAGCGTGACCTGCTGCTTGTTTTCGGAAGGTACCAGAGCGCCCGGCCGCGTCCACTGTACGGGGCCGGTTTGTCGCGCAATATCGCTATAGTCAATACTGGCGTCGGGCATGGCCGCCACGGCCGACAAACGCTTGCGCTGCGCCGCCGTCGGCGATGCGGGATTTTTCGGGTCAAGTTTGAATTTCACGGTATTGCGCGCGTTCATGAGCATCATACACCGCAAGCAACGACGATATGCACCGTCGACACGGCATCCACCGGCTTACGCTCACAGCACCCCGAATCCCTCGAGATCGCGTCTGAGCTTCGCGGCATCCACGAACTGTTCCGCCGGCAAGCCGCAGGCGCGCGCGGCGGAGACGAATTCGGGTACGTCGTCGAAGTAGATCATCCTGGTTCCCTGGGCGCACAGGCCGATTGCGCGCTCGAAGATCTGCCGCGCCGGCTTGACATGGCCGACCTCGTAGGACAGCACCAGCGACCCGAATTTCGCGATGAACCCAGTGTGCTTGCGCACGTAGTCGAAATGCAAGACATCGGTATTCGATAGCAACATCAGATCCGCACGCCTGCCAATTTCATCGAGCAAGCCCGTCACCTCGCGCTGCTCGGCGAAGATGTCGCACCAGATTTCGGCGAACTCGGCGAAAGGCAGGCGCAGGCCGATGGCGGCGCAAAAGCGTCGCGCGAATTCCTGCGGGCTCAAACGGCCGGTTTCGAAGGCGATCTTGTCCTCGCCGCGGTGGATGGCTTCAAGGATGACTGCGGCGGGCGCTCCACCCGCGGCCTCCAGGCGCTTGCAGGCGCGCATGAAGTCGACGCTGACGAGAACGCCGCCGAGGTCGAAGATTACGGTTGGGCGCAGAGACGTCTTAAGGCCCGTTGCAGAACGACGTTTCATTGAAGGTGCATGACAAGCGTTCCCCTCACCCTGACCCTCTCCCCGCAAGCGGGGCGAGGGGACGTACTCTCAACCAAAGTAGGCCGCGCGCACTTCGGCGTTCTCGGCGAGTTCCTTGGCGGTGCCCGAGGCCACGACCCTGCCTTGCGACAGCACATAACCGTGCTGCGCGATGGCCAGCGTCTGGTGCACGTTCTGCTCGACCAGCAGCACGGTGATGCCGAGTTCATTGATGCGCCGGATGACGTGGAAATTCTCTTTCACCAGGCGCGGCGACAAGCCGAGCGACGGTTCGTCGATCAGGAGCAGCCTGGGCTCGCCCATCATGCCGCGGCCGATCGACAGCATCGCCTGCTCGCCACCCGACATGGTGCCGGCGAGCTGCGCCGCGCGCTCTTTCAGGCGTGGAAAGATGCCGAATACCTGATCGAGGCGGCCGGCGATCTTGCCGGCATCGCTTTGCTGGTAGGCGCCCAGGCGCAGGTTCTCGACCACCGAGAGCTTGGGAAACACCTTGCGCCCCTCCGGAATGCAGGCGATGCCGGCGGCGATGACCCGATGCGTGGGCATGCCGGCGAGATCGGCGCCGGCGAACAGCACGCGGCCGCGGCGCGGCGGGGTCAGCCCGAGAATCGAGCGGATCAGCGTGGTCTTGCCAGAGCCGTTGGAGCCGAGGATGCAGGTGATGCTGCCCGCCGCCACCGTCAGCGACACGTCCTGCAGCACGTCGGCCTTGTCGTAGCCGGCATAGACGTTTTCGACGGAGAGGAGTGACGCCATGATCACTCGGTCCCCAAATACGCTTCCTGCACCTGCGGATCCGCGGCGACCTCGGAATAGCGGCCTTCGCAGATCTTTTGGCCGTAGTTGAGCACGACGCAGCGCTCGGTGATGCGTTCGATCACGTTCATCTCGTGTTCGATGATGATGATCGCGAGGCCCGGCATGTGCTCGCGCACGATCAGAATGTCGTCCATCAGCTCGCGCGTTTCTTCGTGCGTCATGCCCGCAGAAGGTTCATCGAGCAGCAGCAGCGTCGGCTGGCTGATGAGCGCGCGGCAGATCTCTATGCGGCGCCGGTCTATCATGTTGACGCTGCCTGCGCTCTCGAACATTTTTTCCGCGAGTGAAACACTGAAGATCCGCACCAGCGCTTGCGCTTCGGCGTATTGCTTCTCGAACTGCAGCTGGAAATCGCTGCGCCGGATAAGGTTGAACCACAGGCCGTGGTCGAGCCGCCGATGGTTGCCGATCATCAGGTTGTCGAAAATCGACAGCGGCAGGCACAGGCGCGAACGCTGGAAGGTGCGCGTCACTCCGGCGCGGTAGATTTCCTGCGCGTCCATGCGTGCGAGATCGTGTCCGAGATAGTCGACCCTGCCCTCGTTCGCCCGGTAGATGCCGGTGATCACGTTGAAGAACGTCGTCTTGCCCGAGCCGTTGGGCCCGATCAGGCCGAGGATTTCGCCTTCGTTCACGGCAAGGCTCAGCTGGTCGAGCGCCACCACGCCGCCGAAGCGCATCGACAGGCTGTCGCAGCTGAGCAGCGTGCTCATTGGACTACCTTGGGGCGGCCCGCTGGGCTCATGGCTTCCAGCCGGGAAGGTAATTGCGCACCTGGCGCGGCATCAGCCCGCCCGGCCGGAACAGCAGGATCAGGATCACCAGCCCGGCATACAGCAGCAGGCGGTATTCCTGGATGAACTGCAGCTTCTCCGGCAGCATCACGACGATGGCGGTCGCCACGGTCAGGCCCCAGGGATTACCGATGCCGCCCAGCAGCACGATCGACACCAGGATCAGCGAATCGCCGAAGGTGAAGCTGTTCGGCGCGACGAAACCGGTCATCATCGCGTACACCGAGCCCGCCAGTCCGGCGAGAAAGTTGCCCAGCGTAAACGCGGTGATTTTCCAGCGCGCCACATCGATGCCGAAGGCGGCGCTGGCGGTCTCGTCCAGGCGCACCGCATCCAGGGCGAGGCCGATCCAGGAGCGCTCGAGGCGCCGCACCAGCGTGAACGCAATGGCCGCCATCGCGAGCGCGAGCAGCACGTAATTGGCATAGAAGGAAATCTCCGTATCGCCGAACGCGAGGCTGTCGTTCAGCCTCCATCCGAGAATTTCCATACCCGGCAGTTTCATTCCCTGCGGGCCGCCCAGGGCGTCGTTTACTTCCAGGAACACGCGGAACAGAATACCGAAGGCGATGGTGATCAGCGCGGCGTAGTGACCGTAGGTGCGCAGCACCGGCAGGATCAATAGCGACCCTATGCCCGCTGCCATCAGGCCGCCGATGAGCACGACCAGAAGGTGCGGCAACGTCGTGTGGTTGGTCAACACCGCCGCGGTGTAGCAGCCGATGCCGAAAAATGCCGCGCCGGCGAAATTGACCACGCCGGCATAGCCGAACTGGATGTTGAGGCCGAGGCAGACCACGATGTAGAGCAGCACCGAGGCCAGCATCAGCAGCGGAAAATGCTGGTCGTAGAACACGGCGGTAATGATCAGTACGCCGGCCACGACCGAGGCCTGTGCAGTGCGGCCATGGGCGGCGAACGAAGCGATTGCCAGCGCGTTCCAGCCGAAACGCGCGAGCAGGAAGAGCGCGACCACCGCGCCGGCGGTCAACTCCATGACCGCCAGCTGGGTTTCGGCATGCAGAAACAGCACGGCGAACAGCGTGATACCGGCCATGCTGACCAGAGCCGGCGTGGCGGTGGCGGGATCGAGCAGGCGTTTCATACGCGCTCGCTCTTCTTCTCGGCAATAATGCCGGTGGGCCGCCAGGCCATGAAGACGATGACCACGGCGAAGGCGAACACGTCCTTGTAAGCGGTGGAGGTGCCCGGAAACAGGGCCGGCAGCGTCACCGCGCCCACGCTTTGCAGCGCCGAGAACAGGAATCCGCCGAGGATGGCGCCGTAGATGTTGCCGAGCCCGCCGATCACCGCCGCGGAAAAGCCGATGACGCCGAGCAAGAGGCCCATACCGAAGTTGATTTCGTTGTAGTACAGGCCGTTCATCAGCCCGCCCAGCGCCGCCATGCCCGAGCCGATGGCGAAAGTGAGCAGCACGATGAACTCGAAATTGATTCCCATGATGCGCGCCGTCTCCGCGTCCTGCGCCACCGCGCGGATCGCGAGCCCGAGCTTGGTGCGGGTGATCACGAGGTGCACGGCGACGATGGCGGCGAGCCCCGCGAGCAGCAGGATCATGCTGTCGGCGCGCAGCGTGAAGCTGCCGAAGCTCACGAAATCCGCGGGCAGGAGGCGCGGAAACGGCTTGGGGTTGGAGCCCTGCGGATAGAACAGGCGCACCACCTCGCGCAGCACCGAGCCCAGCATCAGCGTGATCAAAAGCGTGTTGAGTGGCGGCGCGAGCCGCAGCGGCAGCACCAGGTATTTGGCGATGACGGCCCCGAGGAGCGCCATCGACAGCGACGCCACCAGGGTCATGACGAGGAGTAGCACCAGAGGCGAATCGACGCCCGCGGCCTCGAGACCGAGGTAGGTCGCAAGCCCGGTGAACGCGCCCACCATGAGCACGTCGCCATGGGAGAACTTGATCACGTCGAGCACGCCAAAGAACAGAGTGAACCCGACCGCCACCATGGCGTAGATCATGCCCAGCATCAGGCCGTTGAAAACGTATTGGCTGAGGAGACCTAAAGTCATGAGGATAACTCAGAAAACCTGCGCGCTGCGCGCGCCAACCATGTCTTCTGCGCGGATGAAAAGCACATCCGCACAGAGGACACGGTTATGGTTAACACCAGACGTAGCGCGGAGGGTTTATTCAAGATCGTCGATTGCGCACGGATGTGCTTTTCATCCGTGCGCAAGCGGCGATCCGCGCGGACGGTTTTTCGTCCGCGCAAAAACGACCTTCGCTTATTGCCCTTTCAGCTTGCGTTTGCCCGAGCCGTACTCGCTGTCCTCCCACACCACCCATTTGCCGTCCTGCACCACATACTTGGTGATCAGGGCCACGATGTTCTGGCCGTGGTCGTCGAAGGTGACTTTGCCGATTATCGAGTCCTTATCCTTAGTCTTGCCCAGTTCCTCGGTCACTTTCTTGCGGTTCGGTCCTACCTTCTCGATCGCGTCCATGATCAGGTTCGCCGCGGCGAACGCGAACGGGCCGTAGGCCTCGGGCGCCTCGTTGTACTTCTGCTGCGCGTACTTGCCGGTGAAATACAGACCGCCGGGCAGTTTCTCCCATGGAGCGCCTTCGATGAACGAGAGCGAGCCTTCGGCGAGTTGTCTTCCCAGGCCTTCGATGAACGCATCCGACTTTATCCCCGAAGTGCCTTCGAATACCGCGTTGATGCCCAGTTTCTCCATCTGTGAGCGGATGCGCACGCCGAGCGGCGTCAGGCCGCCGAAGTAGATCACGTCGGGTTTGAGTTCCTTCGCCCGGGTGAGTTCGGTGGTGAAATCCTGCTGGTCGGCGGTCACGCCGAAGGTGCCGACGATCTGCCCGCCGTTCTTTTTCAGGTACTCGCTGAAGTACTGGTTATGGCCTTTGCCGTAGTCGGTGGTGTCGTGGATCACCACCCATCGCTTGTACTTCATGCCGGTCATGAATTTCGCCGCGACCTCGTTCTGATTGATCATGGTGCCGTTGACGCGATGGACTTCGGCGAATTTGTTGGCGTAGGTGATGGAAGGAAGCACCGCGCCCCAGACGACCACCGGCAGGCCGAACTTGTGGTAGGTGTCCACGGTCGCGATCGCCGTTACCGAGCAGTAGTGCGTCACACCGGCGATGATCGAATTGTCCGCAGCCGCCTTGGTCGCCACCTGCACCGCGATGTTGGGCTTGCATTCGTCGTCCAGGCTCACCAGCTCGTAGGCGTATTTGGCTTTGGCGTCCTCGTTTCTCAGGCGCACCGCCAGATCCGCCGAGTTGCGCCCGCCGATGCCGTTGGCGGAAACGCCGCCGGTAAGCGGGCCGATAAACACGATCTTGACTGTCTGCTTCGCGCCGGCCACGCCCGCCGCGAGCGCAAGGGTCACACCCATCAAGAAAACGACAGCGTTTTGCTTGAATTTCATGGTTTTCTGCTCCTGAAAATAAGTAGGAATACCGCTTCGCCGCACGTCAGAATCGGCATGCCCTTGCCGACAGGCATGGATTCATTATATGCCATGGCGTTTCGGCCGGGCGCGGGCGTGGCCGCCGTGCGGCTATAATCTGCTCATGTCAGTCTTCTCTAAACCGCTAGAGCGCAAACGCCATGAATCCACCTAAAGCCAAGCACGAAACCACCAGGTCAGCACGCGCGCCGGCGCAGACGCGTGCCCGTGAACATCCGCGCCTCGTAGCCGCAGGAGACACCGCCCCTTCGGTCGAACCGGCGGCGCTGGGGCAATTCGTCGTCTCCGAGGCGGTCGAGGCGGCGCAGCGCTCCAAGGTCACCGCGATCAAGAACATCATCCATAACGCGCGCCCCGGCAACCCGGCAGGCCTGGCCAAATCGCTCCGCGCCATCGTCGAAGGCGCCTCGCCCGACGACGCGGCGATGTTGCGGCAGGTCTTGCTGAAGGCGCCGGGGCCGCTCGTCTCCAGCGTGGCCCCCACGGCCGACGATGCGCTGTCCAGCGATTGGCGCGAAGGCGGCTACCCGTACAAGCATCTGATGTCGCGCCGGAACTATGAGCAGCAGAAGTATCAGCTGCAAGTGGAACTGCTGAAACTACAGGCGTGGGTGAAGGCGACCGGCCAAAAGCTGGTGATCCTGTTCGAGGGTCGCGACGC
>Ga0315281_10008426_pt1 | contig 14423 bp, 16 predicted proteins | sample YL17G07_0_MG_FD_204540 | JGI IMG/M metagenome (GOLD analysis project Ga0315281, IMG submission 204540) | Sediment microbial communities from Yellowstone Lake, YNP, Wyoming, USA - YL17G07_0 | ecosystem: Environmental > Aquatic > Freshwater > Lake > Sediment | place: USA: Wyoming | collected...
ATTCGGTATCGATCAGCATCCCGACAACATTTCTTTGATTGGTTATTCCAATAATAAACCTACCGCTCCGGGTTTAAAAAAAAAGTACTGGCTGTCATGACAACTGCCCGATTGAAGGATTCTTTGAATTCAACAGTATTGGATTCATGGGGATGTGAAGGAGTCGGGAGGAATTATTTTTCCATCTTGAAAATTTTTCATAACTGATTCATTCGCTGGTACTGTCACTCCCGAATCAATGGTAGTCTTTTTAAGGATATCTTTCAACCGGGCCGTATCTGGCAATTGTTCCTGGAATTGCCGGGGAAGTGTGGGTCCAAGATGGTAGCTAGAGATAGCCATCGGCTTTGACATATCCCTGAGTGCATATTCCGCAATCACCCGGTTCTTTTCCCGGCATAAGAGAATGCCTATACATGGCTTATCCATCGAAGGATCGCGGAGCAGATCATCTGCAGCTGATAGGTAGAAATTTAGTTTACCGGCAAACTCCGGCACAAATACGCCAATCTTTAATTCGATTATGATATAACAATGCAGCCGGGTATGGTAGAACAAGAGGTCGAGATAAAAATCCTGATCCCCGATTTCAAGGTGATATTCGCTGCCGAGGAACGCGAATCCCAGCCCTAGTTCAATTAAAAAATCGCGGAGCCTTTCAAGAAGTGAATGGTGAAGTTCTCGTTCAGATTTTTCGGTACTGCTACCCAGAAAATCAAAAATATACGGGTCTTTGACAACCTCGATGGCCAGATCTGACTGCGGAGCAGGAAGTGTGATGGGGAAGTTGGTGATCGAAGCCCCGGAACGGTTCACCAGTCCGGTTTCAATCTGGTGAACAAGTACATTCCGGCTCCAGCCGTGCCGGATAGTTTCACTGATGTACCATTCCCGCTCTGCAGGGTCCTTCACTTTATCAAGAAGGGCAATATGATGATACCAGGTAATTTGTGCAAGCAGCTCTTGCACAATTGCTCTGTCACGCCACGCCACGGCAAATTTGCGCATATATTTCAGGTTCCTGACCGAAAAACCTTTCATATCAGGAAATTCATGCATCAGGTCCGAGGATAAACGATCGATGACCTTCGCACCCCAACCTTCCCGCTCCTGCCGGGTGAGGATATCGTTTCCAATCTGCCAATAGAGGAGTACCAGTTCGCGGTTCACGGATAGTGCGGCTTTGACCTGAGCTGACCGGATTCGATCTTTTAAGAATACGATAAATTCCTGGTAGCCTTCAGGAAGATCCGGTATTGATGATGTGGTTGCGGTCCTGTGTTTCATAGTCCAATCACATTCCTGTACCTTGGGAATCGGGATTTGTGAGGATAAAGGTCCCGCTAGGCGGGGTGAAAGTGTGGGAAATGGACGCTTGAGCACATACTCTTAAAAAAAAACGTCCAGTACCTGCCTGGTCGAATGAAACATTGATACATCACATTATGCATCGAGCGATTGAAAACAAGATCAAAATAGGAGAACTCAGGCATAGAGCTTTTTTTTTAAGCAATTTTTAGGTCGTGTCACACAATCGGCAAAGCACTCACTGATAGCAAAGATACCAAAGCGTTCAATGATATCAATCGTATCTAAAAAACGAATTATCGCAAACCCAACAACGAAACCGGTTACATAGCCACCGCGGGGGCGTCCCTTCGGGGGCGGAGGAATCATCCTGAATCTGAGTGAGTGGACCTTTTTCACCAATTCAGTCCGGGCCATGACACCGTCCCGTTTGCCGGCAGTAATAACGCTGAACGTACCTGACGATGGTCGATGTATCCATAAAGAACAAGAGACCCAAAAATGGTATTATTCCCCGTATAAGAGGAATGTTTTACTTTTAGAGAGCCGCTGTCACACTATCCATGAGTATCCCGGCATCCTTCACACCAACAGACACTGCTTATAAAAAATCAGGTTTTTGCCGAAACATTGGCAAGCGACTGGCGGATCAGCTCGTTGCACTGTGACAGGATCGGCCTGCCATGACCGGAATAAATGGCGGTAACATTCAGAGCAGCGATCCTCTCAAGGGAATGGAGAAACGCATCTTCGTAGGTGTTGTCCCGGGTCTGGATGACAACCGGCGTATCACCGACAAAAAGAATCCCTTCCCCCTCGCAGTACAGGCAGAGGGAATCATTGCTGTGCCCGGGGGTTAAGATCACCACGGCATCAAGATCGGCAACCCGGATACGCTCCCCGTCTTTTAAGACACGATCAATACCTTCAAAATTCGGCGAACAGCCGCATACCACGGATCCAAACTCCTTTTTGATCACCGGCACCAGGGACGCATGGTCATAATGGGAATGCGTCAGGATCACCTGGTCGAGCCGCCGCTTTCCCACACCCGTAGGGGAATTCCGGATGGCATCGATAATATTTTCATCCCTGCCGGTATCGATCAGCGTATTGACATCCGGTATTGCATTCCAGGTACCCGTCAGCAGGTAGGCATTGGAGGTGTAGACTGCACTCCCCTGCGTGAGGTTCGCAATCTTCATGTAAACCCGTTCACCTTCCGGAAGAGCTGGGCATAGGGAACAACCTGCTCAAAATGTCCCTGGAGGGATAAGGGCATCTTCTGTGTATGCTCGACAATCAAAAAGCCGGATTCGTTCAATGCGTGATAATACATCTTGAGCACATCGACCCGTTCCTCTTCGGTGAAATGGAGCAGGACATTCTTACAGACGATCAGGCTCAAATCCTCCCTTACCGGTTTTAAACTTAAGAGATTATGCTGCTGGAATTCAACCCTTTTTCTTATCTCTTCGTCAATCAGACAGTTCCCCGGTTTCTCCGGATCGGGAGAGAAGTACCGCTCAAAGATCTCGGGGGGAATGCGCTCCAGCTCTTTTGCCGGGTAGCTCCCGTTAACAATTATGGTACCATACTGGTTGTTTTCATCAATATCCGTGGCAAGGAGCTTCACGTTCCGGAACAACATCGGGCCCATGTTTTCCCTCAGGAGGATCGCAATGGTGTAGGGCTCCTGCCCCGTAGCACATCCTGCACTCCACATATTGATGTATCTCCGCAGACCTACGACGGGGAGTACATATTCACGGATGAGATCGAGTGTCTGGAAATCCCTAAAGAAGAACGTAAATCCCATGTAATAATCCTGCCTGTGGCACTGTCCTGACTTAAAAAAACCGTACGCATCATTAACCGCCGGAGATTATACAGGGAGTGCCAGTTTCTGATTAAATGTAGGGAGAGGAACAGCATAAGGTATTGCATAGGGGATATACCCGTCTACAGAACAGTCGTGCACATTTTCCCGTCATGACTCAACGGTGATTATCGGACACGCATGCCGGATGCAAAGCCGATAGTTTATAGCGCAGTCCGGTATCAGTACTATGATACAAAGGCGGCCCTTTAATGATCTCTGTGCTCCTCATTGACGATGACCCTGAACTGTTAGAGATCATCAGTTTAGAGCTTGGGGATGAAGGAGATTTTATTATACAGACCTGTAATACTCCAGACGGTGCAATTGAACTTGCACAGGCACAGAGGTTTGATTCCATTGTGTGCGACATCTCCATGCCGGGAATGGACGGGTGTTCACTGTTACAGCTCCTGCGATCCCGTGGATGTACTGCGCAGCTCATCCTGTATTCCGGAAAGGAGCCGGATAATGAGATAACCCAGGCCCTAAACCGCTGCGTAGATGTTTATGTCCAGCGGCGGGGGAATCCGGAAGCGGAGTTTCGTGAATTAAAAGGGATCATCCGCACGGCCTCCACAGCCAGGAAACAACACCCTCGTTAGATAAAACAGCTCTGTAGAAATCATCGTTTTTACCATTGATTAAAAGGTTTAAGATTTATGTGGAGGGGACAAAAGCCTGTCCCCCCTAATTACCCCTGCGCTTTTTAGATAGTGCCGTATTACCTGTCCGGGGGTTATCGTATTTTTTTAAAGAGCCACAGTGGCAGGGGGGTGAAACCCCCGTGAGCGTTCGGGTTTTTTTAAGGGTTTCCAATAAAAATAAGATTGTCCGATCAATTGATTTGATGGGGCTTTTCCCCAAACCCCAACAGGATTGTGCCGCCGCCCCCGACGGGGCACCCCCGCTGCGGTTTAAGTGACTAACATGCTGGAACCTCATTGCCCCGCCGTGCCCCGGAGAGGCCGTGATGCGGGGGGGCCCTCACCATTTTGAATTTTTAACGATTTTCATGCTTCGACTGTGAACCTCACAGGTTCATGCCCGTTTCTACAAACAGAAATAACCTATCAAACCCACACGAAATGACGATGAACCATCTTTTTTTTAAGGCCCGCGGGGCAGGCATACCGGATAACCATATCGTTTTTAAGCTTGCAGTTTTACCATTGGATCATGAACGGGCTGCACAGACCATCACTCCTTCTTCTCTGCGTTCTGCTCCTGGTAATCTCCGGCTGTACATCGCCAGCGATCGACGATGCCAGTTACCGCAATGGAGGGATATCGGTCAACCTGACCAGCAGCCGCGATATTGCTGATGCCTGGATGCAGGTGACCATCTACCAGATCAAGGATCTTCACCAGACGGAGTACCTTGTCGTCAACGCTCCGATCAGCTTAAAAAACGGTAAAAATGGGATTTACCTGCCGGCACCGCTTGAACCGGGCAACTACAAACTCTACATATATCTTATCCAGAACGGTGAACGTAAAACAGCAGTAATCCGGGATATCGTGGTGTAACTTAGATGACAGCTTTTTCTCGTGACCTAATCGATGCAACCCGCGGAATCACTCCAGCGGATGCAGTATTTAAAAATGCGAGTATCTTCAACCCGTTCACCTGCACATGGGAGCAGGGCACACTTGCGGTAAAAAACGGCATTATTCTGGGGATTGGAGACTACACAGGAAAAAAAGAGTATGATCTTAATGGCAAGTTCATCATTCCCGGGCTGATCGATGCCCATGTCCACATCGAAAGCTCGCTGCTCATTCCCCGCGAATATGCCCGACTGGTTGCGCAGCACGGGACAGCCACCGTGATTGCCGATCCCCACGAGATTGCCAATGTTGCCGGTGTTGCAGGTATTAACTGGATGCTCTCCCAGCGGGCAGGACTTCCCGTGGATATCCAGTATATGATACCATCCTGTGTTCCGGCAACTCCCATGGATGTCGGGGGCGCAATTCTGGACGCCCCTCATCTTGCCGGGTTCAAAGGCCGTGAGGGCGTCTTAGGCCTTGGCGAGATGATGGATTTTCCCGGGGTTCTGGGTGCAGATCCCGCTATCGGAAAGAAACTGGAAATTTTTTCCTTAAGGGACGGGCATGCTCCGATGCTTTCGGGAAATGATCTGAACGCATACATCCTTGCCGGACTCCAGAGCGATCATGAATGCACCAGTCGGGACGAGGCGGAAGAAAAACTCAAAAAAGGTATGTACATCTATATCCGGGAAGGCTCGACAGAACACAATATCGAAGAGCTCGCCCCGCTGATCACACCGCTCACGGTCTCCCGCTGCTGCTTTGCCACTGACGACTGCCATGTTGACCTGCTGATGGAAGACGGGCATATCGATCGCTGTATAAGGAAGGCCATTGCCTGCGGGGTTGCGCCGGAACTTGCGATCCGTATGGCCACACTCTCTGCAGCAGAACGGTTCGGGCTTACTGATCGCGGGGCATTATCACCGGGGCGACGTGCTGATTTCTGCGTGATCGAAGACCCCCGGCAGTTTATCGTCGGTCAGGTATTTGTTGCCGGAAAAGCGCTTGCTGATACGCTGCCGGGCGGGGATACATCCCTGCCGCCCACGTTCCGGTGCACCGTTCCCTCCGCGGATGCAATCCGGATCCATGGTACAGGTACTGCACGGGTTATCGGAATCGTGCAGCACCAGATTGTGACGGAATATCTCCAGATTCCCATGAATGAACGTGCTCAATCCAACCATGACATCCTTAAAGTTGTGGTCTGCAACCGGTACGGCACCGGAGCCTGTGGGGTGGGGCTGGTCCGGGGATTTAAGTTTACTACCGGTGCAATCGCATCCAGTGTTGCCCATGATGCGCACAATGTGATCGCAGTAGGAACCAGCGATGACGCGATCCTCCGGGCGATTGGAGCGGTGATAAAGATGCAGGGCGGGATGGTCGCTGTTTTGGGAGACGAGGAAACGAACTTCCCGCTGGATTGCGGCGGGCTGATGTCAACGCTGCCGTACCTTAAGGTCGCATCCCGGTTGCAGGAACTGCATGGGGTCACCGATAAGATGGGCACCATTGACGATCCGTTCATGTACCTCTCGTTCCTTTCATTAACGGTCATCCCGTCGCTCCGCATCACTGAACGGGGCGTGTTTGATGCAGGGGAGTTCCGGGATGTGCCGCTGTTTACCGGCACATAATGGTACGAGAAAAAATGGTTCTTCGCTGTTTCATGGGGGTAAGATTTGTTACTAAAAAAACGTTTATGATCTTCCCCCCCTGATGGGGTCAGTCGCCCGCCACGTCGGGACCGCGCTGGGCAAGGCATTTTTTGCGAATCACGCTTATAAGAAAACAGTACACGAACCACCGCCGGGGCGTCCCTTTTGGGTGCGGTGGCATTTATCGTATTTGGGGGTATGGAGGCAAAAGCCCCCATCTTTGTAATCCACTCATTATATGCGTTATACATTCAAAACGGAGATGAGCCGAAAAAATATTACGAGATACGATCATCACGCGAAGAGCAGGATGATGATTGCACCTGCGACCATGAGGGTTGCCCCCATGACGCGCTTTTTACTATCTCCCTCATAAAAAACAAGCGTCCCATAGAGAACCATGAAGATGATGCTCAACCGTTTTATGGCAATCACATAGGGTACGATCTGCAGGGTTAACGCTACATTGACGGATGCTGCCTCTACCGCAACGAACAGGCCGATAAGAAGAGTAAGTAAGAAGAATTGCCGCACAGGCATTGCCCGGGCAGGCAGAGCTGCCCCCCCCGTGTCACTGGATGAAGGATCCTGATACCTCTTCCTGCCGGCATAGCGGGAATATGCAGAGATGAGAAGAAATGCAATCCCAATAGTCATGACCGTCAAAGCCATACCAAAGAACGGATCTGAATTGAGCAGCGCGATCTTATCAAAATTGATCGACACTGCAAACAGGAACGCTACGATCAGCATGTACCAGCTGCCCCGGTTCCGCATCATCGCTCTCACCGGGTCAAGGTAATGTTCATGCTCTGCAGCAATGTTCAGCACATACGAGCCGCTCACGATGATACAGATGCCGGCAAACCCGATCAATGACGGTGCCTCATGCAGGATGACATAGGACGTGCCAATCAGGATGGCCGGCGTGAACGAGAGCATCGGCACAGAGAGCGAGAGATCGGATGAGGACAGGGCTTTGAAGATCAGGCTCAGGCCAAGGATATTGAGAACCGATGTAATGGCAACTGCCGCAAAAAAATCTGGCCCGATAACGGGGAAACCCCGTAAGGCAGAGAATAAAAACAACAGGCTCCCACCGACAGTAAATCCAATTCCCGTCAGGAGTTTTGGATCCAGCGCAGTGATGTACTTCTTGACAATGATGAAATATGCGGCATTGGCAAGGGCACCAAGGAGCGCTAAGAAAATCCAGAGCATGTAGGTCAGAGTCCTGTCTATTGTTTAGGTTTTTATCACATATCGGGCTTTTTATTAAAAATACCTCTTCGCGGTTTCACGGGGGTATTTGATACGGAATTTTTTACCGGACCCGGTCATCAAATCAGCGCCATGGCGACCTTTTTAAGCGGCGGCACTATTGTTATTGGGAAATGGGGGAATCGACGACCAGCAGTACCAGGTTCATCCTTACTTCACCTCATCATCCTCAACAGGAATTGCCGGGATACTCTTAACCGTGCCAAAACCCTGCGAAACGGACTGGCCTATGCCGAAGTAATCCGGAATCCGGAGATTTGTCCGGAATTTACCTAAAAAGACCATGATATTTTCACGATCCATCCGGTCAATACGGAACCTGATCTTTGCTTCGCAGGTGATCGGTACGGGAATTTTGTAGTCCAGCGATTTTGAGAGTGTCCCAAGATCCTTAACAAGGATTTTTAGCATGAATGCATCCCGTTCAGGTTTGCCTTTGAGATCATAGAACTTCTTTTGGTTCTGCTGGTTCAGCGCAAGCCACGGCGTCAGGAATTCATACGTATGGGTTGTTGTGGCAATGCCAAACTCTTCCTGGCGGATAGCGGTATCACGCGTAAGAATTGTGCAGGTATTTTTTCCCGCCGTAATTTCATTCCGGGCATGTGAGAGCTGTTCGAGTAATCCTGCGCCCTGGCTGATTCCTATAACCATAAGCGTGTTTTTGTGCTGCTTGCACTGCACAGCCGGGTAGCGGTGAATGAACCCGGCATCATTGCTCTTGTGGAGTACGGTGTACTCACCCAGTTTTCCGGTAAAAGAAGACCGGAGCTCTGCAATTGAAAATTGCAGCGGATGAACGGGTTCAAGGGAGAGGGTGAATATTTTGAGGAACATGGATTGTTAATCTCTCACATTTTTATGCCGGCCATCTTCATGGAGTTATCCATGAGCATTGCATTTGTTAAAAGGTGTGCCGGGTTATGGAGGGGGTATTGACAATACGGTGAACCGCCTGATTGCCGTTGCATTCAGGGAACCCGCCGAGATCATGACAAAATACTCCTGAGGAGTTTTTACATTGACGTCAACAGACCAGGTATTATTTCCGCACACTCCTTCTGATACCCGCGTGGACAAGGGTTTTTCGGTCCCCTGGTCGAGATCTTTTGGCAACTTTCCGCCGGGGAATACGAGGTATCTGAGTTCTTCTCCTGCAACCCGGTTTGTTGTCCCGCCAATGGAGAATGTTTTACCGGCATACTGGTCGCCAATCGGGTTTATGAAAACCCATAACGGATCATCCCCTTTTTGAGGACATATCGTTGGCACCGGGGTTGGTGCAGGCCGGAGAAGGAATTCCCGGTATACCCCGCAATCCGATACAATGCGGTAACGGTTGGGCTCCCAACCGGTGGTGATGAACCTGTACACCGGAGTGGACTTCCCGTGTTCGAGGTAGGTTTTGTTGGTTTCAATGGGTGTATCCGTTCCCATCCGCGTGGCCCATTTGCCGCTGCCTGTCTGGAATTTTACCGAGAAGGTCGGGGGATCGTTTAAACATGTTAGTGTTCCTGACCCTTCATTGATTACATAAAATTCGACAACTTCTCCCAGGTTATACACATCGGTATCCATTTTGATGGATTTGGATCTGCCATCCGGCTGCGCTATGGTCACTATGTAGCTGGCCGGGAACTGCTGCAGGGAGGCGGTGGTATTACCGGTCTGGTTCATTTCATCAAAAAAAGACGTGCACCCGGCCGCAAAGAATATGCACACAAGTGCGATCATCAGGGAAGGCATTATGCAAAAACGGGTCATGGGGTCACTAACACTTAATAGGTGATTACATTCAGTCCTTCAATTGCCGCAAAGTGCTGGTCCCGGGAGACCAGCGGTTCATTGTTGCGGAGAGCGATTGCGGCTATCAGTTCATCAAAGGTAGAGATATGCCTGCCTGTTCCAGAAAGGGTATGAGCAATACGGGCATAGACGACTGCAGACTCTGCATCAAACGGGAGTACCGGGAAAAACCGGATAAATTTTTCAGAGACTTCGTATACGGTTTTTTTATCGCTTCTCTTTGCACCACAGAGAAATTCCGCACTACTGATTGCGGTTGTTTTTAACTGTTTGTTATCCAAGGCGATCTGTTCTGCGCCGGAATCCCCCTTCATCAGATCGATAAGAAAACAGGTATCAACAATCGTCACAGCACAACCTTCTTCGGTTTGATCCGGTCAAGATCCCGTTTTGCGGCCCTGACAGTTCCTGCGATCTCATGTCTCACTGCAGGATCAAGCGTGCGGAGATAATCGCAGATATTGGTCTCCTCACTGCCGGTAACGCGAAGTATCACATCAGAAAAACTCTCTGCGGAACGTTTGTGCGCCTTGAGTGCATTATACGCAGATTCCCTGATGTTGATGGTCTTGGTCGCCATGCAGGATCATTGTGTATACACATATTTATACGTTGAGCCGCGGTGAAATAATAACCGGTAAGAAGCGGCTCTTTCTATGTGGCTCTCTCCATTGCCCGGACTACTTGTTCATGATCGGTTTATGGTTGGATGGCCCGGAACTTTTTCTTTACCCCACATCCATAAATACACAAAACGTATTAGGAATTAATGAGATAAGTCACTCATTACAGTAGGAATATCATGGTCACTGATGCAATCAAGCAGGCAATTGGGGTTTTTTATCCGGTTGCTGATCCAGATGAAGCGCTTACTTCAGTAGTTCTCGAATGGATTGACATAAAAATATCCAGAATGGAAGAGCGTATCCGGAGTTTTGAGCGAAAATATGGAATGGATTATTACGAATTTGATAAAAAAATACGAGTTAAGGGAGCAGTCTTTGAAGAGGAGGACGACTGGATGGATTGGGGCGATACGATTGACCTGGTTCAGCAACTAAAGAAAAACCGGGGCGAAGTCTTATCTCAGTTATTGATACATTAAATTTCTGTAAAGGACATGTGCATGTTCGTCATCTGTCCATAAAAGAGGTGATTCAACTCCCAGAAGATGAAAAACTGCATGCAATTGCATATCTTTCAGATGAAACCGTCCTGCATATACGTGAACGATTTCACAAGAAGCTTTTAACTAAGGCTCTTCTCCAATTTTAGGATTTTTAGTCATATATAAAGGATTGCTCAAAACCGGGCGGGAAAAATCACACACAGCGGAGAGCTATCCAATGTGAGTTGTGGGACTTCATCATCTCCCATAAACCGCCTTGCCCAGGCGCGACCCGACGAGGCGTCGCGCCGCCCCTCATCAGAGGGGGGGGAACATCGCAATTCAGGGTTTGGGGGCTGCAGCCACCATTACATTTTTGGCCAAGATATTGATTTCCTCAAATAATGATGATGAGCCAAATACTTTATATCACTGGAACAAAAAAGTGAGACCAAATACCCGTTTATATTTACTCAGTTTGGATTTCATTACACCCGAATTATCTCAAACGGAGCTCAATCGTTTCTTTTGGTTAATTTCCGACGATCCTAAATCGGGAGAAGAACCTTAACTAAATATTCATACCATCACATCACGGATTCTGGAATTTACCGATGGGATAATGTCCCGCACCATTCATCAGTTCGAACATTTCCACACCATTGTCATATTCATGACGAAGTAAAAGAATCAGTACCTATGGATATTATCAGGGTATTTCACAAGATAAAAATCCGAATAGTAGAATGTACCGTTCGGAAATGAGATCTCATGTCAGGCAATCAGAGATATATTCGGACCCTTAACGGGGGATGTTATATGAAACCGGAAAAAACGGGAGGCATCCCGGTAACCGCAGCCAGCAGGAAAATAATAACCGGCTGGTGCACGAGGTAGATTAGCAGCGAGTGCCGCCCAAGAAATGAGAGGGGGGTAACGATGAGTTCAGGGATTTTTAGAGCCCGGAATCTTCGCTCACCAGCCGAGTACAGGAACTCACCTATACCCATACCGATCAGCACAACCCCGAACCACGGGAAGAGGGGCGTATAGTCCACAGAGGAAAAACCGGGCGGGATAATGCCCAGTGGCAGCAGAATTACCGGACCGTTCATTCCTGATATTATCCACCCGACCGTAATACACGCGAGCCCGGGCAGAACGTTCATCCTGCCGAACCGGAAAAAGAGCGGGGAGAGCAGGATCGAAATTCCGATCAGGTGCAGGATGCCAAAGATCACGAAACCTTCCTGCAGGTACAGCCATGTCCCCAGGGTGACTAACAGCCCGAGTGCAAAGATGAAGGCACCGCGATAGACAAATTTGAGCGCAAGGGGAATTCCGGAGATATTTTGCTGTGCCCGGGCATGGCTGACAATCAGCGACACACCCACGATTAACAGGAAGAGCGAGGCGGTTGCATACGCAAAGTACAGCCAGAAACCGGTCGAAACGTTAAGAGGAGCAATCCCAAAAAAACTGATATCAAATACCGTATGGAACAACACCATCATCAGGATCGCAATGCCCCGGAACAGATCGATCTCCCAGAGCCGCGAACCGGTTTTCATACAAAAATATCAGTATTATTCTCTGATATGCATTCGTACCTGATACGGTCTTTTAAAAAAAAATCTGGCTGTCACCATGCACCTAAATACCCAAAACCTGATAGTACCTTTACGGATCTGGGACCATGACGGAAAAAAAAGATGAACACATCATCGAAGCGATCGGCAAATGCCGCGTTGTTGTACGCAACGGGAAGGTAGTCGAAGTCGGAAAACCGATCATCGATGACTGCCCGCTCGCAAAACGGTTTGCATTTCCGGTTGCAGAGATCACGCCGGAAGCAGTGAAGGCAAACATCGAGCACCGGATTCGTGCGTTTGGCATGTGCACTCCCGACCGAGAGGTACTGGATACCCGGCCGTTTGTCGGGTTCGGGGCCTCGGAGCTGATCAGTTTTGGCATTCAGGCAGGTATGCTCGACGCAGCGGTTATCGCATGCGACGGCGCCGGGACCGTGGTTGCGACAACACCGGAACTGGTGCAGGGTATTGGCGGCAGGATGTCCGGGCTCGTATCAACATCCCCGCATCCACCGGTGATAGGAAGGATCGAACAGAACGGAGGTTACGTTCTCGATCAGATCAACGGACGGATCGATCAGCAGTCGGGTGTTGCTCTCGCCCACCTCAAAGGCTTCCGGCGCATTGCCGTTACCGTAGCTGCACCTGCAGAAGCAGAGGCGATCCGTGCCGCATACCCGGACTCGCTCATCGTGGCTGTGCATGTCAGCGGATTGTCCAGAGTAGAAGCTGCCCGGCTCATCGGGGCATCGGACCTGGTAACTGCCTGTGCATCAAAACCCATTCGGGAGATTGCCGGACCGCTTGCACTGGTGCAGGCAGGGATCGCGATACCGGTTTTTGCCATGACTATACGGGGAAAAGCGCTTATCATCGAAAAAATCCGTATATCGGCTGATCCGGTGCTCATCAAACCTACAAAGTTGCCCGTTGCCGGAGACCGCGAGCCATCGCCGCTGGTTTAGGGAAACTTACAAAACCGTATTGTTTGCATTCAGATATTTCGTTTTTTAATTGATCTCTCAATCACCTGTCTGTGCATGCCGATGTAGTTATACAAAGAATAATATGGTGTCACGTCAACGATTTTTCTATGGGACGAACGCAGTCCCGAGGTGATTTTTTATGGTAGACAAAAAGATCGGTGATGCTGAAAAGGTACTTGAAGGCGGAGTAATGTCACTGGGAAAAGGAGCACAGGGCTTTAATAAGGAGTTTATGGAGTTCCTCCAGAAATACCAGGTAATTGGACTTGCTGTTGCGTTTGTTATAGGTACTGCTGCTACAAAACTGGTCAACTCGACCGTTTCTGATATCATCATGCCCATAATTGCAGTGATTATCCCGGGAGGAAACTGGCGAGAGGCGGTATTTCAGATCGGTCCCATCAAGTTCCTGCTGGGCGATTTTGCCGGGGCAATTATTGATTTTGTCATCATCGCTTTAGTCATCTTCATCATTGTCAAGTATATCATGAAAGGAGACGTCTCAAAGAAAGTGTGAGTGCGTTCTTCATCTCCCTCTTTTTTAAAGAGTAACACGTCGTAAAAAAAAGAACCTCATATTCGCATTCCGGCAGGGTTTCTAAGGTCCGGATGGGCTAAACCCGGTGGCGAAAAACGCCTCGATTTAATGCCCTTTGGCGGGCTTTGGGAGAGGGGGTTTCCTGCCGTATTTTGGCAAACAGAGCGATATTTAAGCGTATTCTCCACAGGAACACAAAAGAGGGGATTATCGGGGTTTTCCGGTATTGGCCGGGATATCAGGAAGGGAAACGGAGCCCGTAGAGGGCTTATTTCCCCTCATGTCCCAGCACCCCCTGATTCCAGATGATCTGACCTGTGGGGAAAACCCCCCCATCATAATCATTAAGACAACTTACCCCCTTTAATCTCATACCGACCCCCACGAGGAAATAAAAACGAGATTCCGGGACAAATCCGTGATGATACGTAACGTTTCATCTGGTGTTCACTCCTGTTATAATGAGCGCACAGGAAAATATGCAGCTATTTATGTGCCTGAATTATTGCACTGGATACATGAACAGGCAAAGGCCCGCAGAAAATATCCAAATGGTGTGAGATAATGAAACAAACCAAGATGACCCCCCTGCCAGAAAAAAATCCGGACAGGATAAGTCAAGTCAAGTCAGGTCAAGTCAAGTCAGGTCAAGTCAAGTCAAGTCAAGTCAAGTCAAGTCAAGTCAAGTCAAGTCAAGTCAAGTC
>Ga0315281_10008427_pt1 | contig 14422 bp, 14 predicted proteins | sample YL17G07_0_MG_FD_204540 | JGI IMG/M metagenome (GOLD analysis project Ga0315281, IMG submission 204540) | Sediment microbial communities from Yellowstone Lake, YNP, Wyoming, USA - YL17G07_0 | ecosystem: Environmental > Aquatic > Freshwater > Lake > Sediment | place: USA: Wyoming | collected...
TCAATACCGGCACCAACCTGCCCGCCCAGATCGACATCCAGGCCGTGGACGGCGACTGCTATAAATTTCTCTTCATGGCCAAGGGAGGCGGCTCCGCCAACAAGACATACCTCTTTCAGGAAACCAAGGCCCTGCTGACGCCGGAGAATTTGCAAAAATTTCTGGTCGCGAAGTTCAAAACCCTCGGAACGGCCGCCTGCCCGCCTTACCACATCGCCGTGGTCGTCGGCGGCACCAGTGCCGACGCCTGTCTGAAGACGGTCAAGCTGGCCAGCACGCACTATCTGGACGAACTCCCGTCACAGGGGAACGAATTCGGCCAGGCCTTCCGCGACTTGGATTTGGAGAAAAAGTTGTTGGAAGAGGCCTACAAGCTGGGTATCGGGGCGCAGTTCGGGGGCAAGTATTTTGCTCACGACGTCCGCGTGATCCGACTGCCGCGCCACGGCGCCTCCTGCCCCGTGGGGATGGCGGTGTCCTGCTCCGCCGACCGCAACATCAAGGCCAAGATCACCCGCGACGGGATCTTCGTCGAGGAGCTGGACCGCAATCCGGGACGATTAATCCCCGACGAGTATCGCGGCCGGCATGGCCACGGGGTGAAGATCGATCTCAACCGGCCGATGAAAGAGGTCTTAGCACATCTCTCCAAACACCCGGTCTCCACGCCGCTCTTCCTGTCCGGCACCATTGTCGTCGGCAGGGACATCGCTCACTCCAAGTTTAAGGACCTCATCGACGCCGGAAAGCCGGTACCCGAATACCTGTTGAAACACCCGATCTACTACGCCGGTCCGGCCAAGACCCCGAAGGGCAAGCCCTCGGGCTCGTTCGGCCCCACCACGGCGGGGCGGATGGACTCCTACGTGAACCTCTTGCAGAGCAAGGGCGCCAGCATGATCATGATCGCCAAGGGGAACCGCAGCCAGCAGGTCACGGACGCCTGCAAGAAGTACGGCGGCTTCTACCTGGGGTCTATCGGAGGTCCGGCGGCGGTCCTCGCGGAGGAGAACATCAAGAAGGTGGAATGCATCGACTTCCCCGAGCTGGGGATGGAGGCCGTCTGGAAGATCGAGGTCGAAAACTTCCCGGCCTTCATTCTGGTGGATGACAAGGGGAACGACTTTTTCAAACAGTTGAGGCTGTAAGTCGCGCCCTTCACATCCCCCTATTTTCCTTCAGCGAGGTCTTCGATCCCGTTGAGCGTATTTTTCATCGCCCGCCCGGCCATGAGCTGCGTGCTGGGAGTGGCGAACAGGATGTAGGTCACGACATGACCGCGCACCTTATCGTCCTGATAAGGAAAGACCGACTCGATGCCGATATTGACCCCGATGTCCTTGATCCGCGGACATCGGCCGGGACTCCTGGAGGCCAGACGCCAGAATTGAACGCCGTTCTGCGCCAATTGATTCCGGTTCTCGTTGACGACGGTCACGGAATTCGTACTGAAGGTCTTATTGCCGAACTGGATCGTGACGTGGTCCGGTGCGCAATCGCTCGCCATCATGATCCCGATCCCCATCGTCTTTCCGTATTTCGGAAAATATGCCGTGTTGTGAAGAACGTCATTCACCTTCTCTTCGGGAGCCTCCGCAAAAACGGCGCCTACGACGATGTCCTTGCCGACATCTTCGAGCGCCGGATTCACTTGGGAGAGTTTGAATGTCTTGGCGTCGGGATCGGAATCTCTCTGAAGAATATCGCCCCAATCCATGGCGCGGAGGCGGCCCACCGCCACGCGCGAAAACTCTTTAAGGAATTTCGCTTCATCGAACTGACCGCCGGGGCCCGCGTAGGCGGCCATGATGCGACTCTTCACAGCAGGCTGGAGATTTTCGAGGGCAAAGTGCATGGCGGTTTCGATATGTCCAGGCATGATGCGGCTGATCTGCGACTGCAGCGCCGGCTGGCTCACGGCCATGGACGGCTTCGTCGCGGACTTCGGCTTCCAAAGGGGAGGCGTCGGCGCCGATGGACTCGGGGGCGGCGCCACCTGGGCCAGAACAATGGCATCCGGCCTGTGAGGGATCGCACCCAGGGACCGATCGCCATGTGCCGTTGGCGGAAGGGTCTGGGGAAGAGGATCGGACGAGGTTATAACTTTAGCGCTTGTGGCTGGAATGGCCATAAGGACTCCTTCTTTGATTTATTTGGCTTTGATTTATTTGGAAAAAATGGACGGCGATTAGTGAACGCTAGAGGCGGAGAAAGGATCTGGGAAGGCATACAGAGCTCCTTGCATTATGCCCTCCCAGGCTGATCGTGCGCCGATGATGCGGTGCAGGACCCATGCATGAGCTTTTCTTCGTCAGACGACTTGGGAAGTTGCGCACAATCCGTCTCCCAAACAGTCGTTTAAGGCGCGGCCTTGGAATTTGTCGTCCCGATGCCGAGTTGGCCGTGATTGTTGAGTCCCCAGCAAACGTATTTTCCGTCATCCGCCAGGGCGCACGTATGATGGGCGCCCGCGACGATCTGGATCACATGGTCCGGCAAACCAAAGATCCTCATGGGGATGCGGGGGTTCCAATTCGCCTGTCCGATCTGCTGAAGGGCTTCGGACGTCCATTGATCTTCTGTCCCGAATCCGATTCCCAACTGGTCGGGGTCTCCCCAGCAGTAGACCCAGCCCTTGCCTTGTTGATTTTTTCGCAACGCACAGGTATAGGTTTGCCCCCAGAGCTCGCTGGCAGAGGCCTCGAAACGGGCCTTGGCTGCGGCAATGCCCAGATAATCCGTGAAATATGAGGAAACGACGACAGGATCGGAAGTGTGATTATTATGTTCACCATTTCCCAATTGACCATCATAGTTGTCTCCCCAACACCAACTGGCTTCGACAGAATTGATGGCGCACACATGATTATCCCCTAAGGAAAGGGTCTTTACCTCATTCAGATTTTCTATCTCTTTGGGATAGATTTGGATCACAGCTCCGACTCCTGCTTTTCCGTTAAAATTATCTCCCCAGCACGCGACGTGGCCGCTGTTTTTGATATAGCAGGTGAAATCAGTTCCGGCTTCCACATCCACGCCTGGCTCGACATAGTCCACGACCCCCACCAACGCTTGAGGACTCACCTCATCGACAATCGTATCGGGCCCTTGACCTAATTGACCTTTCTTATTTTTCCCCCAGCAGAAAATCTTTCCAAGATTATTTATCGCGCAGGTGTGGTAACCCCCTGCCGAGACCTTCTTGATGTTGTCCAGGCCCTTCACAAGGGTGGGGTTGTAACGATGCAGTTTGGTGCCGTCCCCCACCTGCCCGTTCTCGTTGTCTCCCCAGCAATAGACCTGGCCGTCCGAGGTCGTGGCGCAAGTGTGATAGCCCCCGGCTGACACCTGAACCGCGTTATCGATGTCGGAGACGGTGCGAGGCTTGTGTGCGTCTTGGTTATCTCCCGTGCCTAATTGCCCGTGCTCATTATTGCCCCAGCAGGAAATCGTATGATCGTCCCTCAAGGCGCAGGTGTGATAGGCGCCCGCGGTCAGGGAAACGATGGGAGACGACACTTTGAGAGCGTCGGCAGAGGCGCTCACGACGTCATTGGGGTTCAGTTGTTTCTGGCTGTTTTTCGGGACGTTGGGGTTTACAACGTACTTAGATGGCCAAGGGTGTATGTTGCTGGCAAAACTCTGTGAGGCGAAAAGGACCGTCAAGCACAGAATAACCGCAAGAATAGAGCGTTGAGAGACGTTTTTCATGGGGCCCCCCGTGAATAAATTCTACCACCCCTTGGATAAGCAGGGGAAAAATTCTGCAAAGAGTTTGTGTCGCTTGATCAGCCGTTGCATAGTGTCCAGAATCCCGAATAGGTAAGGCCGTACACCCTTTATGTCCCTGACTCTTCAAGACTACAACCGCCTCAAGCAGGAACGGCTCTCCTCCGAGATCCCGCCTCGTGAGCTCTGTTACGTGTGTTGGCGCCCGAAGGGTTTTTGTTATTGCGGCAAGATCCGCAAGCTGACATCGGAACTTCGATTCGCCATTCTGATTCATCCGATCGAGGAGAAGCGCCCGATCGCCACGGGTCGCATGGCTCACCTCTGCCTTGAAGATTCTCTCCTCATCGAAGGGGACGATTTTTCCAATAACACTCGGGTCAACGCCCTCTTGGCCGATCCCGGGGCCACTCCCGTCGTTCTCTATCCGGGCCCCGGCTCCGTGGATCTCTCCACACTATCCGGGCCCGACCGCCGCGCCCTCTTCCCCGCCGGGAAGAAGCCTCTCATCGTCGTCATCGACGGAACCTGGAACAGCGCGCAAAAGACCATGTGGGTGAGCCGGAATCTCAAAAGCCTTCCCTCCATCCGGTTCACGCCATCCACTCCGTCGCGCATCCGCGTCCGTCATCAACCCGAGAAGCATTGCTATACGACCATCGAGGCGATTCATCAGGTGATCGACCTGCTGGACAAGACGCCAGCCTCGTCCAGTAGGCCGCACGACAACCTCCTGGAGGTCCTGGATTATATGGTCGGTCTGCAATTGAACTTTGCGGGGGAGAGAAAGAGACGGGACTCAGGTCCTAGAAAACGAATCGCCGCGCACCGGGCATGAATTCCCTGCCTACGTCCGTCGTCCCAAAAAAAGCGTGTGCGGCAAACTCCCCGACTTTCCAGGGGCCGCGTGTGCGGGGGACCTCTGAACTTCCACCGTAAACCCCGCCCGACCCAGACGTTTGGCAAAAAGGGGATCGGCCTGAGAAGACCAGATCCCGAGACAACCGCCCGGACGCAACGCCTCTCGCGCGTGATGCAACCCCTTCTCATTGTAAAGCCTTCCATTGGACTCGACGCACAGGCCGGAAGGGCCGTTGTCCACATCGAGCAAGATCGCATCAAAACCCGAACGACTCGAACGAATCACCTCGACAACGTCTCTTTCAACAACCGTCACGCGCGGATCGGCCAATGAGGCCGCTGCGAGCGGATAAGAGGGATTGCGATTCCAGGAAACAACGGCGGGAATGAGTTCCGCTACGACGACGTGCGCGTCCTTCCCGAGCCCGGCCAAGGCGGCACGCAGGGTAAACCCAAAACCAAGCCCGCCGATCAAGACGCGAACCCCCCTTTTTTGTATAAAAGGCCGGCAGGTCAGCGCGGCGAGGGCTTCCTCGGAGGCGTGCTTGCGCGTGGACATCAGCTCTTGTCCGTCGATGCGGATCGCGTAATCCCCGTCATGCTCATAGAGAGCGATCACGCCCCCATCCGGGGTCGTGGCTTTGTCAATTAAAGTCCACTTTTTCATTATGCCACGCGCATCTCCAAGATCCGATCCACGCGAAACGTCCGTTCCTCGCGGCGTTTGTCGCAATAGGCGCGAAGACCCAAGAACGATTTGCCTTTGAACTCCATCTCGCCCATCGACACCGGACGGATCACGCGCCTCGATTTTTCGTCCGTGGGCTTCAAGTAGACGATCTCCAGATCGTGGCCGTTCCGGATTGCTTCAGCGATGAAGCTTTTCTTTCTCTCCAAGGGAAAAGCCTCTTCCGCCTTTTGGTAGCGATGCTGCGTCATGAAGTTCACGATGCGCCGGTCCACGAAGACTTGATGGCGTTGCAGCGGTTGCGTGAGCACCATGCCCTCCAACGCCCGGCACCGGCTGAGGGCCACGTACATCTGGCCGGGCGCGAACATGCCGCGGCCGGCGTCGATCACGACGCGGTCGAACGTTTTGCCCTGGCTCTTGTGGATGGTGACGGCCCAGGCGAGCTTGAGGGGATATTGCGTAAATGTCCCGATCGTCTCCGTCGTAAGACGCTTCTTTTTTTCATCGAGCTGATACCGAAAGATATCCCAGCGCGACGGCAGGATCTCGTAGTCGCCCCCGTCTTCAAGCTCGACGCGCACCTCGGGCTCTTGTCCCTTCTTGGCCTCCTGGAGCTCGGTGACGACCGCCATGGTGCCGTTCACCCAACGTCCGAAGGAGTCGTTATTGAGCAGCATCACCTGGGCGCCCACCTTCAAATGAAGCATCGGCTCCGTGGGGAGATCTTTTGGGGAAAATTCTCCTTCGATGACGCCCTCGAAGAAGGCCATTTTTTCTTCCAAGCTATCGAGCTTCCGGGCGTTGATCTCCGAGGCCTGGGCGTTCGTGGCCACGAGATGGACGTAGAAGTTGCTTTCTGCATCGAAACCCGCGTCGAAGCGTTCGTTCAGACTCGCGACTTGGTCTTCCGAGAGCGTGTTGTTCCGGACCGCGTTGAGGATTTCGACAAAACGCTCGTCTTTCTGCCGGTACACGGTCTCCAGCTCCAACAGCTCGAGGGGGACCTTTTGCATGACCTTGGCGTCGAAAAAATACGGGCTCGCGTAGTGCTCCTTGAACACCTCGCGGTCGCGCGAGGTGACCACGGGCGGGAGTTGATAGAGATCGCCGATGAAGATCATGCGAAGGCCGCCGAACGGGATTCTCTTGGACTTGCGGACGGTCTGGAGGAAGGCGTCGATGCAGTCCAAGACATCGGCGCGAAGCATCGAGACTTCATCGATGATCACGGCCTCGAGATTGCGGTACAGTTTGTCTTCTTGATCGCGCAAGGCGCGCGCGGCGATTCTCTTGGCCTCTTCGACCGTGATGTCGGGCCGGAACCCGAAGAACGAATGAACCGTCTGTCCGTGGATCGTGACCGCCGCAACGCCCGTGGGGGCCAGAACGGCGATTTTTTTCTCCGTGGTCTCTCGGAAGTGATTGAGGAGAGTCGATTTGCCGGTGCCCGCCTTACCCGTGAGAAAGACATGGGCGTTGGAATGTTCCGCATTCTCCAATCTATCGAGGGCGCGCTGAAACTGTTCGTTGATTTCAATCATTCCGTAACGGGACGGGTCGCGTCCCGTCCCCAGGCCCATTTCGGGCACACCTTTTTGAAATTGCACCAGCGGCAGGTCTGTTCGTTTTCGGTGAACGGAAAATCGTCCTCGCGCGCGACGTTCTTCTCCGGATCGGCCAAGGCGCGCTTCATGCCGGCGATGGAATTCCGGATGTAGTGCTTGGCGAAGTCCATCTTGGCCTCGATCATCTTTCGGACCGTCGACTTGCCGGTGTTGACGTTGCACTCGATCGTCTGGATCGTTTCTGTGGGGACCTTGAAATGTTCCTTGGAGAACATGCCGTAGCAGTCGAGCTGGATCTCGTTGTCGACGTCTTCGGACTTACCCGTCTTCCAATCGACCACCTTCAATCCTTCGTCGTCTTCGTAGGCGAAGTCGATCTTGACGTAGATGAGCGAGCCCTCGAAATGGAACGTCTGCATGGTTTCGATCAGGCGCCACCGCTCGACGGGAACGGGCTTGGCCATGGTGGGAAACACGATGTTCGCGAAGTTCGTGAAGCAGCGCCGCGCGTTGTCGTGGAGCTCCACCCATTTCTCGTCGGCGATGTTCTGTTCGTTCTCATGCTCGTAGAGGCCCAAGGCCTTGCCGGGCGTCTCGCGATATTTGCGGGATTTCGATTCCCGAAACTCGCGCCGCATCCGTTGCGTCAACTGATCGAGGAAGGTCTCCGTCGCCATCTCCTGGGTCTTTTGGTAATGCTTCAACGCGTTTTCGATCGTATGATGCACGACCTCGCCCAACCACATGTGACGGCTTTTCAGATTTTTCAGGATATAGAGTTCGCGGACCTTGGGGTCCGACCGGGAGTCCCAACCGCCCCAAGACCCGTAGTGATGGAAATAGTATTGGCGCGGGCACTCGCGGAATTTCTCGTCGCGCGACTTGGACCAGGAGAACGTGTTTTGCAGGGTACCCACCGGCCGTTTGTGTAGCTTACGTTTTCAAGCTTGTCTAGGCGGGGACCCTCTGGTAGTTTTGACCCACATGCGCACCATTCTTTTTGTTTTTCCCATTCTGTTGGCTGCGATTCCCATCGCATCCGCCCAGACGATCCAGAGGGATAAGAATCTCTACTACAGCAACATCGCCCCCGGCGAGCTGGAAAGCGACGTGATCAAGAAACTCCCCGTCAAGATCATGCTGGAATCCGAGACTCATATCCCTTATGGCGGCGTCTTCATCCGGGTTTTCAACAGCTCCGGCGTCGCCGTCTTCAAGCAGATGTGCGAAAAGCCATGGCTCTTCATGAAATTGCCCGAAGGGGACTATAACGTCGTCGGCGTGGATCGTAACAAGGTCACGAGACTCAAACCGTTTCACGTGAAAAAGCAGCCCGAAGACGGTTATGCTCAAACGACCGTCAAACTCACCTGGCCGAAAAACGTCGTGGGGTACTAATGAAAGCCGTTCTACTTACTCTCGGCCTGATCGCCGCTTCTTCCAACCTCTTCGCACAGGGTTACGGGCTCACGGACTCGGTCAAGAAAAAGGGCGGGGTGACCTACCTATGCAGCGGCATCGGAGAGTCCAAAGACGATCCTCGCATTTCGTCGTTTCCGATGAAGATCGTCTTCGCGACCAACTCCAGCGCCCTCTACAGCGACGTAACCGTCAAGGTCACGGACGACGCGAGCGGCAAGCCGGTCTTCGACGTCTTCTGCGACGGGGCCTGGCTCCTGGTCAAAGTCGCGCCGGGCAAGTATCGCATTACGGCCACCGACGCGAAGGGCCAAGCCCGCTCGTGCCCGATGACGATCGGGTCGTCTCAGACGCAGTGTACCCTCAGATGGCCTGATTAAAGGAGTCCCATGCTCTCCTATGACCTAAGCCCAGAACAAGACATGCTGCGCAAGTCCGTGCGCGAGTTCGCCGAAGGCGAAATCAAACCCATCGCTCAAAAGCTCGATGAAAAAGAAGAATTCTCCTGCGACTTGGTCGAAAAAATGGGCAAGCTGGGTCTCTTCGGAGTCACCGTCTCGCCGGATTACGGCGGCCAAGGGCTGGATATGCTCTCCTACATCATCGTGGTGGAGGAACTGGCGCGCGTCGACGGTTGCCAGGCCGCCACGGTCGCCGCGGAAAACGGCCTCGGCATCGGCCCCATTTACCATTTCGGAACGGAAGAACAGAAACGAAAATATCTGCCCGATCTCTGCTCGGGTAAGAAACTCTGGGGCTTCGGACTCACGGAACCGGAGGCGGGCAGCGACGCGGGGAATTCGAAGACGCGCGGAGAACTGAAAAACGGCCAGTGGGTCATCAACGGCTCGAAGATCTTCATCACCAATGCGGCTTCCAAAATAACAGCGGGCGTGACCGTCCAAACGGTCACCGGACAAAAACCGGACGGCGCGAAGGAAATTTCCTGCATCATCGTGGAGCAGGGCGCTCCGGGTTTTGTGGCCAAGGAAATGCACCACAAGATGACATGGCGGTCTTCAAACACCGGGGAACTCTACTTCGACAACGTCACCGTCCCGGAAGGAAATTTGCTCGGCCCGCGCGGGGCGGGCTACCGCCAAATGCTGGCGACGCTCGACGGCGGCCGTCTGGCCATCGCGGCCATGGGCCTGGGCGGCGCCCAAGGCGCCTATGAAGCCGCCCTCAAGTACGCGAACGAACGCAAGACCTTCGGCGTGACGCTCGGCAAGCACCAAGCCATCGCCTTCAAGCTCGCCGATATGGCCATGGAGATCGATCTCGCCCGCAACTACCTCTACAAGGCCTGCTGGCTCAAAGACCAAGGCCGGCCGTTCAAGAAGGAAGCGGCCATTGCGAAGCTCTATTGTTCCGAAATGATGGGACGGGTCGCCGACCAAGCGGTCCAAATCCACGGCGGGTACGGACTCATGGAAGAATATCCCGTCGCTAAATTTTATCGGGATCAGAGACTACTTGAGATCGGCGAAGGATCGTCGGAGGTTCAGAGGATCGTCATTTCACGAGAGATCGGGTGTTAATAAATCAGGTGAAGGGCGCCCTCCCATAGCAACTCGTGGAGAGGCTCGAGGAGCGGCATCAAGGCACTCAAAGGGGCATCGATCGCACGACTCAGGGAAATCTCCAGATGGCCGCCGTTGTCGTCGTCCTGCCAAGAAATATGGGACAGCGCGTGACTGGGATCCTTTGCGTCCCGCAAAGCGATCGAGATGCTCTTCATTTCCTTGGGATCCCCTTGAGGCAAGGATGGCGGCTCCCCTTGGATTTGCCCACGGGCATAGAGCGTCGCATAGAGCGTCGAATGATAGATACGTTCGGCAAGCTCGAGCACGGCTCGCGGACCGGGTTCGCCTTCGAGACCGAAATAGGCCGTGAGGCTCGCCATACCGCCGTCAAAGAACTCGAAATCGTAGCCATCCGTACGGACCTCGCCGTCGAAGCCGAAAGACAGGCGCTGCAGGGCGGTCGCCTGTTCCCCCTCCCATCCCACCGTCAATTCATAGAGACCGTTATCCGCCCGGCGAATCCTTCTCAGCTTGTGGGAGGAGCTCTTGAGTTCCATTTCGGCTTCCGAGTCCCCTTTGTCGAAGTGCTTGATGATCCAACGTCCCTCCGTCATTGTCAGGGGATACGTCTCGTCGATTCCGAAACGCCGTTGGGACTTAACGATCTTTTCAGCGTCCGCAAGAATCCCATCCAAGGCACGACGCACGCCCGGCGTACTGTCTTTCTGAAGCGCCGCCATGCGCAGAGGGCCTCCATAAGGCCGATCGCTCGACTCCGCCAAGACCGGCACCAAGGCCGAGCCGAAGCGGGGACCTGCCTCAAAGGCGTCCAAGAGCGTGTTCGTACTGAAATGCACGAATTCGGACTGATCGACAAAGGCCCCGGGAGACATGAGGGAAGACCCCAATCGCGATAACAGGCCGGCGGTGGATGGATTGAGCATCATGCGACAGCGCTTATCGGCCGCGGCCGTAATTAGTTGTTCGAAATGAGGACTTGCCGGGAACGACCAGCCTCACCCTCGTGAAGACCCAATGGTCGAAGTAATAGTGCATCCATAGCCCCGAGAGGGCGACGATGAAATAGCACTGGGCGGACTGCAGGCCGGACGTCTTGGTCAGAAGGGCGATCACCCCAAAAAAGGCGAGCGTCGGCGCCAAACAGCTCACATAGAATCCAACAGCCCTCCATTTGCCGGGTCCGGAAATGCTTTGAACGAAGGGAGACCCTATCCGGCCCCTCTCCTTGCGGAGGCAATTGATCCACCATGCAAGCCCCAGGTATTGAAACGAATGCCACGCATTGAAGCCCTGAAACGCGTCATCCAAATCCTTGGGGACGGGCAACAAAAAAACGACCGCGATCGAGAGACCGATCCAGAGGGCCTTTTGTGGGTTCAAATGCCCTGTCTTCCATTCCCAGAGCGTTTTCGAGACATACAGGATCAGGGCCACGACGAAGAGGGCGCTCATGAGAAAGAAAACGGGTGGGTTATCGAGGACGTATGGGATCTTAATCGCCGTGTTGGCGACGAGAAAACTGCCATGCACCAGTTTGTAGGCCGCAATCGGACACAGACTGGTAAAAATCACGGCATAGTCGATCGCACGCAACCATTTGCCCTTCCGCGACGATTGTTTGGCTTGGTAGCAGTCGGCCAAGTATCCAATCTGATGGAGGGCATGGACCGAGGCCCAAAAGAGAAAGAGGACGATCAAGAGGGTGAAATGGACGATCCCCAAATAGATGACGATCGGCGGGATCGCCAGGGACCCGGCGGCATAGAGGGGATGTTTTCTCCAAAACCGTCTCTCCATCAGGGTATAGGTGAACGTTGAAAAGAGATGGGGACCGACGACGAGAAGCGAAAGCGCGAGATTGAAAAGAGTGACGGACAGGCCGAAGCCATTCTTGATCAGGAGAGGAAGCGGGACGAAGACGACGCTCCCGATTAAGAAGACCATGTCCCAGCGCTTGGACAGAAGCCAAAAGTTTTTCCCAGGCACCACGGTCAGCGGTGGAGCAACGACGGCCTGCGACATGGCGGCCTTGTAGGCCGTTAGGCCCTGAAAATCAACAATTGATAAGGGTTTTGCGGAGTGATAGGCGAGGTTTGTATGATCAAGAAGCACATTATCATATTATTTTTGGCTTTCTTCGTATTTCCGATCACCACGGGCATGTCCTTGATCGACAAAGACACCAAGAAGATGATTGAGGAGATGAATTACAAGATCGAACGCCTCATTCAGAGCGAACACGCGGATCACAACGACGAAATCAAGGCGGTCAGGGAGCAGAAAGACGTCTTGGATCGTCTCACGACGCGCGTCGAGAGCATCGAGAGACGCGATCGCGCCGCGGCCGCCGCCACCACCTCCAAGGAAGAAGCCCCCAAGAGCCAACCGGCCCCGAAACAGGAAGCTCCCATGAAGCCGGAGGCAGCCATGGTGGTGACACCGCCGCTCCCGATCACGATTCCAATCCCAATCCATGAAGCGCCCGCAATGCACGTAGCTCCTGCGGCGATCATCGTCCCTCAGGCGCCTTTACAGTCTCCGGTACCGGCTCCGGTTGCCGCACCTCAACCAGCCGCAAGTCAGGCGACCGCGACGATACCGGCGTCGCTCGTTTCATCAACCCCGGCCGCATCACCCTTTCCGTCCGTCTTGAATGCGCCGCCGGCACCCTCTCCAAAATTAGCCGCACCGCCGCAGACGGCTCCGGTGATAGCGGTCGCGCCCGCCACAATCGTTGCGCCGCTCGCCGAGGTGGCGAAGCCTTCGGGTCCGATTGCGTCCGAGGCGCCCAAACCAGTTCTATCGACCCCAGTTGCCGTCGAACCCGTCAAGCCGCTACCGCCCATAGTGCCCCAGTACAAGAAACCTGAGCTTCCCAAAAAGGCCCTCGAAACCAAGGGAACGATTCAAGCTTTCCCCATCAATTTGGACGGGGCCCTGCCCTACCTCATCTCGGGGCTGTCGGTCCTGCTCATGATCGTTCTCTTCATTCGCATGAAGCGCAGCGAACAGCGCATCAAGACGATGCTCTGGCGGGCCGACATGGAGACCTTGAGAGAGGACCTCGCCCGCGAACGAAAAATGAATCCCCTCAATTCGCTGCATTCCCAAAATTCCCCAAATTCAAAGATCCACATCACCGGTGAGCCCAGCAAGGTTCATCTCCCGTAAAGAGGCTCTCATGGATAACCGCGAAGAAATTGGCCGCGCCCTGGGCAAGATCCCGTCGGGCGTCGGCGTCCTGACGGCCAAACATGGCGACCAGGAAGCCGCGATGCTCGCGTCTTGGTTTCAGCAAGTGGCCTTCGAGCCCCCGATGATCTCCGTTTCGGTGAATCAGAAGCGCCCGATTCTAGAACTGATTTCGGGTTCGAAATTCTTCACGCTGAACCTCTTTCATACGAATCAAAAAGATCTCTTCGCCCACTTCGCCAAGGGATTCGAAGCCGGCCAAGATCCCTTTCATGGAATCTCCGTCCTGCGCAAGACCACCGGATGCGCCGTCCTTTCCGACGGGATGTCCTATCTCGAATGCGAAGTGACGGGTGAAATCAATGCCGGTGATCATAAAGTCCTCTTGGGTCGCGTGATCGACGGCGGCGTCCTCAATGACGGACACTCCATGGTTCATACCCGCAAAAATGGATTCCATTACTAGTCCTAGACAGACGGCCCGCCAAACGTTACAATTACTTTAGAAATCAATAGTTTAGACGTAGCGCGTTAGTCATATCGCGTCAACGCGGCCAGACCTCCCCCTTGTTAGCGGGTGTAGACCCCGGGGGGCTAAAGGAGGTGAAAGCGTAATGGCGTCCTTCAAAAAAGCGCTCCTAGCGGGCGTCGCAGGTACCGTTGTGATGACGGTATTCTCGTTCTTCTCCCAATATCTGCATCTGCCGAAGGTAGATTTCCAGGGGATGTTAGCCACCTTTTTCCATATGGGGGCAGCATTCACTTGGTTCCTCTACTTCGCGATCGGTATTGGGTTGGCCTATCTGTACGGGGCCTTCTTTAGGAACATGCTGCCCGCCCATTCGTGGATGCGGGGCACGATCTATGCCCTCATCTTGTGGGGAGTTATGGGAATGGTCCTCATGCCGGTCTTCGGCATGGGATTTTTCTATGGCTCGGCCACGATGGCGGTGGCAACCTTCCTGGGAATGGCACTGTACGGTGGAACCGTGGGTTACCTCTACGAACGTTAGAGATAGCTGACCGGTCCCAAAAACTTCAGACGGGGGGAGGCGGTTCCGCACCTCCCCCGCGCCTGGGGTGTCAGAATCTCTGTGACACTGAGCGGAGATCCGTTTATATTTCAGGTATGTCGACAGACGGCATCACCGCCGCAATCGCGTCCAAATTCCTGTTCTTTCCGGAAAAGGTTCTGGAATTTTATCCCTCTCAACTCGAGATCCCCTACGAAGACGTCCGTTTCAAAAACGACGAGGGCCTGACGCTGCACGGCTGGTTTTTCAAGGGCAAGCGCGACCATACCCTCCTCTATCTTCATGGCAACGCGGGCAATATCGGCGGCCGACTGGATAAGGTTCAACTCCTAAGACGCTTCGGCTGGAATATCTTTGTCTTCGATTACCGGGGCTATGGCGGGA
>Ga0315281_10008428_pt1 | contig 14419 bp, 13 predicted proteins | sample YL17G07_0_MG_FD_204540 | JGI IMG/M metagenome (GOLD analysis project Ga0315281, IMG submission 204540) | Sediment microbial communities from Yellowstone Lake, YNP, Wyoming, USA - YL17G07_0 | ecosystem: Environmental > Aquatic > Freshwater > Lake > Sediment | place: USA: Wyoming | collected...
CGCGCGAGGTGCACATGCGGGTGACGTCGCCGCCGATCCGGCATCCCTGCTTCTACGGCATCGATATGGGGACGCGCTGGGAGCTGATCGCGGCGCAGAAGACGGTGGACGAGATCCGGGAGCACATCGGCGCCGACACGCTGGGCTACCTGAGCCGCGAGGGGCTGGTGAACACGCTGGCGTCGTCGAAGGACGGGCTGTGCCTGGCCTGTTTCACGGGGGAGTATCCGCGGCCGGTGCCGCTGCAGATGGACAAGCTGGCGATGGAAGCGCAAGAGGGTGGTGCGCTGGACCGGCACGAGTCGGAGTACGTGCTGCCGCTGCGCCGCGTGCACCGGTGAGCGGTGCCGAGAACCTAGAAGTAGAACCTGGAACCTGCGCCGGCGGGAAGCCCGCAACCTCACCGACGGAATCTGGAGGCTGGAAGCTGGAAGCTGGATCGAACGCGGGCGCATGGTTGCGTTACCCTACGATGTGGCTTAGCGAGCGAGGCGGAGCATCCAGACGTGACATCGGTCTATAAGCAATCAGGGGTCCAGACGACAGAGGAACTGAGCGACTTCCCGCGCATGCTGGATGTGCTTCGCGGCACCTTCAAATTGCGGGAAGGGAAGAGCGGCGCTCCGGTGCTGGATTTTGGCTACTACGCCAATGTCCTCGATCTCGGCAACAATCTCGGGCTGGCGATCTCGACCGACGGCGTCGGAACGAAGATCCTGATCGCCGAGGCGATGCGCAAGTACGACACGATCGGCATCGACTGCATCGCGATGAACGTGAACGATGTGATCTGCGTCGGCGCGGAGCCCATCGCGATGACGGATTACGTCGCTGTCGGCAGTGCTGATGGCGGCGTGTTGAGCGAGATCGCGATAGGGCTTCGCCGCGGGGCGGAACTCGCCGGCATTTCGATCCCGGGCGGAGAGCTCGCGCAGATCGGCGAGATCGTCAAGGGCATCGATCTGGTCGGGTCGTGCGTGGGGCTGGTGGCGCTGGACCGCGTCATCACCGGCCGTGATGTGCAGCCGGGCGACGCCGTCGTAGGGTTCGCGAGCTCAGGCGTGCACAGCAACGGTCTGACGCTTGCGCGCGACGTACTGATCGGTGAGCGGACGGCCCGGGTGTTCGAGCATGTGCCCGAACTCGGACGGACGCTGGGCGAAGAGCTGCTCGAACCGACGACGATCTACGTGAAGCTTGCGCTGGCGCTGCTGCGCGACCTCCACGTACGGGCGCTCGCTCACATGACCAGCGACGGCTTCCTCAACCTCGCGCGGGTGGACGCGGCGGTCGGGTTCCGGATCGAGACGTTGCCGGAGACGCCGCCGATCTTCGAGATGATCAAGCGCGAGGGGGCCGTGCCGCTCGCCGACCTCTTCCTCGTGTACAACATGGGCATCGGCCTCTGCGCCATCGTGCCGGCCGAGGAGGCTGATCGCGCGGTGCAGATCGCGCGCGCGGAGGGGATCGACGCCTGGCACATCGGCACATGCACGGATGATCCTGACAAGACGGTGCACATCGTCCCAGCGGGCCTTCGTTCCGAGGGCGGCCACTTTGTCCAGGCCTGAGCGAAGGGTAATCGTCGACCTGTGACGTTGCGCGCGCTCCTCGCACCGTATGACAAGACCGGACTGGTCGATCTCGCCCGCGGGCTGGCGGAGCTGGGCGTCGAGCTGTACGCCACCGGCAACACGCAGCGCATCCTGCGCGAGCACGGCGTCGCCGTGCGGCCGGTCAGCGACCTGACGGGCTTTCCGGAGATCCTGGACGGGCGCGTGAAGACGCTGCATCCGGGCGTGCACGGCGGCATCCTGGCGCGGCGCGACAAGCCGGAACACCTGGCCGAGCTGGAGCAGCACGGGCTGATGACGATCGACATCGTCGTGGGCGGGCTGTACCCGTTCCAGGAGACGGTGGCGCGCGCGGACGTGACGCTGCAAGACGCGCTGGAGAACATCGACATCGGCGGGCCGACGATGCTGCGGGCGGCGGCGAAGAACTTCCCGCACGTGCTGCCGATCGTCGACCCGCGCGACTACAACGACCTGCTCGACGCGCTGCGCAACGACTCGACGCCGATGGAGTGGCGGCGCAAGCTGGCGGTGAAGACGTTCCAGCACGTCGCCTCGTACGACACGGCGATCGCGTCGTACCTGCGGGGGGCGGAGGACCCGTTCCCGGAGGAGATCACGCTGGCGTTCACGAAGCGGAGCGAGTTGCGCTACGGCGAGAACCCGCACCAGCTGGCGGCGCTGTACCGGCAGGTGGACCCCAACATCCGGACGCCGGAGGGGGTGGTGAACGCGCGGCAGCTCAACGGCAAGGCGCTGTCGTACGTGAACATCCTGGACGCGGACGCGGCGTGGTCGGCGGCGTGCGACTTCGACGAGCCGGCGGTCGTGATCGTGAAGCACATGACGCCGTGCGGCATCGCCAGCCGCGACGACCTGGCCGAGGCGTTCGGGCTGGCGTTCGAAGCGGACATGATCTCGGCGTTCGGGGGGATCATCGCGATCAACCGACCGGCGGACGGCGCGCTGGCGGCGGCGATTCGGGGGACGAAGCACCCGACGAGCGGCCAGCGGCTGTTCGTCGAGATCATCATCGCGCCGTCGTTCACGGCGGAGGCCGTGGCAAACCTGTCAAAATCGAAGGATCTGCGCATCCTGGAGGCGCCGCCGGTGGACATGCGGGCGCGGGCGCTGGAGTACCGGGGCATCGCCGGGGGCCTGCTGGTGGAGGAATTCGACCGAATGGCGGTGGATCCGCCCGAGATGCGTGTGCTCACGAAGCGCCAGCCTACCGATACTGAACTGGCGGACATGCGGTTCGCCTGGACGTGCGTGAAGCACGTGAAGTCGAACGCGGTGGTGCTGGTGAAGGACCGCGTGATGGTGGGGATGGGGGCGGGCCAGCCGAACCGGGTGACCAGCGCGCGGCTGGCGGTGGCGTCGGCCGGGGCGCGGGCGGCGGGGTCGGTGTCGGCGTCGGACGCGCTGATCCCGTTCCCGGACACCGTCGAGACGTGCGCCGCGGCGGGCGTGACGGCCGTGATCCAGACGGGCGGCTCGATCCGCGACGAGGACTCGGTCGCGGTGTGCGACGCACACGGGATGGCGATGGTGGCGACGGGGGTGCGGCATTTCAGGCATTAGGGAGTTGTCAGTTCACAGTTCACAGTTTTCAGTTCTCTTCGATGTTGGATGTTAGATGTTGGATGTTGGAGGGCTCTCGACTGGCGACTGACGGCCGATGACTGACAACTGACGACTGACGACTGACGACTGACAACTGGCGGAGCACATGGCCACACAGCAAGACCTGGGCATCATGCAGATCGAGGACGCGATCGCGACGCTGGATAACGGCGAGCGGGCGCGGTTCGACCGGCTGTTCAGCGTGAGCAGCACGTTCGGGCAGCTGGTGCCGCCGGACGCGATGCTGCCGTGGATCGAGAAGCAGTTCGGCAGCGTCGACGCGACGCGCGAGCAGAAGATCGTCAAGGTGACGAACGTCGTGACGCTGGAGGGCGTGCTGTTCAACTGGCTGCGCTCGAGCCGGCCGATGTGGCGGCAGGAGATCAACCTCGACGCGGAGCTGGAGAACACGAACGCGGACCCGCTGAGCGACCCGTACAACGGGACGCCGGAGGACCTCTTCGGCCGCGTGCGCGGCAAGTACTGCGTGACGGCGAGCAACATCGCGAAGTTCGACGGCTTCCACGGGCTGGTGGTGTTCAACGAGAAGCACCCGCTGCGGTTCACGCGCGAGATGCTGCACGACTACGTCGACACCGGCGGCCGCTGGGGCGACCTGGCGCACGCATCGGACCCGGAGGCCAAGTACTACATGTTCCTGTGGAACTGCCTGTGGCGCGCGGGGGCGTCGCTGCTGCACGGGCACGCGCAGGTGATCATGGGGCGGGGGATGCACTACGCGGCGGTGGAGTACCTGCGGCAGCGCGCGGACTTCTACCAGTCGCACCACCGCTTCAACTACTTCAACGACCTGTTCCTGGCGCACCAGTCGCTGGGCTGCGCGTTCGACAAGGACGGCACGAAGGTGATCGCCAACCTGGCGCCGAAGAAGGAGAACGAGGTGCTGCTGTTCGCGCCGTTCGTCTCGACATCGCTGAAGGACCGCATCTACGAGGTGCTGGCGTGCTTCCGCGACCGGATGGGGATCAGCAGCTTCAACGTGGTGATCTACACGCCGCCGTGGGCGGAGACGCCGGAGCGCTGGGAGGGCTTCCCGGTGGTGGTGCGCATCGTCGACCGGGGCGACCCGTCGAGCCGGACGGCGGACATCGGGGCGATGGAGCTGTACGCGGCGAGCGTGGTGTCGAGCGACCCGTTCGAGCTGGCGCGGCAGCTGCGGGAGGCGATGGCTTCTTAGGTTGTAGGTGGTGGGTTGTAGGTTGTAGGGGTTGCGGGCCCGGCAGTTGTGCCGGGCTTTTGTGTTTGACGCGCGCCAGCCGCGTGGCGCACAATCACGGTCATGCCGGACGACGAATTTCGCGACTCCTTCGCCGCCGAGATCGGAGCGCTTGCATGCAACGCCCGATGACGCTCTTCCCGCGAATCACGGCGCAACTCGCCGCGACGGCGCGCACCTGTTCGGATCGATTGGGCGTTGCTCTGTACCAGAGCTACGAGCTGTGCCGTCGGCTTGGGGCGTCCGAAGGGGGCAACGAACAATCCGGGACGGCGTGATCAGGGCGCTTATGGTCGCCATCGGGGTGCTAGTGGGGTGGTTCTTTCCGCGCGGGCGTTAGATGAGCATCGAGTTCTTCGTCGCGAGCGCGGCGACGGATGCGGCACCTCACACCGGCCTTCGGCCACCCCTCTCCACGCTGTGGAGAGGGGCGCGGGCGGGGCTGTGGGTTCGCGATCGAGACGGACGATGCGGGTGCAAGGGTGCGACGGCCGGGGGGCGGCCGTCCTACGCGCTGTGCGGCCTCGATCTGGCACGGACGGCGTGGGGGGCGGGCACGCGGCCGCGTGCCCCTACGGGGACTGTGTCAGTTCGCGGCGATGGTGGTGGCGGGGGTGGCGCCGCTGAGCACGGCCGCCAGCGCACCCAACGTCGTGCCGGGGGCGATGGTGGTGGCGCAGGCGGCGGTGGCGGCGCGGATGGCGGCTTCGAGCTTGGGGATCATGCCGCCGGCGGCGACGCCTGACGCGATCAGGGCGGTGGCCTCGGCCGCTGTTAAGTGCGGGATCAGCTTGCGGTCCGCGTCGAGCACGCCGTCGACGTCGGTGAGGAAGACGAGGCGCTCGGCGTGGAGGGCGGCGGCGATCTCGCCGGCGGCGGTGTCGGCGTTCGTGTTGAGCAACTGCGGGGCGGCGCCGTCCGACTCGATCGCGATCGGCGCGATGACGGGGAGGCGGCCGGCGCGCAGCAGCTCTTCGATCACGGCGGGGTCGACGCGGTCGATCTTGCCGACGAAGCCGAGGTCGGCGTCGTAGCGTCGCGCCTGCAAGAGCATGCCGTCGGCGCCGCTGATGCCGACGGCCGGCGCGCCGAGGGCGCTCAGCTCGGCGACGAGGCGCTTGTTGACGACGCCGGCGAGGACGGCGACGACGACATCGAGCGTGGCGGCATCGGTGACGCGGAGGCCGCGCACGAACTTCGCTTCGACGCCGAGGCGCTGCAGCCATTCGCTGATCGCCGCGCCGCCGCCGTGGACGACGACGACCGGGCGGCCCTCGCGGCGCGCGGCGGCAATGTCGCGGAGCGACGTGTCGTGCGAGCCGAGCGTGGAGCCGCCGAGCTTGACGACGATGGGGCGCGGCGCGGCGTCAGGTTGTGTAGTCACTGTTGATGTGCACGTATTCCGGGGTCATGTCGCATCCCCATGCGGTCGCTGACGCATCGCCCGTACCCAGGCTGACCCGCAGCAGCACGTTCTCATTGCGGAGATAGTCGCTCGCCGCGGCGGCGTCGAAGGCGACGGGCTTGCCGCGATAGACCATGGTATCGCCCAGCCAGGCGCGCGCGCGATCGAGGTCGATGCGGGCGCCGCTGCGGCCGACGGCCATCATGACGCGGCCCCAGTTGGGGTCGTTGCCGTGGACGGCGGTCTTGACCAGCGGCGACGCGGTGATCGTGCGGGCGGCGGCGCGGGCCTCGGCGTCGGTGGCGGCGTGCTCGATGCGGACCTCGATCAGCTTCTCGGCACCCTCGCCGTCGCGGGCGAGCATCTTCGCCATCGACGTGCAGACGTAGCGGAGGGCGCGCGCGAACGCGGCGGCGTCCGGGTGCTTCGCGTCGATCTGCGGACCGCCGGCGGCGCCGTTCGCGAAGATGGCGGCGGTGTCGCTGGTGCTGGTGTCGCCATCGACGGAGATCATGTTGAGGGAGTCGTTGACGGCGCCGCGGAAGGCGGCGCGGAGGAACGGCAGCGAGACGCGGGCGTCGGTGGTGACGAAGCAGAACATCGTCGCCATGTCGGGGTGGATCATGCCGACGCCCTTGGCGACGGCGCCGATCGTGCAGGCGCGGCCGCCGGCGCGGAACCGCACCGCCATCGTCTTCGGGTGGGTGTCGGTGGTCATGATGGCGCGCGAGAATTCGTGGCCGCCGGCGGCGCTGAGCGCGATGGCGGGGACGCCGGCGCGGATCCGCGGCATCGGCAGCGGGTGGCCGATGATGCCGGTGCTGCCGACGAGGACGTCGTCGGGCGCGACGCCGAGCTTCGCGGCGGCGAGGCGGCACATCTCGTCCGCGTCACGCAGGCCGGCGGCGCCGTTGGCGACGTTGGAGATGCCGGCGTTGACGATGACGGCGCGGGCGCGACCGTTGCGCGCGTGTTGCTGTGAGACGACGACCGCCGCGCCCTTCACCGTGCTGCGGGTGAACATCGCGGCGACGCGCGCGGGCGTCTCGGAGGCGAGAATGCCGAGGTCGAGCTTGCCCTTGCCGGCGGTCTTGATGCCGGCGTAGACGGCGCCGGCGACGAAGCCCTTCGGGCTCGTGGCGCTGCCGCCTTCGACGATCGTGATGCCGCGCGGCGCGGCTGGCTGTGCCACTAGTACCTCACTACTGAGAATGTGACGGGTTCACCACAGAGGCGCGGAGGGCGCGGAGTATCTGGGGAATTGCTCGAGATGCGTTCCGCTCCCCGCCGCCCGGAACCTAACCCCCTCGCCACGGCGAGTCTTCGACGGCCCCTTCCCTGGGAGGGAAGGGGAGCGCGATCACGATGACGGGCGGCACGCACGGGCAATGCGATGTGTTCACCGCGGAGGCGCGGAGCGCGCAGAGTGCTTGGGGAATTGGGCAAGGCCGGCGTGTTGCGCGGCTCGGCCTGGATCTCAGCGTCCTCTGCGTCTCCGCGGTGCAATTCAGGGCCTCTGTGCTCTGCCACTAGGGGAAGAGCGCCAGCGACTGGAGGCCGGCGGTCTCGGGCAGGCCGAGCATGACGTTCAGGCACTGCACCGCCGCGCCCGCCGCGCCCTTGCCGAGATTGTCGATCGCACTGGCGACGACGACGCGGCCGGTGCGCCGATCGATCGAGGGGTGGACGACGCAGTAGTTCGTGCCGGCGACGTGCTTCGTCGACGGCGGCGCGTCGGAGACGTGCACGAAGGGGGCGCCGGCGTAGTAGTCGCGATAGATCCGCATGAGCGCGGCGCGGTCGAGGCTGACGCCGGGGCGGAGCTGCGCGTAGCAGGTGCTGAGGATGCCGCGCGTCATGGGGATGTAGTGCGGGACGAAGGTGATCTCGGGCGCGGGCGCCTCGGCGAGCGAGCCGAGCTCCTGCGTCATCTCGGGCAGGTGGCGGTGGCCGTCGAGCGCGTAGGGGGCGACGTTTTCGTCGGCCTCGGAGAAGTGGACGTTGAGGCCGAGCGTGCGTCCGGCGCCGGAGAGGCCGGTCTTGGTGTCGGCGACGACGGCGGGCTCGATGATGCCGGCAGCGAAGGCGGGGGCGAGCGCCAGGATGACGCCGGTCGCGTGGCAGCCGGGGACGGCGGTCAGCTTGGAGGCGGCGATCTCGTCCGGGTGCAGCTCGGGCAGTCCGAAGACGGCGCGCTGCAGGAGCTGGGGCGCCGGGTGGGTGACCTTATAGAAGGCCTCGTACTCGTCGACGCGCTTGAGGCGGAAGTCGGCGCTGAGGTCGATGACCGGCACGCCGGCATCGATGTAGGGCAGCAGTTGCTCCACCGCGGCGGCGTGGGGGAGCGCGGAGAAGACGACATCGACGCCATCGAGCGATTCGGCGATGGGGAGGTCGATCGGCCAGAGGTGGGGGAAGATCTCGGGCAGGCGCTTGCCGGCGGCGCTGCGGCCGGTGACGCCGGTGAGCTGCACGTGCGGGTGGCCGTGCAGGAGCCGGGCGAGCTCGCTGCCCGCGTAGCCGGTGACGTTAAGGATGCCTACGGAGGTCATGGGGTACAGGGTAGCAGGTGTGAGTTCACAGTTATCAGTTGTCAGTTTTCAGTAGGCCGACGCGCCGCGAGTTCGCCATCTGCGATCACGCCGCCACGCTGTACGGCCGTCGCTTGTTGCGGGGCTGACCGATGCTAGTCGTCGGAAGGCGGCTCGATGGGAGTGGTGATGAGGGCGCGGCCGATCCAGAACGAGATGTAGAGGGCGCCGAGGAAGAAGATGGTGACGGGAAGGGCGAGGGCCATGTAGGAGCGCTTGAGCACGCCCATGAGGAAGACCATGCCGGTCAGGGCGCTGATAGCGCAGATGATCATGCCTGCGGTGTGCGAGCGCTCGGCTCCCATGACGGTACTCCTTCGTGCGGGGGTGCGGTCTCGGTGGGTGTTATAGCAATTCGGGGTACGGGAGGCCAGTTTGGGAGGCTGGGCGGTGGTGATTGGTCGCTGGTGATTGGGGGCCGGCTATTCGCGGTGGTCGGCGCGGCGGGCGCGTTCACGCTGGATGGCGGACTGCGCCTCGCCGGGCGGGAGGTCGGAACCGGGCAGCTTGGTTTCGGTTTCGGGCTTGTGCAGCTCGGGGCGGTCGCCCCAGCGTCGCGCGAGGCTCATGATCTGTCGCCATCCTGCGGATGAGCCGGGGCCGAACCAGCGCATAACGCTTCCTTCACAGGCAGATGCGGCGCCCCGCCGGACCTAACCCCCGGGCCCTTCCCTGGGAGGGAAGGGGAGCGCGATCACGAGGATGGGATTCGTGATGCACCGGTGTCAATCTTAACTGAACATCGGCGCCGCTGCGCTAGCGGCGCATGAAACCGGTGCGGCGGCGGCGCCGAAACGCTGGAAGCCCGCCATGGCCCAACGACCCGCGAGAGTCAGCTCGGTTCGTCCGCCGCCGGTAGCCCGTGTGCATAGGCTGCCAGGAGTGCCCGGCCTGAAAAATCCAGGCGCTTGAGCGAGACACACAACTGGTCGAGCGCCTCGAGCGCCTTCGCAGCCTCGCGCACCGAGATGTCGCCATCCCGGAGGCCCTGTGCAAGTTCGCCCGCATCGTCGACACAATAGCGAAGTCCGTCGTACACCTCGACGTCCAGGTAACTATCGCGAATGCGCCACGTGTCCCCATTCACCGTGATGATCTCCGGTTCGATGTACCAGTCCATGGGCTCCGGCACGTCGGGGAAGTACGACATGCGGTTCACCACCCACCCCTGCTTCGGCAGAATCCACCGCTGATGGAAGTGGAACAACTGTCCGGGCACGCGATGCTGCTCTGCGCTGCTCCCGATAGGCCGTGAGTAGAAGAGCCCGCCGTCGGCTACGACCATACGGTCGAGCGGATACCAGAGCCCGTCGCGATCACGGACCCGTCTCGTTATCGTGTCAATATCCGCGCCCGCGTGCCGCGTCATGCGCGCGAGCATAGCATATGGCGAGCAGCGAGGTTGAAACGCGAACCGGCGGTGTGGCGCCCCGCCGGACCTAACCCCCGGCCCCTTCCCTGGGAGGGAAGGGGAGCGCGATTACGAGAATGGAAACGCAGGGCGCGTCAGGCGTCAAGCTCAAACGCAACATCGGGATCGCAGCGCTAGCGGCGGATGGAGCTGGTGCGGCGGCGGCGCTGCTCGGCGACGCGGAGGCGGATGAGGGCGCGCTGCAGGGCGGCGGCGGCCACGGCCAGGTCCTCGGTTGTCTCGCGGCGGTCGAGGGCGAGGCGGGCGCGCTCGCGGGCCTGCTCGGCGCGGGTGATGTCGATCTCGTCAGCGCGCTCGGCGGCGTCGGCGAGGACAATGACCTTGTTGTTGAGGACTTCGAAGAAGCCGCCGGTGACGGCGAAGGGGATCTCTTCGCTGCCACGCTTGAGCACGAGTTCGCCGGGCTGGAGCATGGTCATGAAGGGGGCGTGCTGGGGCAGCACGGCGAGTTCGCCCTCGACGCCGGGGGCGATCACTTCATCGATGCCCTCTTCCTTGAGGACGGTGCGCTCGACGGTGACGATTTCGACTGAGAGCGGCATTGGATCTTCCCTTGGTTGCTGGACGGCGGAGGTCGGAAGTCGGACGTCGGATTTCGTTTTCGGCCGGACCGGAGCTGAAGCTCCTCCACTACGTCATCCTGCCGCCGGGCGGACAGGTCTGTCGCCACGGCGACTCTGCGAGAAGACCTGTCCCTACGGCGGATGATGGCTCGTTCTTCCTCCTAGCCCTCGCTGGCGATCTTGGCGGCCTTGGCGATGGCGTCGTCGATGGTGCCGACGTTGACGAAGGCTTGCTCGGGCAGGTTGTCGTGCTTGCCTTCGAGGATCTCCTTGAAGCCGCGGACGTTCTCGCGCACCGGCACGTACTGGCCGGGGATGCCAGTGAAGATCTCGCCCATGTACATGGCCTGGCCGAGGAAGCGCTCGATGCGGCGGGCGCGGGCGACGGTCTGCTTGTCCTCGTCAGACAGCTCTTCGACGCCAAGGATGGCGATGATGTCCTGCAGGTCCTTGTAGCGCTGGAGCACGCGCTGGACGCCGCGGGCGACATCGAAGTGCTCCTGGCCGACGATGTTGGGGTCGAGGATGCGCGACGAGGACGACAGCGGGTCCATGGCGGGGTAGATCGCCTTCTCGAAGATGCCGCGGTCGAGGGCGACGACGGCGTCGAGGTGGCCGAAGGTGGTGGCGACGCCGGGGTCGGTGTAGTCGTCGGCGGGGACGTAGATCGCCTGGAACGAGGTGATCGACCCCTTCTTGGTGGTGGTGATGCGCTCTTCCAGCTCGCCCATCTCGGTGGCGAGGGTGGGCTGGTAGCCGACGGCGGAGGGCATGCGGCCGAGGAGCGCGGACACTTCCATGCCGGCGAGGGTGTAGCGGTAGATGTTGTCGATGAAGAGCAGCACGTCCTGGCCGGACTCGTCGCGGAAGTACTCGGCCATGGTGAGGCCGGTGAGGGCGACGCGGAGCCGGACGCCGGGGGGCTCGTTCATCTGGCCGAAGACGAGGACGGTCTTGTCGAGCACGCCCGACTCCTCCATCTCGACCCAGAGGTCGTTGCCCTCGCGGGAGCGCTCGCCGACGCCGGTGAAGACGGAGATGCCGGAGTGCTCGGCGGCGATGTTGCGGATCAGCTCCTTGATGAGCACGGTCTTGCCGACGCCGGCGCCGCCGAAGAGGCCGACCTTGCCGCCGCGGACGAGCGGGGCGATGAGGTCGACGACCTTGATGCCAGTCTCGAGGACCTGGACCTGGGTCACCTGCTCCTCGAAGCTCGGGGGCTTGCGGTGGATGGAGGACCGGTTGCCGGCGACCTCGCCCTTCTTATCGAGCGGCTCGCCCAGCACGTTGAAGAGGCGGCCGAGGGTGTTGGGGCCTACGGGGACGGAGATGGGTGCGCCGGTGTCGGTGACGACGGCGCCGCGGCGCAGGCCGTCGGTGGTGTTCATGGCCAGGCAGCGCACCCAGTTGTTGCCGAGGTGCTGCTCGACCTCGGCGACGATGATGCCGGCGTCGCCCTTGATCTCGACGGCGTTGAAGAGCTCGGGGAGGATGCCGCCGGGGAATTCGACGTCCACGACGGTGCCGATCACCTGCGAGACTCTGCCCTGCGTTGCGGTCTGTGTCGTCATCTGCATTACCTCTGGTGTGATGGGGGACGGTAGGTCCCTACGGGTGACTCTTGTTCGTAGCCGGGACGGAGCTGTCGCCACGGCGACTCTTCGAAAAGCTGCGTCCCTACAGGTGATTGCCGGAGCTGAAGCTCCTCCACTACTTGCCGGGCGGACAGGTCTGTCGCCACGGCGACTCTTCGAGAAGACCTGTCCCTACGCGTGATGTTCCTTCTTCTTTCGTATGGGGACGGAGCTGTCGCCACGGCGACTCTTCGAAAAGCTGCGTCCCTACGATCCTCCTGTCGGTCGCCATGCGTCCGACTTCTGACTTCCGACTTCCAGCGTCCGGCTACGCGTTCATGGCCTCTACGCCGCCGACGATGTCGAGCAGCTCCTTGGTGATCTGCTCCTGGCGCACCTTGTTGTAGATGAGCGTGAGCGACTGGATCATGTCCTTCGCGGCGTCGGTGGCGTTACGCATGGCGACCATGCGCGCGGACAGTTCGCTCGCCTCGGTCTCGAGCACGGCCTGGTAGACCGTCATCTCGATGTAGCGGGGGAGCAGGTCGGCGAGCACGCCCTCGGCGCTGGGCTCGAAGATGTAGTCGACGTCGTTGGCGGTCGTGTCCTGGATGTCTTGCGGCTCGATCGGCAGGATCTGGCGCACGGACGCCACCTGGACGGCGGTGTTGACGAAGCGCGGGTACAGCAGGTCGACGCGGTCGACGCGGCCGGACTGGTACTCGTCGACGACGAGGCGGGTCATGGCCAGCGTGTCGGCGAGGTTCGGGTATTCGGGCATGGTGAACTCGGCGAGCAGCGCCTGGCCGGCGCGGACGACGAAGTCGCGCCCCTTGCGGCCGGAGGTGACGAACGAGACCGGGGCTTCTTGCTCGAGCGCGAAGGTAGCGGCCTTGCGGTTCATGTTCGATGGGAGGCCGCCGGCGAGGCCGCGGTTGGGGCCGAGGTAGAGGATCAGCGTGTTCTTGACGGGGCGCACGGTCAGGAAGGGGTGCGTCTCGTCTTCGTCGCCGCGCTGCTTGGCGAGGTCGCCGAGGATCTCGAGCATCTTCTCGGCGTAGGGGCGGGCCTGGAGCGCGCGCGTCTGCGAGCGCCGCATCTTCGAGCCGGCGACCAGCTCCATGGCCTTGGTGACCTTGGCGATGGAGGTGACGGAGCGGACTCTGCGGCGGATTTCTCGGACGGAAGCCATTTGTTAGTTGTTAGTCCTTGGTTGGTAGTTGTCAGTCTTCAGTCGTCAGTTTTCAGTTTTGCGGGCGGACAGGTCTGTCGCCACGGCGACTCTTCGAGAAGACCTGTCCCTGCGCGTGGTGTTCCTTCTTCTTGCGTTGCGGGACGGAGCTGAAGCTGCGTCCCTACTGTGTTCGCGGAGCTGAAGCTCCTCCACTACGACTCTCGGTGCCCGTCGGTGCGGGCGGACAGGTCTGTCGCCACGGCGACTCTTCGAGAAGACCTGTCCCTACGCGTGATGTTCCTTCTTCTTGCGATGGGGACGGAGCTAAAGCTGCGTCCCTACTGTGTTCGCGGAGCTAAAGCTCCTCCACTACAACTCTCGGTGCCCGTCGGTGCGGGCGGACAGGTCTGTCGCCACGGCGACTCTTCGAGAAGACCTGTCCCTGCGCGTGATGCTCTCTCTTCCTGCGTTGCGGGGACGGAGCTGAAGCTGCGTCCCTACTGTGTTCGCGGAGCTAAAGCTCCTCCACTACAACTCTCGGTGCCCGTCGGTGCGGGCGGACAGGTCTGTCGCCACGGCGACTCTTCGAGAAGACCTGTCCCTGCGCGTGATGCTCTCTCTTCCTGCGTTGCGGTGACGGAGCTAAAGCTGCGTCCCTACGGTGTTCGTTCCGATTTCCGATTTCCGACTTCCGACTTCCGGCGCCTAGTAAGGCACGGTGTTCTTGAAATCGGCCAGGGCCTGCTTCAGGGTGGCGGCGATGTCATCGGTGATCGCCTTTTCGTCCATGATCTTCTTGGTGATCTCGGGCTTGTTGCTCTCCATGAACTTGTGGAAGGCGGCCTCGAAGGCCTGGACCTTTTCGACGGGCACGTCGTCCAGGAAGCCGTTGTTGAGCGCCCAGAAGATCTCGACCTGCTCGCCCATGGAGAGCGGCTGGTACTGCGGCTGCTTGAGGATCTCCTGCGCGCGCTGGCCGCGCTCGAGCTGGCGGCGGGTCGAGGCGTCGAGGTCGCTGGTGCCGAACTGGGCGAAGGCCTGCAGCTCGCGGTACTGGGCCATGTCGATGCGGAGCTGGCCGGCGACCTGCTTCATCGCCTTGCGCTGGGCGGCGGTGCCGACGCGCGAGACCGAGATGCCGGCGTTGATGGCGGGCCGGATGCCGGCGTTGAAGAGGTCGTTCTCGAGGTAGATCTGGCCGTCGGTGATCGAGATGACGTTGGTCGGGATGTAGGCCGACACG
>Ga0315281_10008430_pt1 | contig 14414 bp, 12 predicted proteins | sample YL17G07_0_MG_FD_204540 | JGI IMG/M metagenome (GOLD analysis project Ga0315281, IMG submission 204540) | Sediment microbial communities from Yellowstone Lake, YNP, Wyoming, USA - YL17G07_0 | ecosystem: Environmental > Aquatic > Freshwater > Lake > Sediment | place: USA: Wyoming | collected...
TGGCGAACTTGGCGATCTCGGCGCGCAGGTGGCGCGCAAACTGCTCCGTCGTCATGGGGTCGGAATCGGCCCCGAGAGCCGCGAACTTCTCCTTCACTTCCGGCAACTGCAGTATTCGATTAACGTCAGCATTGAGCTTGGCGACGATGTCCACCGGGGTGGCCGCGGGCGCGTAGAGGCCGAACCACGCGACGACTTCGAAACCGGGGAGACCGGATTCGGCGACGGTGGGAACCTCCGGCATCAGGGCGGTGCGCCGGGCACTCGTGATCGCCAGTGCCTTGATCCGGCCGCTGCGCACCTGCGTGAGCGAAGTCGGTATGGGGTCGAACAGCATCGGCACCTGGCCGCCGAGGAGGTCGGCCATCGCCGGCGCCGCGCCCTTGTAGGGAATGTGCGTAAGCTGGATACCGGCAGCCGTCTTGAACGTCTCGCCGGCGAGGTGCGCGGCGCCGCCGACTCCGCTCGATCCATAGTTGACGCCGCCCGGTTTGGCTTTGATGTAGGCGATCAGCTCCGCCACCGAGTTGGCCGGAACCGAGGGATGCAGCACCAGCAGAAAGGGCGCCACCGCGATATACGCGACCGGCGTGAAATCGCGCAGTGTGTCGTAGGGCAGTTGTTTGTATATGCTCAGGTTGATCGCGTGCTGCGTGCCCTGCAGCAGCAGCGTGTAACCGTCCGCCGCCGACTTTGCGACCAGGTCCGAACCGATGGTGCCGCTCGCCCCCGGTTTGTTCTCGACCACGGCCTGCTGGCCCCAGGATTCGCTGAGTTTCTGCGCGATCACCCGTGCCATCACGTCGGTGGCGCCACCCGGCGGAAACGGCACGATGATGCGCACCGGTCTGACGGGAAAGCTCTGCGCCAGAGCCAGGCATGGAAAGAGCAACAGCGCTGCAAGTATTCGTTTCATTTTTCCTCCTTCGACACACCAAGGCCGGCTGTCTCGGCGTCGATGGCATCGCTACGCCGGCCACCGAGACCATTGTAAGCGACACCGGGGTCGCCGCGGGCGCGCGCGCCGGCAAGCCGTTCCGGCTTCGCGGCCGGATTGATTGTCCTACCCCTCCCTTCTTTCGCGATCCGGTGGATAATCAGGCACGGATCCGGCCATCGCCGGACATCCGTATTCGCCGGGAGATCAGCATGCGTCTGCAAGGAAAGACTGCCATCGTCATCGGCGCGGGCCAGGGCCCGGGCACGGGGATGGGTAACGGCCGCGCCACGGTGCTGCGCTTCGCGGAAGAAGGTGCGAGGGTCATGGCCGTCGATCGTGACCTCGCCTCGGCCGAGGAGACTGTTGCGATGGCCAAGCCGGCGGGCAACGGATGCTTCGCCTTCGAGGCCGACGTGGTCAGGGAAACGACGCTCGCGGCCGCAATCGCCGCGGCAATGGCCCGCTGGGCCCGCATCGACATCCTGCACTACAACGTAGGTGTCAGCATCGCCGGCGGCGACGCCCAATTGCTCGACATTACGGAGGAGGCGTTCGACCGGATCACGGCAATCAACCTGCGCGGCGCCGTCATGGCCTGCAAACACGTCGTCCCGATCATGCGCGAGCAGCGCTGCGGCAGCATCCTGATGATTTCTTCTCTGGCGGCCGTGGAAAAATACCCATTCGTCACCTACAAGGCCACCAAGGCGGCCATGATTGCGTTCACCCAGCAGGTCGCGATCCAGAATGCCGAGTATGGCATACGCGCGAACGTGATCCTGCCCGGGCTCATGGACACGCCGATGGCGGTCGACACGCGAGTGCGCGCGAGCGGCAAGAGCCGCGAACAGGTCGCGGCGGAACGCGATGCGCGCGTGCCGTTGCGCCACAAGATGGGCACCGCGTGGGACGTGGCCAATGCGGCGCTGTTTCTCGCATCCGACGAGGCCGCGTTCATAACCGGCGTGTCGCTCCTCGTGGACGGCGGCGGCGCGCTCAATGTCGGCTGAGACGGGAGCGAGCATCATAATCTGCTCAAAGCGTCCAGCTTGCCTCGGATTCTTCGGTAGCTATAGTAGACGGCAAAGGTCGGCCTAGAGTCGTCCCGCCGCCGACAGTTTGGATAAGCCGGCGCTGACCGGAATTTTCAGTAGGTGGAGCGCGTCAGAGGAAACGACCGCCCAAAAGCAGCGCTGCGCGAGTAAACTGTCTCCCGGTTCACGCCCAAAACAATTACTTAGTGAGTTCGCATGGCTGCTCCCTTACCCCGCCGTCGCACAAAGTTCTGCGATGTCGCTCTCGGTCAGCGTTTCTATGACCCAATCAGCGCCGAATATTTCGTGAAACAGAGCGAAAGCATGGCAGCCATGGTTACCGGCATAGGCGATGGCACAATCCCCGACGAATTTGAAGCAGACGATGTTGTTGGCATCGACTTGAATTAGGCACGCGACATTCATGGCGTGCAAATGCCAATGCAGCAGTGCATCTGGCGATGATTAACGCTGCGCGCCAGGTTGGTGGGGACGGATAGTCAGCTTCGTTTCGGCGGGCTTTTCTTTTGGCTGATATTAAGGCACGCTCTTGCGCGCATGTAGCGGGCGCATACCTAAGACTTAAGGAACTATCTTCTCAGGCGGTTCAACGGTCGGTCGATTACGCTACCACTATCCATGCCTCATCAGCCTTCATGCGAACAGCGACGCCCACCGTGGAACCTCGATCTTCCACCCTGACAACGGTTCCTACGCATCTGAGTTGCGTCCCCGGAGGAATTTCGAAATCGATCGTCATCGTGATTGTCGTGCCGACCTCATAGTGCTTGTCTGCCTCGAAGTAGACGCTGGAGGGGCTGACATCGCGCGTTACGCCTTTACCCTCGTCGTTTAAGACCTTGACCGGCAATCGCTGGGGTGCGCGATCTTCCTTGCGCTTCCTTTTGAATAGGTTTGGCAGCCACGATTTCAAGGATAATTCCATATTAGGCTTTTCAAATTTGGCCGTGTTCAAGATTGTCGATTATCGCCCGGAGCACTGGAGCACTGGAGCACTGGAGCACGATATTCCCTAATCCGTTCGGCTGCAATACCTGCCTACCTGCACCGCGTCCATGCCTCCCTGGCACAGTTACGGCGCAACCTGCCACCCGGTTCCTGACATCGCATAAAGATGGGGCAAACCGCCCGCCTTGCTTCGATTTGAAGACGGAAGAGATGCTATAGTGCACGCCACCTTGAAAATTGGTTAGATTACGCTGTAGTTACCCAGCAAACCCGGGTGCGGGTATCGCCGCCCCCTCCCCAGCATTCAACATAAGGAGCATTTTGAGCGTGGATTTTAAACCCCAATTCACTACAAATCGGAGAATATCAGCGGCCCAAAGGTATCACGCCCTAATTCGATTTTCCGGTCATTGGGCTTTAGAGGCAGCCGAGACCGCAATGCATGCGCTCCGACGCGCCCTCGCCGCTTCACCTACCTAAAGAAAGACACAGACCATGACGCACGCTGACATCATCGATGCTCGAGGCCTCTCTCTCAGTGCGCCCGGCTCCGCGGCGGTCGAGCGTTTCGACGCCCTGATCGACGATCTCTACTACTACCGCCTGGGGGTAGGGGATCGCATGGACGCACTGTTGCAGGAGTTTCCGGAGTTCGTCCTTGCTTATGTACTCAAGGGCTACTCGCTCATGACCGAAGGTACGCTCGACGCCCACCCCAAGGCGCGGACACACCTGCTGCGCTCGGAGGCTTTGCCTGCCAATGCCAGGGAGCGCCTGCACCAGGAAGCCTTGCGCGCCTGGATTGCGCAGGATTTTTCCGCCCGTGCGGCGGCCTGGGAGCAGATCCTGATCGAGTGGCCGCTGGATTTGCTGGCTTTTCGTCAACACACAGGCACGCTTTTCTGGAGCGGCGACAAACGACATCAAGCCGAAGTGAGCGCGGGAGTCGCCGGCCATTGGGGCCCCCGGACGCCCGGTTATGGGCACTTTCTTTCGGCGCATGCCTTCGCCATGGAAGAGGTGGGCCAGTACGCAGTGGCCGAGCGTTGCGCGCGCGAGGCGCTGGCCTTGCAGCCGCAGGATCTTTGGGCCCTGCATGGCTTGGCCCATGTGTTCGAGATGCAGGGTCGTGCCCGGGAGGGCATCGAACTGCTCAGCGACGCGGCGCGATTTCTCAATGACTACAACCTGTTTCGCGGCCACCTGTGGTGGCATCTGAGTTTGTTCAAGTTTTCGCAGGGCCGTTTCGACGAGGTGCTCGAACTGTTCGACCGCGAGGTTTATCCGAAGTCGTCCACCTTTTACCTCGACGTCCAAAATGGCGCCTCGTTGCTGGCGCGCCTGGAATTCCAGGGCGTCGACGTCGGGTCGGCGCGTTGGGAGCGCCTGGCGCAAGCCTCCTTGCTTAACGCCACGCAAAGCACAATATGGTTTACCACCGTGCATCACGTCATGGCGCTGACGCGCAGCGGGCGGGTATCGGCGGTGCAATCGACGTTCGATTACCTGGGCTCTGCAGGGAAGAACTCCGCACAGGCGGCGCTGGCGCACGAACTCGCCCAGGCCGCGGCGGCTTTTTACCAGGACAAGCCCCGCGAAGCGCTTGAGCGGATGCTGGCCGTGCGTCAGCGCCACGGTGAACTCGGCGCCAGCCATGCCCAACAAGACCTCTATGACCAGATCATGGTCATGGCTGCCTTGCAGCTGGGCGATTTACCTCGCGTGCGTCAGCTGCTCAAGGCCCGCCTCTCCACGCGCATTTGGGACGCAGCGACGTGGCAGATTTTTGAGGCCCGCTCGCGTCGTGTCGACGAAGTTCAAGACGCCGCGGCGGTGCGAGCCGCGTTGCGCTGGGACGCGAACTAGTTACAGCGAAAAACGGCGGAAGAGTTAGGAGTCGAACCCCAGGGAACGCATGCGCCCCCTCTCTGGATTTGAAGTCCAGGCGCCCCACCGGGGACGAGACTCTTCCGTATTCGATATTAATGCAGTTTTGTATCGTCGGGAAGGTGAACGAACTGTTCCAGAGGGCGGTCTTCGTCGTCCAGGCAGCGCAAATCGAAGCAGAGCGTGCAAGATCAGGTCATTCGGCGCGTATGCCCTTTTCAGTAATCACCTTGTTCCACCTTTTTATCTCGGCTGCGACGATTTTTTGTCATCGTTCGCTCCACGCAGGCCGGCGCGCAAGACAGGCGCCTCCTCCGGACAATCACCGGCCCGGCGTCCTCCCCTACTCGAGCGCCGCTTTTTTCTTGGTGATTTCGACGATGCCCTGGTCCGCGTCGACACGGACCCAGTCGCCGGTGGCAATGACTTGCAACGGGTCCTGATCGAAGTCGGTCAGGGCAGGCGCATGGGTGACTACCGCGCCGAGCGCGATCTTGGTCGTCATTTCGTTGAACAGCATCGCTGCCGGCGCCGCGCCCGCAAGACGCGCGACGTGAAACTGACTGGACCAGCCGGAGGAGCCTTTCGCGCCGGGAAACACCAACACCTTGCCCTTGAAGCTCTGGCCCCGCAGTTCGTGCCGCGTCTCGATGATGGTTCCGGTCCTCGGATCGATTCCGCCCCAGCCGGAGATCCTCTGCGTGGTGACCAGCGCCTCACCCTCGGCGCAGCCTCCCACCACTTTCCTGCCGCGCAGCACAATCTTTTTCATACGAGCCGACCCGACCAGCGGCCGCTGATCGCCGCCTGGATGCAGTCGGCCGTGGTGCCGAACCAGGCCTCTACGCCCATGATGGCCGGCAGGTAGTGCGCCTGCTTGGCAGAGTCCACGGCGGCGACCTTCGTGCCCTTGGGCATCACCCGGCCGAAGGCCGAGCAGGTATCGGTCATCAGATGCCCGCCGGCGTCGGTGATGATCCTGGTGTAGCCGTTCCGGTCCGCGACCTGTTTGATCGCGCTCGGCGTAAAAATCCACAGGCTGGTGTTCGCGTGGACTCGCTGCCCCTCTAGCAACTGGCACGCCTCCCAGATCTGTTCGATCGAATAATGCGGGCAGCCGAGCATGACGTAGTCGACGTGCGTATCGCGTCCGGTCGAATTGACGCGCTCGTAGGCCAGTTTTCTTTCCGCGACGCCGTACTTGAGGGTCTCAAGCGGCTCGCTTCCGCCGAAGGCTTCCTGCAGGGTGCCGGCCTCGGGCGTCACGCCGATCGCGTGATACATCTCGACCCCGCCCGAGGAAGAAGCCGCCGCCCCGAAGTGTTTCAAGCGCGCGAGGTTCGGAACCTGCCCTATGCCGTGAAGGACCGGGACACGCTCCTGCACTATTTCACCGACGTAATAACCGAGCAGCCCCCAGTCCGCGGTGTCCTTGACCTCGACTTCGATTTCGATCAGGTGGGTGCCGCGACGGTTCTCGTCCAGGTGATAGCCCCAGTAGGGAATCTTGCCGGTGAGCATCGCGGCGCCGGCACTCTCGCGACCCTCCGCGTTGGTGCGCCCGCCGAGCACCGAATTGCAGTAGATGACGGCCGACGATTCCATCCAGGCGCAGTGCTCGCCTTTCACCGGTACGTTGCCGACCTGATAGGGCGTGCACGTGTTGAGCAGATTCACGCCCCGCTCACCGAAGAAGGCCTCACCCTTGCGATACAGCTGCACCAGTTCCGGGGTAACGCCCTGCTGCTCGGCGTGATTGGGGTCGATGCCTTGCTGCAGGTGCGAGGTGTAAGCCTTGACCTTGGGAATCTTCACCACCTCGGCGCTGTCCAGGCTGAATTCGGAGAACACGGCATCGAGCCCGCCGGGGTGCCGCGCGGCGTAGTCGCGAATGAAGGGCGTGGTAGCGCCTACGGTCGCGCATACATTGTTGGTATCGACCAGCTTCTCCGCGCCCAACGCTTCGCCGTAGCGCAACAGCAGGTCCATGGCCTTTTGCACCGCCGGCCCGTGCGCACCGTCTAGCATCGCCTGCTCCCGGGCGGTCAATCTCACGAACGGGCCTCCGCGCTCGCCGCCTCGACGCGTTCCTCGGCAGGACGCAGGTAAACACCTTGCTTCACCAGCGCCGCCTGCAGCTCGGCGACCGCCACCGCGCGCGGTTCGATGCCGCGGTTCGCCGCAAGCGCCGCGCCCACTCCCGCCGCCTGGCCCGTGATCCAGCATTGCGGAATCTCACGCAGGAATCCGTGCGAGTTCGCGTCGCAGGCCACGTGCCGCCCGCAGGCGAGCAGGCCGTCCAGCGTTTCCGGCACCAGGCTGCCATAGGGAATCGAGATGTTGGGAAATTTCGGCGACACGCTCGGACTCACGCCGATCTCGTCGTCGAACACCTTGGCCGTCGGCCACTGCGCGCGCGTCACCCGGGCAACACCTGCGAGGCGCCGGCTGTGGCGCACGCCGAGTTGGGGCGCGGAGAGCATCAGGAACGCAGCCTCGAAGCCGGGCGCGTTGGCGCGATAGAAATCGAGGTGTTCCGCCATCAGGCGGTGCGAACGGATCTCGACCTCGGTCTGGTCGTCGACGTCGAGCGCCGAGAACCCGGATTGCCGCGGTCCCATGAACAGTGCGACGTCGTTGCGCCAGGACACGAACGGCCGCTCGAACAGGCGCAGCTTCTCGCGGCCGCGCGCCATGAACTGCGAGAACTGTTCCGGCTGGCCGGACTTGAACTCGAGCCAGCGCGCCATGTCGACGCCGCCGAACAGCCACGCCGTGTTCATGCAGTGGTGGATGTCGTTGCCCTCGATGTTGGACTCGAACGCGGCGCCGGCGCGCGCGAACATGTCGCCGTCGCCGGTGGCGTCCACCACCACTTTGGCAAAGATCGCCTGACGGCCGGCCTTGGATTCGAAAATCGCGCCGCGCACCGCGCCGCCCTCGACAATCGGCGTCGCCGCCCAGGTGTGGAACACCAGGTGCACTTTGCTTTCCAGAACCAGGTCCTGCGACAAGAGCTTCAGGCGCTCCGGGTCGATGGTCGGTGACCAGGTGACCACGCCGTGGTAGGACGCGGTGCGGTGCGACCAGTAGGCGGCGCGCTCCGGGTCGCGCGAACCCCATTCCCCGCGCGCCGGTCCCGCCACCGCGTCCGCGGGCAGCCGATCGAACAGCTCGTGCGCGAAGCCGCGGATGACGTGCTTCCCTTCCCAGTCGGACATGCGGTCGATCCAGATGACCAGACCTCCGGTGGAAAGCCCGCCGAGATGGTTGTAGCGCTCGAGCAGGACCACGTCCGCGCCGAGCCGCCCGGCGGCGACCGCCGCCGCAGTGCCGGAGGGACCGCCGCCGACCACCAGCACGTCGCACTTGCGGTAGATCGGGATATCGCGCCCCGGCTCGCGGTAGCTGCCGAGATCGAGCCTGGGGCCGCGCGCGCGCTCGACCTCGAATCGATCGACTTCGAACATGTCCGAGACGAGAATGCGCTCGTCACCGCGTTCCGTGGTCTTCATTGCCTCGTCCTCGTTGCGTTGTCTTGACTCACTGGAGCCGGTTGAAAACTCACTGCGGCTTCATGCCGAGATCGCGTACGATCTTTCCCCAGCGCTCATGGAAGTCCCGGGTCAGGGCCGCGAGTTCTTCCGGCGTGGATGACGCGGCCTCGTAGGCGCCGCGGTCGAACGCCTCCTTCACCTCCGGCAGGTTCAGGACTTTCACCAGCGCCGCGTTCAGTTTTTGCACCGTGCCGGACGCCATTCCGGCCGGCCCGTACCAGGCGACCCAGCCGGTCAGATTCATGCCCTTGAAACCCTGTTCGTCGATGGTCGGAACCTCGGGCAGGAAGCGCGAGCGCGTCTCGGCAGCCACGCCGAGGATGCGCAGCCGCCCGCTGGCGGCGTTTTTCAGCGCCGAGGTGGCCGGGTCGAACATGAGCTGCACCGTGCCGCCGATCAGATCCTTCGCCGCGTCGCCCGCGCCCTTGTAGGGAATATGCACCATGTCCACGCCGGTTTGGCGCATCAGCATTTCGGCGAAAATATGCGACGAGCTTCCGGTGCCGAAAGAAGCGATATTCAGTTTGCCCGGATTCGCCTTGCCCCAGGCGACGAGTTCCTTCAGGTTGGTCGCCGGGACCGAGACGTGCAGCAACAGCAGCTGCGGGCCGCGCGCGCCAAGCGACAGCGGCGTGAAGTCGCGGAACGGATCGTACGGAACGTTGGCCAGCGTATGCGGGTTCTGCACGAACGCACCGTTGGCCGTATAGAGAATGGTGTGGCCGTCGGGCGCCGCGCGCGCGACCTCCTGCGCCGCGATCATGGTGCTCGCGCCCGGTTTGTTCTCCACCAGCACCGGCACACCCAGTGCCTCGGCCAGCCTCGGTGCCACGACGCGCGCCTGAATGTCGGTGGTGCCGCCGGCGGCGAAGCCGACCAGCACGCGGATCGGCTGCCCCGGCCTGGGGAAAGTCTGCGCCCACGCGGGCAGCGCGAACGAAAGCGCGCAAATGGCGATGGCGAAACGTTTCATGATTTCTCCTCTTCCTTTGGTTTGATCGACTCCATCTTGACCGGCGGGCGATCTCGCGCCTCGTAGGCTACCAGCAATCCGCGGCCGATGCGCGCATGGAACAGCGGCCAGGCCGTCCGGGTATCATCGCGGCGTCCTCGCGCGCTGCATCGCTTCGCAAGCGGAAAAGCACGTCCACCGCCCGCGCAGATCATAGTCGATGGCGGCAATTCGCCAGTCACCACCGGCTGACATTGCGGAGCGCAGCCGCGGTTGACGCAGGATTGCCGGCGGCTTATGGTGGCAAGATGATTGCGCGCAAACAATGCCGGAGGAGATCCAGAAATGGCGAATGACGCGATACGCGAGTCCATGGACACCCGCGTGGCGGGGCAATACGACGTAATCGTTGCCGGAGGCGGGGCCTCCGGGCTGATCGCGGCGGTCTCGGCGGCGCGTGCCGGGGCGCGCACCGCGGTGATCGAGCGTTCCGGCTGCCTCGGTGGCACCGCCACCTACGGCATGGTGGCGCAGTGGCTGGGCTTCTACAACCGTGAAACCCGCGTCGTCGGCGGTCTTGCCTATGAGCTCGCCGGCCGCGTGATGGCGGCGGGCGGGAGCGACGGCTTCAACCGTTACGTGCTCGCCGAGGCGAGCGCTTCGCCCATCCCGCTGATCAACTTCCCGTTCAACCCGGAGATGGTGAAAATCGTCGCCGACGAGTTCGCGCAGGAAGCGGGCGTGGACATCTACCTGCACACGCCCATCGTGAAACCGCTCGCCGGCGGCACGCGCGTCGAGGGCGTGGTGATCGAAAACGCCTCGGGCCGCCAGGCGCTGAAGGCGCGGATCGTGGTGGACGCCACCGGCGACGCCGCCATCGCCGCCGCCAGCGGCGTGCCCTGCGAGGGCGAGCAGCCGGAGCTGTCCAAGCGACGCCAGCCCTGCACCCTGGTGTTCCGTCTGTCCAACGTGGACGTGCCGAAGTTCCGCGCCCTGCCGCGCGAGCAAAAACGCGCCCTCGCTCTCGAAGGCATCCGCGACGGCCGCATTTTCTGGGAAAGCCTGTCGTTCTGCAGCACCCCCGGCGGCAAGGACGCGGTGTCGTTGATGAGCCGCATTTTCGACATCGACGGGCTCGACGCCGTCGATCTCACCCGCGCCGAACTCGTCGGCCGCCAGCAGATCAAGTCGATCGTGAAGTTCCTGCGCGAGCGCGTGCCCGGTTTCGAGAATACGGTGCTCGCCGGCATCGCGGCGCGCGTGGGCATGCGCGAAACGCGCCGCATCGTCGGCCAGCACACCCTCACCGAGGAGCAGATCGTAGGCGGCATGCGTTTTGCCGACGCGATCGCGCTTGGAGCGGGCCCCATGGACCTGCACGACCCGTCGGGCACGGGCATCAACCTGTGGGTGCCGGAGGTGCCCTGGGAGATTCCGCTGCGCTGCATGCTGCCGCAGAAAATGGAAGGCGTGATCGCGACCGGGCGCGCAATGTCGGCGACGCGCGAGGCCAATGGCGGCAGCCGTCACATGGGCACCGCCATGTGCCTCGGAGAAGCGGCGGGCATCTATGCCGCGCTGTACGCGAGGGGCAGCGCCACGCTGGCCGATCCGCAGCCGCACGAGATCCGCCGCATCCTGCGCTCGCGCAATGCGCTGGTGTCGATCGAGGACGCGATCGAGATCAGCAAGAAGGAAACTGCTCCCACCGCGCTTGCGGCCTGAGGCGGCGATGTCTCTTTTGGAATCCGTGGCAAAATTCGTTTCGCAGCGGGACAATCCAGGGGCGCCTCGGGGGAGGTCCCCACTCAATCCAAAACAACTCAGAGGAAACCCATGGATGCAGGTCGTCTGATCCGCGGCGCGCTCGCCGCGGCCATCGCGCTCGCCGCGTGGAGTGCGCCGGTACCCGCGCAAACCTTCCCCAGCAAACCCCTCCGGCTGCTCGTCTCGTTTCCGCCCGGCGGCCCGGCGGACATCTCGGCACGCGCGATCTCCGACGGCCTCGCCGGACTACTCGGACAGCCCGTGCTGGTGGAAAACCGTCCCGGCGCGGGCGCGGTGGCTGCGACCCAGACGCTGCTTTCCGCGCCGGCCGACGGCCACACGCTGATGCTGGCGAGCAACGTGATTTCGACCGGCAAGTTTCTGTACAAGAGCGTCACCTTCGATCCGCTGAAGGACCTGCGCGCGGTGGTTGGAGTGTCCAGGAGCCCGCACCTTGTCGTGGTATCACCCAACTTTCACGGCGATGGCATCAAGGACCTGATCCGCCTGGCGAAGGAACAGCCCGGCAAAGTGAATTGCGCGACCGCCGGAGCCGGCACCATGCCGCACCTCGGGGTGGAGTTGTTCCAGCAGGTCACCGGCACGCAGATGACGCTCGTTCCGTACAAAGGTTCGGGCGCCGTGCTGCCGGCAGTGATGGGCGGTCAAGTCGATGTCTATTTCGACATCCTGTTCTCGGCGGCGACGCTGGTGAAGGCCGGAAAACTCAAGACGCTCGGGGTCACCGGTTTGCAGCGCGCGGATACCTTCCCCGAGGTCCCGACCCTGGACGAGCAAGGGGTGAAAGGTTTCGAGCTGTATTCCACCTTCGGCGTGGTCGCGCACGCGGCCACGCCCGACGCCATAGTCGCCCAGTTGAACGAGGCGATCAACAGGGTACTCGCAACACCGGCCGTGCGCGGGCGCCTCGCCGCGCTTGGCGCCACGCCGATCGGCGGCGCGCCCCAGGTGTTTCAGAAAATGATCGACGACGATTACTACAATTGGGGCAAGGTCATCCGTGCCGCCGGCATTCTGCCGGAGTAGGCATCCATTAAAGCCGAGATCGCGCCATGGACCAGCGGCAAACGCGCGTGCTTCGCGGAAGCGACCCGTCTGGGTCTAGGCGCTCCGGCTTCGCAGTTGACCGCGCTGCCGTCGAATTAGCGCCAGCGGGGCCGGCCTGCCTGCGCGGAGATGCCATGCCTGTCCTATCCATTTGTCCTATTGACGATTCAACACCGTCGGCGTAACGTAGATCGCTCCAATGAGCCATCTAGGTTCACGACTGTTTGTCGCAGTTATCACCAATGTGCAGACGATCTGAGCCGTGAGAACGTCATGGGCCAGGTCGCCAATCTGAAAAACGCCGAGTTGCCTTCGTTCCTTCCGCGGATTCGTGTCAACACGGGCGCTATGGACCACCAGCCAGTCGAGGCCATGCAATTGCGGCGTTTTGACGGAGTACGATGTGCCTCGTTCGGCGAGGTGCCGGGAAATTAGTCCTATGCGCGGACCACTGGATGGCGGGTCGGCGAATGGCCGGAGATGGTCGGGAACGACGATTGCCCATACGCGCCGAGAGCGGCCGCTTTCCCCGGAACGGTGTTCCAATAGCGGACATCGCCCATGAGCTACTTTGAGTGGACTAGGGGCATAGAACTTGGCCACACCGAGATAGACGAACAACACAAGCGATTGCTCCTGCTGGGAGAGGCCCTGGTCGAACCGCTGATCGGTTCTGCCGCGCAAAAATCCAGTGCAACGCAGCTTCAGACGCTGATTGATTTCACCCAGGAGCATTTCGCGTTCGAGGAAGACCTGATGCGCTCGATGACTTATCCGGGTGCGAGTGTACATGCGGGCTGCCACACCATGCTGCTGTCGGACCTGAGGAACTATTGCAACAGGGTGCAGCGGGGTCTGCATACCGATTCTTATGGGCTCACCAGTTTTCTCTGGCACTGGATCGTTCTGCATATTGGTTCAGAAGACCGCGACTTGGTGGTTTGGTTAAAATCTCATGAACAGGACGGCGGCCGATAACGCAGCGGTTGCTTGCCTCTTCCATCGGGGGCTCGGGACAAATTGACTCAGCGGCACCAGCGTCGCACTCGTTCGAAAATAGAGGGAAGACTGATTGCGACTCTGTGATTGTCGAGAGAAAGTAATCGCACTCTCTCTGTAACGAGTTCGCGCCGGAGGGTCATTCATTCCGGCGCAAATCCAGCATGGCAATCCACCGGGCGGGTCAACGCTGCGGGATGCCGTCGTCGCGGATGCCGATCGCCGACAGCTTATGGGACTCGCGCAACTGCGCCTAGAGCGAGGCGTGGGCGGCTTCGGCTTCTCTGCGCTCGGTGATGTCGCGGATGGTCACCGTGAAAAAATCCTTGCCGCCGGCTCTGGCATGGGAAATCGACGCTTCGATCGGAAACTCCGTGCCGTCCGCACGCAACGCACTCAACCGCGCGAATTGCCCCATTCCCCGCAGGCTGACGCCGTTTTGGCCGAAATTGCGCATATGGCCGTGATGGCCGCCGCGAAAGCGTGACGGAATAAAGCGGTCGAGGGTCTGCCCGAAGGCCTCGGCCGCAGGAAGTCGAAACAGTTTTTCCGCTGCGATGTTGAACACCACAATGCGCTCGTCCTCATCCACGCTGATGATCGCGTCCATCGATGCGTCGATGATCGCCTGCATGCGATCTTTCGCTTCACGAATCAGGTTCTGAGCCTTCTCCCGCTCGGTGATGTCCGCGATGAAGGCGACGAAGTGAAGGGTGTCGCCGATCTTCAATTGCGTGACCGCCAGCTCCACCGGAAACTCCTCGCCGTTTCGGCGCGCGGCGGTGATCTCAATGCGCCGGTTCAGGATCCGTTGTTCTCCCGTGGCAAGGAACCGGGCCAGGCCGTTTCGGTGCGCCTCCCGGTGTTGCTCCGGAATGATCGTGTCCGTAAGCGCCAAGCCGAGCGCTTCGTCCTGGGTCCAGCCGAAGGCGGCTTCCGCACCAGGATTCCAGGTCGTGATCCGTCCCAGAGCGTCGATTCCGACTATTGCGCCCAGCGCCGTATCGAGGACGGCGCGCATCCAGATTTCGCTGTTGCGGAGCGACTCCTCGGTCCGCTTGTGCGCGGTGATATCGGGGGTCATGCCAGTGAGACCAATGATAGTGCCGCCTGATCAGCCATTATGGTTCCCCCGCTTCCCGCGTCCTTTCCTTCATCTCTTCCGCCTCCCACTCCTCGTAGCATTCCAGGCCGCAAAAATAGGCCACATAGTCCCGCGCTTCCGCGCTTTGCGCATC
>Ga0315281_10008432_pt1 | contig 14414 bp, 6 predicted proteins | sample YL17G07_0_MG_FD_204540 | JGI IMG/M metagenome (GOLD analysis project Ga0315281, IMG submission 204540) | Sediment microbial communities from Yellowstone Lake, YNP, Wyoming, USA - YL17G07_0 | ecosystem: Environmental > Aquatic > Freshwater > Lake > Sediment | place: USA: Wyoming | collected...
CGGCGCCGCCGGCGCAAGCCGACGCGACTGTTGCGGCGCTGGCGAATTTCGCCCAGCGGATCGCGGGCGAACAGCCGAAGCCGCTCGGCGTCAAAGAAGCCAATACCCCCGATCGCCAACTCGACGCCGCCGCCGTTGCCGCGCTGCGCGAATTCGCACAACGCGTCGGCGCCGTTCAGCCGGCCTCGCTCAAGGGCCAGCCGAAATTCGCCGCCACCGATAACGAAGCGGAATCGCTGTTCGACTTCCTGCAGCAGAAATCCGGCGCGGGCGCATCCCCCGACGGCGGCAAGCCGAAAGCGGCCAAGGGAAAAGCCTCCAAATCCGCTCCCGTCGACGCCACCTATGTCGGCGAAAAAGTTTGCATGACCTGTCATGCCAGCCATGCCGCGGAATTCGGCAAGACCCTGATGGGCAAGCTGGCCAAGACCCAGCCGGGAAAATTCGCCTGTGAGAATTGCCACGGTCCGGGCTCGGCGCATGCCAAGGCCGGCGGCGGCCGCGGCGTCGGCGGCATCCTGTCGTTCGGCGAAACCGACCCACGTTCGGTCGAGGAAAGAAACGGCGTCTGCCTCAACTGCCATCTGAAGGGCGACCGGATCAATTGGGCCGGCAGCACGCATGATGAACGCGGTGTGGCCTGCACCAATTGCCACACCATCATGAAGAACGTTTCGGCCGCCAAACAACTGAAAACAAAGTTCCAGGCCGACACCTGCTACCAGTGTCACCAGAACAAGCGCGCGCAAAGCTGGCGGAGTGCGCACATGCCGGTGCGCGAGGGCAAGATGACGTGCACGAATTGTCACAATCCGCACGGCAGCTTCTCCGAGCATAATTTGAAAGAGGCCACGGTGAACGACACTTGCTACAAGTGTCATGCCGAGAAGCGCGGGCCGTTCCTGTGGGAGCATCCGCCGGTGCGCGAGAGCTGCCTGAATTGCCACGATCCGCACGGCTCCAACAACGACTTCCTGCTGAAGATTTCACGGCCGCGGCTGTGCCAGCAGTGTCACGCCGGCGGCCAGCACAACAGCAATCCGCGCAATCCGCAGAGCACGCTCTATGCGCAGGGCCGCGAGTGTCAGAATTGCCACTCGAACCACCATGGCTCGAACAACCCGGCGGGGCCGCGGTTCATGCGGTAAGGATCTAAGGACAACGGCGCTCCACAGGCTGTCAGGCCGGCGGTGGAGCGCACCAGGCGACAAACGTGCAGGCAAAATTGGTAGTTGGGGCGGTTCAAATGAAAGTTCCAAACAAAATTTTAACAACGCGAAGCGCGGCTCTGCTTTCGGGCGTCTTCCTGATCGCCACGGGATCGGCGGCGTCGGCGGCCGATCAGCCGGAATTGGGCTGGTATTCCAGCGGCGCCTTTGAGGTGGGAGCGCGGATTTTCAGCCAGCGTCCGCCGAGCGGCTACGGCAAGACCGCGACGAACCCGTTCTGGTTGACGCCCACGACCAGCGACAGCCGCGCCAAGTTCGAGGAATACGGCAAGGTTCCCTCCGGCCTGTTCCTGGAATCGTTCAGTCTGAATGCCGGATCGCGCGACGGCCGCTTTGGCTTCGACTTCTCGGCCAATAATGTCGGCTTCGACAACCAAAGCTATTACCTGAACCTGTCCGAATATGGCCGGCAGTACCTGACCCTGGGGTGGGACCAAACCCCCCATCTTCTCAGCACCAGCGCCAAGAGCGTTTTCGGCGGTGTCGGCAGCAATCGGCTGACCGTCGATGCGGCGACCCGGACTTACCTGCAAAGCCAGATGGGATTTTCAGCTGGTGCCATCAGCAATACCAGCACCACAACCGGTTCCCAATCGCAGACGCAGCGGAACAACATCGACAATTACATCAACAACACGGCGCCGATGAGCAATATCGAGCTGAAGACACAGCGCGACAAGTTCATCGCCGTCTATCGCGCCACCCCGAACGACGCCTGGGATATCAAGGTCGGCTATTCGCACGAGCATCGGACCGGCGTCCGGCCGCTCGGCATCGGCTATGGCTACGCCATGAATACCGGGTTCAAAGGTGGCACCATCGGGCTTCCCGGCTCAGGCACGGCTGCAACCACAGTTACGTCCGCGCCACGCCCGTCCTCGGGCTCGGTCGAAGTTCCGCAGCCGATCGACGACAGGACGCAAGACATTAACGCGTCCGGCCAGTATGTCGGCTCGACCCCCTGGGGCGGCAAGTGGACCGGCGCGGTGAAATATGCCGGCTCGCTCTACGATAACAGCATCAAGTCGTTCGATATCGACAACCCGTTCTGCATCACCTGTATTCCCTACAATGGGGTTGCAATTGCCGGCAACATCGCCGTCGGTCCCAATATGTTCCGGTATTCGCTGCCGCCGAGCAACAACGCGCACGGCGTGACGGCGAATTTCGCCACCGACATTCCTGTGTTCAAGAGCCGCTACGTCGGCACCTTCCAGTACACCACCTACCGGCAGAACGATCCGTTCATCGACTCCGCGACCAATGGCGTCACCACGCTGGCGGCGCTGCCGGCGGCGAGCCTGAACGGTCAGATCGACGGCCTGCTCGCCAACAACGTGTTGACGTCGCATTTGACCCGTGACGTGACCAATGTCGCGCGCGTTCGCTTTTTCGAACATAGAGACCGGACGCAGCCATTGGCCCTCACCAACTATATGTATGGCGATGGTGGCACCGCGACCAGCGCGCCGCTCACGCGCCTGCGCGAGTCCTCCACCAAGCTGAACATGAGCGACACTCTGAAATGGCACGCCAACAAATGGCTGACGGTTAGCGGCGAATATTTCTACGAACGGCATAACATCACCAACAGCGAGGTCGACCACCTCACCGAGCACGGCGCGAAATTCACCACCGATATCACGCTCATGAAGGGGGTCACCTCGCACTCGTCATATTCGATCGCCAAGCGCCGTTACGGCATGTACGAAGATACGGGGAATGTGATCACCCGCCCGATGCGATTGTTCATGATCGCCAATCGCGACCGGCAGGTCGGCAACAGTTTCATTGAAATCCCTGTTCTCAAGAATCTGAGCTTCACACCCAACGGCGGCTTCCGTCTTGACGACTACCCCGACGGCGTCGCCAATCGGTTCGGAACGACCAAGGATCGCGCCTGGAATCTGGGCGCCGGTCTCGGTGCCCGTCTGGGCCCCGATGCGCTGCTGTCGTTCTCGTACAACTACGAACAGAACGAACGGCATATGGAAAGCTGCTGCGGAACGACAGGCGTCGCACCCGAGGCCAATCTTTCCGGCTATACCTGGAAGTCGGATATCACCCAGCGGTTTAACACCTACATCGCCGCCCTCGACTGGAAGGCGATTCCTAACAAGCTCGACTTCCGGTTCGAATATCTGGCGGCGAAGTCGTCTGAGGCCAACAATACCACGCCCTGTTCGGTTGGTCTGGATGCCTGCACCGGCGGCGGCACCGGCGTGATCACCACCCAGTTCCCGGATGAGACCAACCTGTTCCAGCGCTTCAGTGCGATCGCCCGCTATTTTGTCGATCCCGCCGTGGTGCAGCGCATGGGCTGGAAAGGCGAGGTCGTCGCCAAGCTCCGCTACACCTGGGAGCGGAATCAGAACACCAACTGGGCGACCGACACCTATACTCCGTACGCGCCGGCGCCGGATCAGACCACCGACATCACAAGCGCTGGCAGATCCTTGTTCATGGCCTACAACAATCCGAACTACACTACGCAATACGTCGTCGGGTCGATTGCGTTCAAGTGGTAGTTCTCTAGCGCTGCCCGCAAATTCTCCCCCGGCATCCCATGTTCTGCATGGGATGCCGGGGGATTGCGTTTATGGCCCCGGCGAACGCGTTTAGCCGGTGCCGCGCGCACCCGGTTGCGGCCGGGCGGCCGCCATGATGTAACCCACAAGGCGGGCGATGCTGCCGTCCGGCTTGACCGCCGGCCGCCGGTGCTTGCGGCAGATCAAACGGCGCGCCCGGCGCCGCTGCTAGAGATCGCGCGGCTGTCGGTGCTGGCAAGAGTGAGAACAAGAGTGAGCACAAGAGTGAGCACAAGAGTGAGCCTATGACCCTGTGGTTTATTTTGGCGCTGATGACGGTAGCGGCGGTGTTCGCCGTGCTGTGGCCGCTGGCGCGGCGGGCCAAGGCCGCCCGTTCCGGCAGCGATCTCGCCGTCTACCGCGACCAGCTCGACGAGCTCAAGCGCGACCGCGCCGCCGGCCTGATCGGCGCCACCGAGGCGGAAGCCGCGCGGGTGGAAATCTCCCGCCGCCTGCTGACCGCCACCGACGCCGCACCGGCGCCGCCGGTCGCCGATGCCCAACCGGCGCTGTGGCGCCGCCGCGCCGTGGCCCTGGTGGGCCTGCTGCTGCTGCCGCTCGGCTCCGGCGCGCTTTATCTTTCGCTCGGCTCGCCCGCCATGCGCTCGGAGCCGCTGGCCGCCCGCGCCGGCAATCCGGCCGAACAGCGCTCGGTCGCCGGCATGGTGGCGCAGGTCGAGGCCTATCTGGAGCGCAATCCGCAGGACGGCCGCGGCTGGGAAGTGCTGGCGCCGATCTATATGCGGGAAGGCCGCTACGGCGAGGCGGTCAAGGCGCGCCGCCGGGCGCTGGAGATTCTCGGCGCCGATGCCGCCCGGCTCGGCGATCTCGGCGAGGCTCTGGTGCTGGCCGCCGGCGGCATGGTCACGCCCGAGGCGCTGGCGCTGTTCCAGCGCGCCGCCACCCTCGACCGCGACGATGTGATGGCGGCCTATTACCAGGGCGTCGCCGCCAAGCAGGCCGGCCGCCGCGATGAGGCCGAGAAAATGTGGCGGGCGCTGGTGGCGCGGGCGCCGGCAGGGGCGCCGTGGCTGCCGCTGGTGCAGGGCGCGCTCGCCCGCATCGACGAAAAGGACGTCCCCGCCGTCAAGGAGGCGGCGGTGGCCGAGCACAGCGGCGGCGCGGTGCAGGGCATGGTCGAGCGGCTGGCGGAGCGGCTGAAAAAGGACGGCTCCAACCTGGAAGGCTGGGTCCAGCTGGTGCGCTCCTACCGGGTGCTGGGGCAGGCCGACAAGATGGCGGCGGCGATATCCGAGGCGCAGGCCGCGCTCGCCGGCGATCCGGACAAATTGCGCGCCCTGGCGGAAGCGATCAAGGCGATCGAATCCGGCCACAGCGAAACGGCCGCCGCGCCCGGCGGGCCGGCCGTAGCAAGTCCCGGTCCCAGTTCCGGTCCCGGTTCCGGCCCGAGCGCCGAGGATATGGCGGCCGCCGCCACGCTGGCGCCGGAACAGCAGACCGACATGATTCGCGGCATGGTGGACCGGCTGGCCGGCCGGCTGGCAAAAGATGGCTCCGATCCCGACGGCTGGCTGCGGCTGGTGCGCGCCTATCTGGTGCTGAACGATCGCGCCAAGGCGCAGGCCGCCACCGCCGATGCCCGCCGCGCCCTGGCGAGCGATGGCGATAAGCTTCGCCGGTTCGATGAACAGGTGAAGGAACTCGGTCTCGGCGGCTGAGCCGATAAAATCGCCGTGATGGCCGGAACGCGGCGCCACGGCGTCGTCATCGGCGCACCGGTCGGCTCGTCATTGGATTGCCAAAGACTCCGGCCCCAAAAACTCCGGCCCCAAAGACTCGGGCCTTTGATTGGGTCAACCCCCGGTCCGGCTGAAAATTGATTTTTTTGTGCGCGAGGAAGATTTTTAATTATAATAATGATAGCAACGGACCAAGCAGGCGAGCGAAGCAGGCGCATGAAAGGGGAAATGGGAATGAAGCGGCAACCTCTATTATTCGCAGCGGCAATTGTGCTCGCCATCGGGGCGGTGGCGGGCGTTGAAATCCTGACGTCGTCCGGCCCGTTATGCGCCGCGGCCGCGAAAATGAGCTATGCCGAGGACGTGGTCCCGATCCTGAAGGGCCGCTGCGTCGGCTGCCATCAGTCCGGCGGCGATGGCCTGGAAAAGAGCGGCCTCGACCTCAGCAGCTATCAGGGGCTGATGAAGGGCACCAAGTTCGGACCCATGATTATTGCCGGCGATCCGGACAGCAGCAACCTGATGCGGTTGCTCGACTGGCGCGTGGACCCCAAAATTCGCATGCCGCATGGCAAGAAAAAGCTGTCGACCTGCGACCGCGACGCCATTCGCACCTGGATTCGCGAGGGCGCGAAAAACAATTGAACTGCGAAGCGCTCGCGCTTTCTCGGTTTAGTTTGTTTGGTTCAATCTTTCGCGCTTTAATTCTGGGCGGACGGCGGGGCGCACCGCCGGCCCGGTGATCTCAGTTGACTTCATGGCGACGGCGAGCAGTCCCGGACGAGGGAATGACACGTCCGCCGGCCTCCGGCCCGATTACGCGGTCGTCCGCTCGCCGCGCGCCCGCGCGAACAATTCCTGGTTCGGGCAAAACGCCGGCGCATCGGCAAAAGCCGTCGGCGCGCGCGCCAGCCAATCGCGGCACATGTCCTCCGCCGTGCAGGCCCGGCAGATGCGGATCGCGGTCTTCAGTTCGGCCGCCAGCGGTTCGCGCCCAAGCGTGTCCGCGCTAAATCCCAGCCGATCGATCATCATGGCCATGTTGCGCAACCGGCGATCGGTCTTGGCGGATCGAGGCATGAGATCCTCCCGAGCAACGGCGAATTTTTATAATTTTAGCCAGCCGCGCGCCGATTGCCCATTAATTTACCGCAAATAACGCCGGTTGCGTCGCTTAGCCGCTGCGGCGAGCAAAAGGCCATGCAAGTCCGCGGCATAAAACCGCATGGCGGGTTCGCGCAATGCGGCCGGGCGATATCCTGCGGCGTTGGGGGGTAGGCCGCGCCGCTGCAGGCGATCCGGTGGTCGGCGATTTGAGCCAGATCATGGACAAACCCGTAGGAGTTCGTAGAAAAAATCATCAATGAGGAGGGTGTGTCATGAAAGCCCGCGATGTCATGGTCGCCAAGGTGATCGGCGTCGGTCCTGACGCTTCGGTGCAAGAGGTCGCCGCGATTCTGTTGCACAACCGGATCAGCGCCGTCCCGGTCGTCGACGGCAAGGGAAAGCTTGTTGGTATTGTCAGCGAAGGCGATTTGCTGCGGCGCGCGGAAGCCGGCACGCAGAAGCGGCGGCCGGTGTGGCTGGAGTTTCTGACATCGAAGGAAGCGCTGGCGGATGAATTCGTAAAAACCCATTCGCGCAAGGTCACCGATGTCATGACGCGCGAGGTGATTACCGCTGCGCCGGATATTCCGGTCGGTGATCTCGCCACATTATTGGAAAAGAATAATATCAAACGGGTTCCGATCGTGGACGGCGGCAAAGTGGTCGGCATCGTCAGCCGCGCCAATTTATTGCAAGCGCTGGCGAGCCTGAAAATGGAAAAATCGCCAAAATCGGAGTCGGTGGATTCCGTGATCCGTGAAAACGTGCTGGCGGAACTGAAGACCAAGCCTTGGACAAATCCATCGCTTGTCAACGTCACCGTCCAGGATGGCACCGTCAACCTGTGGGGGGTCGTCGATTCGCCGGCGGAGAAAAAGGCAATTCGCGTGCTTGCCGAGGTCACCCCCGGCGTGCTGGCCGTGAACGACAATTTAATGGTGCAGCCCGCCGGCACCGGAATCTGATCGCGGCGGACGACCGGTCGCCGGTGATCGCAAGGCTCGGCTTTACTCGCGCTTGCGCGTTGGTTTGCGCGGGTCGGGCCACTCGATATTTTCCGCGGTGCGGCGCTCGAGCGCGGAGGCGCGCCGGCGGTTGTTGAGAATTCGCTTCGGCGCCAGCGCCAAGTGCGGCGAATCGTCGAGCGCCGCGATCAGCCAGTGCAGATCATCCGCCGCGGTCACCCAGCGTTGCGGCGCATAGCGCGTGACCGCAAACGGCTTGGAAAATGCCAGCAGGGACTTTCGCCCGCTGGGTAAAAAATACTCGTGGGCATAGGACATCGCCAGTTCGCGCGGGGTGCGGTAGATCGGATCGCGCCAGCGCAGGATCGGGTGGTTGGTCTTGCTGATCGCTCCCCATAGATTGTTTTCCTTAAACAGCGCGACGACGTGATCCTGGTCGGCGGGCAGCGCGCGCAAGTCCATCAGAAACGTCGGGCGCCGGTGAAAAGCCAGGCAGGCGGCGGCCAGCAGCGCGCCCTCGGTGCAATGCGCCGTGCGCTCAATGAGCACCCGCCGCGGCGACATGTGGGTGTCGCCCTTGAGCTCGAAATTGGCCGGCAGCTGGTCTAGAAAGGTTTGAATCTTCTGCGGCGTATCGAGGCGGGCAAACAGCCGCCGTTCGGCCGGCGTGAGCAGCGCGCGAACCGCTTCGCGATAGACTTTGCGATCCGTCATGCCGGGTCCCCGCTTCCGGCGGCGATTGTACCCGCCGCGCGCGCGCAAGCGAGGCGCGCCGGCCGGTGGCTCCACAGCAATATTGGCTGCGGTTAGTGTCCCGAATCCGAAGTTCGCTTGAATTCACAGCGCCCACGTTAGCGAACTTCGGATTCGAAGGGACACTAGCAATGGATGATTCTAGTGTGGTTTTGGTTCAGAAGTTCCCTTGACGGACTCGCGGCGGGGATGAAGGGAACCTCTGAACCACCACACTAGTCGCTGCCCGGCTTAGGCTTCGGCAGCGGGACTGCCGTCGCCTCCGCCTCCGCCTCTGGTATCGGCGTCGCTTGCGCTGCCGGCTCGCCCTCCGGTTCGGGCGTGAAGGCATAGGCGTTGTAGTGGTTGTTTTTGATCGCCTGATTCGCGTCCTGAATAATGCGATCGCCTTCGCGGCGGTTTTCATAGCTGCTGCTGCGGCCGTTGAAGTTCACCGCATAATTAGGCTTGGATTTGGCCAGCGGGTCGGCGCCGCTGGTGGCGCGGTCATAGGCGCGATTGTCGTAATAGGTGATGCCGCGGTCGTAGAACGCGTTGCCGTAGTTCGGATTAAGCTTGATCGCCTGGTTCATGTCGCGCATGGCACGTTCGTAGTCGCGCTTGTCGTAGAAGGCGATGCTGCGATTGTAGAGCGCCAGCGCGTAAGTGGGATTGAGCTGTAGCGCCTGGTCGTAGTCCTGGATGGCGCGGTCGTATTCACCGCGATTGCGATAGGCGAAGCCGCGATTGTTGAAGGCGCGGGCGTTCTTGGGGTCGAGCCGGATGGTTTGGGTAAAATTTTCGATCGCCGGGCCGGTTTCGTTCTTGGCGTCATAGGCGAGTCCGCGGCCGTTATAGGCCAGGGCGGAGGTCGGGTTGAGCTTGATCGCGGCGTCGAAGTCCTTGATGGCGCGGTCGTAGTCGCGCTTGTCGTAGTAAGCGTTGGCGCGGTTAAAGAACGCCAGCGCATAATCGCCGTCGATCTTGATCGCGGCCTCGAAGTCGGCAATGGCGCGATCGGTGTTGCCCTTGTTGCGATAGGCGAAGCCCCGGTTGTTGAGCGCCAGCGCGTTCTTCGAGTCGAGCCGGATGGCCGAATCGAAGTCGGTAATGGCGCGGTCGCTGTCGCCGCGCATGCCGTAGGCGACGCCGCGGTCGTTGAAGAAGGCGGACGAGTTCGGATTAATCCGCGTCGCCTGGTCGAAATCCGCAATGGCGCGGTCGAAGTCGCCCTTGTCGCGATAAGCGAGGCCGCGGTCGCCATAGGCCTGGGCGTTTTTCGGATCCAGGCGGATCACTTGGCCAAGATCGTTGATGGCGCGGTCATAGTCGCGCTTGTCGCGATAAGACAGGCCGCGGTGATAATAGGCTTGGGTATGGTTCGGATCGAACCGCACCGCCTGATCGAATTCGGCGACGGCGCGGTCGTAATCACGCTTCTCGTAAAAAGCATTGCCGCGCTGATAGAAGGCCAGTGCAAACTTGCCGTCGAGCTTGAGCGCTTCGCCAAAATCCTGGATGGCGCGATCGAGGTCGCCGGTATTCCGCAAGCCGACCCCGCGGTTGTAGAACGCCATCGCATTCTTGGGATCGAGCTTGATCGCCTCGTTGAAATCCTGGATGGCGCGGGCATTGTCGCCTTTTAAACCATGGGACAGCGCCCGGTCGTAGAACGCCAGGGCATAGTCGGGCTTGAGCTTGATCGCCTGATCGAATTCGGCGATGGCGCGGGCATGGTCGCGCTTGAGCCCATAGGCGCTGCCGAGATTGTAGAACGCCGTGGCGGCGTTCGGGTTGAGCTTGGCCGCCTGCTCGAAATTCTGAATTGCGCGCTCGACGTCGTTCTTGTCGCGGAACGCCAGGCCGCGATTGTAAAAAGCCAGGCTGTTGCGCGGGTCGTACTTCACGGCCTGATCGAATTCGGCAATCGCGCGCTCGACGTCGCCTTTGGCGCCGTAGGCGACGCCGCGGTCATTATAGGCCTGCGCGTAACTCGGGTTGATTTTCAGCGCTTGCGTAAGGTCGGCGATGGCGCGGTCGAATGCGCGCTGGTTGGCGTAAGCGTTGCCGCGGTTGTTGTAAGCGACGGTATCGGTCGGATTGAGCTTGATCGCCCGGTCGTAGTCGGAAACGGCGCGGGCGTAGTCGGCCTTGTCGTAGAGCGCGTTGCCGCGATTGTAGAAGGCGAGCGCATGGCCGGCGTTGAGCGTGATCGCCTGATCGTAGTCGGCGATGGCGCGATCGGTCTGGCCTTTGGCGACGTAAGCGATGGCGCGGTTGTTGAAAGCCGGCGCGTATTTCGCGTCGAGAGCGAGCGCCGCGTCGAAGTCGGCGATGGCGCGGGTGCCATCGCCCTTGAGCCCGTGGGCGATGCCGCGGTCGTTGAGCGCCATGGCGTCGCCCGGCTTGAGCTTGATCGCCTGGCTCAAGTCCGCGATCGCACGATTAAAATCGCCTTTGTTGGCGTAGGCGTTGCCGCGCGCGCTGAAGGCCGCCGCCAGTTTACCGTCGAGCTTGATCGCGCGGTCGAAGTCCTCGATGGCGCGGTCGTAGTCGCGCTTTTCGTTATAGGCGATGCCGCGATTGTAGAAAGCCGGGGCATTCTTGCCGTCGAGCTTGACGGCCTGGTCGAAATCGGCGATCGCGCGGTCGTAATCCTCCCGCACATAATGGGTCACGCCGCGATCGTAAAAGGCGGTGGGGTCCTTCGGATTGAGGCGAATCGCAGAATCGTAGTTGCGGATGGCGCGCTCGAATTCACGCTTCTGGAACAGCGCGTTGCCGTTATTGTAGTAAGCGACCGGGAAATTCGGGTTGAGCTTGATCGCGGCCTCGAAGTCGACGATCGCCTTGTCGTACTCGCCTTTCGAGCCGGCGGTGATGCCGCGGTCGTTGAAGGCGAGCGCGAACACCGGGCTCACGCGAATCGGCTGGATTAATTCCATCGCGCCGCGATCGTAACCGCGTTGATTGCGGATGTCGCTGCCGTTCGGTTTGGCGGCGATCGTGTAATTGGAATTGAGTTTGATGGTCTGCTCGAAATCGGCGATGGCGCGGTTAAAATCGCGCTTCTGGTAATAGGCGACGCCGCGATCGTGGAAGGCGAAGGCGTCCTTCGGGTCGAGCTTGATCGCCTGGTCGAAATCGACGACGGCGCGTTCGTAGTCGCGCTTGTCGTAATAGGCATTGGCGCGGTTGTAAAACGCGGCCGCGTAGCTCTCTTTGAGCTTGATCGCCTGCCCGAAATCGGCGATGGCGCGGCTGTTGTCGCCCTTGTTGCGATAGGCGAGACCGCGATTGTTGTAGGCGATGGCGTTTTTGCCATCGAGCCTGATCGCCTCATTGAAATCCTGGATGGCGCGGTCGGTTTCGCCCTTGGCGCCATACGCGATGCCGCGGTCGTAATAGGCGCGCACGTAGCTTGGGTTGAGTTTGATCGCCTGGTTGAGGTCGGCAATCGCGCGCTCGTAGTCGCGCTTGTCGAAATAGGCGTTGCCGCGATTGCTGAACGCCAGCGCGTAGGTCGGATCGAGCTTGGCCGACGCGCTGAAATCGGCGATCGCGCGGTCGTTGTCGCCTTTGCCGCGGTAGGCGAAGCCGCGATTGTTGTAGGCGGCCGCCAGCCTGCCGTCGAGCTTGAGCGCCTGGCTGAAATCGGCGATGGCGCGGTCGAATTCGCGCTTGCTGGTGTAGGCAATCCCGCGCGCGTTATAGGCTTGCGCATTGCCCGGGTTGAGCTTGATAGCCTGTTCGAGATCCTTCAATGCGCGGTCGTGGAACCCGATGATTTCCAGCGTTTCGCCGCGGTTGAACAGGGCATCGACGAAATTCGGATTGATCTTGATCGCCTGGTCGAAATCGGCGATCGCGCGTTCGAGTTCGCCTTTTCTTTTCAAGGCCAGGCCGCGGTTGTTGAGGGCGGCTTCGAAGGCGGGATCGGCTTTGATCGCCAGGTTGAAGTCGGCGACGGCGCGATCGAGCTCGCCCTTTTGCTGGAAAATCGAACCGCGATTATTCAGCGCGGCCGCAAAGCCGGGATCGAGCTTGATGGCCTGGTCGAGATCGGCGGCGGCGCGATTGAGTTCGCCCTTGCGTTGATAAAGCATCGCCCGGCTGTTGAATGCGCCGGCATAAGTGGGATTGAACTTGATGGCCTGTTCGTAGTCCTGCAGCGCCCGGTCGATCTTGCCGCGGGCGGCGTAAGTGTTGCCGCGCTCGGTGAAGGCCGCCGCGTATTTGGGGTCGAGCTTGATCGCCATATCGTAGTCGCGGGTGGCGCGGTCGAAGTTGCCCTGGAGCTGGAAGACATTGCCGCGATCGACAAAAGCGGCGGTGAATTTCGAATCGAGGCGCAGCGCCTGATCGAAATCGGCGAGGGCGCGCTCGTAATCGTGGCGCTCGCGATAAACGATACCGCGGCCGTGGGCGGCGAGCGGATCGCGCGGATCGAGCCGGATCGCCTGGCTCAGATCCTGAATGGCGCGCTCATAATCGTGCCGCTCGTAGCGCGCGATGCCGCGGTTGTAATAGGCGGCGGCATAGCCCGGATTGAGCTTGATCGCCTGGTCGAAATCCTGGAATGCGCGCTCGCTGTCGCCGAGACTGCGATAGCTGGCGCCGCGGCTGTTATGGGCCCGCGCATTTTTCGGATCGAGCTTGATGGCCTGGCCGAAATCCTCGATCGCGCGCGCATAGTCGCGCTTGTCGGCGTTGGCGAGACCGCGGCTGTAATAGGCGGCGGCATAATTCGGATTGGCCTTGATCGCCCGATCGAAATCGGCGATCGCGCGCTCGTAGTCGCGCTTGCGCTGGTAGGCGTCGCCGCGGTTGGAATAGGCGGCGGCGGATTTCGGATCGAGCCGCAGCGCCTGATCGTAGTCGGCAATGGCGCGGTCGGTGTCGCCCTTGGCGTTATAGGCCAGCCCGCGCACTTCGAAGGCTTGAGTATAGTCCGGCTTGATATTGATCGCCTGGTTGAGGTCGGCAATGGCGCGGTCATTGTCGCGCTTTTCATAAAACGCATTGCCGCGCTCATAATAGGCGAACGCACTCTTGGGATCGAGTCGGATCGCCTGGTCGAAATCCGCCAGCGCGCGGTCGAAGTCGGCCTTGCCGCGATAGGCGATGCCGCGATGGTAGAAGGCGAGCGCGTTCTTGGGATCGAAGCGGATGGCTTGGCTGAAATCGGCGATTGCGCGGTCGTCGTCGCCCTTGGTCCGCAACGCCAGCCCGCGGTTGTAGAACGCCAGCGCGTTCTTCGGGTCGATCCGGATCGCCTGATCGAAATCGCCGATCGCGCGCTCGGTGTCGCCCTTCGCCGTGTAGGTGATGCCGCGATTGTAATAGGACAGCGCGTCCTTCGGATCGAGCTTGATCGCCTGGCTGAGGTCGTGCAGCGCCTTGTCATAGTCGCGCTTTTCATAATGGGCGATGCCGCGGTCGTAATAGGCCAGCGCGTATTCGGGATCGAGCCGGATCGCGGAATCGTAGTCGGCGATGGCGCGGTCGTAGTTGCGCTTGTCGTAATAGGCGTTGCCGCGATTGTAATAGGCGAGGACGTAATTCGGATTGAGCAGGACGGCTTGATCGTAATCCTTGATGGCGCGCTCGGTCTCGCCGCGATTGCGATAGGCCAGGCCGCGGTTGTTATAGGCGAAGGCGTCGCGCGGATCGAGCAGGATCGCCTGATCGAAATCCTGAATGGCGCGCTCGACTTCGCCCTTGGCGGCATAGGCGATGCCGCGGTCATTGAGCGCGAGAATGAATTCCGGCTTCAGCTTGATCGCCTGGTCGAAATCCTGGATGGCGCGCTCATAGTCGCGGATGTCGCGATAGGCGAGGCCGCGGCTGTGCACGGCGATGGCGTCGGTCGGATTGATCTTGATGGCGCGATCGTAATCCGGGATGGCGCGGTCGGGCTCGCCCTTGGCGCGATACGCCATGCCGCGGTTGTAGAGCGCGAGCGCGTAGTTTGGATTGAGCTTGATCGCAAGATCGAGAGTGGCGATGGCGCGATCGTAGCTGCGCTTGTCGTAATAGGCATGGCTCAGCGTGTTCATCGCCACGGTGTTGCGCCGGTCGAGGCGCACCGCC
>Ga0315281_10008434_pt1 | contig 14412 bp, 12 predicted proteins | sample YL17G07_0_MG_FD_204540 | JGI IMG/M metagenome (GOLD analysis project Ga0315281, IMG submission 204540) | Sediment microbial communities from Yellowstone Lake, YNP, Wyoming, USA - YL17G07_0 | ecosystem: Environmental > Aquatic > Freshwater > Lake > Sediment | place: USA: Wyoming | collected...
GCGGCGGCGCATCGCCGCGTGCTACCCCTGGTGGGCCGAGCAGAACCTGGCCCTGCTCGAACTCCAGGGCTCGGATGCCGAAGCGAGACCCGAGGTCTTGCGAGGCCTGGGACGGCTCCTGAGCGCGGTGGCCGACGGCCTCTCCGTGCAGGCTGCTCTTGACCCTGACGGCTTCGACCTCGACGAGCCGCTCAAAGCGCTCGAGTTCCTGCTTGACCGCGCGTTGTCAGACCTGGAGAGGCTGACTGCGGGGGCCGACGTGTCTTAGGCGCGGCCCTTTGACCGAACCGCCAGGTTCTCGCGCTCAAGCTCGTGACGCCTTGCCTCAGCGGATACGAGCAGAAGGGGGATTCGATGAGTTCAAGCGACCACATCGAGGATGCAGGCAAGAACGGGAGTGTGGTCGATGTCGATCCGGCGCTCCTGGCTGACCTCGGGCGCGAGACCAGCGAGCTGCTGAGTCAGCTCATCCAGATCGACACGAGCAATCCGCCGGGCAACGAGACGGCGGTGGCCGAGCACATGGCCGCGTGGTTCCACGGCCACGGGCTCGAGGGTGAGGTCGTCGGGGAGCCCGCCGAGCGGGCGAGCTTCGTCCTTCGCCTTGAGGGCCGGCAGCCCGGGCCGACCCTGCTCCTGCTGGCGCATGAGGACGTGGTGCCGGCGAATGCCGCCGAGTGGCAGGTACCGCCGTTCTCCGGACTCATCAAGGACGGCTATGTCTGGGGTCGCGGCGCGACCGACATCAAGAACATGGTCACCGCCAATGCCGTCGCCGTGCGCAGGCTGGCTGCGGCCGGGGCGCCGTTCGGCGGTACCGTCGTCTACGCCTGCACGGCAGACGAGGAGAAGCTGTGTGGAGGCGGTATCCGCTGGCTGCTCGATCACCGGCCCGATCTCGTGCGCTGCGACTACGTCCTCAACGAAGGAGATGGCGCCTACATCCCGTCCGGCGATCGTCGCGTGTTCCTGCCGCAGAGCGGCGAGAAGGGCGCGGCGCAGTTCCGTCTCATTGTGCACGGCCAGGCCGGGCACGGCTCGGTGCCCCTGCGACACGGCAACGCCGTGCTGGACGCGGCGCGTGTCGCCGAGGCGCTGCTCGCGCACGAGCTGCCCGTCGTCATCGAGGAGTCGTCGCGCGACGTGGTGGAGCTCCTCGTCGCCGATGCTGAGCTTCGCGAACGTCTTCGTGACGCAGGGCGGTCGCGCGCCGCTCTCGCGGAGCTTGCCGAGCGCCACCCTGACCTCAAAGACATGGTCGAACCGCTCTACGGTTTCGGCTTCTCAACGACGACGGTCCAGTCGAACAGCAGCTCCGTGAACGTCTTCTCGACTCAAGTCGTGCTCGGCATCGATTGCCGCATGCTGTCGGGTCACGACGAGTCCGAGGTCGAGGCCGAGGTGCGCGCCGCTCTCGCGGGCGTGGATGCGGAATGGGAACTCGAGTGGATCAGCGTCGTCCGGGGCAATAGCTCTCGCTGTCCGAGCCCGCTCTCCGACGCGATCGTCACAGTCCTGCGGCGTCACGTGCGCAGTGCCGAAGTCGGCTTCACCCACAACACCGGGTTCACCGACTCGCACTGGTTCCGCGTTGCCTTCCCCGAAGTGGTGGCCTACGGCTTCACCCCGTTCGTCGAGGAGAGTAACCTCGACGTGTGGCCCAGGGTCCACGGTGTCGACGAGCGCATACTGGTGCGGGACCTGGCGTTCCAGGCGTTCTTCGTTGAGCGGGTCGCTCTGGAGCTCCTGGGCGGCTCGTCATGACAGTGCGATCGGCTCCAGCAACGGTAGCCTAAGCGTGGAGGCGGCACAGATGGCGGAATCCGTCGGCAAAGACGTCCAGGACGTGAAGCTCTGCCTGCTGGGCTTCGGCAGCGTGGGGCGCGAGCTCCTCGCCATGCTGCGCGACGTCGAGGAGCGCATCGCCTGGCAGTGCGGTGTCCGCTTTCTGATCGCCGGCGTCACCACCCGACACGTCGGCTTCCTCGACCCAGCGGGCATCACCGCTGCGGAGCTCCTCGGCATGCTCGAGTCCGGCCACGGTAGCTTGCCCGGCCCGGCGGTGGCGCCGACCGAGCTGATTGCCGCCAGCGGTGCCGATTTACTCGTGGAAGCCACCGTGCTGGAGCCCGGTGGGGAGACGGCGGCCGGCCACATCGAGGCCGCCTTCGCTGCCGGCATGGACGCGGTGACCGTCAACAAGGGGCCGGTCGCCTGGCAGTTCCAGAGGATGCGGGCGGCGGCCGAGATTCACGGCCGGCGCTGGCGCTACGAGGGCACGGTCGCGGACGGCATGCCCGTCTTCGACCTGGTAGAGACGTGCCTGCGCGGCTGCACCATCACCGGATTCGACGGCATCCTCACCGGTGTCACCAACTACATCCTCGATGCCCTCGGGGAAGGCGACTCGTTCGACGACGCGGTCGCCTACACCAAGAGGGCGGGGTGGCTCGAGGCCGACCCGGCGCTCGACCTCGATGGGGTCGACTCGGCCTGCAAGCTCGCCATCCTGGCGAACTCCCTGCTCGATACGCAGATCACGCCCGACGACATCCCGCGTCAGAGCATCCGAGGCGTCACTGCCGAACGGGTGGCCGCCGCCCGCGCCGCGGGGCGACGGTTGTGCTTTCTCTGCAGCGGGCGGTCCCACGACGGCGGTGTCGACTGTTCGGTGAGGCTTGTGGAGCTGCCGCTCACCCATCCGCTGGCAGGCATCCGCGGCTCCGGCCTCGGTCTGATCCTGCACACCGACCTCATGGGAGACGTGCTCACGGCCGAGCTCGACGCCACAACGCAGCAGACCGCCTACGCCATCCTCGCCGACCTGCTCGCCCTGCGCGCCCGCCGTTAGGTGGAGGACCCCATGAATGGACCGCGATGCCGACGCTGTCTTGGGCGTGGGGGTCAGCCGGCGGCGATCAGCGCCACGCCGATGAGGGCTGATGCGACACCTAGGAGTTGCGTGCGCGAAAGGCGTTCGTGCAGAAACACGTAGGCGAGGACGATCAGGAAGACGGGGGCGACCGAACTCAACACCGAGACGATGCTCAGGTAGCCCAGGGTCGAAGCCACCGAGAACAGCGCGGCGCCGCCGATGGCGAGCACACCGACCCCAAGGATCGGCACCGCGGCCGCCCTCGTGAGCTTCAGGCCCGGCCGCATGACGACGAACGCCAGCGCGAAGACGGCCAGGGAGGTCGAGCGGGCGAGGACGACGCTCCAGTACGGGTCTGACTGTGCACCCTGGGCGTAGAAGACCATGGCGAAGCCGAAGGCCATGGCGGACAGCGCGGCCAGCACGATGCTGAGCTTGCTGGTGGCTTGATGGTGCTCGCCGGCGCTCTTCTTTCGCGACGCCAGGATGGCGCCACCAAGTGCGATCGCGATGCCGGCCAGCTGCGGCGCGGACGGACGCTCGCCGCGCGCGAGGCCGACGATCACCGGCACGGCGGCGCCGAGACTGCAAACCGGTCCGATGATGCCCATCACTCCGATCGCCAACGCCTGATAGCCCGCGACGACGGAGACGGCGGAGAGCAGGCCCGCGCCAAGCGCCGGCAGCAGCACCTCCTCTGGCAGCGCGTGACCCCGCGCCAGCACCACCAGCGCCATCAGGCTCACGGCGGCGACCTGGCTGACGATGAGCACGGTCCAGAGAGAGGTGCGGCGCGCCTGACTGCCGGCCAGGAAGTCACTCCCTCCGTAGAACAGGCTCGCAGTGAGGGCGAGGGCGATGGCGAGCATCCTCGCAGCCTACCATCCAGTGATGGGAAGGCGGCCGGTTGGCGCGTTCAAGCGTGACGCCCCGCCACGTGAGGCACGGGTCAAGTCGCGGGGGCGGGCCGGCACTGATGAGCAGCTGCAGCTCTTCTGCAAGCGGCTCCACGACCCCTGCGTTCCCGCAGCTCACGCGGCAACCGCCTGCCGGCGCCAGAGACCATGGTCTGGCAGGGCTTCAGACTCAGCGACTGCGCTCCGCCATCTCCGGCACTGGAGCCGGCCACGCAACTGGCATGGAAGGTGGACCGGCGAATGGGGCCCGACCAGACCGGTCGCGGCCACGCTGGGCATGCGAAGGGCGCTCCCTATCGCGACGGCCTTCACGGCGTCGGTGCGATCAACATGGCCCGCGGCGAGAGAAGCGCGGCTTGAGCGTGCGGCGCGACCGCGCCGCGGGCGCTCATTCTCAGGGGTCGACGGCCGCCGCCTTCTTCCACTCCGCCCTGGCCTGCGCGATGTTCCCTTCATCGAAGTAGATGCCGGCCAAAGCGTTGTGACCTTTCTGGGACTTGGGGTTCTTCTTCAACACTCCTCGGATGAGCGCTTTCGCCTTGGCGTCGTTGCCGCCGGCGTGGTAGACCATCGCGAGCTGCACGCTGGCTTCGGGGTCGCCGGGACGCAGACGCAGGGCACGCACGAAGAGCGCTTCCGCCTTGTCGTACTGCTCACTCGCGAGAAACGCCGTGCCCAGCGCCGTCATCGTCTGCGTATCGGATGGGTCCTTGCCGAGCTTCGCCTTGAGGGCGGCGATCATCTGGGAGGCGTCGGGGGCCGCCGAGCTGCTCGGGCAGATAGAGGGATCGCCCGGGGGGAGAGACGTCGCGTTGGCCGCCGACTGGGTCGGCGCTGCCGAGCCGGAGTCGTTCACGGACCCCACGAAGACGATCACCGCGGCCACGACGATGGCGCTGGCGGTCAGAAGGAGAGCGTAGTTCTTCCTCAAGCGGCGTCCTTCCTCGTGAGCTTTTGACTGGGTAGGCACTCTAAGCATAACACCGCCGCGTTCAGCGGCCGCGCGCTTGCGGTGCGATGCAGGGCCACATCACCTCACGCCCCGTCCCTGGTTGACCGAGCTTGACTTCAGCGAGCCTCCCTCCCTTGGCGAGCGGGTGGCGGACGGCAATGCCCCCCCTCGAGCGCCCCAACAAGGAGATCGCCCGGAGAAGCGACGTCGTCGGCATCTCCCCGAGCGACGAGAGCCTCATCCGGCTCGCGGGCGCCTTGCCGTCGAACGGAACGACGAGCGGCTCCGTGGGCGACGCTACCTCTCGTCCGACTTGCTCGCCGGGCTCTGTGCCGCCTGGCAGACACGCGCGCCGCGCGGCCCGGCGCCAAAGCGGCGGATGGCGGTCCTGCTCACCGCCGGCTGGCCGCAACGACGATCAGGCACTACTCTCGTCAGGGGGCGTGGCCCTTGCGACGCCCCGACACGGTGGTCTAGAGTAAAAGGTGCCATGCCAACCTACCCAGGTGGATACACACTCCCTCGCCGGGTAGCCGACGGTGGACAGCACGATCATCTTCAGGAGCGGCCAAGGGGGTGGTGAGTGTGCACTTCCACGTGATCTCCGGGACGTGGCGATCGGCCCGTTCGGGAGGGGAGCGGCCTGCCGGCGAAGACAAGGTCCGGACCGGTGGGCCGGTGATCAGAAAGGGGTGATGGTATCGTGAGTGACCAAGAAGGCGGGTCTTCATTCGAAGTCGGGAAGCTCTGGGAGATCGCCAACAGCAAGCGGGTGACGCGTCGCACGGTGCTCAAGGGAGCTGCCGCCATGGGCGCCCTCGCGGCGCTCGGCCCGATCGCCGCGGCCTGCGGCGGCAGCGAGTCCGACACCGCTGCATCACCGTCGGCCACCGCACCCAAGAAGGGCGGCCACATCAGGTCGGGCATCAATGGAGGCAACACCAAGGACACGCTCGACGGGCAGGTCAGCTACATTGACGCGGGAAAGAAGACTGAGCAGATCTACGAGCCCCTCCTGGGCTGGACCCCCGACTCCAAGCTGGAGCTGAAACTTGCCGAGTCGTACGAGATCAGCGCCGACGGCATCGAGTATACCGTCAGGCTGAAGCCGGACCTTACCTTCCACGACGGCAAGTCGGTGACCGCCGACGACGTGATCTACAGCTACCAGCGCGTCCTCGACCCGGACACGGCGGCGCTCGCCACAAATCATCTCACGGCGCTCAAGCCCAGTGGCATCAAGAAGCTCGACGATCTCACCGTGAGATTCACGCTCGAGCAGCCAGACATGTCCTTCGAGGAGGTGCTGGCCTATTACGGGTGCTGCATCGTGCCGGTCGGCTTCGAGAGTCCCAAGGGCGTTGAGGGCGCCATCGGCACCGGCCCCTGGAAGGTCACCAGCTACTTCCCCGGCGAGCAGACCGAGTTCGTGGCCAACCGCGACTACTGGGGCGAGGGTCCGTACGCCGACAAGCTCACCATGATCGAGTTCGTCGATCCGACTGCCAAGCTCAACGCGCTGCTCGGCGGCTCAGTCGACCACCTGGCGATCCTCGACACCTCCCAGGTGCCGACCATCGAGAGCACCCCGGGGTACTCGATACTTGAGGCAAAGACCGGCGGCTGGGACCCGTTCACCATGGCCATGGACCTGAAGCCCTTCGACGACGTGCGCGTGCGCCAGGCCTTCCGGCTCATCGTCGATCGTCCGCAGATGATCGAGCAGGCCCATGGCGGCTACTCGTGGGTCGCCAACGACATGTGGGCGGTCTTCGACCCCGGCTACCCCAAGGACCTGCCGCAGCGCGTGCAGGATCTGGAGCAGGCCAAGTCGCTGCTCAAGCAGGCCGGCTACGACAACGACCTCAACGTCGTGCTCAACTGCTCGACTGCCACGGGCGCCAATGACCCGGCGGCCGCCCAGGTGTTCAAGGAGCAGGCCAAGGGCGCCGGCGTGACCGTCAAGGTGGACAAGGTCGATCCCAACGCCTACTGGAACGAAGGCAACTACTTGTCGTACCCCTTCGCCATGACCATGTGGGGCACCAACTCGTACCTTTGGCTGTGCCGGGCTGCCTTGTTCCCCGACGGGCCCTATTACGAGACCCACTGGAAGGACGACGAGTGGGAGAAGCTCGTCCTGGAGGCGTACAAGACGGTGGACGACGCCAAGCGCAACGAGCTCGTCAGCCAGTGCCAGACGATCGAGTACGAACGCGGCGCCTACATTCAGTACCAGTTCCACATCATGCTCGACGCGCACTCGGACAAGCTGCAGGGCCTTGTCGCAGATAACTTCGGCGCGGAAGGCGCCACGAAGAGCCGCTTCAACCTGATGTACTTCGTTTGAGTCTCCGTTTCTCCGTTGATCTCGAGCGGACAGGGTCGGCGCCCGGAACTGGCGGCGACCCTGTCGCGACCTTGGGGAGGTAGACGCGCGATGCCACCGCTTCTCAAGATCATCCTCCGCCGGCTTGCGCTGGGCCTCCTGACCATGCTGGTCATCTCGGTCCTCGTGTTCGCGGCGACGCAAGCGCTGCCCGGGGACACGGCGACCGCGATCCTCGGCAAGGAGGCAACGCCGGAGCGCGTCAAGGTGCTCCGCGAGCAACTCGGATTGGACCGACCGCTCCTTGTACAGTACGTCGACTGGGCAGGCGGCATTCTGAGGGGCGACGCCGGCGACTCCCTCGTCGGCACTGGGGAGCCGGTCACGCAGCTGCTCGGCAGACGGGTGATGAACACGGTAGCCCTTATGCTCATGGCCGCCCTCATCGCCATCCCGCCGGCCCTCGTCCTCGGCAGCCTGAGCGGTCGGTTCCGTGACGGATTGTTCGACGGGGCTGTCTCCGTGGGCAGCCTCACCTTCGCGGCGCTGCCCACGTTCGTCATCGGCATCCTGCTCATGCTGCTGTTCGCCACACAGATCCTCCACATCTTGCCGGCCGTGTCGCGGGTCGAGCCCACCGCGTCGGTCTGGAGTCAGATGGACTTGCTGTGGCTGCCGGCGCTCACGCTGGCGCTCGCGAGCGCACCGTTCACCGTGCGCATGCTGCGTGGCTCCATGATCGAAGTGCTGGAGAGCGACTACGTGCAGATGGCCCGTCTGAAGGGCGCCCCCGAGCGCATCGTGCTCCAGCGCCACTCGCTTCCCAACGCCATCATCCCGGTCATCCAGGTGATCGCCCTCGATCTCGCCTGGATGGCCGGCGGCGTCGTCACCGTGGAGTATCTCTTCAACTACCCGGGCATCGGCGCGTCGCTCGTCAACGCTGTGTCGAACCGTGACGTGCCGGTGGTCCAGGCGATCGTGCTTCTCATCGCCACCGTGTACGTGGTCTTCAACCTCACCGCCGATATCCTCACGATCCTCATCAGCCCGCGACTCAGGACGGGTCTCCAGTGAGCGCCGACCACCCGGCTTCCGCGGGCGGACGCCCCGTCGGCGCCCTCGACGTCGGTCTCGACGGGGCTTTCAACGAGACCCTCGGGCACGATCTCGAGTTCTCGCCGGTCCGCGGCAAGCACCGCCGGCGCGAGTGGGTCCAGCTGCCTCTGGACGCGCTCCACTACCGGATCACGCAGGTCGGACTGGCGATGTTCCTGTTCATCGTGGCCATCGCCGTGGTCGGTCCGTACATCGCCCCGTACTCGCCCTTTGAGTTCGTCACGAAGCCGTATGCCAAGCCGTCGGCGGTCGCCTGGCTCGGCGGCGACAACCTCGGCCGCGACGTGCTGAGCCGCGTGCTCTGCGGGGGGCGCTCGGTGCTCATCCTCTCGGCTATCGCGACGGCTATCGGCATGGTCCTCGGGGTGTCGCTCGGCCTCGTGGCCGGTTACGCTCGGACCGCCATCAGCGAAGTGATCATGCGCGGGCTCGACGTGATGCTCGCCTTCCCGCAGATCGTGTTCGTGCTGCTGCTGGTCTCGGTGCTGGGGCCGCAGCTCTGGCTCCTCGTGTTGGGCGTGGGCGTCACGCTCGCGCCGCCCATCGCTCGAGTGGTGTACGGCGTCACGATGGAGGTCAAGGAGCGCGACTTCGTGATGGCGGCCGAGTCGCTCGGCGTCTCGCACTTCAAGATCGCCTTCACCGAGATCCTGCCGAACATCGTGAGCCCGTTGATGGTGGAGTTTGGCCTGAACCTCACGTTCGCCATCGGGACCATCGCGTCGCTCAGCTTCCTCGGCTTCGGCATGCAGCCGCCAGCGGCCGACTGGGGTCTCATGATCAACGAGAACCGCGTCGGCCTGGTCATCCAGCCGTACTCGGTCTTCGTGCCGGTGGTGTTGATCGCCATCCTCGCCGTCGGCGTCAACCTCGTTACCGACGGCGTGGCTCACGCAATGATCGGCATAGACCGCGACACGGGGTCATCATGAGCCGCATCATCCTTGCCGTGAAGGACCTCGAGATCGCCCTCGACCCGTCGGGCGTCGAGATCGATCACGAGGTCAGCTTCGAGCTCGTCGAAGGCGAGGTCCTCGGGCTGGTCGGCGAGTCGGCGTCGGGCAAGACCACTGCGGCCACCTCGCTGCTCAACTTCCAGCGCCGCGGCGCCACGATCGCGGCCGGCTCGATCACCATCGACGAACGCGACGTGCTGGCGCTGGGCTCGACGGAGCTGCGTCGGCTGCGTGGCGGCGTGATCAGCTACGTGCCTCAGGACCCCGGCTCCGCATTGAACCCCGCTCTGCGCATCGGCCAGCAGCTACGTGAGGTCCTCGAGTTCCACGACTTCGGCGACTCGGAAGCAGAGCGCCGCGCGCGCGTCGAGGAGATGATGGCCGAGGTGCTGCTGCCCAGCACAAGGGAGTTCCTGCGGCGCTACCCACACCAGCTCTCCGGTGGCCAGCAACAGCGCGTGGTGCTCGCCATGGCGTTCTCCTGCCGGCCCAAGGTCATCGTGCTCGACGAGCCTACGACCGGTCTCGACGTGACCACCCAGGCGCACGTCCTCAACACCATCCGCGACCTCGTGACTGCCCACCGCGCCGCGGCCGTGTACGTGACGCACGACCTTGCGGTGGTGGCGGAGCTCGCCGACCGCATCGCCGTCATGTACGCGGGCCGGCTCGTCGAGGTCGGACCTGCCGCGGAGCTGTTCGCCGGGGCGAGCCACCCGTACACGCGGCGCCTGCTGCATGCGGTCCCGGCGTTGACGGGGCGGCGCATCCTCGAGGGCATCCCTGGCTTCGCGCCGCGCCCCGGGCATCGTCCGGCGGGCTGCGCGTTCGCGCCGCGGTGCGGCTACGTCGTGGCGAAGTGCTCCGCCGAGATGCCGCCCGAGGAGACCGTCGGCCAGATGCACCGCGTGCGCTGCTGGCGTCACGAGGAGGTACGAGCGGAGGCGCCCGTGCTCGCGCAGAAGGATGACGGCTCTCTGGAGAGCGGCGGGGAGGCGGGTCTTCTCACCGTCAGAGGCGTCACCGCCTGGTACGGCTCCAAGGAGATCCTCCACGACGTCGACGTCACCCTTCGCGCCCACGAGTGCCTGGCCCTCGTCGGCGAGTCGGGCAGCGGCAAGACGACCCTGGCGCGCTGTATCGCCGGGATCCACCCTTTCAGGATCGAGGGTCACATCGACTTTCAGGGCAAGGCCCTGCAACGTCGGGCGCGCAGCCGCCCACGCGCGATCCGTCACGCCATCCAGTACGTGTTCCAGAACCCTTACAGTGCCCTCAATCCACGCAACACCATCGCCCAGATCCTCTCGCAGCCGCTGCGCATCTTCTTCGACTACACGCGCGACCAGCGTGAGGATCGCCTTGCGGAGGTGCTCGAGCTCGTGTCGCTCGACGACACGCTGCTGAGCCGCTACCCGGACCAGCTCTCGGGCGGAGAGCGGCAGCGCGTGGCCATCGCCCGTGCGCTGGCCGCCGAGCCGACGGTACTCGTCTGCGACGAGGTCACCTCCTGGCTGGACGTCTCGGTGCAGGCCTCCATCGTCGAGCTCCTCGTGCGCCTGCAGAACGAGATCGGTCTCTGCATGCTGTTCGTGACGCACAACCTCGCCCTCATCCGCAGCATCGCCTACGACGTCGCGGTGATGAGCGAGGGCCGCATCGTCGAATACGGGCCCACGGACGACGTGCTCGCCCACCCGCAGGCCGACTACACGCGCAAGCTGCTCGCCGACACGCCGAAGGTCGAGGCGGCCCTGTTCAAGGCGTAGCGGCGTGCGGTGCCTTCACCCTCGACTACGTCACGGGTGAGCGCCGCCCGTCGATGCTCGCGGTGCTCGAGGACTCGCGCAAATGGGCGTGCCGGGAAGACCCTGTATGAACATACGGGAGTGGCGAAGCGCCTGAGCAGATCATGCGAGTCGCCTTCACTGCAGGGTCAGTGTCCGTAGGGGTGAGATGAGCCAGATCATGACCGTGCGTGGGCCGGTAGACTCCGGCGAGCTCGGCTTCACGCGCATCTCCGAGTTCGTCCTGCCGACCCTGCGTCGTATCGGCGTGCCTGAGGACGAGATCCGTCTCATGATGTTCGGGAACCCAGCTCGCATACTCGCATCGCCCCAGATGACCGATTCTCCGCCCTCAGGTGCCGTGCAGACCAGGGCACGGCTGGGACGAGCGAGTTGATGGTTGAGCGACAGACAGGCGACCGGGAACAGGACTCGACAACGGGAGGGAGCTTTGGAAGGCGAGACGACACGGGATGCCGAGCAGGGCTCTTGCCTGGCGGGAGAGCTGACGGCCGCGCAGCGGGATCTGGTGATCCGCCACCTTCCGCTGAATGTCACGGTTTGCGATGAAGAAGGCAGGATCGTGTACTGGCACGGCGATTTTCGGCGCCTGCTGCAGGCCTCGGGCGTCGAGCTAGCCTTCACGCCCGGCCTCGACGGCGTTCTCGGAGACTGTGATCCGGGATACATCGGCCGCCACTACAGCGAATGTCATCCCGCATCCGCGCGTGCCGTCATCGCACACATCGAGAAGGCCTTTCGGGAGGGCAGCCGGCAGGAGGCGATCTACCGGCGCCTGGAAGCCGGCCGGCTGATCCTGGTGCGGTACTGCCCCCTTCGTGACGACCGGGGAACCTACCGCGGCATGATGGAGACGATGCAGGACATCACTGACATCCGCCAGATGGACGGCGAGAAGCTCGTCCTCGACTGGTAGGCCCGCGGTGGTGTTCGGGCAGCTGCGGTCAGCGGGGGCATCGAGAATGGCCTCAACGACGACCAGGAACCCCGCCACGGAGGGGACCTGATTCTTGCCGCAACGCGGGATCGTGTTCTAGAATAGATGCATCCTCGTAGCCTACCCGGGTGGATACACGCTTCCGACGGGTAGCCGGCCGGGGACGGCAGAATCGTCGTCAAGAACGGCGCTGGCTGAAGAGAGAGGGTCAGCGTGACACGCTGTGCGAGGAGCTTCCAGGGGTCTATCTGGGGAGGTGCGGCAATGCGCAGGTTCGTGGTCGCAAGCATCCTGTTGACGCTTCTGATCGGTCTGGCCGGAGGGGTGGCCCGCGCCGCCACGAGCGCGTCGCCGTCGCCCGGCGCCGAGAAGCTCGTGCTCCGCGTCGGGGATACGCAGGAGGTCGACAACCTCAACCCGTTCATCGGCCAGTCGAGCATCACCTACGAGATCTTCAGCCTCAACTACAACTATCTGGTCGGTACCGCCCCGAACGGTGACGTACGACCTGAGATAGCCGACAGCTGGGAGGTCTCCGACGACGGCCTCACCTGGACCTTCAAGATCCACCCCGGCGCCAAGTGGCAGGACGGAGAGCCGCTCACGGCCAAGGACGTTGCCTTCACCTACATGTACGTGATCGACAACGACCTCTCGGCCTTCACCTGGAACACGGTGAACATGAAGAAGGTCGTCGCCGTCGACGACACCACGGTCGTGTTCCACCTCTCAAAGCCCAGGGCCGACATGCTGCGCACCGGTGTCCTCATCGTGCCTGAGCACATCTGGAGCAAGGTGCCCGGCGACAAGGTCGAGAAGTACCAGGTCAAGCTTCCGCTCGTCGGCTCCGGCCCGTTCCAGGTGACCGAGGAGAAGAAAGGCTCGTACTGGATTCTGGAGGCCAACAAGGACTTCTTCTTGGGCGCTCCCACGATCGACGAGGTCATCTTCGAGCAGTACACAAACCAGGACACCCTGGCCATGGACATCAAGAACGGCGCGCTCGACGTGGCTTTCCCACTGCCGGATGCGCAGGTCAAAGCCCTCCAGAGCGTGCCCGGCCTCACTGCCGGAGCCTTTGACTACTTCTACTTCGACGACCTGTGCTTCAACTGTTACGACAGCCCGAACTCGCTGGCCAACCCCGTGCTGCGTGACGTCAAGTTCCGTCAGGCGATCAGCTGGGCCGTCGACAAGCAGAAGATCGTCGATAGCTGCTGGAGCGGCTACGCGACGGTCGGCCAGTCGATCTGCTACCCCGACACCGACGGCGCCTGGACGCCGACTGAGGCCGAGACGTTCGGCTTCGACCTCGAGAAGGCGAAGCAGATGCTCGAGGCCGCTGGCTACACGGACACGAACGGCGACGGGGTCCGCGAGGACAAGCAGGGCAAGCCCATCGAGCTGCGGCTCTGGACGCGGACCGAGAGCCCGCCGGAGCAGCGCGCCGGCAAGCTGATCGCCGGGTGGTTCGAGTCGATCGGCCTGAAGATCAAGCTCAGCGTGATGACCGACGGAGGGCTCTACGACGCCCTCTACAACTATACGGACAACGGCAAGACCTACGCCCCCGACTTCGACATGTACATCTGGGGCTGGCCCGGCGGCATCGACCCCGAGGGCATACTCGACTGCTTCACCACCTCCGCGATCGAGTGGTGGAACGACTGCTGCTGGTCGAACGCCGAGTACGACGCGCTGGAGAAGCAGCAGATCCAGGAGATGGACTGGCCGAAGCGCGAAGAGATGGTCAAGCGCATGCAGCAGATCTTCTACGAGGAAGCGCCCTACGTCGTGCTGTACTACCCGAAGTCGCTGATGGCCTACAACTCGGGCGAGTGGGAGGGCTGGGTCCCCAACCCGGCTCCGAACGGGATGGTTGTGAACTCACACACGTATGACACGTACATCGCGCTGCACCCCAAGGCGGCGGCGAGCACGAGCGCGGGGTCGTCGAACACCGCGCTCATCGCCGGCGCGGTGATCGCGGCGCTCGCCGTGATCGGCATCGTCTTGCTGCTCGTGCGCCGGCGCCGCGGTCGCGCCGTCGAGGAGTAGGGCCGACCCAGGGGAGCGGGGAGGGGCAGGTGACGGAGGACCTGCCCATCCCCGCTCCGTCTTGCGAGCGGGCGCCCGCGCGTCCGCCCTGAACAACGACGAAGGAGCTCGACGATGGGCGTGCACGGTGTCCTGGACGGCGTGGCCGCGAGCCTCGAAGCCGCGGTGGCCGCGTTCGTCAAAGAGAAGCACGTACCCGGCGTGGCGGCCGGAGTGGTCCTCGGCGACGAGCTCGCGTGGGATGTGGGCTGGGGCTCTGCGGACCTCGCCACCGGACGCAGGCCCGATGCGCGGACGCCGCACATGATCGCTTCGATGACGAAGCCCTTCACCGGTACAGCCATCATGCAGCTGCGCGATCTGGGTCTTCTCGACCTCGACGACCCCGTCAGCCGTCACATCCCGGAGCTGCGGCCCAACGACGCCGCCGGGCTCGGCAAGGTCACCATCCGCCGTCTGCT
>Ga0315281_10008435_pt1 | contig 14411 bp, 11 predicted proteins | sample YL17G07_0_MG_FD_204540 | JGI IMG/M metagenome (GOLD analysis project Ga0315281, IMG submission 204540) | Sediment microbial communities from Yellowstone Lake, YNP, Wyoming, USA - YL17G07_0 | ecosystem: Environmental > Aquatic > Freshwater > Lake > Sediment | place: USA: Wyoming | collected...
CGCCGCCGCCGCGCCCGTCGGCGCGTTGATCCCGGTAATGTTCATTCGGCGCTCGGGGGCGAAGCGATCCGCGCGGATCAATGACCAGGTGGTTGAGGTCGTCGAGATCATCGCCTCATCGCTGCGTGCGGGGTTCAGCTTTGCGCAAAGCCTCGAACTGGCGGCGCGCGAACAGCAGGAACCCATCGCCGGGGTGCTTACGCGCACGGTGCGCGAAATCCACCTCGGAATCAGCACCGAAGACGCGCTCGAACGCCTCGGCACGCGCACGGGCGACCCCGACCTGGGCCTCGTGATCACAGCCGTCCTCATCCAACGGCGGGTGGGCGGCAACCTTGCCGAAGTACTCCAAAACATCGGCCAGACCATCCGCGACCGCGTGCAGGTGAAGGGTCAGATCAAGACGCTCACATCGCAGGCGCGCCTCTCGGGCTGGATCGTGGGACTCCTCCCCGTCGGCCTCGCGGGGTTGCTCTTCTTGCTCTCGCCGGCGTACATCGGCGTCCTGGTGACGGAACCGATGGGCCGCATCCTCCTCGCGATCGCGGGGATGCTCGAAGCGATCGGGTTCGCGTTGGTCCGCAAGATCGCGAAGGTGGATTACTAGGATGTTGGCGTTATGACAACCGTCGCGATCCTTCTCGCGATGCTCGCGGCGTTCACGATGGTGCGCGCGCTGGTCCGGCCGAAAGCCGACCTTGCCGGTGCGCGCCTCGAACGCATCCGCGCGGGGGACGACCCGTTGCGAGACGAAGAAGCGACGACCATGGGCGAGCGGGTGATCCTGCCCCTCGCGCGCGGGATGATCTCGCGGCTCGGGATGATCCTCCCTTCCCGGATGGCGGCACACTTCGAAAGCCAGCTCGCGGCTTCCGGCCGCCCCATGCGCACCGAAACCTTTATTGGCGTGCTGGTTGGCAGCCCGATCATTGGCATGCTTATGGCCATGATGCTCATCACGAACTCCACCGCGATGGACCCGACGCTCGCGCTCCTCTCATTGGTGGTGGGGCCGGGCATGGGCATCGCCTGCCCGCTGGTGTGGCTAAACGGCCGCAAGGTGCGGCGTCAGCTCAAAATCGCCCACGAACTGCCCGATGCGCTCGACCTCATCGTGGTTTCGGTGGAGGCGGGCCTCAGCCTTGAAGCGGCAATGGCCCGCGTTGGCGACGACTCGGAGGGGCCTTTCGGCGCCGAGCTTCGGCGCCTACTGGCCGATATGAACCTGGGCCTCGCCCGGCGGAGCGCCCTCCACGGGCTGGCCAGCCGCACCGGGGTACCGGCAGTCGCTTCGCTCGTGGCGGCCATTATCCAGGCCGACCAGACCGGGATGGGCATTGGGCAGGTGCTGCGCGCGCAGGCCGCTCATCTGCGCGGCCAGCGCAAACAACACGCCGAAGAGGCCGCCATGAAGGCGCCGCTGAAGATGCTGTTCCCGCTCATCCTCTTCATCTTCCCATCGCTGTTCGTAGTCATCCTCGGTCCCGCGGTTATCTCATTTCTTTCCGGGGCTTCCGGCACATGAAAGACGGCACGACGGTCACCCTCCGCGAAGCCGAAACGGGTTCGGTGGTGGCGTCCGCGGTGCGGGTGGCGTGCAGCCCATGGTCCCGTCTGCGCGGGCTGTTGGGACACACGTTGGAATCCGGTGAAGGGCTGCTGATCTCGCCCTGCAACGGCGTCCATACGTTCTTCATGCGCTACCCGATCGACGTGGTCTTCCTGGACGGGGAGGGCGGAGTGCTTTTAATCCGCGAAGCAATGCCCGCCAACCGGATGGTGCCGTGGGTGCGGGGCGCCCACCGGGTGCTGGAACTGCCCGCCGGGACAGCCGCGACGACCGGCATCGGCCGCGGGCACAAGCTGGAAGTGATCGAGGCCACCGCCACGCCGGTCCAGGGCCGCACCTCTTAGCCCACGGAGAGCGCCCGCTGGAGCGCTTCCGCAATCTCCACAAGCGTTGCCGGCTTGTTCAGGATTTCGCCGCAGCCGAGGGCTTCCGCGCTCGCCCGCAACTCGTCGGTTACAAGGCCGGAGGTGAGTACGACCGGCAGTTCGGGCCGTACGCGCAGCAGTTCCCGCATCAGATCGAGGCCCGACGTGCCCGGCATGTTCATGTCGGTGAATACCAGGTCGAAGGCTGCCGCATCGGTTCGCAGGGCGGCCAACGCATCGGTCGCGGAGGTGAAACCGGTGACCCGGTACCCGAGCCCTTCGATCATTCGCTCCATGAGAAGCACCAGTGATCGTTCGTCGTCTATATAAAGGATGTGCTGCCCGTTCCCGTGGGGAAGCAAGGATTGCTCGCGGGCAGCCGCAGGCGCGGCGCCATCGATGGCCGGGAGGAGCACTTCGAAGGCGGTGCCCGCCCCGGGCTGACTGGTCACCGAGATGGTCCCGCCGTGGCCCTTCACGATGCCGTGCACAACGGCCAGGCCCAGGCCCGTGCCTTCGCCGACGCCCTTGGTTGTGAAAAAGGGCTCAAAGATCCGTTCACGCGTCGCCGCGTCCATCCCCTTGCCGGTATCGCGGACGGTAATTCGCGAGTAGTGGCCGGGCCGAAGGTCGGGGCGGCGCCGCGTGCTGTGTTCCACCGTAATGGTATCCAGGTCGATCCCGATCCGGCCGGGCTTCCCATCGAGCGCATGCCAGGCGTTGGTGCAAAGGTTCATTAGCACCTGGTGGATCTGGGTCGGGTCGGCAAGCACCGGCCGGACGTCCTTGCCGAAGGTGGTGACGAGTTCCACGCTCGCCGGCAACCCGGCGCGCAGCAGGTGGACGACCTCTTCGATGACCGGCCGCAGTTCGCAGGCTGCCCGGGGCTGGTCTTGCTGACGGCTGAAGGCCAGGATCTGGCTGACCAGGTCCTTTGCGCGGTTGCTCGCTTTGCGCACCTCGTCGAGCGTTTCCATGGCGGGGTGATGCCGCCCGAGGTCCATAGCCGCGATCTCGGTGTTACCGATGATCGCCGCGAGGATGTTGTTGAAGTCGTGCGCGATCCCACCGGCGAGGGTGCCGATCGCTTCCATCTTCTGCGACTGCCGCAGCTGGGCTTCCAGCAACTGACGGTCGAGGTCGGCCTGGACGCGCTGGCTGATGTCGCGGACGGTGGCCACCACCACCACGCTGTCATCGACGTAGATGGGGCTGAGGCTGATCTCTACCGGGAATACGGTGCCGTCCCTTTTGCGCGCCTCCAGGAGGTCGGCCCGGCCCGTCCCCATCCCGCGCGTGTCGGGGGCGTTCATGAAGTCTCGGACGAGAGCGATGTGCCCCTCGCGGCGGGCTTCGGGCACGAGTGTGTGCACCGTCATGCCCAGGAGTTCGTCGCGGGAGTACCCGAAGAGCACCTCGGCCTGGGGGTTGGCTTCCGCGATTCTGCCTCCCGCATCAACCATGAGGATGCCATCGGGCGAGTACTGGAAGAGGTTGACGAACTTCACTTCGCTGCGCTGGCGCTCGATCTCGGCGGCGGTGCGCGCAGCGACAACGCGGAGGATGGAGACAACCTCTTCGGGCTGTTCGATCGGCACGCGGCTCATGATGCCGACATCGCCGATCGGGCGTCCTGCCGTGTCCAGCAGGGGGACAGCAGCGTAGCCCTGAATGCCCGCCTCGGCGAGCCCCGGGAACGCCGGGAACAGCTCCTGGGCGTGATCGGCGAACACGCACGCTCCCCCTTCGATGACGCGTTCGCACGGGCTGCCCGCCAGCTTATATATAGGAAGAGGCATCGGAGCGCCGCCATCCGACATGCCCAGCGTTCGCATGCTCGGTTCGGGTGTGGCAACAAGCTGCCCAACGAAACCGATATCCGCGCCGGCGAGCTCAGCGACTTTCTTCGCGATTTCGCCGAAGAAGGCCTCACCTGTCATGTGCGTTACGCCGGTGGAAAGCAGGCCCATCACCCGTTCCATCAGTTTCCGGCTGCTGATATCGCGCATAGTTGACTGGGTACCGATGTGGCGGCCGGCTTCGACAACGTGCGTGACATCAACCTCTACCCAAATGCGCTTGCCATCGGGGCGGAGGCCTTCGTATTCGAAGTGGGCCGGGACGTCTTCGCCCCGCATTCGACGGTGATGACGATCAACGAGCTCCGCCCGCCACTCGGGAGCGACGTAGTCCTCGATCTGTATCGAAGCCGATGCGCCACCCTTCATATGGAAGAGTTCGAAGAATCGCTCGTTGGCGAACACGACTCGCCCGTCCAGGTCGTCGATGATGAGTGCATCGCTAATGTGCTCTACCACGCGCTGGTAGCGCTGCTCAGCCCGCTCGCGTTCCGTGATGTTCATGCCTGAGATGAGGACATATGTTGCGCCACCAAGGCGCAGGAGCCCGGCCGAGACCAGGAGCGTTATCTCCTCGCCCCCCTTCTTCAGCATCGCCACTTCCATCCCGACCACCCGCCCTTGCGTCCGCATGCCATCGAAGTACCGATCGCGGTCTTCCGGCCGCGCCCAGAGGCCAAACTCAAGCGATGTCCGCCCGACAAGTTCTTCTCGCGAATAGCCGAAGTCGTTCGAGAAGGCGGTGTTCGTGTCCACGAACAGGCCCCCGGGGAACGTTGTGAGAACCATGGGCGCCGGGCTTTGTTCGAACACGGCCCGGAACCATGCCTCACTTTCGTGAAGCCGCTCTTCGGATTGCTTGCGGTCCGTGATGTCGACGACGGACGTGAGGGTGTGGCGCTTGTCCCCGATGGTGATAAGCCGCCCGGATAAGAGCGCGTCCATGTGCTTGCCGTTACGCCGGACGATAGTCGCTTCGAACCCATCAACCCGCCCGTGCTTCACCAGCGCTTCGATGTACTCATCGCGGTCTGAGGGGCTGAGCCACCACTTGATCTCACCGACGGGTCGCCCGATGGCCTCCTCGGCGCCTTCAACCGAGGAGTTCGCAGCCACCACCAGGGAATCATCAAGCGAAGTGAGCACCATCGCGTTCGGGCTGAGATCGAACACGGCGCGGAAGCGCTCTTCGCCTACACGCAGCGCCTCCTGGGCTTCTCTGCGCTCGGTTATGTCCTGGACAGTACCAAGCGAACGAAGCGGGTTGCCGGCTGCATCGTAGTAGGTCTCGCAGTTCTCGCGGACGTACTTCACCCGCCCGTCGGCCATCAACAGCCGGTGGACGATCTCGTAGGGTTCCTTCGTTTGCACGGACTGCGTGTACGCCCTGTCGACCTCTTCCCGGTCGTCGGGATGGATGGCGTCCAGGAACGCTTCGTACGAAGCGCCGAACCGCTCCTTGTCGATCTCGAAGATCCGGAAGATCTCGTCGGACCACATGAGACTGTTGCTGACCAGGTCAAGCTCCCAGCTCCCGAGGCGGGCGACGCGCTGGGCCTCGTTCAGGCGGGTCTCGCTCCGTTCCAGCGCTGCCAGGGCGCGGTGACGCTCCGTGACATCGACGCCGAACGAGAGGATCCCGGTGACCTTCCCCTGGGCGTCGAAGAGCGGCTGAAGTGTTGAATCGGTGATCACTTCGCGTCCGTCGGGGCGTGCCTTTACGTCGTTCCGGATCGTTTCCCCGCGTCCGGCGCGTTCATACGACTCGCGAAGCGCCTCCTGGGTGCGGGCGGAATGCGCCCACCGCTCGCTCTCCCATGGGCGGCGGCCCACCATCTGTTCGCGGGTCAGCTTCCACTGGTCCAGCGTGTGCTGGTTCGCTTCGAGCATCGTGCCATCGGGCGCATAGAGCGCAATGAACGCGGACATTCCATCGATAATGCTGCGAAGGTTCCGCTCGGAGCCATGCGTCGCGGGCGATCGGTCGGCCGTACCGTCCGCGGAGAAGAGGCGGAGGGCCGCCGTTAGCCCCTGTACGCCACTCACGGCGATGGCTGGCACCCGCTGCTGGAGGTTCGCGAAGCGGTCCCCACGCGCGTTGTCACGGACGAGTCCCAGGTCGGCAACCACAAGGTCGTACGCCTCGCCGGCCGCGAGCCGCGCTTCAGCTTCCTCGATCGAGGAAGCCGGCAAGAGTTCGACGTGCGGGGCGGAACGGCTCAACTCCCGCCGGGCGAAATTTATCTCCCCGGGCTCGGGGTTTACGTAAAGGACTCGCATGGAGCTACTCGGGGACTTTCAGACTCGCCCTGGAGAAGGGCCACGGCAGCATCCGCGGCGTGTTACACGGGATCCCTTCGCCCGAGTCTACCGGAGTGGCGCGCCTAAAAGGAACTACTTAGGCAAGGGGCGCCGCCGGGTTCGCAAACGAGCGGGAGCCGCGCCCCGCGCCGCTCAGGTCGCCGATTGCAGATCCGGGACGCGAGCATGAGATTTGTCGCGTCCACGACAGGGGACGCGCACTACGGTGCTTGTGCCGCCCTCCGGTCTCGCGACGACTTCGAACGTCCCCCCCACCAGGTCCGCTCGCTCCTTCATGCCAAGTACGCCGAGCTTGCCTACCCGCGCCAGGTCCGAGAGATTGGCGGGCAAGGCCACGCCCACGCCGTCATCCTGCACCGTCAGGGTCAGGTAATCGCTATCGAACGAGAGCCAGACCTGGGCAGTCTGCGCCCTGGCGTGTTTTACCACATTGCGCAGGGCTTCCTGGGCGATCCTGAAGACAACGACTTCGACCTGTGAGTCGAGCCGCCGTGGCTTCCCGGAGATGTGAAGACGGGCTCCGCCGGGCAGTATTTCGTTGGTCTGGTCCACGACCATTTCGATCGCGGCGAGAAGCCCCAGGTCATCAAGCACCGATGGCCGAAGGTCGCGGATGAATCGCCGCACGCCGCTCAGGATCGTTCGCGCCACGACGAGGGTATCGCGGACTTCGCCTGAAACAGCGGAGTCCCCACGATTCTCCAGTTGCTCCAATCGACGCACCAGGTGCACCAACTCTTGAGCGGTATCGTCGTGGAGTTCGCGGGCAATCCGGAGCCGCTCATCTTCATGGGCCTGCGTGACCTGGCGAACGTACGAGCGCATGCTCTCCTGCCGCTCGCGATAGAGGCGGCCGCTCTGCACCGCGACCGCAATTTCGTGACCGACCGCCCCAAGCAGATTCGCCCGATCGTCCCCCATGATTCCCTCGGGACAGGCGGCGAGCGAGCCAATCTTACGGCCGTCGGCATCGAGGCTAACGAGTACCCCGCACTCATGGGGGCAATCACGGACCTCGATCGCTCGCGACCCCGGAACGGGAGAGTTCCCCCCGGGATTCAAGCAGGGCAATGAGCTGCCCCCCGTAATGATGATCGGCTCGGCATCGGGTGTCTCGGACTCCAGGCTGAGAACCGCGGACTGGAGGTTGAGGCCCGTGACGAGACTGTCGAGCACCAGCGGAAGGCGCTGCTCGAACTCCATCGGGTTGCTCAGGGTTTCGCCTACTTTGTTCAGCAGGCTCAAGCTTGCGCTCGTCCGCTCGGCGATTCGCCGCTGTTGCGATTCACGGTCGACCCGCCAGGCCACCAAGAGGCCCACGCCCATGATGAGCCCGAGTTGGACCACTTCGCCGACCCAATGCAGCTGGGAGTGATGCCAGATCCAGGTGCTCGGCGAGGTCAGCATGGCCGCCCAGAGCCCGGTCATGAACGTCCCTTCCCATCCGAAGCTCATGGCCGCGTACAGGAGAGGCACTACATACACCGTGATAGCCAGGTCGTGCATGACACTTTCGGTCGCCGTAAAGCCGGCTATCTCAGCGCCGTAATGTGCGGCCGTGGCGACCACCACCATCGCCTGGATGTTCCAGAAGCGCCGATGACGCAGCCGTTCGGGGATCCTGGTGACTGCTCCTTTGAGCTCATGGAAGACCGTCGCGGGTATACCAGAGCCAGCACGTCTCGGAAGAATCACATCAGCCTTCATCAAGGTGGTCGAGGGAGATAAGCCCGCGCTTCAATCCCGTGATCACTGCTTCCGTCCGCGAGCCGGCTTCCAGCTTGTCGAAGATGTGCGTCATGTGGACCTGCACCGTGCGCACACTGAAGAAGAGGCAGCCGGCAATCTGTGCATTCGTCTTGCCGCTGGCCGCGAGCTGTAGGACCTCAAGCTCCCGTTCGGTCAGGTGTACGGCCTGCGACGCGGCGCCGGTCAGTGTTGAGACGGAACCTCGTTCCGAAGAGAAGCGCGCGAGCACCTTCCGCGCGATGGCGGCGTGGAGCACCGGTTCGCCCGCGTGGACGAGGCGCACCGCACGTACAACCTCCGCTGAGGGCACATCCTTGAGCAGGTACCCGGACGCACCCGCCTTTAGGAGGGCGAACACGTACTGGTCGTCGTCGTAGGCGGTCAGGATGAGCACGGCGGTTGCCGGGCGGATGGCCTTGATCCGCTCCGTGGCTTCGATACCGGTCATTACCGGCATCGAGATATCGACAATCGCAACGTCAGGTCCGAGCTGTTCGACGAGTGCAACGGCCTCGGCGCCGTTAGTTGCTTCGCCCACGACTTCGATGTCAGGTTCGCGTTCGATAAGCTCACGCGTACCTTCGCGGACCACCGCGTGGTCTTCGGCGATGATGACCCGGATCTTCCCCCCGGACATATCTCCCGTTCCAATCAGTGAGACTGTAGTCTCGCGGGCCCCGCATTGGTCAGCCCCGAACGGCTCCCTATCGTGGGGCCATCCGGTCACCGCGCGGGCCGCAAGATATCGGCGATCTCCTGTCGGGCGACCTTTGCGGTAAGGATCCCCAGGCGGATGTCGCGGACGATGCCATCGGCGTCGATGAAGATGTGGGTGGGCAGGCCACTGACACGGTACGCGGCGGCGACTTCGGTCCCGGGATCGCCGGCAACCGTGAACGTGAGCCCGATTCGGTTAACGTAGTCCCGGACGGTGCCCGGGCCTTCACCGACATCGACAGCGACGACTACAAGCCCCTGGTCACGGTACGTCTCGAACGCAGCCTGGATGTCGGGAGCTTCGGTCCGGCATGGCGGGCACCATGTCGCCCAGAAGGTGAGCCACACGGGGTGTCCCCGAAGCGCGCCCAGTTCCACAGGCTGGCCGTCGAGCGCAAGCAACCGAAAGTCCGGTGCCGGTTCACCGACGCGGGGGGCGGGGCCTGAAGCTCCCGCCATCAGCGAAACGCGCTGGCTCGTCTCGGCGCTCGCGCTGGTCTGGAATACGAAGAACCAGGCCAATGCCGCGGCGACCACCGCGAAGATCACGCCGGCGAGAATGTTCTGGACCGGTGCACGGCGGCCTCGCGCCCGTAATTCCCCCTGACCGGCGACCGGGGCGCTCGTCTCCAATGGCGCCAGGACTGAAAGCGCGCCCGGTTCAGGCATACGTGTGCAGACCTCCGAGGAACAGGTTGCCGTAGTAGGTGAACATCGTGGCCGCAAACCCGCCGATCAGCAGCAGCGCGCTCCGTGTGCCCTTCCACTCGCGCACAACGCGGGCATGCAGGTAGGCACCGTAAACGAGCCAGGTTGCCAGGGATGCGGTCTCCTTCGGGTCCCACGACCAGTACGTGCCCCACGCAATCTCCGCCCAGATCGCACCGAGCAGAATCACCAGCGCAAGCATCGGGAACCCGACGATGACCGCCTTGTAGCCAACTTCGTCCAGTACGTCGCTTCGGGGTAGCCATGGCACGCTGTCGTTGCGCTGGACCAGGTAGAGGACCGCTGCCCCGAAAGCGACCGTGAACGCCCCATAGGCAACGATCGCGGCGGCCACGTGCAACGTCAGCAGTGGCTGGTTCTGCAGCGCAGGTACGAGCGGTTCGATGTTGTCGGGGACTGTCGCGGCGAATACGAGGAGGCCAACGGCGACCGGCAACACGAGCAGGGCAAGCGCCTCCAGCCGGTACCGCACCTGGAAGTACAGGTGCAGCGCGAGGATGCCCCACGCGAACGACTCGGAGAACTCGAACATGTTGGTGAAGGGGCCGTGCCCGGTTGCCACAACGCGCAGCACCAGCGATGCCGAGAGGAAGACGAAGGCGTTGACCGCGAGAATCGTGGAACTCTGCCGCGGTGACGGGAGACCACCAATCACCGGCACCGAAACCGCCCCGGCGCCGGCGAAACTCAATCGGGAGCGGGCCCCAAGCTCACCCGCCAGTTGAACGACGAGCGCCGCCGCGAGCGTAAAAAGCGCGGCCAAGAACGTGTAATGCGAAAGACTAGCCATCGTTGCCCCCGTGGTTCCTGGAGTCGCCGGCCCCGGCATCCAGGGCCCTTCTAACGCGCTCCTCGACCTTTTTGAATTCGCCGGCAAGCGAGACATCCCGTTGCGCCGCCATCCCTACGATGACTTCCGTGGTGCCGTCAGGCCGCGCCGTGGCCAGTGCCCAGAGACGGCGAGGCGGGAGGTAGAACAACAGCACGATGCCGAACACCATCAGGCCGCCGGCTATCCAGATGAGGGTGGTGCCGGGATCCTTCACCACGTTGAGGGTGGCGAAGCGGCCTTCGCGTTCGAATGTGAACGTGAGGTTCGCGACCTGCATCGGCACACCCTGGGAGAGGTTCCGGGGCCGGTCGACGCGGACATAGTCCTGGTAGAAGTCCACACGGACCTCACCGGGGCGGATGAAAGAGTCGGGAGCACCCATGATCGGCGCGGTGATCTGCACAGAGAGCCCTTCGCCCGGCACCTCGAACATCCCCACCGGCCGCTGACCATCCGCCGCCCGCAGGTCCAGGGGGACACCCTGGTTGAAGAGCACCTGCCCGCTGCTGTCTTCCACCCTCACTACTGCTGCGAGGCCATAAGCCGATTCATGGAAGGCAATCCCCTTGTAGCGAAGCGGTGAGTTCACATCGAGGGTCGCCTGCCGCACGGCCGTGCCACCTTTGAACAGGGTCAGGTCGCTGCGCAACTGCTTCGGCTGCCCGTTGGCGTAGTACTCATCGTCGGCGCGGTCCAGGCGCACGGAGATCCCGGTGCCGAGGCCCAGTTCGCGGGTCGCGCCTTCCGCAACCACAAAGCGGGGGTCCTTGAAACCCCAGAGCCCACCCGCGACCGCCCCGGCAAGCACGAGTACGAGCCCGAGGTGAGAGAAGAACGTCCCGAACCGGCTCAGGCTGTGTTTGTCGGCGCGCATGGCCACCGAGTCCCCTTTGACTTCGGTGTGCACGCGATAACCAGCGCGCGAAAGAGCCTTTCGCACGCTGTCGGCGCTCTCAGCTGGCGTCGCCACGGAGGCGAGTTGGACGTGAAATCGCGTGTGGAGGAGGAACGTCTCGTTCACTCGTACCTGGCTGTGGAAGCTCTGGTTCCAGATTCCCCGCCAGCGGCGCGCGGTGCAGACCACCACGCTCGCGGAGAGGAGGCCAAGCAGCGATCGGAAGAGGAGCGAGCGGAAGACATTGAACAGGTGGAGACGGTCGAGCAAGCCCGTCCAGGAACCGTACTTCCCCTGCGCCTGTTCCAGCCACCGCGTGTAGCTGGCCTGGTCGGCAACCGCCGAAGCGGGCGCCTGGTCGATGATCGTCCCGGCGAGCACGAGCGACGCAATGAGGAGAATGAGCACTAACGCAAAGCGCGTCGAACTCAAAAGATGTACCAGGCGCGGCAGCGGGTCGAGCCGCGAGAGCACGGTGAAGACGCTGTCTCGCACTGGATGGAGGCTGATGGTGCCGGTGGCTACCACTGCTCGTCTCTCTGTCGTTCGTGCCTGTCCTGCGGCGATATGTGCCGGAAGGGCGGGACCCTTTTCGGGGTTGCCCGCCACTCCGGGCGGAAGGAGCCTACTTCAAGATCAGGTGGTAAGCCGATGAAGTGACCGTATGCTCTTCCTGGTCGACGCCGTCCCACACTGCAAGGCCGAACGCGAACGTGCCGCCAGCAGTGAGCTTGGCATCGTCGGGGTTGCCCGTGTTCAACTTGCGATGGAAGACGACCGTGTACTGGCCGGACGCCCAGGATGTTTTGGATTCGACATCGGCCCGGTCACCCACCCATGGCGCGAGCAGCGTCTTCGAGATCTTGTCGCCTGCCTTGAGCTTGGTGACATCCAGCGCCACCGACTCGCTGACAGCCAGGTAGTTCGGGCCGTAGACCGGCGTGGTCTTCGCCGGATCGCGCATCGCTTTCGGTCCGTCTGCCGTGGCATTCGTGTTGGACGAGGTCCCGCCAGTCCCGGGGTCCGCAGCGATGGCGGATTCGCGGTACGCGGCGGTTGTCGGATCCCCGGATTGCGCGCCTTTGAGCGAATAGTCGTTGACCTGGCCCATGGGCGCACTGCTGGCGGCTGTCCACTGCCACAGATCGAACAAATCGTTCGCGTTCGGCGCGATCATGAACCACTTTTCGATCGGCTGGTTGTCACCCTTATGGCAGTTCGCGAGGCACCCTCGTGCTTCGAACTCAACCACCGGGGTGATCTGCCAGTAGATCCCGAGCCGGTCCGAGACGTTCGCGACCGACGAGAATTTCGTCCCGTCGAAGGCCCATTGGTTTGGCAGGTTGTTGTTGGTGGCGTCGGCCCACTGGAACCGGAACCAGACGTCGGTGTCGCTGTAGACGGCTTGCATCTTCACATCGACCGGCGCCTTGGCCTTCGATTCCTTGATCACCTCAGTCTTCAGGGTGGTCGTTGCGACGCCAGTCCAGGCCGGGTCGTCTCCTGCAAGCGATGCCGGCGATTTCTTCGCCGCTACCACATCGGTCGGGCCGGCGGAGGACGTTGGTGAGGCCGCTGCCGCCGGGGAAGCGTTTGTCGCCGACGTACCCGCCGGCGCGGTGGATGTACCGCCATTGTCATCGCCACAGGCCACGAGCGTGGCGGCCACTAACGCGATGACGAAGAGCGAGATGAACGGTTTGGGCATGAGGACCCCTCCTTAAACAGGTGTTCGTCGAGTCTCGCCAGCCCGCTCCCGAAATGAGGCCGGGCTGGCGAGAGTGCGCTTTGTCAGTTCTGCTATTCCAGCCTCCTTTCCTCGCCTCCGCGAGACCCCGTGGTGAGCGACCGCGTGAATTCGGTCGCGGGTTGTACCGGCTCTACTGGGAGCCAGGCTGCTTCGTGACGGATAGGAGGAACGCGGCAAGGGCGTTCAGATCCTCTTCCGTGAGGCCCTCGTACCGGGGCATCGCACCCGGTCCGGCATTCGTTTTCGCCTTGAGGGTCGCTGCGTTGGTACCGGCGATGATCGGGGCGAAGACCCCGCCCTGGCCCTTCAGGCCATGGCAGGTGGCGCAGGCGAGGTTCATAAACAGTGCCGCTCCCTGCTGCGCGGCGTCGCCATGCACCGGGGCCATTGTCCCGCGCTGGAGGGGCTGCGGAGCCCCAACGAGGACCTGGCTTGTCCGGTCGTAATCGCTCACCACCCCGGAGGTAAGGTTCAGATGGGTTACCGGGCTGCGTGCGCCGATCGTGAGGAGCGTCACGCTCAGCGACGCCACAAGGAAGGCGAAGATCGCAGAGACAACCCATCTCTCCCTCGTCCTCATTGCGATGCCTCCACAGTGCGACTGGCCTCGGCCGAAATGCGCGACATGAAGAACACCGCGACCGCGTAGGCCGACCACACAACGATGAGCAGCGCTGCTATCGGCCAGCCGCTGAGCAGCCAGTGCCCGGCGCCGCTGCTCGGGCCGATCGGGGCCGCGGTAACGCCGCGCAAGCGGATGGCCACATCGGGCGTGTAGAGCTGCTGGCTACCGCTAACGCTCAGCGGCGCCGTGGCGGAAGAAGCAGCGTAGGTGTCGTTACCGGCGAAGATGGCCTTCACCTGGAGCGACCCGGTCATCCGCGCTTCGAACTGGGCGCTGGCCACGCCATCGCCATCGGTGAGGCCGGTGCCCACAACCATGTCCCCCGAGGTGTCCAGGAAGTTCGCCGGGATGGCGAACAGGACCGTCGCCTTCGCGATGGGGCCGCTGGCCACTCCCAGTCGCGCCTGGACGGTGACCTGTTCGCCAAGTGTCGCGCTCGCGGGGGCGCTCACCGCGATTGCCGTTGGCTCCTGCCCGGCGGCGGCAACGTGGTCGAAGGCGAACGGGAGCGGCAGCCCAACAACCACCGCGAACAACAGGGGCCAGCGGATTGATACGAATCGGCTGGTCATCGCGCAGGCTCCGGGGCGTGCGCCGCTTCAAACGGGGCACCGGCGTGGTCTGGCGCGAGCGTTTCGTCCGCCTCCGGGCCGCGGTGTTCTACCACTTCCCAAACCGAAACCATCGGGAAGATCTTGGCGAAGATCGAGATAATCAAAGCGAACAGCGCAAACGCGCCCGCCAGGATCGACCACTCGGTGAACGTCGGGCCGTAGTCGCGGGCTGTATACGGCATCAGCGGCACGCGGAAGCCACCGACCACGATCAGGTACCGCTCGATCCACATGGCGATGAGCACAAGCACCGCCGCCGTGACGATCCCCTTGATCGTCCGCGTTGGCGGGAAGGCAATGATGAGGACAGGCATCACGAGCCCGCCGATGAGGTAGAACCAGAAATAGGGGCCGAGATAGCCGACGAGAAGGTCATGGAAGTGG
>Ga0315281_10008436_pt1 | contig 14411 bp, 16 predicted proteins | sample YL17G07_0_MG_FD_204540 | JGI IMG/M metagenome (GOLD analysis project Ga0315281, IMG submission 204540) | Sediment microbial communities from Yellowstone Lake, YNP, Wyoming, USA - YL17G07_0 | ecosystem: Environmental > Aquatic > Freshwater > Lake > Sediment | place: USA: Wyoming | collected...
GCAACTGCCTCAACACCATCGCTACGTGGTGAATCGCTCGCGGAGCAGGGCTTCGGCGATCACGAGGTCGTCGGGCGTGGTGATCTTGATGTTCGCGGCGTCGCCCTCGTACACGTAGACGGCATGGCCCGACGCTTCGACGAGTGCGGCGTCGTCGGTGGCGTTCGCGGCCGCGGCGGCGTGCGCTTCGAGCAGGAGCGTGCGGTCGAAGACCTGCGGCGTCTGCGCGAGCCACATGCGCGCGCGGTCGGGCGTGGCGCGCACGACCGGCGGATCACCATCGACTTCCTTCACGGTATCGCGCGCGGGGACGGCGCAGAGCGCCGCGCCGCGCTCTCGCGCGAGGGCGACGCCGCGCGAGATCAGCTCCGGTGTGACGAGGGGCCGCGCGGCGTCGTGCACGGCGACGACCGCGGCGTCGGGCGCGGCGTCGATGCCGGCGCGGACGGAAGCCTGCCGCGTGGCGCCGCCCGCGACGACGGCGGTGACCTTGGCGAAGCGCCACTCGCGGACGAAGTGCTGCGTGCGCTCGACCGCGCCGGGGGCGGTGACGACGACGATGGCGTCGATGTCGTCGCAGCGATTGAAGGCGCCGAGCGACCAGGCGAGCAGCGGTCGGCCCATGAGGGCGGCGAAGATCTTGTCGGCGCCGGCCATCCGCTCGCTGCGTCCGGCGGCGACGATGATGGCGACGGCGGGGCCAGCGCGGGCTTCGGTCATCGGGGCATGATACGGAAAAGCGCGTGTACACTCACGCCATGGACGAATCACGGCTTCGCGCGGAGCAGCTGCTGACGCTTTCCAGCGCCGGGCGGCGGCTGGCGGATCTGGTGGCGGCATCGGAAGCGCCGCTGCGGTACGAGGTCGTCCGCCACCTGCTGCGGGTGAGCGAAGAGACGATGTCGGAGGTGCTGGAGGAGACCGTGGCGCTGCAACTGGTGCGTCGCGGCCCCGATCCGTTCACGTACGTGCCGTTCGACGACGCCATCGGCGAGGCGATCCGCGACGGCATGCAGGAAGAGCGGCTGCTGCGACTGCGCGCGCAGATTGAGGGCGCGCGGGCGCGGGTGATGGATCCGTAGGGGCGCTGGAAGTCGGACGGCGGAAGTCGGAAGATGGAAGGTGGACGATGGGAAAACTCGATGACCGCGGTGTTATCAGCCGGCACAGCGACTTCTTTGAAGCTGCACCGCGCGGGCTGAAGGCCCGCGCTACGGCGTAGAGGCCTTCTTCAGCACCCTGTTAAAGACCTGTCCCTACGCGCGTCGGCGAGCGTTCACGGCACAGCTGCTACAGCGGGCGCTCGGCGAGGCTTAGCACGAGGTTGACCAGGGTGCGGACGGGGACGCCGCTGGCGCCCTTCACCAGCACGCCCTTCTCCTTGTCGAAGAAGTCGACGCCGGCGATGTCGAGGTGGGCCCAGGGGCGGTCGTCGACGAACTCGCGGAGGAAGAAGGCGGCGTTGATCGAGCCGGCCTTGGGGCCGCCGCTGTTCTTCATGTCGGCGACGTTGCTCTTGTTGTTGTCCTTGTAGTCGGCGAACATCGGCAGCCGCCAGCACTTCTCGCCGGACATCGTGGCGGCGGCATCGATGCGCTGCGCCAGTGCGTCGCTCGGCGTGAAGAGGCCGTAGGCGACATCGCCCAGCGCGTAGGAGATGGCGCCCGTGAGCGTGGCGACATCGACGACGGGCGAGAGGTCGAGCTTGCAGGCGTAGGCCAGCGCGTCGGCGAGGATCAGGCGGCCCTCGGCGTCGGTGTTGATCACTTCGATCGTCTTGCCGTTCATCGCGCGCAGCACGTCGCCCGGCTTGGTGGCGTTGCCGCCGGGCATGTTCTCGGTCGCAGGGACGAGCGCGGTGACGTTGACCGCGGGCTTGAGCCTGGCGATCGCGCCCATGGCGGCGATGACGCAGGCGCCGCCGGACATATCGCCCTTCATCTCCTCCATGCCGGCGGCGGGCTTGATCGAGATGCCGCCGGTGTCGAAGGTGATGCCCTTGCCGACGAGGCCGACGGCTCGCGCCTCGCCCGCGCCCTGGTAGGTGAGGACGATGAACTTCGGCGGCTGGGCGCTGCCGCGGGCGACGCCGAGGAACGAGCCCATGCTCATCTGCTCGGCCCAGGCGCGGTCGTAGATGTGGCAGCCGAGGCCGGTCTCGCGCGCCATCGCCTCGGCGCGGGCGGCCAGTTCGGTGGGCGTGAGGACGTTGGCTGGCTCGTTCGCCATATCGCGGGCGAAGTTCGCCGCTTGGGCGAGGATGACGCCGCGGCTGACGCCCCGTTCGAGCGCAGCGACCTTGCCGCCGTCCTGCTCGATGATCGTGATGGCGTCGACTTGCGACGCGTCTTCGTCTGCCTTCTTGTGCCGGTCGAAGCGATAGAGGCCCAGCGTCGCGCCTTCGGCGATGGCCTGCGCGCACGCTTCGGCCTCGAGACCGGCGATGCCGGCGCCGTGCGTGATCGTCGCGAAGCGCGCGATGCGCTTGCCGCGCAGGAACTTCGCGACGGCAGCGCCGAGGTCGCGCACGCGGTCAAGATCGAACTCCGCACTCTTGCCGAGGCCGGCGACGAGGACGCGTGGCGCCGGGATCTTGCCGAAGGTGTGGAGGAGCGTCATCTCGCCCCACTTGCCGCGAATATCTCCGGAGGCGATCAGCTCGCTGATCATGCCGGCGAGGGCGCGGTCGACGGCGCCGGTGCCGCCGCCGGGCGAGGCGACGCCCTCAAAGAGGTTGACGACGACGCACGGCGTCTCGGTACGCGTAATGTCGCCCTGCTGGACGCTGATCTCCATGCCGACGTTCCCTCTCATGGCCGCGTGCGGACCTTGCTTCGGGAACTATAGGTACGCCCGGGCGGGCGGGCAATGCGGGAGAACCCTCATGCTGGTCGCTGGTCGCTGGTCGGTGGTGATTGGTGATTAGTGAGTGGTGGATCTGACTGCCGCCTTCGAACGGTTGAACGATTCTGCAGGCGCGCGGGGCGTATAATGAGCCGCAAGCGATCGGACATGGATCGTGGCTGGTCCGAGGTCGAGATTGAGAGGGCGTGGATGGAGCGACCGGAGACGTCATCGCAGCGCAACGCAGAGAACTACGTCATCGCTGCTCGTCACGTGAGCCCGATGTCGGTTGAGGTCTGGTCTTCGAATCGACTTCCGTTTGAGCCGAAGGGCGAGATGATCGGCTTGCGCGATGCTATACGGAGGGCGATCGACGGGCTGGATCCTGCGGATGGGCACGCCCTGTACGGCTGTTACACGTCGCTCGATCGATCCCTCTGCGACGCTGAGAACGTCCTGTTCTACAACGTGAGAGACAGCGGATTTCCGAAATTGTGCGCCTTCGGGCTGACGTTCGAGCGTGCGTTCAAGACGCCGCCGCCATCTGCCCGCCCCGATTTGGACGCGCTGCACCATCACTACTACGAGATGCGCCGGCCGGCGCACGGCTTCCGGGCGTGGACCGAGGGCAAGTCCATTGTGTCCTGGCGCGATGTTGCGATAGAACCCATCGACGCGAAGATGGGGCCAGCTCGGGCGTGGCGCGCCATGAAGACGGCTTCATTCGCCACGATATCGTCCGAGACGCTCACGACCGCATACGGGCTGCGCGTGATAGTGAGTGTCCCGCGCGGTGCGGCCTTCAGCGTGTCGTCGAGGGTCAAGCCGCTGTTAGACGGGGTCATTTCGGCTTTTCACACGCATGACGGCTCCGATCTCGAGGAGCTGAGCAGCCGCTTGGCCGCTACTCTCGGCGCGAGCCAGGATGAGGTGGCGCGCTTGTTGATGTCGGAGGCGGGCACGGCGCTCGGTACACGTCGGTTGCTATGGCGGTTCCGCGCTGGTGTGCAGTGGAACCCGGCGGACGACGGTTGCGTGGCTGCCCAAGTTCTCGTTGAAGAGAGCGGGGCCGGCTGGCGGCTATCGGGGGAGCTCTTCGAGGTGACAGCGCGCCGCGACTGACCTACGAAACGCTGCCGTTTCCGAATGACTCTCCGACGTCGACGCCGGTCTCCGCCGCGAACGCTCCTGCCGGGAGCTTCTTGCTGCCGGCGGGCTGGAGGCGCATGGCGTGGAGCGTGCCGCCGGCGAGGGCGATGTCGATCGCGTCGTCGCGGACGGCGACGACCGTGCCGGGCGCGGCGGCGGGCGCGTCGAGGGTGAGGCGGGCGTCGAAGATGCGGACCTGGGCGCCGCGGAGCAGAGCGTGGGCGCCGGGGGCGGGGTTGCTGCCGCGGACCAGGTTGTAGATCTCGCTCGCGGGGCGCTGCCAGTCGATGGCGCTGTTCGCGTCGGCGGCCGGGGGCTCGTACGTGGCCTGCGATTCGTCCTGCACGATGCGGGGGGCGGCGCCCTCACGCACCAGGCGCACGGACTCGACGAGCGCGTCGACGCCGGGCTGGAAGAGGCGGTCGAAGTAGAGCGAGCCGACGGTGTCGTCGGGGGCGATCTCGACTTCGCGCTGCAGCAGGATCGGGCCGGTGTCGATGCCGGCGTCCACCCAGAAGATCGTCAGGCCGGTCCGTGTTTCGCCCTGGCGGATCGCCCAATGCATGGCACTGATGCCCCGGTGGCGCGGCAGCAGCGAGGGGTGGTACTGGATCGTGCCGCGCGGCGGGGCGGTGAGCACGCGCTCGGGCAGGATGTGGGTGACGAACGCCATGACGCAGAGGTCCGGCTGCGTGGCGGCGTAGGCCTCTAGCACGTCGGGCTTCTTGAGGCTGCCGGTGGGGAAGCGGGCGATGGCGGCGGCATCGGCGGCGACCCACAGCGGATCGGGCCGCTCGGGCGTGCCGGTGATCGAGGAGACGGCGACGATCTGCTCGCCGGCATCGCGGAGCGCACGGAAGACGGCTTCCCCGAACGCGGCCTGGCCGATGAGGGCTAAGCGCACGTTGAAAGCTGGAAGCTGGAAGTCGGAAGCTGGACGTTCACAGGCTGGAGTTTACAGGTCGGCGCCGCATGAGTCGAAATCGAAGCCTGGCGCACGCGCGTCCGTCCATGCTGACACGACGGTGGCAGGAGCCCGCCGGCTTCGACGCTCTGAGGCTTCACGCGGACGCGCGGCGGCGGCTACGATGGGCGCACTAGGTGAAAGGAGCTGTAGTGAACGCGATCGAGTTCTTGAGGGACCAACTGCGGCAGTCAAGGGAGTTTCTCGAAGGTACGATGTCCGACGTAGATGCCGCCCGCGCCCACGCACCCATGCCGGGCGCCTGCAACCCGATCGACGCGACGTACGCCCACCTCGTGACCGGGGAAGACGGATTCGTCAACGGGCTGCTGAGGGGCGCCGTGCCCCTCTTCGCGTCAAGCTGGGCGGGAAGGACGGGTATGAGCGAACCGCCGCCAGAAGGCGAGGACTGGGGCCGGTGGGCCGTGCGGGTGCAGATTGACCTGCCCGCCGTGCGGCGATACGGCGTGGCGGTCGGGAGCGCGACTGACGCCTACATCGCCTCGCTCACACCCGACGATCTCGATGCGGCGATCGACCTGTCGGCGTTCGGCTTCGGGCAGAAGACGCGCGGGTGGGTGCTGGGCGCGGGCGTGCTCGGTCACGTGCTGTCACACTGGGGCGAGATCTGCGCGCTGAACGGCATTCATGGCGGACGAGGATTCCCGCGCTAGGAGCGGTCGATGGCGTTCAATGAACGATTGGCGGAACGCGTGCGCGCGGTCCTCGACGGCCGCAAGGGGATCAGCGAGCGCAAGATGTTCGGCGGCCTCGCCTTCCTGCTCGACGGCAAGATGTGCGTGGGCGTGCTCGGCGATGAGCTGGTCATTCGATCCGGCACCGAGCGCTACGCGGAGTCGCTCAAGCGACCGCACGCACGGCCGATGGACTTCACCGGCCGGGCGATGACAGGCATGGTGTACGTCGGTCCTGCCGGCGTCAGCCGCGGCGCGGCGCTTGAGCGATGGATCGAGTTGGGCGTCGCAGGGGCGAGCGCGGCCCCGCCCTCCAAGCGCCGCCCCAAGACGTCGTCGGGTTAGCGCCAGTTCCGTCTAGGGTTTTGAGAGCTTCTGGCGTCCAGATGACTCGCGCCAACGGCTCAGCCTAGTCTTGAGTTCGTCGTGACTGATGCCTTCGCCTCGGCGCGCATCTTCGAGCCCGCGCAGGACGCTTGCGGCGAACTGCCTGCCCTCGAGTGGCCCATCGTCGCGCACCTGTCTGACGACCTCGATTGTCTCTTGCAATGCGTCTTCCACGTGCCAATGATAGACGTATGGCCAGGCACCCGGCTGCGCCATTCACCAATCACCAGCGACCACACACCAGCGACCAGCGCTACGGATAGACCAGCTCGCGCTCCAGCAGCGATCTCGCGATGACGACGCGCTGCACCTGGCTGGTGCCCTCGACGATCATCAGCTGGCGGGCGTCGCGGTAGTGGCGCTCCAGCGGGTGGTCCATCATGTAGCCCTGCGCGCCGAGCACCTGCAGGGCATCGCTCGACACCTTCACGCCGACCTCGGTGGCGAAGACCTTGGCGATCGAGAGGTAGGCGGCGTGCTCGCGGCCGTAGAGGCCCTGGTCGACGCGCCAGGCGCCCTGGTAGACCAGCATCCGCGCCGCTTCGATCTGGATCGCCATGTCGGCGAACATGAACTGGATCGCCTGCAGGTCGGCGATGGGCTTGCCGAACGCCTCGCGCTTGCGGGCGAATTCGAGCGCGTAGGTCATCGCGCCTTCGGCGAGGCCGAGGCCGCGGGCGCCGACGACGGGGCGGCAGGAGTTGAGCGTGAGCATGGCGTGCGTGAAGCCCTGGCCCTCGACGCCGCCGATCAGGTTCTCGCGCGGGACGTGGCAGTCCTCGAAGACGATGTCGGCGGTGGGGACGCCGCGGACGCCCATCTTGCGGTCGGTACCGGCGACCTTGAAGCCGGGCGTATCGGTGGGGACGATGAAGCCGCTGATGCCCTTGGCGCCCGGCGTGCCGTTGGTGCGCGCGAAGGCGATGACGTAGTCGGCGACGGTGCCGCCCGAGATGTACATCTTCTCGCCGTTGAGCACGTAGTCGTCGCCGTCGCGCACGGCGCGCGTCTCGAGGTTGGCGGCGTCGGAGCCGTGGTTGGGCTCGGTGAGGCAGAAGGCGCCCTTCATGTTGCCGCTGGCGATGCCCTCGCCGATCCACTTCTTCTGGCGCTCGTCGCCGCCGATCATCACGGGCTGCGAGGGGAGCGCGGAGAGCAGCAGCATGAGGCCGGAGGCGCAGCAGTACTTCGCCGCTTCCTCGACGGCGAGGGCGAGGGCGAGCATGCCGGCGCCGCTGCCGCCGTACTGCGCCGGGATCGTCAGGCCGGTGAGGCCGGTCTCCTTGAAGGCGGCGAAGATGTCGTGCGGGTACTCGCCCGTCTCGTCCATCTCGGCGGCGCGCGGGGCGATCTTCTCTTTCGCGATGCGGCGCGCGGTGTCCTGGATCAGGCGATGCTCTTCGGAAAGCTGGAACTCCATGGAAGGGGCCTCTCGCTGGTCTCGGGGTGTGTCGCAGAGAGGGTACCGGTGGGCGCGGCGGTGGGCTAGTCAGCAGGTCAGCAGGTCAGCAGGTCAGCTGACGACTGACGACCCGGTGGCGGACGTGAGGACGGCACGCCTCCGCGTGCCGTCCTCGTGCTGGTGGCGCGTGGCGCCGGGGATTTAGGTCTGGGTGCGCACCGCGTCGTAGACGGCGTGAAGTTCAGCGACGGGAGACGGGGAGACGACGGCTTGGGCGATCCACGCGGGTAGAGCGGGGTCGTCGTCGAAGCGCATGGTCTCGACGTGGACGCTCGCCTCCGGGAGGATGGTGTCGATGATGGCTGCCACGTCGTCGTCGGAGTTGCAGGAGAAGATCATGACGGCGGCGCAGGCCCCTTTGTCGGGCAGGAAGACGATCGAGTGCATGCCGCGCTCGCGCAGGTCGCAGGACTGCGGCTCGATGGACGCGCGGACGTCGGCGGGCCGAGGGGGGGGATCGCCGGTCCAGTTGATCATCGAGATGTATGTCGGCATAGGCATTCCATCCTTCCAGTTCTGCGGTTTCGCTTCCTGATGAGGTATCGGAAGGCGCTATTAAGGGCGTTTCGGGAAAGTGTTGGTGAAGTGTTAAATGGCGCGGGTGACCGCTCAGCGAGTCTGGCGAAAGCCGCCGCCGGTGCGGCCGGTCGGGCCGCTGGACATCATCGGTTGCATCGGAAGTTGCATCTCCTGTAGTGTCGTTAGTCAAGGAGCGGCTTTGGTATGAGCGACGACACCGTCCGATCGAGTGCGGCCTGCGAGCGCTGCGGCGGGATGCACACGCGGCGGCAGCGCTGCCCGCTGGCTCCGCCGCTCGTGGAGCGCATCGCGGACGCAGCACCGGAGCCCGCCGCAGCCGTGGCGCCGGCAGTCGCGTCGGAAGCGGCGCCCGCGTGGCAGCCGGCCTATCTGCCGCAGCGCGCGCCCGCGGCGTCGTTGACGGTGCGTCGTGTGGCAGCGCCGCTTCGCACGGGGATGGGGCAGTGGGAAGTCGCGCGGCCGTTCGTGTTTCCGCGACGGGCGCGGCCGCGGACGCCCTGGTGGCGCTCGACGCTGCGGTGGCTCGGCGCGGTGACGGGATCGATCGCGCTGCTCACGTGCGTGAGCGTGGCGTCGGTGTTTGTGTCGCGGATGACGCAGGTAGAGCAGCGTCCGGCGACGGCGCTGGCGGCGATCTTCATCTCGCTCGCAGCGGGGCTGGCGGCGATGGCGCTGCTGTACGTCTCGACCCGCGTGTACGCCAAGATCGTGTTCGCGCTGCTGTCGCTCTACCTGATCACGGCCGGGTTCATGATGCTGGCGATCGCGCCGGTGATCCGCCAGATGAACACGCGCGAACTGGCGGAGTACCGTGGGTTCGCCGCGCTGCTGTGGTTCGGCGCCTTGAGTGTGATCTGCGGGCTGGGGCTGGGCGCGCTGTGCCTGCGATGGGCGCTGCGGCCGCACGCGCTGCGTCGCATGAGCCGCTGGTCGCGGCTGCTGGGGTCGGGGTACGGCGTGCTGCAGGGTCTCTCCGGTGTGATCGCGATCCTGACGCTTCTGTCGCTGATCAACGCATCGAGCGGGCCGCTGGACGACACGAGCATCGTCGAGCGGGCGATCTCGATCGCGGCGCTGGGCATGTGGGCGCTGGTGCCGGGGATCTTGCTGACGTACCACGGCATCTCGGCGTCGATGGGGGAGGGATCGGGCGAGTTCCGGTCGCCCGTGGCGCTGTACCCGCTGCTGGCCTGGGGCGCGGTGCTGCTGATCGGCTGGCGGGTTATGGCAGCACACGATCCGGCGGCGGCGCCGATGCCGCTGCTGCACGTGTTGGCGGCGGCGCTGCCGGGCATCACGCTGGTGGCGCTCGTGGCGCGCGCGGGCGTGCTGCGGGGGCGTCCGGTGCGCCGGCTCACGTGGCGGCAGGTCATGCTCGCCGCGGCGATCAGCATGACGGTCGGCGTCCAGATCGCGGTCTACGTGGAGTCGATCGGGAGCTTCGGCGCGGTGCTGCTGCTGCTGGTGCACAACGGCGCCTTCGCGGACGCGCTGACGTACGCAGACGTGAGCGAGACGATCGGGCAGTCACGCTTCATCCTGACGCACAACGAGCAGTTCGCGGCGAACCTGGTGACGGCGGCCGTGCTGGCGCCGCTCTCGGAGGAGTTCGCGAAGGGGCTCGGCGTGCGCATCATGATGCGCCGTGACGCGACGCGCGCGCAGGCCTTCGTGCTGGGCGCGGCGGCAGGTGCCGGGTTTGGCTTCCTGGAGGCGCTGCTGTACGGGCTGGCGGGCATCGGGCACCACCACCTGGGCCACTGGCCGCTGATCATGCTGGTCCGCGGCGGCAGCACGTCGCTGCACGTGTTCAACACCGGGCTCGTGGGGCTGGCGTGGTGGTACTGGTCGATCGGGCGCAGACCGCGCGCCGGTTGGGCGCTCTTCGCGGCGGCGGTGGGCATGCACGCGCTCTGGAACGGATTCGCGGTGACGCTCGATTCGCGCATCTTGGGCATCGACACGCTGAGCGATCGCATCGTCGAGTGGGTGGCGTACGGCGTCACCGGCGCGATCGCGGTCGTGCTGGTGGCGGCGCTGCCGGCCATCGCGCGGCGCCTGCGGGATGAGCGCTCGCTTGTCGAAGGGACGCCGCTGACGGCGATGGCGCCGTGGCTGGGCTAGACTGGAGACGATGAGCAGCGAAGCGCGGCGCCGACCACAATGAAACTGACGAGCCGCGGCGAATTGGCGCTGAAGGCAATGCTGGAGCTGGCGAAGGTCGAGCGATCGGCTGCGCCCGGGCTCTCGGCGGCGGAGATCGCGCGGCGGTGCAACGCCTCGGTGAAGTTCCTGGAGCAGGTGCTGGCGCAGCTCAAGGCGGGGGGCTACGTGGTGAGCCGGCTGGGCGCGCGCGGCGGCTACCGGCTGACGCGCGACCCGGAGCAGATCTTCGTGGGCGAGGTGAGCCGCCTCGTCGACGGGCCGCTGGCGCCGGCGCCCTGCGCGAGCCTGACGCAGCATCGCACGTGCGACTGGTGCAGCGACGAGGCGAGCTGCGTGCTGCGCGGCGTCTGGACGGAGGTCCGCGACGCCGTGGCGAGCGTGATGGATGCGGTCTCGTTCGGCGAGCTGGTGCGGCGGGCGGAGGAGCAGGGGGAGACGTCGAGTCGGTACTTCATCTGAGTGGGTGGTGGGTAGGTCGGACAGCAAACAGCAAACAGCAAACAGCAAACAGCAAACAGCAAACAGCAAACAGCAAATCGCTTCGCCAAGAGCAGAGAGCAGAAGGCAGAGAGCAGAGTCGGGCCGCTGCGCGGCTAGACGACGCTGATGTCCGTGCCGGCCTCTACGCGGCCGATGATGGCGGCGGGGAGGGCGTCGGCGTGGAGGCGGGCGATCATCGCGGCCGCCGCCTTCGGCGGCAGGGCGATCAGCAGGCCGCCTGAGGTCTGCGGGTCGTAGAGCAGGTGCGCGACTGCCTCCGCGATGCCCTCCGCGATCTCAACGTGGCCGGCGAGGCCGCTGCGGTTGCGGCCGGCGCCGCCGGTGACGATGCCCTCGGCTGCGTAGGCGAGCGCGCCCGGCAGAGCGGGCACGCAGGCGGCTTCGATGACGATGCGCACGTTGCTGCGCGACGCCATCTCCCGCGCGTGGCCCAGCAGGCCGAAGCCGGTGACGTCGGTCATGGCGTGGGCGTGCGCCTCCCGCGCGAGGTGCGAGGCGTGGCGGTTGAGCGCCAGCATGCTCTCGACGGCGGCGGCGGCATGGCCGGCGGCGTCGCGGTCGTCGCGGGCGGCGGTGAGGACGATGCCGGTGCCGAGCGGCTTCGTCAGCACCAGCGCGTCGCCGGGCTGCGCGCCCGCTCTCGAAAACACGTACCGCGGATCGATCGTGCCGGTGACGGCGAGGCCGTACTTGGGCTCGGCGTCGTAGAGCGTGTGGCCGCCGGCGATGACGCCCCCGGCCTCGCGCACCTTCTCGGCGCCGCCGAGGAGGATGCGGCCGAGGATCTCGGGATCGAGGTCCTCGGGGAAGCAGACGACGTTGAGGGCGAGCAGCACCTCGCCGCCCATGGCGTAGACGTCGCTCATGGCGTTCGCCGCGGCGATGGCGCCGAACGTGTAGGGATCGTCCACCACGGGCGGAAAGAAGTCGACCGTCTGGACGATCGCGAGATCGTCGCTGAGGCGGTAGACGGCAGCATCATCCGGGCCATCGAGGCCGATCAGGAGATCGGGGTATCGAGCGGCGTCGAACGTCTGCGAGATCGGGCGCAGTACCTGCGCGAGCGTGGCCATGCCCGCCTTGCCGGCTCAACCGGCGCAGGACGCCAGGCTGGTCAGGCGAAGGATCTCTTCCCGGGTCACGGTGCATCACCCCCCTTCGCAGCGCTTCGAGCGCAGCGGTGACAGTATAGGCGGGGCCGGTGGCTGGGGATTGGTGGCTGGACGCTGGAGGGAAGATGTTGGATGTTAGATGTTAGATGTTAGATGTTAGATGTTAGATGTTAGATGTTAGATGTTAGATGTTAGATGTTGGATGTTGGACGGGTCATCGGCGAGCAGGGCGGGGTGCCATGACGACGCGACCGGGTGAGGAGATGATCGAATTGCTCGCGTGCGACATCGCGGCGCGGCCGGCGGGAGCGCCCGGGATCGATGCCATCGCCGGGCGCGCGATCAGCTTCGCGCGCGGCGATGGCGACCTGGCGATCACCTTCGCAGCAGAGGCTGCGGACGATGTGGCGGCGTTCGCCGCGGCCGAGCGCGCTTGTTGCGCGAGCTTGGGCTGGCACTTCGAGCGCGAGCCGGCCGTGCTGCTGCGCATCACCGCGACATCCGCGCAGCTCGATGCGATCGAGCGGATGTTCGCGCCGGCATGAGTGTGGGGCTGACGGCGTTCGGCGTGATCGCCGTGGGGTCGATGCTGCTGTTCTACGCGCTCGAGGCGCGCGCGCCGGCCTTCGTGCTGGCGTTCGCGGCGGCGTGCCTCGCCTCGGCGGCTTACGGCTTCCTGCAGGGGGCGTGGCCGTTCGGCGTGGTGGAGATCATCTGGTCGGGCGTGGCGCTGCAGCGCTGGCGCGGGCGGAGTGGCTAGTGGCTAGTGATTAGTGAATAGAGTGGTCGGAGGTCTATGAGCGCGCTCCCGTTCATCCTCGATACAGACATCGGCACGGACGTAGACGACGCGCTGGCGCTGGCGTTCGCGCTGCGGCATCCGGCGCTGGACCTGCGCGCTGTGACGACGGTGTCGGGCGACACGATGCGGCGGGCGCGCATCGCGAAGAAGCTGCTGCTGCTGGCGGGGCGCGACGACATCGAGGTGGCCGCGGGCGAGCGCGGGGAGCAGAGCCAGCCGGACAGGACCGCGGAGGCCGGGCACGAAGACGCCATGCTGGGCGAGGTCGCGGAGCCGCTGCGCATCTCGCCGCGCGACGCCGTGACGCTGCTGCTGGAGGAGTGCGCGGCACATCGTTACGAAGTCGCGACCGTCGGCATGCAGTCGAACATCGGCGCAGCGCTGCAGCGCGATGCATCGTTCGCGGAGGATGTGCCGCGGCTGACGATCATGGGCGGCGTGTTTGCGCCGGTGCTGGCGCTGGGCACGCCGCTGCCGCCGTCGGTGGACCATAACCTCAACGTCGACCAGCCGGCGTCGCTGCGCGCGCTGGGCGCGGGCATCCCGTCGCTCTACGTGCCGTGCGACGTGACGTTCGCGACGTGGCTGATGGTGCCGCAGCTCGAGCGGCTGCGCAAGGGTGACGCGCTGTGCCGCGAACTGGCGCGCCAGATTGACATCTGGACGGCGCACCTGCGCAAGCAGACGCACGGCGCGCTGCCGGCCGAGTACGTGGCGCTGCTGCACGATCCGCTGGCGTTGGCGTGCATGGTGGACCGCCGCTTTGTGACGTCGATGACGGCGCGCGTGACGGTGGCGATGCACGACGGCCACGTGCGCACGTTCATCGACCCGGCGGCCGGGCACGAGGCGGAGATCATCACGTCGGTCGACGGGCCGGCGTTCGCGGAGTTCTGGCTGGAGACGGTGATGGGGAGTGGGTAGTGATTAGTGGATAGTGAGTAGTAGTCGCTGGTCGCTGGGAGTTGTTCTACGTCTCGAACTTGACGCGGAGCCGGAGCTGATTGACAATGCGCTAATCACATAGGATGCGATTAGGAGATGACGATGGAGCAGCCGAGCCAGCGTCAGTACCCAAACGTCACCGGGCGTCGGATAGTCGCCGCGCTGATTGACGTTGCAGTTCTCGCGGCGATCTTCGGCGTGATGGTGTTGCTCTTTGGCGACCACGAGACTATTCGTACGACGACAACAGGTTCCGGAGTCAACAGCCACAATACCAACACGCAATTCAACCTCACTGGGCTGCCCCTCCTGATCTATCTCATCATCGTCATTTCCTACTACTTCGGATTTGAGGCCGCATCTACGGCGACGCCGGGGAAATTCGTGATGGGCCTGCGCGTCGTGTCGATGAGCGCAGCGCCACTCTCGCTGAGACGGATCCTACTGCGAAACGTGTTGCGGATTATCGACGGACTCCCGTTTCTGTACCTCGTCGGGTTAATCACCATCGCGGCGAGCAAGAACCATCAGCGCGTGGGCGACATGGCCGCAGCTACGACGGTCTCTCGCGCACCCGTGGAGGAGGCTACGCCCTTCGTCCCTTATGCGTGACCGGAACCTCAGGAATCAAAACGCGCCGCAGAGACTTCCAAGCGCGCCTCGACCACCGGCTGATTAGCCCGACAATTCGGCACGTTGAGGCGACGGCGGGCTTGCGGCGGGCGCTACGGCTATCCGGCGCTGCTTGTTAGCATGTGCGGGTTATGAGCGACGCCGTCGACAAGATGACACGCAATCTCGAAGAAGTGCTGACGCGCGAGGACCTGGAGCGGCTGGTCGCGTC